>ERZ761602.2815-NODE-2815-length-26175-cov-7.766348_pt1 | contig 26175 bp, 29 predicted proteins | sample MGYA00512165_ERZ761602 | MGnify/ENA primary metagenome ERZ761602 (study PRJEB28899, sample SAMN02445085) | bioreactor sludge metagenome | biome: EBPR sludge; isolation source: Thorneside wastewater treatment plant | place: Australia: Brisbane, Thorneside...
ATCATCACCAACTGCATCGTGATGGGCCGCGCCGAGGGCTACGCCATGCAGAACCCGCCGCTCGCCTCGGCCCTGGACGGCATCGGCAACGGCCTGGGCTACGGCCTCGTGCTCTTCGCCACCGCCTTCCTGCGGGAGCTGCTGGGCGCCGGCAAGGTGCTCGGCTTCACGATCCTGCCGGTGGTGAAGGACGGCGGCTGGTACGTGCCCAACGGCCTCATGCTGCTCGCGCCCAGCGGCCTCTTCATCATCGCGGGCCTCATCTGGCTGCTTCGCACCCTGAAGCCCGAGCTGCAGGAGAAGGATTGATGGAAGCCCTGCTCTCGCTCTTCGTGAAGGCCCTGTTCCTGGAGAACATGGCCCTCGCCTTCTTCCTGGGGATGTGCTCGTTCCTCGCCTGCTCCAAGAAGGTGGACACGGCCCTGGGCCTGGGCGTCGCGGTCGCCTTCGTGCAGGTGCTCACGGTGCCGCTCAACAACCTGATCCTGGTCTACCTGCTCAAGGAAGGCGCCCTCGGCTGGATCTCGCCCGCCCTCGCCAAGGTCGACCTCACGTTCCTCGCCTTCATCCTGTTCATCGGCACCATCGCCGCCGCCGTGCAGGTGGTGGAGATGGCGGTGGAGAAGTTCGCGCCCGGGCTCTACGCGACGCTCGGCGTGTTCCTGCCCCTGATCGCCGTGAACTGCGTGATCCTGGGCGGCTCGCTCTTCATGCAGGAGCGCGACTACGGCTTCGGCGAGAGCGTCGTCTTCGGCCTGGGCTCGGGCCTGGGCTTCGCCCTCGCCATCGTCGCGATGGCCGCGGTGCGCGAGAAGCTCGCCTACGGACACCCGCCGGCGGGCCTGAAGGGCCTGGGCATCACCTTCGTGACCGCCGGGCTCATCTCCATGGCCTTCATGGTCTTTTCCGGGATCCAGCTCTAGGGCGCCGCCATGACCGAAATCGTCCTGGGCGTCGTCGCCTTCACCGCCATCATCCTGGGCCTGGTCGTGATGCTGCTCACGGCCCGCTCGAAGCTGGTGGCCACGGGCGACGTCACCATCACCGTGAACGACGACCCCGGCAAGGCCCTCAAGGTACCCGCCGGCGGCACCCTGCTCAACAAGCTCGCCGACAGCGGCATCTTCATTCCCTCGGCCTGCGGCGGCAAGGGCGCCTGCGGCGTGTGCGAGGTCATCGTGAAGGAGGGCGGCGGGCAGCTGCTGCCCACCGAGACGGGCTACATCTCCCGGGGCGAGGCCAAGCGCGGCTGCCGCCTCGCCTGCCAGGTCAAGGTGAAGGGCGACATGAAGATCGAGATCGCCCCCGAGATCTTCAGCGTGAAGAAGTGGACGTGCAAGGTGGTGTCCAACCGCAACGTGGCCACCTTCATCAAGGAGCTCAAGCTCGCGCTGCCCGAAGGGGAGGAAGTGCCCTTCCGCGCCGGAGGCTACGTGCAGCTCGAGTGCCCGCCCCACCGCGTCGACTTCAAGGACTTCGCGATCGACGAGCCCTTCCGCGCCGACTGGGACAAGTTCGACCTGTGGCGCTTCAAGAGCGGCTGCACGGACACGGTGACGCGCGCCTACTCGATGGCGAACTACCCGAACGAGAAGGGCATCCTGCTCTTCACGATCCGCATCTGCTTCCCGCCCGGGTACCAGGAGTCGATCCCGCCGGGCATCATGAGCTCCTGGGTCTTCAACCTGAAGGAAGGCGACGAGGTGACGGTCTCCGGCCCCTTCGGCGAGTTCTTCGCGCGGGACACGAACGCGGAGATGTGCTTCATCGGCGGCGGCGCGGGCATGGCGCCGATGCGCTCGCACATCTTCGACCAGTTCCACCGCCTGCACACGAAGCGCAAGGCCACCTACTGGTACGGCGCCCGGAGCCTGAAGGAGGCGTTCTACCTCGACGAGTTCAACGCGATCGCCGCGGCGAACCCCAACTTCGAGTGGCACCTGGCGCTCTCCGAGCCGCTGCCCGAGGACAACTGGCAGGGCTACACCGGCTTCATCCACCAGGTGCTGCTGGAGCAATACCTGAAGAACCACCCCGCCCCCGAGGACATCGAGTACTACATGTGCGGGCCGGGGCCCATGACGAAGGCCGTCATCAACATGCTGCTCGACCTGGGCGTGGAGCGTGAGAACATCATGCTCGACGACTTCGGGTCGTGACGAGGGGGAGGAAAAGGCCATGACGATCGCGAGCGTGCTGGACGCCCTGGGGGACCGGGGCGCGGACGGGATGCACACCATCGCCGCGTCGGCCACGGTGGCCGAGGCCGTCGAGCAGATGGGCAAGCTCGAGATCGGGGCGCTCGTCGTCACGACCGAGGAAAAGCTGCTGGGCGGCATCTTCACCGAGCGCGACCTGATGATGCGCGTGGTGCGCCCGGGGCTCGACGCGAAGAAGACGCCCCTGTCGATGGTGATGACGCGGGAGGTGCAGTTCGTCACCCCCGGCACCACGCTCGAGGCGGCCCTCGCCCTCATGTACGTGCACCGCTTCCGCCACCTGATCGTGATGGACGGCCCGCACATCCACGGCATCGTCTCCATGCGGGACCTCGCCTACCACCTCATCCGCCACGGCGAAGGCCGGTTCGAGGCCAGCATCCGCCTCGCCGGCGGGCCGGGCACCTGACGGCGAAGCGCCAGGAGAAACACGACGATGGATACCCTGATTTCCCCCCGCCGGCGCACGCTGGTCACCGCCTTGGGCGCCTCGGCACTGCTGGCCGGCTGCTCGGAAGGCCTGCTCTCGCGCGCCGCCCGCCGGCCCCTCGCGGCTTTCGAAGGCCCGTCGATGGGCACCACCTGGACGACGAAGCTCGCGGGCGATTTGCCCGGCGCCCTGGCCAAGGAAGGCGGCGATCTCGTGACGCGCGCCCTCGCGGCCGTGGTCGATCGCATGAGCGCGCACCTCGCCACCTCGGAACTCGGCCGTTTCAACCGCCACGCGTCCACCGCGCCCTTCGCCGTTTCCCGCGAGACGCTGGATGTCTTCGCGCTCGCCGCCGCCGTGAGCCGCGAGACGGCCGGCGCCTTCGACGTGACGGTCGCCCCGGCCGTGGATGCCTGGGGCTTCGGTCCTGCGGGACGTGCGGGCCTGCCTTCCGCCGCCGATCTCGCCGCGTTGCCGCCCGCCGACTGGCGCGGCATCGCGATCGACGACAAGGCCCTCACCCTCGCCAAGAGCCGCGCGGACCTGCGGGCGGATCTCTCGGCCATCGCGAAGGGCTACGGGGTCGATGCGGCCGCGGCCGCGCTGCTTGCCGCGGGCGCGAAGGATTTCCTCGTGGAAGCCGGCGGCGAAGTGCGCTGCCTCGGCGCCAACGCCGAGGGCCGTCCCTGGCGCGTGGGCATCGAGCGCCCGGACCTCGCCCGGCGCGAGGCGATGGTGGTGGTGCCGCTGGTCGGCCGGTCGATGGCCACCTCGGGCGACTACCGCATCTTCTTCGAGCACGAAGGCCGCCGCTACAGCCACGAGATCGATCCGGCCACGCGCGCGCCCGTGCAGGGCGATCTCGCCTCGGTGAGCGTGGTCTCCCCCGACTGCGCGCGGGCCGACGCGCTCGCCACGGCCCTGTTCGTGATGGGATCGAAGCGCGGCTACGAGTGGGCCGCGGACAAGGGCGAGGCCGCCTGCTTCATCGTTCGGGGCGCCGACGGCAAGCTCGCCCTTCGCGAAACGCCCGCGTTCGCCAAGCTCGGCGCCGAGCGCGTGGCCTGATGGAAACGCTCGTCGCCGTCTTCGGCGTCACCCTCGCGCTCTTCGGCGTCGCCGTCGGCGCGATGGTCATCGGCACCAAGGCGACCGGCAAGTGCCTGCGGGGCTCCTGCGGCGGCCCGGCCGTCATCGGTCCCGACGGCAAGGAAATCGAAGGCTGCGCGACCTGCCCCAACCGCGACAGGAAGCACTGACTCAAAAGGGGACAGTTCCCTCGGCGAGGGAACTGTCCCTCCTTTTCCGAGGAGAGATCATGGTCCAGCGCAAGTCGAAGGCCCCCGCGAAGAAGTCCGCCCGCAAGCCGGCCGCCAAGGCCGCCAGGCCCGCGCCGAAGGCCGTGCCGAAGAAAGCCGTCGAGCCGGACAAGGGCACGCTGCTCTCGCGCATGCTCGCCGACGCCAACGCGAAGCTGCACGCGATCGGCGCGATGATCGTGGAGATGCAGGCCCACGGCGACCTGCAGGACGAGCACGTGGAGATGGCCAAGGCCGCCCGCAAGCTCGCCAAGCGCGCCCACGCGGACGCGAAGGCCGCCGTCAAGGGCGAGTGACGCGGCGCCGCCGGACCGCGGCGCGGGAAACCGCCTAGGAGTGAAGCGCCCGCTCGCGGTGGGCGACCGGCGCCGGCGCGCCGCCGCGCGCCCGGGAGGGCCTCGGCTGTGCCTTCCGTTCCCGGCGCCACTCCGCCCACAACCCCGCCGCGCCCACCGCGAAGGGCAGCGCCAGCAGGAAGGCGAAATCCCCCGGCAACGCCTGCAGCCACTGCACCAGTTCCTGGATGAGATTCATGGTTCCGGCCTCCTCGCCTCGGGTGACGCCTAGAGCAGCTTGAAGAAGAGGATCGACACGAGCGTCGGCACCAGCGCCGCCGTGAACAATCCCCAGGGGTGGATCGATTCGTCGGAGAAATGCCCCCGCAGGATCGCGAATCCCGCCGGGTTCGGCGCATTGGCGATCACCGTGAGCCCGCCGCCGGTGACCGCGCCGGCCACGAGCGAGTACTTGAAGTCGTCGCTGAGCCCGTCCACGAGCGAGCCCAGGTAGGTGAGCGCCGCATTGTCCGTGAACGCCGTGAGCACCGTCGCGCCGTAGAAGACCACGTCCGAATCCATGCTGCGAAGCAGCGGCGCGAGCCACCACTGCTGGAGCCCCCCCAGCACCACCAGGCCCGCCAGGAAATACCCGACGAGCAGCCCCTCGCGCAGGATGATGCGGTCCTGGTACTGGGGGTAGGCCGTCGCGAAGCCCAGGAAGAGCAGCAGCAGGCCCAGGAAGAAGACCGGGTGGTGGGCGAAGGCCACCACCGTCGCGAGCAGGCCCACGTGCAGCCACAGCACGACGCGCGGAAGGCGCTCGCGCGTCGGCTCGGCGGCGATCGACAGCGTCCGCAGCTCCTTCCGGAAGGCGAGCGTCACGATCGCCGCGTTGATGAACACCGCCGCGGCCGCCCGCCAGCCGAAGGTCGTGAACATGAAGGCGCTGTCCCAGCCCCAGGTGCTCGCGACCATCAGCACCGGCGGCGCCGCGAAGCTCGTGAGCGTCCCCCCGATCGAGATGTTCACGAACAGCACGCCGACCGTGGCGTAGCGAAGTCGCGTCGACAGGCCCGCCGCGAAGAACCGGTCCCGCAGGATCAGCGCCGCGAGCGTCATCGCCGCGGGCTCCGTGATGAGCGAGCCGAGCAGCGGCACGAAGGCGATGAGCGCGAAGTACAGCGCCTGGGGCGAGGCCAGGGGCAGCACCCGCGCCACCGCCCGCGTCGTGCCGAAGGCCACCTCCAGGATCGGCCGGCTTCCGGCGATCACCATGATCGCGAAGACGAAGAGCGGCTCGGTGAAGTTGCGCGAGTCGAGGTACTGCGTCGCCGATTCCTTGCCCGCGATCAGGATCATCGCGAGGATCAGCACGCCCGCCCAGGCGCCGAAGACGATCTCCACCTCGCCCAGCAGGTGCCAGATGCCCGCGTGGCCCGGCGTGCGGTGGGCGAGCCGCTCGAAGTACTTCGTGGAGAAGGTGTGCACCAGCGCCAGCGCGAAGACCACCGCGCCGATGCTCTGCAGCAGCGTGGGCCCGGTCATCGCGGTTCCCCCCGGTCCCGGCGCTCGATCTCCTCGCGGAGGGCGCGCCGCGTCCGCCGCCAGTAGAAGGGCCCCGCGCACGCGAGCACGAGGGGCACGGCCACGACGACGTCCGCCAGCGTGCCGCCCGGCAGCGCCGGCAGCGCGGCGACGATCGCGCGCGAGGCCCAGGCGACCCCCACGATCGCCGTGCCGAGCCCGGCCAGCTCCAGCCAGTCGAAGGGCTGGTGGCGGGCGCGGGAGAGCAGGGACGGACGCCGGTCCGGCGGAACGCGCTGCAACTCCGGATAGAGGATCAGCGTGGCGGAGAACACCCGTCCAAGGGTAGCGAGCGCCCGGCGCCGCGGAAATTGGCGCGGCCCCGTACGGGGATTCCCTTACGGTCCGTCGGGCCGGATGCGCCTCAGCAGGTCGACCACGTTGCGAGCACCGAGCTTGTCGAGGATCCGCGCCTTGTGGACCTCGACCGTGCGGGGGCTGATGCCCAGGCGCTCGGCCACGTCCCGGTTGTGCAGCCCGAGCAGGAGCTGGTCGAGCACCTCGCGCTCCCGGGCCGACAGGGCATCGAGCCGGCGCGCCCGTTCGCCCTCCTCCCGACGCGAGGCGATCCGGTCGCGCTCGCGCCGGAAGATCGCTTCCACGGTCTCCACGAGCACGTCCGCGTCGAAGGGTTTTTCGAGGAAGTCCACGGCTTCGTTGCGGAAGGCCTCGCGAGCCGAGGCCACGTCGCCGTGACCCGTCACGATCACGACGGGCAGCCGCACGGGTCCCTCGCGCATGCGCTTGAGCAGCGCGAGGCCGTCCATGCCCGGCATCCGGATGTCCACGATCGCGCAGCCGGCCCAGTCCGGGCGGGCCGCCGCGAGGAAATCCTCCGCGCTCGCGAAGGCCGCCGCGCGGTGCCCCCTGAGGCTCAGGAGCAGCACGAGCGCGTCGCGGACGGCCGCGTCGTCGTCCACCACGTAGGCCGCGAGATCGGTCGCGCCGTCACTCATCGGACTTGTCCCGGGCGGGCAGCGTGAAATGGACGGCGGCGCCGGGGCCGGGCTCCACCCGCAGGCGCCCGCCATGGGCCTCGACGATGGAGCGGCAGATGACGAGCCCCATGCCCATGCCCGCGGGACTGCCGCTCGCGAGGGGCTCGAAGAGGCGCGGGAAGACCTGCGGCGCGATGCCGGGGCCGCTGTCCCGGACGGTGACCGCGACCCAATCGGGTTGCGCCTGCAGCGACACCTCCAACCGGCGGGGGCCGTCGATGCCGGCAAGGGCCTCGAACGCGTTGGCGAGGAGATTGCGCATCACGATTTCCAGCTGCAGGCGGTCGGCCAGCACGGCCGGGGATTCCGGCAGCGACGCGGCGATCTCGATGCCCCGCGCGAGGGCGAGCGGGCGCTGCGCCTCGACGAGCTCCGCGAGCAGCGCGTCCACCCGCAGGGGACGCAACTCGATCGCGCCGATGCGGAAGAAATCGCGCATGCGCCGCACGACCTCCCCGGAGCGGCGCGCCTCGCGCTCGAGGCCGTCCAGCACGTCCGCCATGCGCTCCGGCGCTGCGACCGCTCGGCGTGCGCTCGCCGCGTAGGCCACCAGCGCCGTGAGGGGCTGGTTGAGTTCGTGGGCCATCGCCCCCGCCATCCGGCCCGCGGCGGCGAGCTTGAGCGACACGCGAAGCTCCTCGTCCAGCCGGGTGCGCTCGTCCACGGTGGCGCCCAGCAGCAGGCCGGTGATCGCGATCGCGATGAGCACGGCCTGCAGGTCGTACACCGCCGGCGTCGGATAGCCCGCGTCGAAGATGGCGACGACCACGCCCGCCTGGATGGCGCCGATCGCGACGCTCGCCCCCGCGAGGCCGTGGCGGGTCGCCACCCAGACCACCGGCAGGAAGAGCACGTAGAAGTACTTGATGTGCTGCTCCGGATCGCCCCGGAGCACCCACCACAGCATCGCCGCGATGGTGGCGACCTGCAGGATCGCCACGCGGTCGGAGGCCATCTGCCGCATGCCGGCCCGAAGCCGCGCGTCCGCCAGCGCGAGGATGATCGGCAGCGTGACCACCACGCCCACGACGAAGCCGATCCAGAACTTGACGAGGGTCGCCGGCGCATCCGCGATCCCCGCGGTCCCGATCGCGACCTGCGTGCCGATGTAGATCGCGCCGGTGAAGAACATGCCGCCCGCCACGCCCGCGAAGAGGCGGTAGAGGTCGCCCCGCGTGGCGAGGGGAAAGCCCGGCGAGCGCCCGCCCCGCAGCCACTGGGCCGTCGCCCCGTAGCCGAAGGACAGGGCCAGCGACGACAGCAGGATGGACAGGAGGTTCGCCGCGTCGGCGCCGCGCACGAGCAGCTCCGAGGCGACCACCGACAGCACGACGACCGGCAGCGAGCGCTGCCCGAGGAACAGCAGCACGGCGATCGCGAACGCCGGCTGCGGATTCCAGGGCGTCACGCCGAACGCGTTGGTCGCGTGGATGTAGCTCAGCCAGTCGAGGAAGACGTAGAGCACCGCGAATCCGGCGAGCCGCGCGGCCGAGCCGCCTCCGCCGGAGCCCGGACGGGACCCGGAGGGCATCAGCCTGTCGGCGAAGCCGGTCGCGGTCATGGGCCGATTGTCGGGCCAACGGCGCGAATTCTCCAATAGCCGGGCGCTGGCGAGCCATTGCGCGTCGCCATGGGACCCTGGTCCCATGAAAGGCCCACCGGCCGGGCACCGCGTTGCCGTCGATCAACAACCGAACCGCCGCCTCGGCGACAATCGCCCGTCGCCAAACGGAACCCGCCGGAAGCCATGAGCCAGCCCTCCACCGCCCGCCGTGCCGCGCTGATCGCCGCCGCCCTGATCGTCCTCGTCATCGCCGGGGCGATCACCTTCATCCTGATCGGTCCCGACCCGGCGAAGAATCCCGCCCTCGCGAGCGCCCATTCGCCGATGGCGGGCGACGCGAAGGCGCCGGTCCACGTGGTCGAGTTCCTCGACCCCGCCTGCGAGACCTGCGCGGTCTTCTATCCGTACATGAAGCAGCTCGCCGCCGAGAATCCCGGTCGCATCCGCATCTCCCTGCGCATCGTCCCGCTGCACAAGGGCTCCGAATCGGTCGCGGCGATGATCGAAGCCGCGCGGCTGCAGGACAAGTACTGGAATGCGCTCGAAGCGCTCCTCGCCACGCAGGACCTGTGGGTGGACAACCACGTGGTGCAACCGGCCAACGCGATGCGCGTGCTCTCCGGCGCGGGCATCGACATCGCGAAGCTCGAGGCCGACATGAAATCGCCCAAGGTCGCCGAGAACCTGGCGAAGGACCTGGAGGACGCGCAGGCCCTCCGCGTCACCAAGACGCCGGAGTTCTTCGTGAACGGCCGCCAGATGGAGAGCTTCGGCAAGACGCAGCTTCGCCGCCTCGTGCTCGACGCGGTCTCGCGCGCGCCGCGATGAAGCGACTGCTCGCGGCCCTCGCCCTCGCCGCCGGGGCCTTCGCCGCTCTTGCGCAGCCGTCGGCGGAGAGCCCGAAGCCGGTCGAGGCGCAGGTCACGACGCCAGCCCCCACCGCAGCCCCCCCCACGCCGCCGCCCGCGGCAGCCGTCCAGCGCCTCGAAGTCTTCGTTCGCGAAGGCTGTCCCCACTGCGCCAACGCCAAGGTCTTCCTCGCGAAGCTGGCGAAGGAGCGGCCCGACCTCGAGATCGTCATCCGCGACGTGCTGGCCGAACCCGCCGCGCTCGCGCGGCTTCAGGCGCTGGTGAAGGAGCAGCGCGGAAGCACGGCCGTGGTCCCCGCCTTCTCCGCCGGCGGCCAGCTGATCCTCGGCTATTCGGACGAGGCCTCGACCGACAAGCTGATCCTCGCCGCGCTCCGGGGCCAGGTGGTCAAGCAGGCGAAAGGCCCGGGCGCCACGAGCTGCGCGGCGATGGAAGGATCCACCTGCCGCGACGAGGTGGAGGCACCCGAGACGGACTTCTCCGTCACCTTCTTCGGCCGCACGATCACCCTCGACGACGTGGGCCTGCCCGCCTTCACCTTCGCGATGGGCCTGCTGGACGGGTTGAACCCCTGCTCCATGTGGGTTCTGATCCTGATGATCTCGCTGCTCGCCACGCTCAACGACCGCCGCCGCATGCTCGCCATCGCCGGCACCTTCGTGCTGGTGGAGGGCGTCGCGTACTTCGTGTTCATGGCGGCGTGGCTCAACCTTTTCCTGCTGATCGGCATGTCGCGCGCCTCGCAGGTGGCCGTGGCCCTGATCGCCATCGCGTTCGGCCTCATCAACGTGAAGGACTGGTACGCGCCGGGCCAGGGCTTCTCGCTCTCCATCTCCGACAAGCACAAGCCGGGCATCTACGCCCGGATGCGCAGCATCCTCAACGCGCAGAGCCTGCCCGCGGCCATCGTCGGCGTGATCGTGCTCGGGCTCCTGGTGCAGGTGGTGGAGTTCCTGTGCACCTCGGGCTTCCCGGCGCTCTTCACCCGCATCCTCACGCTGAAGAACCTCGACACCGCCAGCTACTACGGCTACCTGCTGCTCTACAACGTGGCCTGCATGCTGGACGACGTGATCGTGCTCGCGATCGGCGTGACGACCCTCTCGAACCGCCGCCTGCAGGAAAAGGAAGGACGCCTGCTCAAGCTGCTGGCGGGCCTCGCGATGGTGGGCCTGGGCATCTACCTGCTCGTCGACGGCTGACGCGGCCGGCCGCGGGCGCGCCGGATTTGATCTAATGGAGCCCATGGAACCCGACGACGAGAAGCGCCCGCCCACCCTCGCCGCCCTCGTGCGCGAGCAGACGGGCTATGCCTGGTCCCGCGCGCGGCGCCTGTGCGAGGACGGCCGCGTCACGCTGGACGGCGAACGCTGCCTGGACCCGGCCCGCCGCACCAATCCCGGCGCCGTGGTGGTGGTGAACGAGCACGGGGCCAAGGTGCGCAAGGGCCCGCTCGCGGCCGACGCCATCGTGTACGCCGACCGGGACCTGGTGATCGTGGAAAAGCCCGCCGGCATGCTGAGCGTGGCGGACGAGGAGGGCAACAAGGACACCCTCGCCGACCACCTGCGGCTGGAGCTTCGCCATCGCGGCGAGCGCGAGCTCGACGCGCCCTTGGGCATCGTGCACCGCCTGGACCGCGACACGAGCGGCCTCATGGTCTTCGCACGAAACGCCGGGGCCAAGCGCGTGCTCGCGGAGAAGTTCGCGGCCCACGACATCGATCGCGTGTACCTCGCCATCGCCCACGGCGATGTCTACGCCGGGCCGGTGGATTCGTACCTGATCCTGGACCGCGGCGACGGCTTGCGCGGCTCCCACGGCCTCTTCAAGCGCACGGCGGAGGATCCGCCGCCGGAAGCGAGGCGGGCCATCACGCACATCCGGCCCCTCGAGTCGCTGGGGGGCGCGACGCTCGTCGAGTGCCAACTGGAGACGGGTCGCCAGCACCAGATCCGCATCCACCTCGCCGAGCGGGGCACGCCCATCGTGGGCGAGAAGGTCTACATCCGCGACTACCGCGGCGTGAAGATCGAGGCCCCCCGCCCGATGCTGCACGCGAGGAAGCTCGCCTTCGCCCACCCGCGAACGGGCAAGCCCGTTTCCTTCGAGCGGGAGCCACCCGCGGATTTCAAGTCCATGCTGCAATCCCTCCGCCCATGAAGATCGACATCGTCTCCGACGTCGCCTGCCCCTGGTGCGCCGTCGGCGTCTGGTCCCTCGAGCGGGCCCTCGCCGCGATCGGCGACGCCTTTCCCGTCGAGGTCGCGTTCCAGCCCTTCGAGCTCAATCCCGACATGCCGCCCGAAGGCGCGGACACCGTCGAGTACCTGTCCGCCAAGTACCGCATCGGGCCGGAACAGATCGAGCGCAATCGCGAGACGATCCGCGAACGGGGCGCCGCGGTCGGATTCACCTTCGGCGACCGTCCGCGGGTGTGGAACACCTTTGACGCGCACCGGCTGCTGCACTGGGCCGGGCTCGAAGGCTGGCAGCGGGAGCTCAAGCGCGCGCTGCTCACGGCCTATCACGGCGAGGCGCGCAATCCCTCGGACCCCGCGGTGCTCATCGACGTGGCCAGGCAGTGCGGTCTCGATGCAGAGCGGGCAGTGCAGATCCTGGCGGGCGACGAGTTCGCAGCCGAAGTGCGCGAACAGGAGCGGCAGTGGATCGAGGCCGGAATCAATTCCGTGCCCTCCGTGGTCATCGACGGCAAGTACCTGATCCCCGGGGCGCAGCCGCCGGAGGCATTCGAGCAGGCGCTTCGGCAGATCGCTGCGGAGGCCGGGCAGGCCTGAAAAGACAAAGCCCCGCATCGATGGCGGGGCTTTGTGGGTCGCCGCGCTGGGCGGCTTCCTGACGTTGCGTCACCGCAACGGGTACCGGGCGTTGTTCACCGGCTTGAGGGTCGTCCTGTCGTGTATGTCATCGATAGAGCACCTCCCTTTGCGTGGTTGGTCGGGATACCGGACCCGTTGCAGGCCCGATACGCCTTTGCTGCACCCACGAGTCCACAGTACGCCGGGCGGTGCGGAGGATCAAGGGGAAAATGGGGGCGGATTGCCCGTTACTTTCCCGCGCCGCGCGGCACCCAATCGTCAGGCGCCCCCGGCGGCACCCGCGGATGTTTCGCGAGGCTTTCCTGGAAGGCCGCCTGCATCTTGCGCATGGGCCCGCGCACCCAGCCCTGCGTGCTGTTCACGTCCGTCTCTTCCTTCGGGTCCTGCACCACGTTGAACAGGTACGGCACCTCGAGGTGGACCACGCCCGTGTTGGGCTCGGCCTCCCACAGGATGTGCATCTTCCACTGCCGCCACTTGAGGGCGCGCAGCTGGTCCTTGATGTAGTAGACGAAGCCCTCGCGCGGGGACTTCTCGACTTGCCCCGTGAGAAAGGGCGTCAGGTCCACGCCGTCGATCGGCCGGTCGTCGGGTACCTTGGCGCCGGCGTTCACGATCAGCGTGGTGAACAGATCCGTCACATGCGCCATCTCGTTCGTCACGCCCGGCTTGACGCGCCCCGGCCAGCGCACGATGAGCGGCACGCGAAGCGCCCCTTCCATCGCCGTGTGATAGGTGCCCGTCCACGGGCCCGCGGTGCCGCGCCAGGGGCGGCGGAATTCCGGGCCGTTGTCGCTGGCGAAGATGAAGAGCGTGTCGTCGTCGAGCCCGGCCTTCGCCACGCAATCGATCACCTGCCCCACGCGGTGGTCCATCTCCACCATGGAATCGGCGAAATCGCCCGCGCCCGTGCGGCCGATGAAGTCGCGATGGGGAATCGTCGGGAAGTGCATCTGCGTGAGCGGCAGGTACAGGAAGAAGGGCTTTCCGGCCGCGGCGTTCTTCTCGACGAACTCGCAGGCCATGCGTGTGAGGTCGCCGTCGATCTGCCGGCGCATCTCCAGGTCGTACGGCGCGACCTTGCGCACGGGCCCGCCGCGATCGCCCGCCTCCACGAAGGGAATGTCCACCACCGCGGGATCGAAGCCGATGGATTCGGTGAACATGCTTTCGTTGGTGGTGCGCGAGATGCCGTACCAGTGGTCGAACCCGCGGTCGTGCGGGAAGCGCCCGGCCCGGTCCCCCAGGTGCCACTTGCCGTAGATGGCGGTGGCGTAGCCCGCGCCGGAGAGCGCCTGCGCCAGCGTGATCTCGGAAGGATGGATGCCCTGCGGCAGCCCCGCCGGCACCGACTGCAGCGCGCCCGTGCGGATGGGGTGGCGACCCGTCATCAGCGCCGAACGCGTGGGCACGCAATCGCTTTCCACGTTGAAGTTGGTGAAGCGAAGGCCCGTGGCGGCCAGCGCGTCGATGCGCGGGGTGGGCGCGCCGCGAAGGGCCCCGCCGCCGTAGCAGCCGAGCTCGCCCCAGCCCAGGTTGTCGGCGAGGATGAGGACGATGTTGAGGGGCTTCGCCATCGGCGCGTGCTCAGTCCAGTTGCAGCTTGCGCTCGGCGATCACCTTGCTCCAGCGCGCGCGGTCGCGACTGAGGTACGCAGCAAAATCCGCCCCCGCGGTGCCCGTCACCTCGAAGCCGAGCTTCTCGATCCGCTCGCGCAGGGCGGGCGTCGCGAGGGCCGTGGCGATCTCCTTCTGAAGCTTCGCCTGCACATCCGGAGGCGTCGCGGCCGGCGCCATCAGCCCCGCCCACTGGCGCACGTCGTAGCCTGGGACGCCCGCCTCGTCGAGCGAAGGCACGTCCGGCACCGCCGGCGAGCGCGCCTTGGTGGTGACCGCGAGGATGCGCACGCGCCCCGTCTTGGCGTGGGGCAGCACGGCGGCCAGGCCCAGCACCGCGACCGGCACCTGCCCGCCGACGAGATCCGTGATGGCCTGCCCGCCGCCCTTGTAGGGGATGTGCAGCAGGTCGATGCCCGCCATCTGCGCGAGCAGCTCGCCCGCCAAGTGCTGGATGGAGCCCTGCCCCGAGGTGGCGTAGCCGACCTTGCCCGGGCTCGCCTTCGCCGCGGCAATCACGTCCTTCATCGACTTGAAGGGCGAGGCCGCGGGCACGGCGACGACGATGGGCTGCGCGCCGAACATCGTGACGGGGACGAAATCGCGCTCGACGTTCCACTTGAGGCCCTTGCGCAGGATGGGCTGCAGGGCCACCGAATCGGAGGCGATGACATAGATGTAGCCGTCCGCGGGCGAGGAGGCCACGACCTCCATGCCCACGGCCCCCGAGGCGCCGGGGCGGTTGTCCACGACGATGGGCTGGCCGAGCTGCTTGGAAAGCTGCTCACCCACCGCGCGGCCCATCGCGTCGTTCGATCCGCCGGCGGGCTGGGGCACGACGAACTTGATCGTCTTGTTGGGCCAGCCCTGGGCGAGGGCCTCGGTGGCGGGAACGAGCGCGAGGGTGGCGGCGGCCAGGGCGGCGAAGGCGAGCTTGGGCACGGGGCGTCTCCGGGGGAAGGGGCGAACGGGCCAGTCTAGAGGCTTCCCGTGATCCGGTTTTCATCATTTATCGGAAGACCTGATAACCTTTTCCGATGGCTACCCCCTCCCCCGCCGCCCGCCTCGACACCCTTCGCATCCGCCATTTCGAACTGATCCAGAAACTCGCCGAGTTCGGATCCCTTCGCCAGGCCGCGGAGGCCCTTCATGTCAGCCAGCCCGCCGCGAGCGCGATGCTGAAGGAGGCGGAGGCGCGGCTGGGCGTCGAGCTCTTCCACCGGAGTCGGTCGGGGGTCGTTCCGACTGCCGAGGCCGAGCCGGTGATACGGCGCGTGCGATTCCTGTTGGGCGAGGTGCGGGGACTCTCGGAGGACCTGCAGGACTCGAGGAAGCGCCGGCCCCTGGTGCGGATCGGCGCCGTGCCCCACGCGATGCTGGGCGTGATGCAGGACTTCGCGGCGCACTGGTCCGGCAAGGAGGGCGTGAGGCTGCGGCTGGAGGACGGGCCGACGTCGGCGCTGGTGGAGAAGCTGCTGCGGGGGGACCTGGATGCGATCGTGGCGCCGCTGACTCCGGAGGCGGGGACGGCGTTCACTTCATCAGTGAGAAGCAGGCCGCTTTATGAGGAGACGATCGTGGTGGCGGCTTCGGTTCGCAATCCGCTCGCCAAGGCGAAGAACGTTTCGCTCGATGACCTGGAGAAGGCGGATTGGGTGCTGCCGGGGGCGGCGTCGAGGTCGAGGCAGGCGCTGGAGGGGGAGTTTCTGAGGCTGGGTAGGAAACCGCCGATGCCGGCGGTGGAGGTGACTTCGTTTGTTTATGGGTTGGCGCTGGTGGGTCGCACCTCAATGCTAACGGTGGCACCTGCTACAGCTATCAATAAGCAAAACAAGGAGCAAATGGTGATAAGGCTAACAACCCAAATTCGACCACCCCCATTTTTCGTGCACTGGATATCTCGTCGAGATAGCGACAATAACAAGTTGCTAGAGGACATTGGAAATCATCTAGCCATGACACAAAGCAAGATAGCTTCCAGATAGCAATATCAGCTTCATCAAATTAAACCTTACGCAAAATCCCGAACTACGCGCAAAATACCCACGTAAAATTGCGCCCCTCCAAAACTAGCTTATTGCTCCCACTTTGCTAAAGTTTACGCATTGCGATTCATGTCGCTCGGACTGCAATCACATCGCCCACCTTCGTCACATCCCAAAAAGCCGAGAAGACACCCAACGTCCCGCCCTATGAAGAAAAAATTCTACTTACGCCGAAAAGACTCTTCTGATATCGCGGAGTTCGCTTCACATGCCTATATCCAGCCCAATTTCTAAGCACCAATCGGCAACGAAGGCGCTGGCCAAAACACTACGAAAGGCCGACATTTACCATTGGCTATTGGTTAGCGGGTACTTCCCGGAGAGCTATGTTCTCCCCCCCTGTTTCTCAGTAAAAAAACGTCCACATCGACCCAAAATTTATTACCGAGTAGAAAAAACGGTCACAGCCAATCGCAAAGTGCGCACTGAATACAAACCAGACATCACTGAGTGCGTGAACGTGCATTTTCCGAAGACTGAACTTACCGATAGAACATTTGGGCTAATTGACCCCTACATTCACAACGACATAGCGTTCCATATTTCCCGCAACTGGAAGTCAATTGTTGAGGCATTGATTCCCAGTGACAGCATTGTCACTTCGTATAGCTTCCCGATACCCATCGACTCACGCACCCCTGGAAGGATGGGATACCTGCGCAGTGGTCGAATGATTTACGAGTTCATCGAAATGACTGATGACGATTTGGCAGCAGTCGCATACAAATACACACATCTAGTTAAGGCAGATATAAAAAGTTTTTACCCCTCGATTTATACGCATAGCCTAGCCTGGGCACTTCACAGCAAAAAGCTAGTACGCAAAGCGGAGAATCGAAGAAATTATTTGTTACTTGGCAATCGCCTCGACAAACTGTTTCAGAACGCAAACGATGGTTGTACCAATGGCTTGCCAGTCGGTCCTGTAGTGTCTGACGTTGCTGCAGAAATTGTCGCCGCCGGAGTTGACCGCTTTTTTTCAAAGCAAATTCGTCACGAAAAAATTGACTGTGAAGTAGTTCGCTTTAAGGACGACTATCGAATACTGGTCAAATCTGAGGCCGATGCGAGGCGCGCAATTAAGATGCTCCAGGCATCTCTTAGGGATTTCAATCTGGAACTCAGCGACGAAAAGACAAAAGTATTCTCGCTACCCAATGGACTATTTCGAGAATGGGTCTCCCGCTATCACGCCGTTTACCCAAAAAAACTCCGGCGGTTTTCATGGAAGCAATTCCGAGAACTTTATCTAGCTGTTGTAGAGATCGACAAAGCGTGCCCGGGGACAGGTGTAATTGATAGATTTTTAGCAGACATAGTTTCAAAAAATGGTGCTCTAAAGGTCGCGCTTGTCGCCCATAACCTTGAAAAGGTGATCAGCATGTTGCTAATGCTTGGGAATTTGCGAATCAAGGCGTTCCCAAAAATCATTGCAATATTGGAGGCTGTCCTAAAAGGCTCAGTGGGCGGCAGTCATAAGCTAGAAATCGTCGCGCATCTCGAGAGTTTTTTGGCCACCCTGTCAAAGGAAGAGAAGCGGAACAAGTACCTAATCTCTTGGATCGGCTACTTTTTGGTTAGCAATGATTTAGTGATGCACTTGACCAAACGCCCCGCCTTCAAAGATCCAATTACTCGGTCAATTTTTTCTAACCGCGGCTTGGTCTTTAAGAACAGGAATGAGTTCAAATTGTTTGTAGGCTGCAAGTCAATGGCAAGGCAAGTAACAATGCTCGAACACCTTGATGTCTTTTCGACGCCCAAGCACTTCTAAGCACTAATTCAGGAAAGCCGATCTATTACAGCTATGGGAGCGTCATTCAAATTGCTTTTTTGCCCCCCTCCCGGATTGGCGTCCTTTGCACTCACCCGATCGCATTAGCGCGCGAGGTCACGCATTGAATTGTCTTTACGTTGGGGCGCTAAGTTGCATGAGCAACTCGGCTTTCTTTTGATGGCGATTCGAAAGCTCTACGGAATGACAAGGGAGTCGGTGGCTGCTTGGATTTCTGAAAGTGAAGCATCGTTTAAGGACCTCGAAGCGACAAGAGCGACTTATAAGGATTTTTCAGAAACAGCAGATGTATTAATGTGGACACAAGACCCACAGGCAATCGAGTTGGCACAATTATTTCGCAAGGCCGAACCGATCGATGCTGTGGTTAACGCATATGAGATTGTTCAGTACTTTAAAGGCGAGGCTGCTTGTCTACTTGAGCATATGCTCACATCCATCGGTTATCGAAGAGACCTCTATGCTCGCATGCTTGTTGTATGTACCTATGAAGCGCTAAAGACACTTCGTCGGGCGTTAGGTCGAGATTTTCAGTTGGCGGTCGGCAGTACATTAGGCGAAGAAGGAAAGGCGCTCGCCCGGGAAGCTCATTCAGATGTTTCAGTCCTCTTTCGGCGCGCGCATTCAAGTTTCGGCAGCATTCGCGACGGTATCGCAGCTCATCGGGAGCCAGATGCGGAGACTCGCCGCAAGCTACTCGACCAGTTTCTAGACTGGGAACTGCCCCAAGTCGCACTTGCAGCAGTTGATGTCTTGCAGCCAGTTTGTCAACTCTATTGGGATCACACATCGGCGGGCCTGCTTTATCGACGCGGCCTCCTCAATAGAATGAGCTCTTTGCTAGACGAGCTACGGGTGCGCGGTGTACTGCCAATCAGCTTCATTACCTCCGACAAGAAGTTCCGAGGGGAATGAATATGACGAATTGCTTTTCACACCATTGGACGGTGGACAGTTACTTCGAGGCCGCAGAAGGATTTTGACGATCTTGCTATTGCGGGATTTTTGCAACTGAGCTTCTAGTTTCTAGCTTGTATTTCCGCATTTTGGCTGTAAGCAGGCAACATGAATTTTTTGCAGAAGTTTCCTTTTTTGACCTGCAAACCCCTTTCAATTGCACTGCGCTCTGGCAATTTTCACTATTAGCATCGTTAAATCTGCCATTCCACTGCGTACGACAGTTCCGTCATGAAGACACCTCCTAATCCAGCTAGCCTCATCACATTCGCTTCCTTCCTTAGCCTCCTCGCATTGCCGTTCGTCGCACTGCAAGCGTCGGCCCAAGCCTTCCCCGACAAGTCCCTCCGCCTCGTCGTCCCCTTCCCCGCCGGAGGGCCGACGGACATCGTCGCCCGCCCCCTCGGCCAGCTGCTCTCAGAATCACTCAAACAGGCAGTAGTGATCGACAACCGCGGCGGCGCCGGCGGCTCCATCGGCGCGGACCTGGTGGCGAAGTCGCCCGCCGACGGCTACACCCTCCTCATGGCCACCGTCGGCACCCACGCCATCAACGGCAGCCTCTACAAGAAGCTGCCCTACGACCCCGTCAAGGACTTCACGCCCATCGCGCTGGTCGCGAGCGCGCCGGTGGCCGTGGTGGTGAATCCCGCGCAGCCCTACAAATCCATCGCCGATCTCACCGCGGCCGCAGGCGGCAATCCCGGCAAGGTGTCCTTCGGCTCCGCGGGTGCGGGCACGCCGGGGCACCTCACGGGCGAGATGTTCGCGGCCGCGGCGGGCGTGAAGCTGCAGCACATCCCCTACAAGGGCAGCGCCCCGGCCGTCACGGACCTGCTGGGCGGCCAGATCCCGATGATGTTCGACCCGCTGCAGTCCGTGATCGCCAACGTGCGGGCCGGCAAGCTGCGCGCGCTCGCCATCAGCAGCGCCAAGCGCTCGCCCGTGCTGCCGGACGTGCCCACGCTCGCCGAGGCGGGCCTGAAGGGCTTCGAATCGACGGCGTGGTGGGCGGTGTTCGCGCCGGCCAACCTGCCGAAGGATGTCGCCGCGAAGTTGAAGAGCGAGGTCGAGAAGATCGCCCGCTCGGACGCCTTCCGCGAGAAGCTCGGCAACCTGGGCGTCGCGCCCGTGACGGAGCCGGTGAACCTCGCGGACTTCCAGAAGGCTGAGATCGTGAAGTGGGGCAAGGCGGTGAAGGATTCCGGCGCGCAGGCGGACTGAGCATGAAGCTGAACGACGAAGAAAAGGCGATCCTCGCCGGGGATCAGGGCGAGGTCATGCGCGTTGCCCTGCAGCACCAGTTGAAAGTCGGCACGTTCTTCGGCGCGGCGGACTTCGTCCCCGTGACGCAGGCCCACATCATGGCCGACACCGAAAGCCTGGGCCCCGCGGGTGTGGAGTGGCTGGAGAAGCTTGCGGCCGCGGGCGGCAAGAACCAGGTTCGCATCCCCACCATCACGGACCCGCGCGGCACGGATTTCAGCAAGGCGAAGCAGCTGAAGCAGGCGGACTGGATGCTCTCCCTCGAGCGCCGCGCCATCGACGCCTTCGTGAAGCTGGGCGTCTCCATGACGGACACCTGCATCAACTACCAGACGATCCAGGCGCCCACCCGCGGCGAGCACGTGGCCTTCGGCGATACGGGCGTGGTCATCTATTCCAACAGCGTGTGCGGGGCGCGGAGCAACTTCGAAGGGGGCCCCTCAGCGCTCTCGGCGGGCCTCACGGGCCGCACGCCGCGCTACGGCTATCACCTGGACGCCCATCGCCGCGCCACGTTGCATGTGCGCACGGGCTGGACGCCGGTCACGCTCAACGACTGGGGGGCGCTGGGCGGGGTGGTGGGAAAGCTCGCGGGGAACTACTGGGCAGTGCCGGTGGTGGAGGGCCTGGATCGCGCGCCCACCTCGGACGAGCTCAAGCACTTCGGGGCGGCGATGGCGAGCTTCGGCTCTTCCGCCTTGTTTCATCTTGTCGGCATCACGCCGGAGGCTTCGCGGCTTTCGGACGTGGCGGATGCCAACCTGCCGACGCACACGGTCTCGAAGGACGACGTGGTCGCGCTGCACAAGCACTACAAGGTGGAAAAGGACGTGGACGTGGTGGTCTTTTCCGCGCCGCAGCTTTCGCTCTACGAGCTGCGAGCCCTGGCGGACCTGTGTGACGGGCGGCGATTCAGGATTCCGCTCCTCGCCACCACCAGCCCGCAGGTGAAGCCGGACGCGGATCGCTTCGGCTACACCAAGCGCATCGAGGACGCGGGCGGCACCGTCTATTCCGGCATGTGCTTCTACCAGAGCTACGCGCGCGAGATCGCGGAGGCCAACGGCTGGAAGCGCCTCGCCACCAACAGCGCCAAGATCGTGAACATCCTGGGCGGCTACGGCTACGTGCCGATGCTGGCGACGATGGAGGAATGCGTCGCGGCGGCGGAGACGGGGAGGATCGCATGAGCAAGGTCTTCACCGCACGGCATGCGATGGGCGTTCGCGTCACGGGCGAGGCGCTCGTAGCGAAGGACGGTTTCTCGGCTCGCTACGACTTGAACCGCATCGACGGCGTCTTCTCCCGCCCGGCGCACAAGCTGGCGGGGCAGAGCTACGTCGGCAAGATCCTGGTGCTGGATACCGCGAAGGGGGGCGTGGCGAGCGCGTGGATGCTGCACGAGATGCAGTCGCGCGCGAAGGTGCCCCTCGCCATCGTGTTCAACACGGTGAACCCGATCCTGGCGCAGGGGGCGGCGCTCGGCGACGTGACGATGCTCGCGGGCTTCGACGAGGACATCACGGCGGCGATTCCCCACGGGGCGCGGGTGGAGATCGATCCGGAGGGGAAGACGATCCGGGTGCTGTGAAAGAGGGGGACAGTTCCCTGTGGATAAGTTGCGCGAGCTGAAATGGGGACGCTTCCCTCCCCGAGGGAAGCGTCCCCTTCTGCTTCTTACGCCGCCAGCGGCGTGAACTCGTAGCCCTTGCCCCGCGGCGCGAGATCGCCGATGGCCGATCCGGCGAGGTGGTAGCCGGCGAGCAGCAGGTTTTCCTTGATCACGCGCTCGGAGAGCTCGCGGCGGACGAGGCGGGCCTTCTCGGCGTCCATGTCGAACATCACGGCCCAATCGGGATTGCGCACGAACAGCGTCGAGACGTTGGTGGTGTCGGCCCAGTAGAGGAGCTTGCGCGAGCCCCCTTCCACCGTGAAGACCGTGTGGCCCGGCGTGTGGCCGAAGGCGGGCAGCGATCGCACGCCCGGCAGGATCTCGGCGCCCGGCTCGAACTTGACCACGGTGTTGGCGATGGGGCCGAAGACGCGGCGCACGCCGGCGAAGGCGCCCTTCATGCCCTCGGGCGCGGCGGCCATGCGGGCGTCATCCATCCAGAAGGCCCACTCGGGACCGGGCACGAAGATCTTCGCGTTCGGGAACGCGACGGCGCCCGCCTTGTTGCGAAGGCCGTTGATGTGGTCGCCGTGGAAGTGCGAGAACGCGACGGCCGTGATGGACTTGGGGTCGATGCCGGCGGCGCTCATGTTGGCGAGCAGCTTGCCCGCCGTGGCCGCGCCGAACTCGCCGTTGCCCACGTCGAAGAGCACGCGCTGGCCGCCCACGTCGACCACCAGCGGGTTGAAGGGCACGGTCACCTTGTCGGTGGGAAGGCCGGCTTCCTTCAGCGCGCCCTGCACGTCGGCGAGGGGCGCGTTCTTCACGAAGTTGGCGTCGAGCGTGCGGGCGAAGAAACCGTCGTTCAGCATGGTGACCATGACGGCCCCCAGGTTCACGCGCGAGATGCCCGCGCCGACGGCGGTGACGCGGGGCGCGGCCGCGGTGCAGCCCGAAAGCAGCGGGCCGGCCATCCACGCCGCGCCCAGCGCGGCACCGGAGGAAAGGAACGAACGGCGGGACATCGACATGGTGATTTCTCCTTGGTGGATGGTCGGGATGGGGACGCTTCCCTGTGGATAAAAAGGGGACGCTTCCCTCGCGGAGGGAAGCGTCCCCTTTGTGAGGTTTACTTGCGCCGGGAGGCTTTTTTCTTCGGCGCCTGCGAAGCGCTCTGGGAATCGTCCACCGCCTGGCGGGCCGCATCGCCCGCGGCCTTCACCGCCTGGCCCATGGCCTCGGCGGCATCCGTGCCTGCCTGCGCCATCATGTTCCAGGCCCACATCGCGGGGTTGGGCATGTCCTCTGCCGGCGCTTCCTCGGGCGGAATCTCGCCTTCCATCGCCGCGCGCACGCGCTCGCCGCCCTTCACCATCTGGCGCTGGTATTCCAGCGACTTGATCGAAAGCTGCAGCATGTGCAGGTTGGCCTTGAGCCAGTGCTCGACGGTCTCGAGCTCCGCGATCTTCTTTTCCAGCTCCTTCGCGTCCAGCACGGGGAACATCAGGCTCTGCAGGGGATAGGCCCCCGGGTTCACCATCTTCTGCCACAGGTCGAACATGTCCTGGGGCGTGACGGGCTTGGTCATGGCGTGGCGTCCTGGTCGTGGCGCGCGATGAAATCGCGGATCTTCGGGTAGATGACTTCGCGGTACTTGCGGCCGGAGAAGATGCCGTAGTGCCCGCAGCCGGGGGCGGTGAAGCGCTCCTTGCGCGCGGGCGGCAGGCCCTTGCACAGCGCCTGCGCGGCGTGGGTCTGGCCCGGGCCGGCGATGTCGTCGAGCTCGCCTTCGATGGTGAGGAGCGCGCTCCTCTTGATGGCCTGGGGCTTCACCTTCACCCCGGAGACTTCCAGCAGGCCCCGCGGCAGCAGGTGCTTGTGGAAGACGCGATCGACCGTCTCCAGGTAGTAGTCGGCCGGCAGGTCCATCACGGCGTTGTATTCGTCGTAGAAGCGGCGATGGGCGTCGGCGCTCTCGCCGTCGTTCTTCACGAGCTGGTGGTAGTACTGCACGTGGGAATCGAAGTGCCGGTCCGGGTTCATCGCGACGAAGCCCGCGAACTGCAGGAAGCCCGGATACACCCGCCGCAGGAAACCGGGGTAGCGCATCGGCACGCGCTGCACCACCTTGGCCTCGAACCAGCTCATGGGCCGGTGCTGCGCGAAGTCGTTGACGGCCGTGGCGCCCTTCCGTGTATCGATGGGGCCGCCCATCATCGTCAGGGACCGGGGCGTCGCCTCGCCCGCCTGCGCCATCAGCGACACGGCCGCGAGCACGGGCACCGTGGGCTGGCACACGGAGATCGCGTGGCAATCGGCGCCCACGAAGCCGATGAAGGTGCGCGCGTAGGCCACGTAGTCGTCGAAGTGGAATTCGCCGCGAGCCAGCGGGACTTCCTTCGCGTCGATCCAGTCCGTGATCCACACGTCGTGGTCGGCCAGCAGCGAGCGCACCGTGTCCCGCAGCAGCGTCGCGAAGTGGCCCGACAGCGGCGCGAAAACCAGCACCTTGGGCTGCCGGGGCGCGCCCTTCTTCACGAAGTGCAGCAGCCGGCAGAAGGGCAGCTCCAGCTCGAAGACCTCGTGCACGGGGCAATCCGCCCCGGCCACGCGCACCGAGTCGATGCCGAAGGCGGGGCGCTCGTAGCGCTGCGTGAGGCGCTCCAGCAGGTCGAAGGCGGCGGCGACGTTGCGGCTGCCCGGCACGACGGAAAGGGGGCTGCCCGGATTGCCGTAGGCGGCGTTGGCCAGGCTCGCCAGGGCCCGCCAGGGTTCCATCGCGGCGCGTTGCCAGTCGTAGAATTGGTACAGCACCCGGAGGTCTCCTCCCATGGCGTACGCGAACCGGGTCGAGTGTACCGGTTTTGCGGCGCTGCAACAGTTGACCCGCGGCAAGGCGCGCCGGAGCCCTCTGGTAAGCTGCCGCAGCCCCGAAACGCCCGCTTCCCATGCCGCCCGAATCCGCCTTCCGAGAACCCCAGTCCCACCCGCTGCACGCGGCCCGCGAGCCCCATGCCAGCGGCTACCTCGAGCGCGGTCCCGTGCACCGCATCTGGTGGGAGGAAAGCGGCGATCCCTCGGGCATTCCCGTCGCGTTCCTTCACGGCGGTCCCGGCGCGGGCACCAGCCCCGTGCACCGGCAGTTCTTCGATCCGCGACGCTATCGCATCGTGCTGCACGACCAGCGGGGCGCGGGGCGCTCCACGCCCAGCGGCAGCCTGGAGGACAACACCACCGCCGCGCTCGTGGGCGATCTCGAGGCCCTCCGCGAAGCCCGCGGCATCTCGCGCTGGGTGGTCTTCGGCGGCTCGTGGGGTTCCACCCTCGCGCTCGCCTACGCGCAGGCCCATCCGGACCGCGTGCTCGCCCTCGTGCTTCGCGGCATCTTCCTGGGCGGCGCCGACGAAGTGGATTGGTTCATGCACGGCATGGGGCGCTTCTTTCCCGAGGCGGCGCGGGCTTTCGCCGAAGCGATTCCGCCCGATGAGCGCGGGGACCTGCTGACCGCCTACGAGCGGCGGCTGAACGATCCCGATCCGGCCATCCACCTGCCGGCCGCGCGCGCTTGGAGCGTGTACGAAGGCTCGTGCTCCACGCTGCGCCCCCATCCGGCGGTGGTCGCGGATTTCGCGTCGGACCGCGTCGCCCTCGCGCTCGCGCGAATCGAGGCGCACTACTTCCGGCACCTGTCGTTCCTCGCGGAGGGCGAACTGATCGCGGGCGTGCGAAAGATCGCGGGCATTCCCGCCACCATCGTGCAGGGCCGCTACGACGTGGTGTGCCCGCCCTGCACCGCCGACCGACTCGCCGCCGCGTGGCCCGAGGCGCGCTACGTGGTGGTGCCCGACGCGGGGCATTCGGCCTTCGAGCCCGGCACGCGCGCGTGCCTCGTGGCGACGATGGCGGAACTGGCGGGGAAGGTGGGCTGACGGACTCGTCACCTGCCGCGCCCTCCGGGCGCAAGGATGCCGGGGATCGAGTCCTTGGCTTCAGGGGCGCCCTCTTTTAGTTATACGCAACTTGCGTATAATGAGCCCATGAAGGCCGTCTTCATCGAGCTCCCTGCTTTCGCACGGCATCGCGCCGAATACCTGGACGACTCGGCCTTCATTCGCCTGCAGTCGGAGCTGATGAAAGATCCCTCGGCGGGGGACGTCATCCGGGATTCGGGAGGCCTGAGAAAGCTGCGGTTCGCCGACGCCAGGCGAGGCAAGGGCAAGCGCAGCGGCCTTCGGGTGATCTACTACTGGTGGGATTCAGGCAGCCAATTCTGGCTGTTCACGATTTACGACAAGGATCAGGCCGATGACCTGTCACCCGAGCAGCGCAAGGCGCTGAAGAAGATGATCGGGACGGAACTGGAAGCCAGGAGCGAACGATGACGACCAAAGCAAAGCCGGGCGCCAAGCGAGATGTGTTCGCGGAACTCAAGGAAGGCATGTCCGCCCTTGCCGCCGCCCGCGACGGGAAGGTGACCTTGAGAACGCATACCGTGGAGATCAGGCCTGCGCCGACGCTCTCGCCCAGGGAGCTCGTTCGCGTGCGGGAAAGCCTGCAGATCTCCCGCGCCGTGTTCGCCGCCTATTTGAGGACGAATGTGCGCACGCTTGAAAACTGGGAGCAAGGAAGAGCGAAGCCCAATGCCCAGGCGGCGTTGCTGATCAGCCTGGTCGAGCGCTTTCCCGATACGGTCCAGCGCCTCGCGACGATTTGACGCAACCGGCGTTACCGCTGCGCCATCAGGTACGCCACGTCCGCCGCATAGCCGCGGATCTTCTTCT
>ERZ761602.2816-NODE-2816-length-26174-cov-5.127187_pt1 | contig 26174 bp, 21 predicted proteins | sample MGYA00512165_ERZ761602 | MGnify/ENA primary metagenome ERZ761602 (study PRJEB28899, sample SAMN02445085) | bioreactor sludge metagenome | biome: EBPR sludge; isolation source: Thorneside wastewater treatment plant | place: Australia: Brisbane, Thorneside...
TCTATCGATTTTACACGGGTCCGCTATCAAAATTCCATCTATTCAAAGAACGTTTTGAGTTGATCTTTTTCAACTCATTTTGAGGTCCAAAAAAACCTTGTTTGATTCGGCTTAGCTTCCGACTGAAGCCTACCTTTTTCCAAAACGGATTGCAAAGATAATCCTCGAATTTGGGTAATGCAAGTGCCTTTTCGAAATATTTTTTGAGGACAGGCTACAAATGAATGGTCTGAAGTCGATCTGGGCCTGTTGAGATCAATGTAATTGGCACTTCAAGTTCTTTTTGCAAGAAGGAAACATATGCCGAAAGTTCCTCAGGCATATTTTCTTTGGTAATATTTTGCAAAGAAGTATTCCAACCTTTCAACTCTTTATACACTGGAATTATTTTTTCATTCACCAATTCATATGGCAATGAGTCTGTAACAGTACCATTAGCTAATTTATAGCTAGTGCAAGCCTTTATAGTTGGGAAGTCATCCAGCACATCCGCTTTCATCATAAGGAGTTTAGTAACTCCATTGATCATAATGGAGTATTTGAGTGCTGGCAAATCAATCCAACCGCATCTTCTTGGACGCCCTGTTGTTGATCCAAATTCATTTCCAGCCTTCCGCATTTTTTCACCATCCTCATCCAAAAGTTCAGTAGGGAATGGACCGCTTCCTACTCTGGTGCTATAGGCTTTGAAGATACCAAATACCTCCCCAATATGACGAGGCGCTACACCCAATCCGGTACACGCACCAGCTGTAACTGTGCTTGAACTAGTGACAAAAGGATAACTTCCAAAGTCAATATCCAACAACGACCCCTGGGCTCCCTCGGCCAGAATAGAATTTCCAGATTTAATCTCTCTGTTCAGAAAGTACTCGCTATCAATCAGTTCAAATTGTTTTAAAAATTCAATGGCTTCAAAAAACTGTTCTTCCAACTCCTCCCAGTTGTAATCCAATTCGTGATTTTTAAGAATGCTGAAATGCAGCTCTGTTAGCTTCTTGAATTTAGCTCGAAAATTCTCTGACAAAGTATCCCCCACTCTTAACCCTTGCCTGCCTATCTTATCCTGATAGGAGGGTCCGATGCCCTTAAGGGTGCTTCCAATCTTATTATCGCCTTTTTCTTTTTCATACGCCTGATCGAGCAACCTATGGCTAGGTAAGATAATGGTGGCCTTTTTTGAAATAAAAAGGTTCTTCGTTATATCCAGATTAAACTTTGCCAGCTTTTCAATCTCAGCTTTGAAAATAACCGGATCTAGCACTACACCATTGCCCACTACATTTTTGGTGTTAGATCTGAATATTCCAGAAGGAATTTGATGAAGCACATGCTTGATACCATCAAACTCAAGTGTATGCCCGGCATTGGGGCCACCCTGAAAACGAGCGATCACATCATATTTTGGAGCAAGCACATCAACAATTTTACCTTTGCCTTCATCACCCCATTGAAGACCCAGTAATACATCTACTTTCATTTTTGAGCTGATTGCTTTTTGGATAATGCGATTGCCTCTTCCTCAGTTTTTACTACCTGAAAAATGGCATTCAATTTTGTTATGGCTAACAACTTCTTCACGCTTTCTGAAGGGTTCATTAAATAAACTTCTCCTCCTTTGTTTCTAAATTTTGTTAGAATGGTAATAAGCACTCCTATTCCACTGCTGTTGATATATCGTAATTCTGAAATATCAACAATACAGGTCACCACCTTATGGCTTACAGCCTCATTTACTGCCTCAATAAGCTGAGTGCCACTGTCTTCTCCAATAAGATTCCCCATTATCCTCAAAATGAGGGTATTGGCGCTTATTTCCTGTCTAAAATTCATGCTTTTCTATTTTCACAATTTTTCTTGGTACAGGTAGCATAAAGTATCAATGAGTGATGCATCACATTAAAGTGAAGCAACTCTTCAACTGTATTTTGAATATTTTGAATTCTTGGATCACAAAACTCAGTCACTTTATGACAATCAGTGCAAATCAAATGGTCATGCTGTTTGTAACCAAACGACTTTTCGTATTGAGCCAGATTTTTACCAAACTGGTGTTTACTTACCAGATCGCACTCTACCAATAAATCTAAAGTATTGTATACAGTTGCTCTGCTTACCTGATAGTTTTTGTTTTTCATATTGATGTATAGCGATTCTACATCAAAATGGCCGTCCTGAGAGTAGATTTCCTCCAATATCGCAAATCGTTCTGGAGTCTTTCTTAGCTCTTTATTCTCAAGATAAGCTGTAAAAATCTTTTGAACCTCTTCGTAAACTTTTGGATTAATAGGCATACTCTCGTTTCGACCAACAAATATACGAGTTGTTGTGAATAACGTGACCAAAGAAAATTATCTGCGCATCGCACATTGCAGGATTGTATCTTTTATTAAACCCTTTCCAGGTTAGTATTCTCAATATTTTTGGAATCAAAGCGGTTGGCTGTAACAACTCCCTCTACTTTTTCCAGTTTTTTAATTAATAAATCCAGATGCCGCGTGTCATTCACATAAAGCATGATCTCCCCGGTAAAAATACCATTGGCCGTTCTGAATGAGATAGAGCTCATATTCACCTTTAATTCTTCTGATATTATCTTCGACACATCATTGATGAGCCCCACTCTGTCTGTGCCAATGATTTTTAGACCAGTGAGAAAAGCCACTTCATGTTGTGAAGTCCATTTGGCCTTTATCACTCTGTTGCCATGACTGGCTAAAAGCTCAGTGGCATTAGGGCAATTAGCACGGTGAATTTTTATCCCTTCATTGATTGTAACAAAACCAAATACATCATCTCCAGGTATTGGCGAACAACACTTTGCCAGTTTGTACTCCACCACATCCATATCTTCACCTATCAAAAGAATATCATCATAGCGGCCTTTGGCTCTTGAGATTTCCCGCTCAATTCCTTTAGCATCATTAATCTGAGGCTTAGACTTAACATGAGAAGACGGCTTGAATTCCTTGAAGCGCTTTAGGTCATTTACAGTAATGAGACCCTTACCCACCTTAAAATGCAAATCAAACTGAGAGTTTACTGTGAAGTAAGCCCTCATCCTCTCAAATATCTGATTATTCGGATCAATTTTAATTTGCTTTAGCTTTCTTAAAAGGATTTCTTTTCCTTCTTCAGCAATTATCTTTTTATCCTCCTTTAGCGCCTCCTTAATTTTTGATTTGGCCTTGGAGCTAACTACAAACCGAAGCCAGTCTTCATTTGGTTTTTGCTTGGCTGAGGTAAGTATCTCAATCTGATCTCCATTTTTTAAAACCTGGTTGATGGGAACCAATCTCTGATTCACTTTGGCGCCAATACACTTTGCCCCCACATCAGTATGAATCTCAAAAGCAAAATCAAGAGCAGTAGCACCATTGGGCAACGTTTTTAATTCCCCTTTGGGGGTAAATACAAAAACTTCTTCATTGAACAGGTTGCCCCTGAAATCATCAACAAATTCAAGAGCAGACAAATCCTGGCGCTCCAGCAATTCGCGAACATGAACCAGCCATTTTTCCAGATTGGATTCGTGAGTGCCCGCACTATCCTTGTATTTCCAATGTGCGGCATATCCCTTCTCCGCAATCTCGTCCATTCGCCTTGTTCTGATTTGCACTTCCACCCACTGACCATTTTTAGCCATTACTGTAGTGTGCAGCGATTCATACCCATTGGCTTTCGGAGTACTTATCCAATCCCGTAACCTATCGGGGTTTGGTGTATAATAATCTGTAACTATAGAATACGCCTGCCAGCAATAAGACTTCTCCTGATCTTCGGGTGCATCCAAAATGAGCCGAACCGCAAACAGGTCATATATTTCATCAAACGGAATATTTTGCTTCCGCATTTTGTTCCAAATTGAATAAATGGATTTTGGTCGACTTTTTATTTCATAGCTGATGTCCAGTTTGTCCAACTCTTCTTTTACGGGAGTTATGAAAAGTTTTATAAACTTATTTCTAGAGGTTCTCGTGTTATCAATTTTGGAGGCAATCTCCTCGTAAACACTTTCATCTGTAAACTTGAGATAAAGGTCTTCCAGTTCACTCTTAATCGCATTCAACCCCAATCGATGAGCCAGCGGTGCGTAGAGGTAAATCGTTTCTGAGGCAATCTTCAACTGCTTATTGCGCGGCATACTTACCAAAGTGCGCATGTTATGCAGGCGATCGGCTAACTTGATCAGTATTACCCGCACATCTTCAGAAAGCGTAAACAGCATCTTTCTGAAGTTTTCGGCCTGGGCTGAGGTACCATAATCAAAAACGCCACTGATTTTTGTCAGTCCATCTGTAATTTTGGCTATTTTTTTATCAAATAACCGCTCGATGTCTTCTAACTCGATGTCCGTATCTTCCACGACATCATGCAAAAGGGCGGCTATTACGGAAGTAGTGCCTAAACCAATCTCCTCCACACAAATCTCGGCCACGGCCAGTGGGTGAAAAATATAGGGCTCCCCCGACTTCCTGCGCATGTCCTTATGTGCCTCCAGCGCAATAGTAAATGCCCGCTTGATCAGCTTGGCATCACCTGGTTCCAGAATAGGCTTGGCCTTGCGCAGTAACCTGCGGTACCTATTGATTATTTCCTTCTTCTCCTCTGCCGCGTCAATTACCACTTGAATCTATTTTTATCGTTCACACACTAATTTCTATTACCTTCATTCTATTGAACGTGAAAATGGGGTCACCAATTCACCGGAATTTTGAAAAATATCATTAATCGTAATAAAATATCAATAAATTTGCACTCCTTTTTTGACGGCTGACCCATCCCAAAGGGTGTAATTCGGCTTAAAACTGAATTATCAGGTCGGACGGCAAATGCGGGTGTGGTGAAATTGGTAGACATACCAGACTTAGGATCTGGCGGAGCGATCCATGGGGGTTCGAGTCCCTCCACCCGCACGATAAAAGAACCCTCGGTTCCAGACATATGTAACTGGTGTCGAGGGTTCATAATTTTATTTGAATCACAAAAAACTGGATTACCTTGGACATTACGTTAGATAAAAAAAGTACCACAGACGGTCTTATTAAAATTAAGTTATCACAAAGTGATTATCAACCGAAAGTGGAAGAAAAAATCAAGGACTATGCACGCAAAGCCAACATTAAAGGCTTTCGTCAGGGAAAAGTACCACATGGTGTAATCAAAAAGATGTTTGGCAAGTCTATTCTTGTTGAGGAGGTGAATCACATTCTCTCACATTCCGTTTCTGACTACATCAAGAGTAACAACCTAAGAATTCTTGGAGAGCCATTGCCCAATCAGGAAAAAGCGAACCAGATCAACTGGGATACACAGGATGAATTCGAATTTGAGTTTCAAATCGGTCTGGTTGACGACTTTACTTACGAGCTATCTCCCAAGGTTAAATTAAAATCTTATCCAATAGAAGTAGATAAAAAAGTGATTGACGACACCATCGCAGACTTAAAAAAGAGATTTGGTGAAGTTACCCATCCTGAAGTAAGTGTAGAAGGGGACAACCTTCATGGCCAAGTGCTTGAAACGGGGAGCGAAACTCCCATGAGTGCTCATTTGGAGCTTCCAAAGCTGAACAAGAAGGTGGTAAAAGATTTTGTGGGAAAGAAAAAAGAGGACTCCATTGAAATGGATATCCGAAAAGTATTTGACACTGATGAAGAAATAGGGATTTTTCTGGGTGTCTCTCCTGAAGAGGCCAAAGCAAAAAGCGGAAAGTATAATTTTCAGATTACCTCCATCAGTCGTGTGGCTCCGGCTGAAATAAATCAGGAGTTCTTTGATAAGGTTTTTGGAAAAGACGCTGTAAAATCTGAAGAAGAATTTCTCAATAAAGTAAAGGAAACCATTCAGGGTAATTACGACAGGGAGACTGCGCATTTGTTGGATCACGAAATCCAGCATCACTTTGTAGAAAATACCAAGATCAGTATGCCAGACGAGTTTCTGAAAATCTGGCTTAAAAACTCTGGCGGTGATCAGATAACAGATGAAATTCTTGAAAAGGAATTTGGTCAATACAAAGAATCCTTAAAATGGGATTTGATAAAAAATAAAATTGCCGAAGACCTGAAAATTATTGTTGAGGCAGAAGAAGTGAAGACGAAGGCCAAGGCCATGATTATGGAGCAGTTTGGTGGGCAGGCCTTTGCAGCACAGCTTGGGGATAAGCTGGATGACATTGCCAATAATTACTTGTCTGATCAGGAGGGAAAGAACTTCATGAAGCTTTACGATGAACTCCGACACGAGAAAATCCTAAAAACAATAAAGGAGACGGCTACCATTACTGAAAAGCCTGTTTCATTGGATGAGTTCAAAAAGATTGTAGAAAAGCACAATCATTAAACTTGCCTGAACCTTTCAACGTTCAGATAAGTTTAATCGTATAGGCCCCTAACCGGGCTTTTTTATTAAAGATTTCTTGTTAACATTTGAACGTTCAAATAGAATAAATACTATTCCAATTTCGACTAAAGGATTAAAACAACTTGATAAACACACTTGACCATGAGTAATAATAACAACGAGTTCAGAAAATACGCAGTTCATCATATGGGCATGAGTGGTAATACGGTTGACGATTACGCTCAAAAAATTGACAATATGACCCAGTACGTTATTGAGGAACGGCCTGGCAATTTTAGGGCGATTGACGTATTTACACGCCTTATTTCAGACAGAATTATTTTTCTTGGTATGGGGGTAGACGATCAGATTGCCAACTTGATCACTGCCCAACTTCTTTTCCTTGAATCCTCTGATCCTAAGAAAGACATTATTATGTATATCAATAGCCCGGGCGGTTCGGTATATGCCGGTTTGGGAATATACGATACCATGCAATACATTAACCCTGAGGTAGCCACTGTATGTACGGGGCTAGCCGCATCTATGGCTGCTGTTCTTTTGGCATCGGGTGCTGACAAGAAAAGATCAGGACTCCCACATTCACGTATCATGATTCACCAGCCGATGAGCAGTATGCAGGGGCAGGCAAAAGATATGGAGATCTCTTTGCGTCAAACCTTAGAGGTGAAGAAAGACTTGTACACCATTTTGGCTAAACACAGTGGACAGAAATTTGACAAAATAGAGAAAGATTCAGACCGTGATTACTGGATGCGATCTGCCGAAGCCAAAGCTTACGGACTCATTGACGAGGTACTGGAAAAGAAGAAATAAGGGCTGAATTGATGGGGGTCGAATAACAACTTCAATGGGCTCCCAGCCCGTTGAAGAGGACACCTATGAGGGAGAAATTATAAATTTGTACATTTGTAGCACATTACTACAATCACATGGCTGAAGTTACATGTTCGTTTTGCGGGAGAAATAAGAAGGATGTAGACCTGATGATATCAGGCATTCATGCCCACATTTGTGACAAATGTGTAACCCAGGCAAGTCAAATCCTGCTTGAAGAGAAGAAAAATAAGACCGAGGCGGGTAATCTTCCCAATTTCAAACTGATCAAGCCGAGAGAAATCAAGAAATTTCTTGATGAGTATGTAATTGGTCAGGATGAAGCCAAAAAAGTAATGTCTGTGGCTGTTTATAATCACTATAAGCGCCTCATGCAGAAGAAGGTCGACAATGAAGTGCAGATTGAAAAATCGAACATCATCATGGTTGGCGAAACAGGAACTGGTAAAACCTATTTGGCAAAAACATTGGCCAAGTTGCTACAAGTTCCATTTTGTATTGCGGACGCAACCGTTCTTACCGAGGCCGGTTATGTAGGAGAAGATGTTGAAAGCATTTTGACGAGGCTACTACAGGCTGCAGACTACAATGTGGAAGCTGCCGAACGCGGCATTGTCTACATTGACGAAATCGATAAAATCGCAAGAAAATCCGATAATCCTTCCATTACCCGTGATGTGAGTGGTGAAGGTGTACAGCAGGCTTTGTTAAAATTGTTGGAGGGAACACCAGTAAACGTTCCGCCACAAGGAGGAAGAAAGCACCCAGATCAAAAAATGATTACTGTAAATACAGACAACATTCTGTTTATCTGCGGTGGAGCTTTTGAAGGAATAACCAGATTTATAGCAAGCCGTCTTAATACAAGACCACTCGGTTTTGCTGCCAGTGCAAATAGCTTGAAGCCAGGTGAGTTTGACAAAGATAATTTACTTCAGTTCGTTTCGGCACTTGATCTTAAGAGTTTCGGTTTGATCCCCGAGTTAATAGGACGCCTTCCTGTATTGTCCTATTTGAATCCTTTAGACAAAGATGCATTGAGAAAAATTCTCACGACCCCTAAGAACGCGCTCGTAAAACAATACCAAAAATTGTTTGAAATGGAGGACATCGAATTGAGCTTCAAAGATGGCGCCCTTGATTTCATCGTTGAAAAGGCCATTGAGTTTAAACTAGGTGCACGCGGTCTGCGCTCCATTTGTGAGGCCATCATCAACGATGCCATGTTTGACCTTCCTTCCGAAAAAACATCTGGTAAGTTATCTATCAACCGCGCATACGCAGAAGAGAAATTCAACAAATCACATTACAGCAAACTCAAAGTAGCTTAACCTTCATCGCGAAGATAATTGACCATTAACCTTGCTGCATTTTCTGAAGCAGAACCAGTATCCAGTATCTTAAGTAATTGATCATAATCTTTCATGATCTTACCCCGATAAAGAGAATCGTCTACCAATTTTCTCAATTCAATAATTGTATTTTGAATACTCGCTTCTCTTTGAATTAATTCGCGGATGGCTTCCCGTCCTACAATCAGATTAACCAAAGAAACAAACTCTACTTTAATCATTCGCTTCGCCAAGAAAAATTCCAGCCTATTGGCTTTGTATACTACTACCTGGGGAACTTTAAAAAGGCCAGTCTCCAATGTTGCTGTCCCGGAAGTTACTATGGCAGCGTGTGCATGAGAAAGCAAATCGTAGGTAGCGTCAAAAACAAGATGGACGTTTGCAAACTTTGAGATAGGGTGATATAAATCCTCTGGCATGGACCTCACCGCTGCTACCACAAAATTATAATCAGGATTAGCATCGATTACCTTTACCATCAAAGGAATGATTTTTGCCAATTCGCTTTTTCGGCTTCCAGGCAGGAGTGCAACTAATTGTTTTTTCTCAGTGAGATTATATTTTGTTAAAAAGTCCGGGTCGGGCTCAAAAGCTTTTACAGCATCCAGCACAGGATTTCCCACGTAGTCTACCTCCCAATTGAATTTTTTAAAAAACTCCTTTTCAAATGGAAGAATACAAAACATCCGATCCACATTGGATTTCAATTCTTTGGCTCGAGACTGGTACCAGGCCCAAACTTTTGGAGATATATAGTAGTAGTTTCTTACTCCGTTGGATTTACAAAACTTAGCTATCCTTTTATTAAAAGCACCATAGTCAATAAGGATCACTACATCTGGCTGATATTTAAGAATATCACTCTTACCTTGTTTCAGTCTGCCAAGCAGAGTGCGAAGATTGGCAAAAAGTGCGATCAAACCCATAAAAGCCATATCTCGATAGTGCACCACCATATCAAGACCTACTGCTTTCATGTAGTCGCCACCAAAGCCCCGGAATTCAGCATCTGGATCTTGCTTTTTCAATTCTTTCATCAGGTTGCTCCCGTGAAGATCACCAGAGCGTTCTCCTGCAATCAGATAGTACTTCACGATAATTGATTATTATTCGCCATAGTACTCCACATAGTTTCTGGGGGTTTCGTAAAGTCTTAACGAGTGAAGGGTACCTAGTTTGCTAATACCTGCAATTTTCGGAGCTAAAATTTTCCATATCTCAAGGACAAGGATCTCACAACTGGCCAGCTTATCCTTCATAAAATCCACATCAAGATTAAGATTCTTATGATCCAGCTTATCAATTACTTCCACTCTGATCAGCGTACTTAATTTCTTGAGGTCGATCACAAAACCAGTTTCCGGATCTGGCTTACCCTTTACCGTTACAATTAAGTCAAAGTTATGTCCATGCCAATTTTCATTGGCACAGGGGCCAAAAACTTCGATGTTCTTTTCCTTTGACCAGGTAGGGTTATACAGCTTATGCGCTGCATTGAAATGCTCCTTTCGACTTACGTAGACCATATCTTTATTCTGGCACAAATATACATTAACTTGCCTCAAAATATTTTACCAGGATGATCATTGTTACCGGAGCTGCTGGCTTTATTGGAAGTTGCCTAATCAAGAAACTGAATTCTGAGAATTTTAACGCCATTGTGGCGGTAGATAAGTTTGAAGACGAAACCAAGAACAAAAACCTAGTTGGCGCCAAACTGAAGGAAAAGATAGATCGTGATGTGTTTATGGAATGGCTTGATCAGAATAATGAAACTGTCGAATTCATCTTCCACATTGGGGCACGAACGGATACTGCTGAATTTGATATGGATTTACTTCATCAGCTCAATACAGAGTACACCAAAGAAATATGGAAACGGTGTGTGAGTTACCAAATACCTCTTGTCTACGCTTCTTCTGCTGCTACTTATGGATTAGGAGAAGAAGGTTATGACGACAACGAGTCTACCATTCAAAAACTACAACCTTTAAACCCTTACGGTGTATCGAAGCAAGAGTTTGACGTCTGGGCATTATCACAAAAAGACAAGCCATTTTATTGGGCTGGTCTTAAGTTCTTCAATGTTTACGGCCCCAACGAGTATCACAAGGGCAGAATGGCTTCTGTTATTCTTCATGCCTTTAAGCAGATCAGCGCTACCAATAAAATGAAATTGTTTAAGTCCCACAATCCGAAATTCAAAGACGGAGAACAAATGAGGGATTTCGTTTACGTGAAAGACGTAGTGGAAGTATGTTACTATTTAATGCACCACCGAAAGAATTCCGGCATTTACAATTTGGGGTCAGGGAAAGCCAGAACTTTTCTCGATCTTACGCGCAGCGTCTTCAAAGCAATGGATAAAAAGGAGGACATTGAATTCATTGATACTCCAGAAGATATTCGTGATAAATATCAGTATTTCACTGAAGCCAATATGGAGAAATTAAAAAGTGTTGGGTATGACAAGTCCTTCTCAACACTTGAAGAAGGGGTTAGCGATTATGTGAAAAACTATTTAATTCCAAATAAGCGTTATTAGCGGTTTACCACTATTTTCTTTTCGATTTCCCCTGTTCCAGTTTTTATTTTCAATAAGTAAATTCCGTTGCTTAAACTATTCATTGAAATACTTACCGAGTTATTGAAAACCGATACACTCATCACTCTCCCCAACAAATCGGATAAGATAGCTTGTACAGGGGGTGATGAATGGAACACTACATGCAAAACATCATTTGCCGGATTAGGGTAAACTTTCAACCCAACAAGCTCATTCTCCAGTCCTGTAATCGTCACTAAATTCGATGCCTTGTTACAGGCGCCATCATAAGTAACCACCCTGTACACCCCTTCATTCCCATTATAAGCATAAGACCGACCAACAGCTCCATCTATCTTCTGGTCGTTAAGAAACCATTGGTAAGATGAGGAGATAGCCAGACTTACAAGATTGTCGGCATTAACAGCAACACTGTTCCTTCCTGTGGTTGTCGGTGAAATTTCAATTTGTCTTTCAAACGTATGAGAATTGGATTGATCTTTGACAGTTAATGATATAGTGTAAATTCCCGCCTCTTCAAAAGATTGAAAAGAGTTTTCAAAAACACTTGATCCTATCACACCCTCTCCATCAGCAAAACTCCATTTGTATTTGTCAATATTACCAATGCTATTATTTTCAAACTCAGTAAACCCATTCTGACATAAAAACTTCACGTCAAAATCAGCAAACAAAGCAGACGCACAAGTTTGTGCCTGCCAATTGGAAGCATTAGTTATTGTTGAATTAAGGCCAGTATATATTCTGGAAGATCCGATGAAATCAACATTAGAAATATTTAAATAGTCAGTGCACAATAAAAAGTGAGCGCTTGATGATAAAGATGATTTTAAGTCACTCGAAATGGTAATCAACTTATTTTTCTCACCTTTCATCCATGATATTGTGTCCGCATGAAACTGTGACCCAGGCTCAAGTAGTAAACCCGATCCTGGATAAATACTTAAGTCACCCACTTCAATATTTCCACTGGCATACACTTCAGATTGAATAATCTCAAAAGCTCCACCAAACGAAATACCATCCCAATTCAAATCAACTATTGCATTATCAAAAACTATTTTAGATTCACTTGAATCGAAATTTAATTGACTTGCTTCAAAATGGCTTCGTTCCGAAAGTTTGATTTCGGTATCAACAACCACAAGCTCTTTAGGATGTGATGGACTATCTGCCATCAATTTATTCAGTGTAAGCATGGAATTATTTATGGTCAATTTCCCATTCAATAATTCAAGCTCATCTGCATTTAGCTTACCTCGCATTAGCCACTCGCCTCCCGCTATTGTTAATTTCACATCGCCTAAATCGCTTTCATTGAAATACAATGTGCCAGTTCCGCCAGGCGCAGAACAAATAATGGAGCCCTCCCCGATTGGCTCAAAATACTTATTTACCAATACCAGTTCTTTGCTAACCGTCAGGGTATTCCCTTGCATGGAGAGACCCGATGAGGCGCTTCTCAACCACTTGATTGTCCCAATCGATCTGTTTTGGGTCAGCGATATTTGATCTGTTCCAATTCCATCAAATGAATTCTCATCAACAATTATTCTGTCTAATGCACCCGGTGTTGCCATAGCCGGTGCACCTCCGCTCGAAAGTGACCAATGTGATCCATCACTCCAGTCACCAGTATCACCAACCCAATAAAATGTATTGCCTGTTGATGCAGATGATTGATAAGTAATAACAAGAGAAAAATCCTGGCCTCCATTTACCAACTGTCCTTTATGATTCACTATTAAACGATAGGGTTTGGCCTCTGGTAAATTAAATTCTAATTTCTCCACGTTATCTCTATAGTTATCACCTTTAATGGCTTGCGCTGAGGGAACAGAAGGATTCAATAACCACGGATACTTTATGGTACCATCCTCTGCAACCAGTTTAACATCCAAATCATTCACCAGCATTAAACTGATTGGGTCCAATGAAGGAGTCTCGGGTTGTGCTGCAGGATCATTCCAGGCAATGGTCACAGTGATTTTTTGATTGGCCTGAGGCCTCAAAATCTGCTCATATGTCGTACCGTTCAATAATCTTTCCTCACTCACAATAGTATTGATTCCATCCTCACGCATTAAAAGTTTAGCCGCTGCTTCTGCATCCAGCACACCCCACCCAAATTGATAATCAGGACCCGGCAACGCTCCTGCTTCTTTTGTTGTATGAATCGCCAGCGCTTTTAATGTTGAAGCCATCATTACTTTCCCACCATGAAGCTTACCATACAATTCCTGTAGCAAAGCCAATGAGCCCGTAACATTTGGTGTGGCCATTGAGGTGCCACTGCTGAAAGAATAGGTATTCACTCCATCGGCACTCAACGAAAATATATTTACTCCCGCCCCCACTAGATCTGGTTTTATTCGACCATCATCTGTTGGTCCCCAACTGCTAAAAGAACTCATCACTACACTGGCTGAATTAGTATAGGTTAACACCTTGTTAATTGCTCCAACAGTTATAATATTCTTAGCGACTGATTCAGGTATGATACAGTCGTACCCAGTTCCTCCATTACAATCAGGAGGCTTTGAACCATCCCCTGGTTCTCCCCGGTCATTTCCTGCTGCCCACACGATTGTATAATAGGGGGCAAGATTTGCCAATTCATCCAAAGCCGCAGCCTTGTCTCCATATAATCCAAATCGATAATCCTCATCTGTGCTTATTGATGAGTTCCCTGACCAGTTCCATTGACCATTTATTTTAGTCCAGCCTGTAACTGTACCATAGGAGTGATTAGACAAAAGCAATGAGTGTTCATCCGGTTTAGCCAATGCAGCCATTTCGGCAAGATCGTTGTTAAAATACCAATTGGTTACAGCAGCTTTGGGAGCCATGCCTCTTGCACTCGGATTAATTCCCGATGCAATTAGGGTTCCTGTTACGTGGGTCGCGTGCGTTACATCATTGTCAACTTCTTTTGATACCACTCTTGTACCCAACTCAATATGATCCTTCACACTCCCGTCATCCCAAACCCCAATCAACAACCCTTCGCCTTCTAAATTTAGCCCAGTTGCTCCGCCAGTTTGAATTTGAGTGACGCCTGTCGTAATGGCTGCTTCACTGTTAAGCGTAGAAATGTAAACTGGAATACCGTCCACCACGTCTACCATAAGCAGATGCCTCCCCTCCAAAGTATTCAGAACAATAGGAGAAGATGTTTTTCTTGTGAACTCCTTGACTCTGGCTGTGCGAATACTAAAATCGAATTGAGACTTCTGTTTTAAAGATTGAAGTGAATTACCCGGCTGTGAAAATACAATACTCCCACAAAGCAGAAGAACAAGCAAGAACAGATATTTATTAAATATGAAAAGCATATTGCTTTTACTGCGTTTATCTTATGATCACTCTCCGGCTTATGATTTCATTACCAGATTGAATCAACAAAATATAAATACCTTCTGGAAGTTTTGAAACATCTAAACTCTTTGCATCTCGTACAGATATAAGTTCAGAAATCATATCCTGTCCCAGCTGATTGATCAATCTTAGGCGTTGAATATTTTCTCCTGCAACATACAGTTTCTCATCAGCTGGGTTAGGGTAAACTTGAATTAAATTTCTATTATTCTCATCACGGAGCCCGGTTACCAGAAAGGGGCTTGATTGTCTGTTACAGTCTTCATCAAAGGTAAGTACTGAATACATACCGAGACCTGCTGAAAGTCCAATTGATCTTAAATTAGTATCATTTAACAGCTCGCCATCCAACACCCATTGATATTTATTCGCAGGAAGAAAACTAATTAATTTTCCATTACTCAACTCTACCCTGTTTTCGGGAAGCACCGAGGAATTCAAATCAACTGACTTGGTAAAGGACACTGTGTTCGTGCCATCAGAAAGGGTTAATGAAACCTGGAATGGGTCTGACCCTTCAAATAAATGAATTGGATTTATTGAACCTGACGTGTTTTGGGCGGATCCCAAATCTCCAAAATTCCAACTGCGTCCGGTAATCGGGCCAGAACTTTTATCTGTAAAAAAAACCGCAGCATTTTCACAATTGAATTCAAAATCAAAATCCGGGAACAAAATATTATTACATGAATCTTGTAACCAGTTGGGTGCATTTACGATCGTACTATTCGACCCGGCATTTACTATAGCCTCACCTGTAACCGACACATTCTCAATATCAAGATGATCCAAACAAATCTTAATATGATCTTCAAACTCAAGTGTAGCCAACCCCGTACCTGAAGAGGATAAAGATATTGGATTAAGTGAAGAAGCTTGCAGGTTAAATGAATTGGTCAGCAGTTGTGTCGTTGCCTCTTTCAAAGTAACTGAAGACCCCTCACTCAGATCAAAATTGCTCCACGCATGGTTGCCATTTGCAATCAGGTTACCAAAACCTTCAACCCTATCAATAACTCCATTGCCATTCACACTTATCTCTCCCCCTGTCAATTCAATTGTACCATTAAAAATATTACTTCCCAGGTCAAAACTATAAGCTTCCAAAGCCGGAACGGTAATCTTAGCATTCTGACTTTCAAGAAGCATACCAGATAAGTCAAGTGACAAGGAGGAAACACCGGAAATAGTTGTTTTTTCCAGTGTTAAAGTTTTTGATTGAAGTCCTGATGAAATCAACTCATTCATTTTTACCTGATTTTCGTTGAGCAAAAGATGACCCTCTACCAATTCAATTTTATCCACGCTAAAATTTCCTGACAGCGACCACTTCGAATCTGCTCCAGAAAAGGTTAAAGCTAAATTGTCAAGAATATTATCGTTTAAATTAATCTTTGCATTTGTTGTGGCCTCTCCCACAAAAAGCATGTTTCCAGGAGAAGAGGACAGTACGTTTTCCGACAAAAGATTTAAACCTTCTCCAATTGCAAGTTGATGGTTATCGAAATTAAGATTTACCATTTCATTAGCGAACCATCGAACAGAATAACATTGCTGATCCTGAGTAAGCGTAACCGTTTCTCCATCCAATAAAAAAGAGTTTTCGTCAAACACCACTTTATCCTCAGCAGATGGCACCACATTGGCTGGCAAGCCACCACTCTGTAATGACCATTTGGTTCCGTCATCCCAATTACCTGAATTTCCGATCCAGTAATAAGAAATTCTAGGATCAACAACTGAGCTGTAAGTTATAATCAGGGAGAAATCTTGCTTACCATTTACAAGAGTGCCCTTATGGCTTACTCTAAGTTTATAATTTCTGGGTTCAGGATTATCAAACTCCAGTTTTTCGACATTATCCAGTACATTGTCGGCTTTGGTCGCCCCAACAGCAGGGTTGGTTGGATCCAGTTTCCATGGATACTGAGTAGTACCTCCATCGTCAACCAGCGTGACGTCAAGGTCATTCTTCAACATCCTCGTTGTTGGATTGAGGGAGGGAGTCAACACCTGGCCTGCAGGATCAGTCCACACCAAAGTGGCGGTGATTTTAGTGTTCTCTTTTGGCTCAAGGGTAAGCTCAAATACCTCTCCATTGTTTAAGTACAACTCCTTAATTAAGATATTCTGATCATCCTTATCGATTAAAGTTTTTGCTGCATTCTCCGCATCCAGCAATCCCCATCCAAACATATAGTCTGGCCCGGCACTAGGCCCAGCCTCTCTGGCAGTGTGGATTGCAAGCGCTTTTAAAGTGGCTGACTTCATTAGTTCTCCTGCATTAAGGTTTTTATGCAATTCTTGCAGTAAAACCAAGGTTCCGGTGGCTGCCGGAGACGACATTGATGTACCACTTAAAATTTCGTAAGCGCCTGAACTGTTAGACGATGTGGAAAAAACCGCTTGTCCTGGCGCTACAATGTCAGGCTTAATTCTACCGTCATCGGTTGGTCCAAAGCTGCTGAAGTTTGTAATCTCTACATCGGAAGCATTGGTATACGGTCCAACCAGTTTTTTCACTGCCCCAACCGTAAGAATATTCTTTGCTACTCCATTAGTGGGAATACAATCAAAAGGATCACAATCTGGTGGTTTCGATCCATCACCAACATCCGAGTTGTCATTGCCAGCAGATTTAACTATCAAATAGTAAGGGGCATTGAAAGCAATATCATCATAAAACCCACTGGTAGAATTATAAAATCCAAATTTCCAATCCCGGGTGGTACTAATGCTTGCATCGCCAAACCATTGCCAATCACCACTTTTGTTGCTCCAACCTGAAAGTGTTCCATAAGAGTGATTGGAAAGAATAATAGATGATTGATCTGGCGCTGCCTGAGTGGTCATTTCGCTCACATCATTAATGAAATCAAACGCAATTGCCGTTGCCTTGGGTGCCATTCCCTTTGCAGTTGGATTAATGCCCGTGGCAATCATAGTGCCCAGCACATGGGACGCGTGAAAATTAAATTCTGACGGAGCATCCACCTGTGTTACTCTGCCAGCATATTCAACATGATCATTCCTTACCTTTCCTTCATCCCATATACCCACCTGTATTCCTGCTCCCTCAAGATTCAAGCCCAATGAACCTCCATTGCGAAGTTCATTTACTCCAAGCGAAGTTGCTACACCAGCATTATCGGATTGGATGTAAATGGGCACCCCGGAATCTGACACATCAACTAAAAATATCCTGTTGTTCCCAATGTAAGTGACAACTCTACCAGCACCCTTACCTATAAGGAATTTCTCCACACGCTGATCAGCACCAGTTTTATAAACCCGGTAAGCACTATCTGTTTTTAACAGGTTAAGTTTATGCTCTTGTGCGTTTACTCCTTGCAATCCAACGAAGCTCACAATGAATACTATAAATTTTACAAATGCACTTCGCATAACAAGTGTTTAACTCGCGACATTAGTTTATTGCTTAGCAATATTTACCGCAGTATCGGCAAAATTATTGGTACTGTTGTTCAAATCGAAAAATGAATAATTGAGGGTGATCCTTTTTGTTGTCTCATCGTAAGTGCCCGTTGCTTCAAATTCATATTGACTCGTAAAATCAAACAGTTTTGTCCGGCTAACTGTTGCCACACCCTTTGTAGGGGTAAATGGATCCTGTACAAGCACAATTGTTAGTGTAGACGCTGGGTTTTGGTTACCCACAAATTTTCCATTCACATTAAATGTACCACTACAAATACCATTTGAATTCTCCGTGCCTGTACCGTCTAAAGATTCATTATTACTTTGAATGGTAAGAGGCCCTATCCAGGCACTGACATCTGAGGTATTTAGTGAACAATCATCTTCTTCAATGGATATAGTCACTTCCTTAGGCACCGCAGTCTTTACGTGACCTTTATCGATTGATCTAAATCGAAGATAGATATTCCTATCTTCCGTCTGTACAATTTTGTTGTCATTGATTTTAATTCTTACAACAGCCTGAGTACTTCCTGCCGGAATGATCAGCGGGTTTTCAGATAGTAGGGTAAAATCACTTTCAATTACCACTTCCTGACCGATTAATTCATAAGTAACCGTAATTGGTTCTTCCTGTGACAATGAAATCTTGATTGGAATTACAATTTCAGCAGCATCATTTTCTTTGATTTTAATTTTGGATTCTGAATCAAAAAATATTGTGATTTCCTCCTGTTTAATTTCAGGCTCAGCATCCTCACTGCAAGCCGCAATAAACAATAAAACCCAACACCAATTTCTCCAATTCACTATTTTCGGTTTTGAATGATCTTAAATTCGATTCTTCTGTTTGCTTGTTTGTTTTCATCAGAATCGTTGGGCCGGATCGGGCGGTCAGCACCATATCCCATTTCAGACAATCGCGCTCTGTTAATACCTTTTTCCACCAAATAGGAAACCACCGACTGCGCACGTTTTAAAGAAAGTTGTTTATTGTAGGCCGCTGAACCATCACTATCTGTGTGCCCGCCAATCTCTACATGAATATTGGGATTATCATTTAAGATCCGGATCACCTTGCTAAGTTCTGTGATAGACCTTTCTTTCAGCTCATATTGATCAAAATCAAAGAAGATATTATTAAGCACTACTGTAGCACCTGTCTCTGTTTTATCCAGAAGTATATCAATTATAACAGGCTCGGGGTTGAGATTATCTTCATAATTAAAATTTAAACTTTGAAAAAGGTAATTCGGAGCGGTGACATATAGGGCATAATCAGAACCTGTAGTAAGTACCATCAGGTACTGGCCAGAGACAGAATCAGATTCAACCACCGATACGAGCTCATCCTTTTTCAGATCAAACAACTCGATATGAGATTGAAGAGGAAGTTCAGACTTTCTATCCTTCACTACACCTTTTACAAAATTACTTCTGTAAGCAATTTGTAATTCTTCAGGAATGGTCATTTCATAAAGTCTTGCAGAATTTTCTCGCGTACCGTCTTCATGAGAATAGTATCCACGCGTACCATCTGCAGTGATGAACAACGAAAACTGATCTTCATGATCATTCACTGGCGATCCAAAATTGACTGGCATCTCCCATTTTCCATCGGTCAACTCTGTTCGAAAAATATCAAAGCCGCCAAATCCGGGCTTGCCGTTGGTGGCATAGAACAAAGTTCTTCCATTGACATGAATGAATGGGGATATCTCATCAAAGGGTGTGTTTATAGGTTGTGGCATTACTTCAGCTTTCGACCAGTTGCCTTCAGCATCCTTTTGAGAAACATAGATATCTCTTCCGCCTATTCCACCTCTGCGATCAGAAATGAAGTACAGCACACGTCCATCAGCAGAAAGTGATGGTTGAGATTCCCATGCAGAAGAATTAATCTCAGGCCCAATGTTAACAGGGAAAGACCATTCATCTCCCACCTTTCTGCTATAGAACAAGTCGCAATTGCCATATCCTCTTCTGCCAATACACGATGTAAAAATTAAAGTTCTTCCATCGGCAGAAATGGTACAGGTTCCTTCATTGAACTTTGAGTTAATGTTCTCAGAGATAGATACCGGGGTAGTCCAGTTTCCGTTTTCATCCTTTTTGGATACTACCAAATCTTCATCATCATCCGGACCGGGACCCATTCTTCTTGTGAAGATAAGCTCTTGCTCATCGGCAGTCAATACTGGGAAATACTGTAACCCAAAACTATTTACAATTGCATCCAGTTGCCTTGGTTGAAATTGAGATTGCGTTTTTTTATTTCTAAGTCCATATTCCGCATTTCTCTTCCACAATTCCGCCAAAGCAATCCGTTGCTTATTCATTGTCTCTGCAGACAGATAATGGTTCAGGTATTTCAGTGCTTTCTCATAATCACCAAGCCTCAGATAATTATCTCCCAAATCCATAAAGAAACCTTTTTGAGTCTTAGGGTTTTGAGTAAGCGAAAGTCCCTTTTCAAAGCTAAGGTTGGAATGATTAAAATCCCGCATTGTCTTATACGTGAGTCCCAATCGATAATAGGCCTCCACAAAATTCTTATCCTTTTCAATTGCCTGCTGTAAAAGTGAAATAGCCTGCGTATACTGTCCCCGGACTCTGTAATTATCCGCTTCCGTATACAACGCGATTGCTTTCTTTGATCTTGTGCTCAGGGAGCCCTGGGCATGAGATAAAATAGAAGCTGCAATAAAAAATATCAGGGCAATAACTCGAATCATATTGAAAGCTAAAAAACTATATTGGATACATCAATTCCTTCTTGCTCAAATCCTCTCATGGCATTAATAAGTTTGATTGATTCATACCTGGTAACGTCCTGAAGTGGTATTTCTTTTTCATTTATTAATCCTTTATCCAAAAGTTCTTCCCTCTTTGTCCCTTTTAGCAATGGCTTCTGTGGGGTATACCAGCAATTGTCCTTCCTGAAAAGAAGGTTGGTATAGGAAGAATCAGTGACTAATCCATCCTTCACTATGATAATATCATCACACGCTTCTCGTTTGTTGAATAATCGCTCAATATCACTGCGATTCGCATATTTATATTCATACTCAACTGTATTGTCCTCAACTATTTTTAATGAGCGTATTGAGGTCATCTGATAAGGGACATACCCCACCTCAAAGAAATCTATATCATACCTAATTCTACATTTAAATAAACCTGTCGTTGGCCAATCCTGAAGTCTGTCTTCTAAATTAACAACGGGATAACTCCCAAATAATTCCTTCAGTGAAGATTCCATCCTTCTCTGATGGTACTCCAGGTTGTGAAATGTTCCATCCAGTAGTTTAATTGATTCAATTAACTGGCACATAAATCTTGTTTATCACTTCTTCAAATTCAGTTTCCCAATCGCTTTGCGATGTTATCCCTCCACCACTTCTATAATAGAATTCCTCATTCTCCTTTTCTAAAAATCTAATCATCACACCACTGTCTAACGACTGGCCATCAAAGTGGCCACAAACTCCGGTATAATATCCTCTGTCCCCGCCTTCCGTTGCTTCAATTAGACTCAGCGTTTTTGGTTTTGGCGCTCCACTCACAGACCCTGCAGGTAATAGCGAAACAAGAATATCGCCTATTTTCTCCAAATAGTTATCCGGCAGGCTTCCCACAATCTGCGAGCTTACCTGAAGTAGACTTTTTTTATTTGTATTCAGTTTTTCTATGTATCTGAATTTTTCAACCGAAACTTTAGACGCCACACGACTGAGATCACTCCTGATCAAATCCACAATAGTAACGTGCTCCGCCATCTCCTTTTTGTTCCCTAAAAGGATTTCAGATGCATCGGGGATAGCTGCATCTATGGTTCCTTTCATAGGGTACGAATAAATTTTCTTATTTTTTATCTGTACGAAAGGCTCAGGAGAGAACACTACAAATTGATCCTTGTACCACAGTTTGTATTTTGCATGACTGGTATAAAAAACATCTTTGAGCGAATGGGACAGTTTTACCCTATTTTTTATAGTCAGGTTGGTGAGAAATGAATCGCCCCGTTTAATTGCGCTATGCACGCGTTCAAACTTTCTTTGGTATTCGTCCTTCAAATCCGATTGCGTCTCAATGGCAACAAGGATTGATTCCCTCCTCTTTTCGGCTTGATTGGTAACACCATTAAAATCAAATAAAATTTCACTGGAATCAATTTCATCACGGCTAAAGACAACCGGGTTCTTTAATTCAAAATCTACGAAGAAAATGAATGGAGTTGCATTTTTAGCCAATTGATTAAGCTTATCTCTGAACCCCGAAATACCCATCATCCAATTACAGTGATTAAGGTATGTTCATATACTTATGAACCTGAAGCGAAATTTTCCAATGAGGGTGTGTTTTTACGTAATCAACAATCAGGGGAACCATTTCTTTTTCCTTCGACCACTCCGGTTGGAGGTAAAGGGCGCATTTGTCCGATACTTTAGCGGCATGTTCTTCTGCCCACTGAAAATCGCTTTTATTATAGATGACCACCTTCAGTTCATCCGCAAGGGGATAGGAAGACTGAACAGGTTTTTTAAATTTCTTAGGAGACAAGCACACCCAATCCCATTTCCCGGATATTTCATATGCGCCTGAAGTTTCTATGTGGGTGCGCATGCCCACGGAGTGAATTTGGGCTGTTAATTCAGTTAAATCATAGTGGGCCGGTTCCCCGCCTGTAACTACCACAATTTTGCACTTGCTCTCTTTTGCCTTCTTCACCATGTCCTCTACCGCCACGATTGGATGAGCGGAAGCATCCCATGATTCTTTTACATCACACCAAACGCATCCCACATCACATCCACCCAATCGAATAAAATATGCAGCATGCCCCTGATAAGCACCTTCGCCCTGAATGGTATAAAAATCCTCCATTAAAGGAAGGTTTTTCGAAGACACTTGATTTATTGAATTCACTTTTTGTTAACTCGTACGTTGCTCAGAGGCCTTAAGCGTATTCATCAATAGAGATACAATGGTCATTGGGCCAACTCCACCAGGAACAGGCGTAATCATTGCGCTTTTTGGTGCTACTGAATCGAAATCAACATCACCTTTTAGCACAAAGCCCTTTGGTTTTGAAGGATCCTCTACCCTGGTAGTTCCCACATCAATTACGATCACACCCTCTTTCACCATATCGCCAGTAATAAGCCCTGGCTTACCAACAGCCACTATAAGAATATCAGCTGCCTTTGTATGTGATGCCAAATTCTCGGTATACTTATGACAGATTGTTACGGTTGCACGGCCTTGCTCTGCCAGCATCATACTTAATGGAGCACCTACCAGGCGACTCGCACCTACTACAACACAATGCTTTCCCTTGGTATCTACATCGTATCTCCGCAATAGTTCCAACACACCAAACGGTGTTGCAGGAAAAATATGAGGATTTGCAGAAGTGATACTTCCAAAGTTCTCATTGGTAAATCCATCCACATCTTTTTCAGGATAAATTTTCGCTGTAACTCTTTCTACTGAAATACGAGAAGGAAGTGGTAATTGCACGATAAGACCATCAATATCTTCATCATTGTTGATTTGATCAATATGTTTGAGCAAACGCTCCTCTGAGATGGTGTCAGCAAAGCGAAGCAAAGAATAATGAAAACCTACTTCTTTACATGCTTTTACTTTTCCATCCACGTAAGTGGTACTGGCTCCATCATCTCCAACGAGAATAATGGCCAGATGCGGAAGTTTCTTACCCTGTTTTTTTAATTCGTTTACACGACCTGCTATTTCCGTTTTGATATCGGAAGCCACCTTACGGCCATCAATGAGTGTAATCTTGCTTGTATCTACCATGATCTGAAATTTCGATGAACACCAGCTTAATACTCGTCAATTTCTATTAATCTAATAAGGCCATTCGTCAAATAATAGTCTGAATCTATTCAATTTTCAACACTGCCATAAATGCTTCCTGTGGAATCTCCACATTTCCTATTTGGCGCATTCGCTTTTTACCTTTTTTCTGCTTCTCCAAAAGCTTGCGCTTTCTCGAAATATCACCTCCATAACATTTGGCCAAAACGTTTTTCCGTATGGCACTCACTGTTTCCCTCGCTACAATTTTTTGCCCGATAGAAGCCTGAATGGCTATCTCAAACATTTGACGCGGAATCAGTTCTTTTAGTTTTTCACAAAGTTTTTTACCCCATTGATAGGATTTTCCACGATGTACAATCGCAGAAAGCGCATCTACCTTATCTCCATTCAACATTACATCCAACTTCACCATATCCGATTCGCGGTATCCGATGAGGTGGTAGTCAAGCGAAGCATATCCCTTTGAGATCGTCTTTAACTTATCAAAAAAGTCAAATACAATTTCAGACAAAGGCATCTCAAAAGAAAGCTCTATCCTATCAGAGGATAGATAAACCTGATTCTTCACTTGACCTCTTTTATCAATACAAAGCTCCATGATGGGCCCAATGAATTCCGACTTGGAAATAATCTGCGCCATAATATAAGGCTCCTGTATATAGTCCAAACGGGTCGGGTCAGGCATCTCGGAAGGAGCATTGATATTTATTTCTGCGCCACTGGTAAGCAGGGCTTTGAACTGTACAGACGGCACTGTCGTAATCACCGTCATGCCAAACTCACGCTCCAATCTTTCCTGAATAATTTCCAGGTGCAGCATACCAAGAAATCCACACCTAAAACCAAATCCCAATGCAGCTGAAGTTTCCGGTTCCCAAACAAGGGAAGCATCATTCAACTGAAGTTTCTCCATCGAAGCCCTTAGTTCTTCAAATTCGCTCGTCTCTACAGGATAGATACCCGCAAATACCATAGGCTTTACGTTTTCAAAACCTTTAATGGACGCTCCGGGGTTTTTGGGGTGGGTGATGGTGTCCCCTACCTTTACTTCTTTTGCTTCTTTGATACCGGAAATCAAATAACCCACGTTTCCGGCACTTATTTCTTTGCACGACTGCTTTTGAAGCTTTAGTACCCCTATTTCATCTGCATTGTAAGTTCGGCCAGTATTGACAAACTTCACAATGTCTTTTTGTTTCATGGTGCCATTAAACACCCTATAGTACACCTCCACCCCTCTGAATGAGTTGAAAACAGAATCAAAAATCATTGCCTGAAGAGGTGCATTGGGATCGCCTTTTGGCGCTGGAACCCGTCTGACGATAGCTTCCAATATTTCAGTTATTCCAATACCATTTTTGGCACTGGCATGCAGTACGGTGCTTGGATCACAACCGATCAACTCTACGATTTCATCCGTGACCTCTTCTGGCCGAGCCGCAGGCAAATCAATTTTATTGAGTACTGGTATTATTTCAAGGTTATGTTCTAATGCCAGGTATAAGTTAGAAATGGTCTGCGCTTCAATTCCCTGAGCAGCATCTACGATCAGCAGAGCTCCCTCACAGGCTGCGATGGATCGAGATACTTCATAGGAGAAGTCTACGTGTCCAGGAGTATCAATAAGGTTAAGCACATATTCCTCCCCCTCAAATGAATAGAGCATTTGAATAGCATGGGATTTAATGGTAATGCCTTTTTCACGCTCCAAATCCATACTATCCAGCACCTGAGCTTGCATCTCCCGAGAGGTAAGCGTGCCGGTAGCTTCCAAAAGACGGTCTGCCAACGTGCTTTTGCCGTGATCTATGTGTGCAATTATGCAGAAATTGCGGATTCGTTCCATTCCCGTCATTACAGGTGCTTAATTTGAGGCGCAAAGGTAGATATTTTACCCGCGACCGCGAAGTGTGATTTCTGGATATTTTAGGATGAGGCTACTTAATAAGTAAGCTTGAAACCAACTTTCGCAGCGATTCGATTTCTGCCTTTTTCATGGTTGTACTCACCTTTAGCATTAACTCGAACATTACTTCCTGCTTGTAGCCCAGCTTAGCCGCCACATGAGAACAGTACTTGATTTCCTCTTTGTAGAGTCGTTCATCTATTTTAATGAGCTGTACCAGACTGAATAAGTAATCAAATTTCCGATCATCACTAATCCCTTGAGGAACGATTACCTCGTGGTTTTGATTAAACAAGTACACTACATCCTGCTCTGTCAGGCCGTTGGCAAGTCCGATATTCGTGATGTATTTCTTTTCCTTGTCGGTTACTTCATCATCTATCATGGCGAGATTAACTAATAACTTAAGCTGAGATAAGGCTGACATGCGCTATAATTTTATTTCAATGGTTGACTATCCAAAATGGTCAAAAACTTCTTTAAT
>ERZ761602.2817-NODE-2817-length-26162-cov-4.753936_pt1 | contig 26162 bp, 29 predicted proteins | sample MGYA00512165_ERZ761602 | MGnify/ENA primary metagenome ERZ761602 (study PRJEB28899, sample SAMN02445085) | bioreactor sludge metagenome | biome: EBPR sludge; isolation source: Thorneside wastewater treatment plant | place: Australia: Brisbane, Thorneside...
CCGTGTACATGTGGTGCGCCCACACGATGAAGCCGATGAAGCCGATCGCCACCATGGCGTAGGCCATGCCGAGATAGCCGAAGACCGGCTTCCTGGAGAAGGTCGCGATGATGTGGCTGATGATGCCGAAGCCCGGCAGGATCAGGATGTACACTTCGGGGTGGCCGAAGAACCAGAAGAGGTGCTGGTAGAGCAGCGGGTCGCCGCCGCCGGCCGGATTGAAGAAGGCCGTACCGAAGTGACGGTCGGTCAGCAGCATGGTGATCGCGCCGGCGAAGACCGGCAGCGAGAGCAGCAGCAGGAAGGCGGTGATCAGCACCGACCAGACGAACAGCGGCATGCGGTGCAGCGTCATGCCCGGCGCGCGCATGTTGAAGATCGTCGTGATGAAGTTGATCGCGCCAAGGATCGAGGAGGCGCCCGCGACGTGCAGCGAGAGGATCGCGAGGTCCATCGCCGGGCCGGGCGAGCCGGTGGTCGAGAGCGGCGCGTAGAGCGTCCAGCCGCCGCCGACGCCGTGGCCGCCCGAATCGCCCTCGACGAACATCGAGAGCACGAGCAGCGCCAGCGAGAAGGGCAGCAGCCAGAACGAGATGTTGTTCATGCGCGGGAAGGCCATATCCGGCGCCCCGATCTGCAGCGGCACGAACCAGTTGCCGAAGCCGCCGATCATCGCCGGCATCACCATGAAGAAGATCATGATGACCGCGTGGCCGGTGACGAAAACGTTGAAGAGATGCGCGTCGCCGAACCACTGGAGACCCGGCTCCTGCAGCTCCATGCGCATGGCCACCGACATCGCCCCGCCCACGAGCCCCGCGACGATCGCGAAGATCAGGTACATCGTGCCGATGTCCTTGTGGTTCGTGGAGAACAGCCAGCGGCCGAGACCGCGGGGCGTATGATCACCGTGGTGGTGGTCGGCGTGGAGATCGACGGCTTTTGCGGCGGCCATGTGTGCGGACCCTGATCGATAAAGCGCTTAGCGGACTGTCGAGCCGGCGGGAGCCGTGGCGACCGAAGTGGGCGCCGTGTCGGCCTTGCCGAATTCCTGTTGCGCCTGGGCGACCCAGGCGGCGTATTCTTCCTTGGTCACGACCTTGACGCCGATCGGCATGAAGGCGTGGTTGGCGCCGCACAGCTCGGAGCACTGGCCGTAGTAGATGCCGGGGTCGCGCGCCTCGAACCACAATTCGTTGAGGCGGCCGGGCACCGCATCGATCTTCTTGCCGAAGGCCGGAACCGCCCAGGCGTGGATCACGTCGGAGGCGGTAACGATGACGCGGACCTTGGTGTCCTCGGGCACGACCATGAAATTGTCGACCGCGAGCAGGCGCGGCTGGTCGCCGCGCGCGTCGTCGGCAAGCATCGTCGCATCGAAGGTGAAATTGCCGTTGTCGGGATACTCGTAGGTCCAGAACCACTGCTTGCCGATCGCCTTGATGGTGAGGGCGATGTCGGAAGGGATCTTCTCGTTGGCGTAGAGCAGCTTGAACGAGGGCACCGCGATGACCACGAGGATCATCACCGGAACCACGGTCCACACCACTTCGATGAGCGTGTTGTGCGTGGTCTTGGAGGGCACCGGGTTGGCGCGCCGGTTGAAGCGGACCATCACGACGATCAGCAGCGCGAGCACGAACAGCGTCACGCCGATGATGATGTAGAGCAGCAGATTGTGGAAATCGTTGATCCTGTCGGCGCTCTCGGTGGCGGCCGGCTGGAGGTCGATGCCCCAAGGCTCGGGCACCGCCGCGAGCGCGGACGGCGCGGCCAGAACGAACGCAGCGGCGGTTGCGAGCTTCGCAAGACAGGAGCGCATGTATCGACCCTACGGCACAGTTCAGAATGCGACGGCGCGCAGCGCGCCCCAGAACGGTCGGCCCCCCAGCCGTGGCCGTTCCGGAATCGTGTAACAAGGTGCGTCGAGGATTTCCAGACTTTCCCAAGGGCATTCTTGCACGCTTGCCGTAACGCGGCGGCAGGCCCACATTCGGCAGAGAACGCATCGCAGGACCAAGACCCTCATGAACGCGACCGCCGACCGACTGTTCTTCTCCGATGGCAGCCTCGACCCGGACCGGGTGCAGCGGATCGTCGACGACACGCTGACCGGCGCGGAAGATGGCGAGTTGTTCCTGGAATACCGGGAATCGGAGGGTTTTTCGTTCGACGACGGGCGGTTAAAGGCGGCGACCTTCGATTCGGCGCAGGGTTTCGGCTTACGTTGCGTGGCCGGCGAGAGCATGGGCTACGCCCACGCCACCGAACTGACCGAGGCGGCGATCGCCCGCGCCGCGGAGGCGGCCAGCAGCGTCCGCAGCGGTCACAAGGGTGACGCTGCGGAAGGTCCGGCGCCCACGAATCGGCGGCTCTACAGCGACGCCAATCCGCTGAGCGCGGTGGCGTTCGGCGTGAAAACGTCGCTGCTGGCCGAGATCGACGCCTATGCACGCGCGAAAGACCCCCGCGTGAAGCAGGTGTCGTGCTCGCTGTTCGGCGAGTGGCAGGTCGTCCACATCAGGCGGGCCGGCGGCCAGGTGGTGAGCGACATCCGCCCGCTGGTGCGGCTGAACGTCAGCGTCGTCGTCGAGCAGGACGGGCGCCAGGAATCGGGCAGCTACGGCGCGGGCGGGCGCGAGGGCTATGCCGCCTTCATCGACGCGCGCACCTGGAAGACCTATGCCGACGAGGCGCTGCGCCAGGCGCTTGTCAATCTGGAGGCGCGCCCCGCCCCTGCCGGCGAAATGCAGGTCGTTCTGGGGCCGGGCTGGCCCGGCATCCTGCTGCACGAAGCGATCGGCCATGGCCTGGAAGGCGATTTCAACCGCAAGAAGACGAGCGCCTTCGCGGGCCTGCTGGGCAAGCGCGTCGCGGCGCCCGGCGTCACCGTGGTCGACGACGGCACGATCGACCAGCGGCGCGGCTCGCTTTCCGTGGACGACGAGGGCACGCCGACCAATCGCACCGTCCTGATCGAGGACGGCATCCTCGTCTCCTATCTGCAGGATCGCCAGAACGCCCGGCTGATGGGCATGGCGCCGACCGGCAACGGCCGCCGCCAGTCCTTCGCCCATCCGATCCAGCCGCGCATGACCAACACGCTGATGCTGGGCGGCGACAAATCGCCCGAGGAAGTCATCAAGGCGGCGAAGAACGGCATATACGCCGTCAATTTCGGCGGCGGCCAGGTGGACATCACCAACGGCAAGTTCGTCTTCTCGTGCACCGAGGCCTACCGCATCGAGGACGGCCGCATCGGCGCACCGATCAAGGGCGCGACGCTGATCGGCAACGGCGCCGACGCGCTGACCCGGGTGAAGATGGTGGCCAACGACTTCGCCATGGACCCCGGCATCGGCACCTGCGGCAAGGGCGGCCAGGGCGTGCCGGTCGGGGTCGGCCAGCCGACCATGCTGATCGAGGGCCTGACGGTCGGCGGCACGGCGGCGGCCTAGCCGCGCTCAGAGCACGCGATAGGCCATGTAGGCGAGATAGAGGGCGGCGAGCACGGCGCCCTCAAGCCGCGAGATGCGCCGACCGGTCACTGCAAAGACGACCAGCAGAACGGCGCTGCCGACCAGAACCGACCAGTCCGCAAGGCCGATGTCGGCCGGCATGGCGAGCGGGCGGACCAGCGCCGTCATGCCCAGAATGCCCAGCAGATTGTAGACGTTGGACCCGGCGATGCTGCCGAAGGCGACGTCGGCGCGGCCCTTGAGCGCCGCGGCGAGCGTCGCCACCAGCTCGGGCAGCGAGGTCCCGAGCGCGACGACGGTGAGGCCGATGGTGGTCTCCGAGACGCCCGCCAGCCGGGCCGCGGCGATCGACCCGGTGACGAGAAGGTCGGCGCCATAGAGCAGCAGGCCGAGGCCGCCGAGCGCGAAAGGCGCCGACAGCCACAGCGACTGGGGTGCCGGGTCGTGGGTCTGGACTTCGCCGACATGGACCGCCGCCGCCGCCCCGCCCTTGCGCTCCTGAAGCCAGACGAAGGCGACATAGGCGGCCAGAATCGCAACGAGCACGGCGCCTGTCGGGCGGTCGAGCCCGCCGAGGACAAGTCCCAGGCCGGCGATCAGCATCGACACGGCGACGACCATGGCGCCGTCGCGCCCGACCGCGGCGCGATCGACCGCGATCGGGCGGATCATCACGACGATGGCGAGGATGAGGAGAACGTTGCTGACATTGGAGCCGAGGACGTTGCCGATCGCGACGCCAGGCGAACCGGCCAGCGCCGCGTCGATGCTGGTGATGAGTTCGGGTGCCGAGGTGCCGAAACCGACGAGGACGAGGCCGATCAGGAGTTCGGACAGGCCGAAGCGGCGAGCGAGGCCGACGGCGCCGCGGATGAGGCCTTCGCCGCCCAATGCGAGCAGTACGAGTCCCGCCGCGATCTGCAGGCCGATATCCATGTTCCCCCGGTCCGGCCCACACGCCGCGCGCTTGCATTAGCATGACCGCCTGCCGAGAGTGAGGCTGGACGTCGGCGACATGGCAGGGGTGCAGCGATGATGGCGCGCGAGATCGTGTTGGCGTCCCGGCCCGCCGGGTTGCCGGCCGTGCAGAACTTCGCTCTGGCGGAGGTCAGGCTCGGGGCGCTGGCGGACGGCGCAGTGCGGGTGCGCAACCGCTATCTCTCCACCGATCCCTATATGCGCGGGCGGATGATGGACGGCCCCGGCTACGCCGCGCCGTTCGGGCTGGGGGCGCGCATTCCCGGCCGGGCAATCGGCGTGGTCGCCGAATCGCGCGCCGCGGGCTTCGCGCCGGGCGACACGGTGCGCAGCATGGCCGGCTGGTGCGAGGCGTTCGACGCGGCGCCAGGCGCGCTGGAGAAGATCGATACGATGGGGATCGAGGCGCACCACTTCATCGGCGCGGCGGGCGTCCCGGGCCTCAGCGCCTATGCCGGGCTGACGCGGATCGCGCGGGTGAAGGCGGGCGAGACGGTGTTCATCTCGGCAGCGAGCGGCGCGGTGGGCGGCATCGCCTGCCAGATCGCCAAGATGCTGGGGGCGCGGGTGATCGGATCGGCGGGCGGGCCGGAAAAGGCCGCGCATCTGAAGCGGATCGGCGTCGACGCGGCGATCGACTACAAGGCGGAGGAGGATCTCCCGGCGGCGCTCGGCAGGGCCGCGCCGGAGGGCATCAACGTCTATTTCGACAATGTCGGCGGCCCCCATCTGGAGGCCGCCATCGCCCACGCGCGGCCGTTCGGACGGATTGCGGTCTGTGGCATGATCAGCGGCTACAACGCCTCGGCGCCCCTGCCCGGGCCGCGCAATCTGGTGCAGATCGTCGGCAAGAGCCTGAGGATCGAAGGATTCCTCACCGCCAATCACATGGACCTGATGCCGGGTTTCGCGGCCGAGATGGCGGGCTGGATCAAGGCCGGGCGGATCGTCACGCGCGACACCTTCCATGACGGCATCGAAGAGGCGCCGGCCGCCTTCATCAGCCTCTTCACCGGCGCCAATTTCGGCAAGCCGATCGTCAGGATCGGCCCCTGAAGCCGTCCGTTCAGGGGGCGGCGGCAACGAGGCGGGCCATCACCCGGCCCGCCGCGTTGGTGAAGACGAGTTCGGCGTCGGCCAGCGAGGCGCCGGCGGTTTCGCCGAGCGCCTGCTGGATGGCGAATTCGACCGCCATCCTGTCGGATTCGCACATCATCTTGGTGCTGCCGAGGCCGGAAAAGCCGAGCCCGGCGCCTGTCTGGACGTAGCTGCCGAAGTAGCGGTTGCAGCCCGATACGCCCGAGACAGTGCCGCCGGCGGCGAAGGCGAGCGTCGCCTCGATCCCGTCCGGCACGGTCGCGCCGTTGGCCTCGACGAAGCGCCAGGCGGTGCCGTCGAGCGCGGGCGCGGCTGCCGCCGTCCAGCTTTCATGGACCCAGCCGGTCCAGGCGAGGCCGCCGACCGGCCCTGCCGCGATGACGAACGGACCCATCGGGGTCTCGGCAGGCGCGCTCTCCGGCGCGACCGCCGCGCCATCGCGCGCCAGCTCGCCGCGCCAGGAAACGGCGCCGTCGAGCGCCGTGTCGCGCCAGACGCTGTAGACCCAGGCCGCGCCGTCCATGGCGTTGTAGACGGGGCCGGTCTGCATCCAGGCGGCCATGTCCTCGCGGATCATCCCGCAGGCATCCCACAGACGGACGCACTCGATGCTGACGAAGCTTCCCAGCGGCGTCGCGACGCGCTCGCCCGGCGCGACCTCCATCGCCACGCCGGCCTCGTCGAAGAGAGTGCCGCGCCAGCCCTGGCTCTTCGTGCCGGGCTGGGTCACCACGAGCTGGTAGGCGAGATGGGTCGGCACCTCGACGACCGGCGCGACGGAGGTCGCGCCGAAGACGAGGGCGAAGGCCGAAGCCAGAAGGGCAATCATGGGCGTCTCCCTGACGGATCGCGATACGCTTCATCCTCGCGCGCGGCGCCGTCAATGGCGTTGACGGACCTCAAGGATCGGGACCCGGCGGCATACGAAACTGAAGAATGGCCGATGGGGGCGCCGGAAAAAAGGATCACATCATGCGCACCATTCCGACCGCCGCGCTCGCCGCCGCCGCCTTCCTCGCCGCCGCGAGCGCCGGCGACGCCGCCGTCCGGCTCGCCCAGGGCAATCCCGACGAGGACGCCTGCATGGCGCAGTGCGACCGCGACTTCGCGCAGTGCGACTTCGCCGTCACCAGCATGGAGTATGATTGCGTTCAGGCCGGCGCAGCGGCCTGCGAGGCCGACACATCGATCCCCCTCGACGAGATCGGCGCCTGCATGCAGGCGAGCGAGGCGCAGTGCCATTCCAAATACGCCGAGGGCCATGCGTCCTGCCAGAGCGCCTTCGGCGAGCCGTGCTATATGCGCTGCTGAGGCGCAGGGGCCGCCGCTTGACACGATCCGGCCGCAATGGTCGGTCATTCGGGAGACGGGCCCCGCCAGGGCCTCCCTCGAACGATGATCGGAGTTCTGCCGTGCGCCTCCCGACCGCCCTGACCCTGGCAAGCGCCAGCCTGTTGCCCCTGTCGGCCGCCGCCCTCGCCAATGCCCCGCCTCCGCCGCCCGGCATGGAGGCCCCCGCGCCGCAGTGGGAGATCGAGGACAGCCCGGTGCTCGCGCTGCGCTACGGCACCGACGGCGATGTCCGCATCGCCTGCGAGGAGGGCCAGAAGACCTTGCGCGTCTCGATCGTCCCCGACTGGGAGCGCGGCTACGGCAAGGACGACGGCACGGTGTTCGACGGTCCCTACGACAAGGCGACGGTGACGTTCGGGGACAAGTCCTTCCCGGCGGTTCTGGACCCCAAGCCGGCCGACGACGGCACCGGCACGACCTATGTCCTGCCGGCCGACGCCGACACCGTGACGGCGATCATGCTGGGCACCAACGCCAAGATCGTGCTCGACGCCGACGCACAGGTGCGCGAGGGCACGCCCGACACCAGCGGCGCGTTCGACATGTTCGCCACGACCTGCGCCCAGATCAACGGACTGCGCTAGACCTCAACGCTTGCGCGTGAGGCCGAGGCGGCCGGCCATGACGCGGTCGAGCATGCGCTTGGGCAGCAGGGAGAGCATCAGGCTCTCGAACCAGGACGGCACGATCGCGTAGCGGACCCTGGGCGCGGCGGCGGTGAGCACGTCGGCAACGAGCTTGCCGACCGCCTCGGGCTTCAGGCCCTTGCGGCCGAGTTCGAGCATGTACTTCTTCACCGCGTCGAGCGGGCCGGCGTAGTCGGTGTTGGCGTAGCGCGAGACGTCGACCTCGTCGGCCTTCTCCCAGATGGGCGTCGCGATCGCGCCGGGGCCGACGATGACGACATCGATGCCGTAGAGCATGAGTTCGCGGCGGAGCGATTCCGACATGCCCTCGAGGCCGAATTTCGAGGCGCTGTAGGGGCCGACGAAGGGCGAGCCGTTGCGGCCTCCGACCGAGGAGATCATCACGATCCGCCCCGGCGCGCCCTTCAGCCCGCGGTCCGCCCCGAGCAGCGGGGCGAAGGCCTGCGTCACGGCGAGCTGGCCGGTGAGGTTGACCTCGATCTGGCGGCGGAAATCGTCGAGCGGCAGATGCAGCAGAGGGCCGGCGACCGCGATGCCGGCATTGTTGACGAGACCGGCGAGGGTCTCGCCGCCGAGCGTCGAGCGGACCTCGGCCGCCGCCCGGGCGATCGCCGCCTCGTCGGTCACGTCGAAGACCAGAGGCGCGAAGTTCGGCCCCAGCTCGGCGCGCAGCCGCTCGGCGTCGGCCGCCTTGCGCACCGAACCGAAGACGCGGAAACCGCGGGCGATCAGCTCCTTCGCGGTGGCATGGCCGATGCCGGTGCTGGAGCCGGTGACGACGACAGATTTCATGCGATTGCCCTTCCCTTCGCCCCCGCCGCACTGATGCCGCATTCGGGACGCCGGATGGCGATATGGGGCTGCGCGCGCTCTTTGTCATCGTGGCGGCTGCGATCTTCGTCGCAGCGCTGGGGGCGCTGGTGGTCCGGACGCCGCCCCGCCCCACGCCCGGACCGGACGGGATCGTCATCGCCCCGCCGGCGCCGGACGAGCTGCCGCCGCCCCGGACGGCCAAGCCGCCGCTGCCCGCGCGGCTGGCCGCGGCGGGCTTCGCCCAGGGCGATGCGGTCTTCATCCGCGTCTTCAAGGACGAGCGGGTGCTGGAAGTCTGGTTGAAGCGCGGCGAGCGCTACGCGCTGTTCGACAGCTACCCGATCTGCGCCTTCTCCGGCGGACCGGGGCCGAAGCTCGCCGAGGGCGACGGGCAATCGCCGGAGGGCTTCTACGAGGTCGGGCGGCGGCAGCTCAATCCGGACAGCGCCTATCACCTGGCCTTCGACCTCGGCTTTCCCAATGCCCATGACCGGATGCTGGGGCGGACGGGATCCTACCTCATGGTGCATGGCAGCTGCGTCTCGATCGGCTGCTATGCGATGACCGATCACGGCATCACGGAAATCTATGGGCTGGTCGCCGCCGCGCTGGAGGCCGGGCAGCCCGGTGTGCCGGTGCACGTCTTTCCGTTCCGCATGACGCCATCGGCGATGGCGGCGGCGGCGGACAGCACCTGGGCGGCGTTCTGGGCCAACCTCAAGGAAGGCTACGACGCGTTCGAGGCGACTCATGTGCCACCCCGCGTCTCCGCCTGCGAGGGACGCTACGCCTTCGGCGCGGCAGGCGCCGGCTGCACGCGCATCGCCGCGTGGTAGCCACGCCGGGCGGGCGGCGCTCGCCCTGACGCGGCGTCAATGATAGGTTGGCCGCCGATCAGCCGGGGCCGCCAGCCATGCGTCCGTCCATGTTCATCAGGCAGTACATGCCGCTGCGGGTGCCGGTGGAAACCGGCGAGCGGCTGGTTCCGGTCGTGCGCTACGTCTCGGACGAGCCGCGCAAGAAGGAATGGGTGAAGCAGGCCTTCTGGGACCTTGAGTGCTTCGTGAAGCGTACGCACCGCTACGCGCCGGACAAAGGCAACTTCACCGGCCATCACGAACTCTACGCCAACGCCTTCGCCGCGCCCACGATCCCCGGCGGGGGCGGCATCGAGGTCGGCTGGAAAACGATGAGCCTGTGCTTCTACGGGAAGGGCCGGCCGGTCGATTTCTCGCGCACGCTGTCGGTGATCGACTACTACCTCGCGCACGCCAAGCTGCCGCTCGACTATCTGGGCTGGAATTCGCCGATGCCGCTGCAGGACTACGGCTACTGGTATCTGGGACTCGACTGCAACGGTTTCGCGGGCGCCTATTATCAGGTCGAGTTCCCGATGACCGGCGTGGACGGCAACGACCACATCAACCTGCTCGACAACATGAAGCATCTGAGGAAGCGCTCCGACTTCGCGGCGATCCGCGACGGCGACATGCTGGTGCGCGAGGGGTCGAAGGGCGGACACACGCGGCATGTGGCGCTGATCGAGCAGGTCGTTCCGATCACGAGCGACAAGGCGGCGGTGATCGTCTCGCAATCGTCCAGCTCGAAGGGCGGGCTGAAGACCGAGCCGATGGTCCTGGAGAAGCTGAACGGCAAGACCTCGGACGGCCACGGGACGCTGAACTGGAGCCTCGTCGACTATCACAAGTTCCATCACGTGCTCGGCCCGGCGTGAACCCGCGGCGCTGCACCGACCTCGCCGGAGCTTGCCCTAGTAGGCGTAGTCCGCGAAGACGCGGCGGACGTCGCCGTTCCATTCGGTGCGGAACTTGCGCAGCATCTCGTCGGCTCTCGTCTCGCCGCTGTCGACGATGCGGCGCAGCGTGTGGAGGAAGCCGTCCTCCGACGCGCCCATGCCGTCGAGCCGAGCGCGCGACTTGAGGCCGGCCGAGGCGATCTCGAGCATGTGGTGGGCGTAGTGCTTCACGCTGCGGCCGCGGAAGGGCGTGGCGAGGCCGAGCACCGGCACGCCATGGCGCAGTGCCACGCGCTCTTCCTGGGTCCAGTCCTTCACCAGATCCCAGGCGGCATCCAGCGCCGACTGGTCGTAGAGCAGGCCGACCCAGAGCGCGGGCAGCGCGCAAAGGCTTTTCCACGGACCGCCGTCGGCCCCGCGCATCTCGATGTATTTCTTCAGCCGCACCTCGGGGAAGATCGTCGTGAGGTGGTCGGCCCAGTCGGAGAGCGTCGGCTTTTCGCCCGGCAGCGCCGGCAGGCGCCCGTCGAGGAAATCGCGGAAGGACTGGCCGGAGGCGTCGATGTACTTGCCGTCGCGGTAGACGAAGTACATCGGCACGTCGAGCGCGTAGTCGACATAGCGCTCGAAGCCGAAGCCGTCCTCGAAGACGAAAGGCAGCATGCCCGAACGGGCGTTGTCGGTGTCGGTCCAGATCTGCGAGCGGTAGGAGAGGAAGCCGTTGGCGCGGCCCTCGCGGAACGGCGAGTTGGCGAACATGGCGGTGGCGATGGGCTGGAGCGCGAAGGCGACGCGCAGCTTCTTCGCCATGTCGGCTTCGTTCGCGAAGTCGAGATTCACCTGCACCGTGCAGGTGCGCAGCATCATGTCGAGGCCGTAGCCGCCGACCTTGGGCATGTAGGCGCGCATGATGTTGTAGCGGCCCTTGGGCATCACCGGCGTTTCCTCGCGGCTGGCGAGCGGGTGAAAGCCGAGGCCGAGAAAGCCGATGCCGAGCTCGGTCGCGACTTCTCGGACCTGTTCGAGGTGAAGGTTCACCTCCTCGCAGGTCTCGTGGATGGATTTCAGCGGCGCGCCGGAGAGTTCGAACTGGCCGCCCGGCTCCAGGCTGATCGCGCCGAGGCCGCTTTTCAGGCCGATCAGCGTCTCGCCCTCGAAGACGCCTTCCCAGCCGAAGCGCTTCATGCCCTGCAGCAGCGCCCTGATGCCCTTGGGGCCGTCATAGCCGGGCGAGGCCAGGGTTCCAGCATAGAAGCCGAACTTCTCGTGCTCGGTGCCGATGCGCCAAGCGGCTTTCGGCTTGGAGCCGGATTCGAGCAGGGCCGCGAGTTCGTCGCGATGCTCGATCAGACCGCCGCCCTGTTGCGGTACGGACATGCTCACTCCCCCCGCCGGTCCGGCAGCCGGCCCGACGCCTAACGCGTTCCCAGCCGGTGCATGTGGCGCACCGGAACGCCCGCCGCAAGGGGGGCTAGGCCTGGGCCGCCTGCCAGATCGCCAAAGCCGCCAGCGCGGCGGTGTCGGCCCTGAGGATGCGGGTGCCGAGAGTGACAGGCACGGTCTGCGGCAAAGCGCGGATGGCGGCGCGCTCCTCGGCGTCGAAGCCGCCCTCCGGGCCGATCAGCACCGCCCACGGCCCGCGCGGCGCGGCCTTCAACGCCTCAAGCGCGGGCGGCGCCCCGGCCTCGTCGCAGAAGAGCAGCGCCCGTCCCGCCGGCCAGGCGGCGAGCAGCCAGGGCAGCGCCGCCGGGTCATGGCATTCGGGCACGTCGAGCCGGTCGGACTGCTCGGCCGCCTCGATGGCGTTCGCCCGCATCCGCCCCGTGTTGACGCGGTTGACGATGGTGCGGCGGGTGAGCACGGGTTTCAGGACCGAGACGCCCAGCTCGGTCGCCTTCTGGGCGATGAAGTCGGCCGGGGTCTTCTTGATCGGCGCGAAGCAGAGCCAGAGGTCCGGCCCGTCCTGCTGCGGCCGGGCGAGGGCGCGCGGCGTCGCGCTCGCCCGGCGCTTGCCGGAGAGGTCGAGCGTCGCCCGCCACTCGCCGTCGCGGCCGTTGAAGAGCCGCACCGTGTCGCCCGAACGGGCCCGCATGACGTGGCGCAGATAGTGCGCCTGGCCCTCGGTCAGCGCCACCGCGTCGCCGGCGTTCAGCCCGTCCTCGACGAAGAGCCGCAGTCTGCCGCCGGGTTCGACGAGATCGCCGGTGTCGTCCGTCATGTCGCCCTCTTGCACGGGCGGCGCGCCCGACGCATGCAAGCGACAGACACTACCGCAATCCGCCCGGGTCAAGCCCCGGCGACAGGAGGCACGTGGCCCCCACCGCCAAACCCGCCGACGCCGTGCGGCGGTCCTTCGTGGACCGGATGCCGCGGCGCGTGCAGCCTTATCTGAGGCTGATGCGCTTCGACCGGCCGATCGGCTTCTGGCTGCTGTTCTGGCCCTGCGCCTTCGGGCTGGCGCTCGGCTCGGCCGGCGAACCCTGGGACTGGCGGCGCGTCGTCTGGTACGGGGCGCTGTTCGCCATCGGCGCGGTCGCCATGCGCGGCGCGGGCTGCGTCTGGAACGACATCGCCGACCGCGACATCGATGCGAAAGTGGCGCGCACGCGGGGGCGGCCGCTGCCCTCGGGCGCGGTGAGCGTGACGGCGGCCTTCGTCTTCCTGGCCGCGCTGGCGCTGATCGGCCTCGCGGTGCTGCTGCAGTTCAACCGCTTCACGGTCCTGCTCGGCCTCGCCTCGCTGATCCCGGTTGCGATCTATCCCTTCATGAAGCGCGTCACCCACTGGCCGCAGGCGGTGCTGGGGATCGCCTTCAACTGGGGCGCGCTGATGGGCTGGGCGGCGCTGCACGGTACGCTGGATCTTGCGCCTTATCTGCTGTTCTGCGGCTGCGTGCTGTGGACCGTCGGCTACGACACGATCTACGCCCACCAGGACAAGGAGGACGACGCGATCGTCGGCGTGAAGTCGACGGCGCTGATGTTCGGCGCCGCGACCAAGCCGATGCTGTGGCTGTTCTACGGCGCCGCGATCGGCTGTTTCGTCGCCGCCTGCCTGATGGTGCGGGTGCATCAGGCCGCCTATATCGGCCTCGCGATCCTCGCCTTCCAGCTGGCCGGGCAGATCGTCACCGTCAAGCTCGACAGCGCCGCCTCGTGCCTGAAGGTCTTCCGCTCCAATCGCGACGCGGGTCTCATCTTGTTCCTGTCGCTCGCCGCGGGCGCGATGCTGGAGCGATCCGTGATGGATCAGTTCGGGTTCTAAGACTTCTAAGAACCGGGATTCGAGACTAGGCTTGTTCCATGAGCGTCTTTCACAGGGTCAAGGCGAGCGACCTTCTCGCGCCTGCAGAACTGGAGCAGGTCCGCCACGCCTCGGACGTGCTGGGCACGCTCTGCGTGCTGCACGCCTGGGCGGTGATCGCCGGTGCGATGGCGCTGACCGCCTGGCAATGGTGGCTGGCGCCGGTGAGCCTCGTCCTCATCGGCGGACGGCAGCTCGGTCTCGCCATCCTCATGCACGATGCGGCGCACGGCGTGCTGACGCGGACGCGGTGGCTGAACGAGTTTCTCGGGCAATGGCTGTGCGGCTATCCGGTCGGGGCCGAACTCGTCGCCTATCGCAACTATCACCTCAAGCACCACCGCAGCACGCAGCAGCCGGACGATCCGGACCTGGAGCTGTCGCGGCACTTCCCGATCACGCGGGCAAGCTTTCGCCGCAAGGTGATTCGCGATCTCACCGGCCAGACCGGCTACCAGCAGCGCAAGTCCTCGATCCTCGGCGCGATCCGCCGCAAGCAGTGGGCGATGCTGGCGGGCTGGGCGGCGACCAACGCCGTCATCCTGACCGCCTGCATCGCCAGCGGCTTCTGGTGGCTCTACCCGCTTCTTTGGCTTGCGCCGCTGCTGACCTGGTATCAGGTCATCACCCGCATCCGGAACATCGCCGAGCACGCCATCGTGCCCGACAACGACGACCCCTATCGCAACGCGCGCACGACGCTGACCAATCCGCTCGTGCGGGCGATCCTGGCACCCTATTGGGTGAACTACCACGTCGAGCACCATTTGCTGTTCTGGGTGCCGTGCTACCGCCTGCCCCTGATGCACCGCCTGCTCGCCGCCAACGGCACGACGGCACGCATGGAGGTGCGGCGCGGCTATCTGGGGGTGCTGAAGGCGGCGACGTCACGGCCGCCCGGCAGCGGCGGCGCGGAAGGCGGTCGCGGCCAGCGGCGCCGCAACGTCATGGTCGAGGGCGAGGCCGCGGCCGGGCTCTCCGCCTGATTTCCATTCAATCATTGAGGACACGAGAATGCGGACCACACGCGCAACGGTCATGATGTTTGCTCTCGCGGCGGGCGCGCTCGGCGGCTGCGCCGGCCCGCGCGCCGCGTCGCCGGCCGCCGAGACGCCTGCCCCCGCACCCGCCCAAATCGCTTCGGCCGAGGACCCCGGCGATCCGACGATCTGCAAGGAAGAGGGCGACAGCACGACGCGGGTGCGCAAGCACAAGACCTGCTTGAAGAAGAGCGAGTGGGAGGCGCGCGCCGACAGCGCCCGGCGCGGCTTCGAGCAGTCGCAGGGCCCGATGACCAATCCGGAGAGCGGCGGACAGTGAGCGAGGGCCCGGACGCTCGGGTCCGCTTCATCGAGACCAACACCGACTGGCTGCCGCCGCCGCACGTGCCGGAGATCCGGCTGAGGCTTGCCAGCGAGATCTATCCGATCTGGCGCATGTCGGAGGAGGCGCTGGCCGAGTCGGGCGTGCCGCCGCCCTACTGGGCCTTCGCCTGGGCGGGCGGCCAGGCGGTGGCGCGCTATCTCCTCGATCACCCCGAAACCGTCCGGGGCAAGCGCGTGCTGGATACGGGCAGCGGCTCGGGCCTGTGCGCCATCGCCGCCGCGATGTCCGGCGCCGCCGAGGTGACGGCGAGCGACATCGACGCCTTCGCGCTCGACGCGATCCGCCTCAACGCGGCGGCGGCCGGCGTGACGGTGACGCCGACGGACGCCGACATGGTGGGCCGCGACGAGGGCTGGGACGTCGTGCTGATCGGCGATCTCTTCTACGAGCGGCCGCTCGCCGGGCGGGTGGAACGCTGGGGCCGGGGGCTGGCGGCGCGCGGCGCGCTGGTGCTGGCAGGCGATCCGGGCCGCTCCTATGTGCCGAGGACCGGCCTGACGCAGCTTGCGCTCTACGAGGTTGCGACCTCGCGCGAACTGGAGGACCGCGAAGTCCGGCGGACGCACGTCTACCGGCTTGAGGCGGCGGGCGGCGAAACAGGTTAGGATCGGATGGCCGGATCGGATTCGCCGAACCTGCGCTGGTTTTGCCGACCCTCCTGCCGGCGCTTGCGGGGGCGGTCCGAGCGCCATCTCGCTGCGCCAGGCATCGACTGGCAGAAATGACGACCATGGAACCGACACAGCGCACGATCCTCGACCTCATCGCAGCCAAAGGCGAGATGGTCCTGTCGGGCAACAAGGAGAGCTTCTCCTATCTGCAGTACAGAAACAGAATCTGGCTCCATGTTGTCGGCGACGCGATGACCCAGGACACGGAGACGCATCAAGTCACGCCCGAGCAGGCGCTCCAGATGCTGCGCAGCAAGGTGCGCGAGCGCACCGGGCATTACGGACCGGATCGGGGTGAGGTCACCTGGCCCGACGTCCTGTCCTACTTTCAGGCAGGAAGGTTCTGATCACCATGTCCTGTCCGACTCAGCTCGATCCGCAAGCCCTGCGCGCATGTCTCGACGCGGCCGCCAACATCCAGGTCTTCGCGCTCTACGCGGCGCTGAACGGACTGATCGTGCTGGGCCTGGCGGTTCTCGCGGTGCGCGCCCGGCGGCGGGCCAAGGTGGGCCTTGGCGACGGCGGCGACGCAGCCCTGCTTCAGGCGCAGCGGGCGCACGGCAATGCGGCCGAATACGTGCCGCTCGTCCTTGTTCTGCTGCTGGCCCTGACGCTTGTGCAGGCGCCGGCCGCGCTGCTGCACGGCATCGGCGGCGGTCTCGCCTTCGGCCGCGTCCTGCACGCCATCGGCCTTTACCAGTCGTCGGGCGCCTCGGTCGGCCGCATGCTCGGCATTCTCCTGACCTGGGCGGCGCTGCTGGTCGCTGCCGCCGCGCTCCTCGGCTATGCCCTGGCAGGCTGACGCCATGATCGCGCTCGATCCCGCCCATCTGCCGGCGCTGGCTCTCTATGCCGGGGCGATCGGCGTTCTCGGCGCCATCGCGCTTGCCCGCGACGCGCTGGAGCGCCGTCCGCCGGGCGCGGGGCGCGAGGCGGTCCTCGCCCCGCTCGGCCTCGCCGCGCTCATCGCCGCGCTGGCGGCCGGCGCGCCAGGCTGGATGCGGCTGCTGGCCGGCGCGCTGGTGCTGACCGGCCTCGCGCTCAGCGCCGCCGCGCCGCGCGATCCCGGCCGGGCCTCGCCCGGGCGGCGGATCGGGACGCTGGCGGCCACGGCCGGGATCGCGGTCGGGCTGGCGGCATCTTTCCTTCCGCTCGCCGCCGGGCCAGAACAGACGCCATGAGCACAGACCAACGCCTCGACCGCCTGACCGATCTCATCGCCGCCGCCCGCAAGCTGGGCGCCGACGCCGCCGACGCCATCTTCGTGGAGAGCGCCTCGCTGGGCGTTTCGTACCGGATGGGCAGACTGGAGGACGTGGAGCGCTCGGAGTCGCTGGATATCGGCCTGCGCGTCTTCTGGGGGAAGCGGCAGGCCGTCTCCTCGACCACCGACCTGCGCGCGCCCTCGCTGAAGGCTCTGGCCGAGCGGGTGGTGGAAATGGCGCGGACCGCCCCTGAAGATCCCTATTGCGGCCTCGCCGATCCGGCGCGGCTCGCCCGAGACTTTCCCGCGCTCGATCTGGAAGACCCCTCCGATCCGGGCGCCGAGGTCTTGAAGGCGCGCGCCGCCGCCGCCGAGGGCGCGGCGCTGGCGGTTCCCGGCATCACCAATTCGGAAGGCGCGAGCGCAAGCTGGGGCCGTTCGGCGGTCGCGCTGGCGACCTCGGAGGGATTCGCGGGAACCTATGGCGGGACCAGCCACAGCGTTTCGGTCAGCGTGCTGGCGGGCGAAGGCACCGGCATGGAGCGCGACGACGACTTCCTGTCGGCGCGGCACGGCAGCGACCTCGGCGATCCGGCAGCGGCCGGGCGCGAAGCGGCGGCGCGGGCGCTGAAGCGGCTGAACCCGCGCAAGGCCGAAACCTGCGCGGTGCCGATCGTCTACGACCCGCGGGTCTCGATGAGCCTCGTCGGCCATTTCGCAGGGGCGATCAACGGTGCCTCGATCGCTCGCGGCGTCTCGTTCCTGAAGGACGCCATGGGCAAGCAGGTCTTCGCCCGCGGCATCGAGATCGTCGACGATCCCCACCGGGTGCGCGGGTTGCGGTCGAAACCCTTCGACGGCGAGGGCGTCGCCAACGGCAGGCGCGCGCTCGCCCAGGATGGTTTGCTCACGACCTGGATCATGGACAGCGCCTCGGCCCGCCAATTGGGTCTGGCGACCACCGGCCATGCGGCGCGCGGCACCGGCGGGCCGCCCTCGCCCGCCGCCACCAATCTCTACATGCAGGCCGGCACGCCCACCCCCGCCGAGCTGATGGCCGACATCAAACAGGGATTCTACGTCACCGAGCTGATCGGCATGGGGGTCAACGGCGTCACCGGCGACTACAGCCGCGGCGCCAGCGGCTTCTGGATCGAGAACGGGGCGATCGCCTATCCGGTCAACGAGATCACCATCGCCGGCAACCTGAAGGACATGTTCCTGCACCTGACCCCGGCGAACGACCTGACCTTCCGCTACGGCACCAACGCGCCGACGCTGCGCGTGGAAGGCATGACGATTGCCGGCGCGTGAAGACGATCTCGCCGATCTGGGGCTGCTGATCGCGGCGGCGCGCGAGGCCGGGGAGGTGCTGATGCGCCACCACGGCACCGGCGTGAAGGTCTGGAACAAGGGCGGCACGCCGGTCACCGAGGCCGACCACGCCTCGAATGCGCTGCTTGCCGAACGCCTGCGCGGCGCGCGCCCCGACTATGGCTGGCTGTCGGAGGAGACGGCGGACGATTCCTCGCGGCTTTCGGCGCGGCGCGTCTTCGTCGTCGATCCGCTGGACGGCACCGTCTCGTTCATCAAGAGCAAGGACGATTTCACCGTCTCGCTGGCCGTGGTCGCGGACGGCGCGCCGGTGGCGGGCGCGGTCTACAACCCCTCGCGGGACGAGATGTTCGCAGGCGTCCTCGGCGGCGGGGCGACGCTGAACGGCGCGGCGATCGCCTGCAGCGCGGTCTCGGGAATCGAGGGTTGCCGCATGGTCGCGCCGCGCGGCCTCATCGCCCATCCCGCCTGGCCGGCGCCCTGGCCGGAGATGGAGATCCTCAAGATCGGCTCGATCGCCTACCGCCTGGCGCTGGTGGCGAGCGGGCGGGCCGACGCGACCCTCGCCCTCACCACCAAGAGCGACTGGGACATCGCGGGCGGCGAGATTATCGCCCGCGAGGCCGGGGCGCTGGTCACCACGCATGACGGGCAGGCGTTCCGCTACAACCGCCCCACCACCCACCAGGCGAGCCTGCTGGCGGCGGGAAAAAACCTCTACCCCGCCTTGTCGGCGCGCGTCGGGGCGGTAAAGCTGCCGCCGAGGCAAGCGTGAGGATTCGATGGCCGTCGCGAAGAAGACCGCATCCAAGGCGACCCAGAAGGAGCAATTGCTGCATCTGGTGCTGGGCGGCGAGCTGACCGGGCTGGACGGGGTGGAGTTCAAGGACCTCGCCAAGGTCGACATCGTCGGGCTGTTCCCCGATTACGACAGCGCTCACAAGGCCTGGTCGGCGGCGGCGCGCCAGACGATCGACAACGCCCATATGCGCTATTTCATCGTGCATCTGCACAGGCTGCTCGATCCGGACAGCGCACCGAAGGCGAAACGCGTCAGGAAGTGACGGCCGGCCAAGGGCTTAGGCCGGTTCGGGCGGCTCGCCTTGCCTCTTGCGGGACAGGGGGATAGGCAACCGGCCGTGACGAGCACCCCCACACGGTCGGGCCTCGCGCCGGCGGTCAAGCGCCTGGCCCGGGACTATCTGCCGCCGCATGCGCGCGGCCTGGCGCTCGCGGCCGTCTGCATGATCGTCGCGGCCGGGGGCACGGCGGCGCTCGCCTGGCTGCTCGATCCGGCGATCAAGCTGATCTTCCTCGACAAGCGCGCCGACTGGGTGGTCGCGTTGCCGCTCATCGTCGCCGCCGTTGCGCTGGTCAGCGCCGGCGTTGCCTATCTCGCCTCCTCGATCCTCGCCGCGACCGGCCAGAGGGTCGTCGCGGCGCTGCAGGCCCGCATGGCGCGCAGCCTGGTGCGGGCCGATCTGGCCGTGCTGGAGGCCGACCATTCCGCCGCCCAGGCGGCGCGCTTCACCTATGACGCGACGCTGGTGCGCGACATGGTCACGCGCGGCCTTTCGGGTCTCGCCAAGGACCTGCCGACCGTCGTGCTGCTGATCGCCCTGATGTTCTGGCAGGACTGGTCGCTGGCGCTGGCGGTTCTGGTGGTGCTGCCGCTCGGCGGCGTCGCGATGCGGATGATCGCCATCCGGGCGCGCCGGGCCGCCGAGAGCGGCATGACGGAGACCGGGGCGCTGTCGGCGGCAATCGGCGAGGCGGTCACCGGACGGCGGGTCATCAAGGCCTACGGGCTGGAGGACCGCGCCGCCGAACGCGCCGAGGCGAGCGTCGCGCGCCGCCTCGCCTCGCTGATCGCCGGCGAGCGGGCGAATGCGGCGACCGTGCCGGTCTCCGACGCGCTGGGCGGCATCGGCATCGCCGCCGTCGTCGCCTATGCCGGCTGGCGGGGGATCGCAGGCGAGCTGCCGCTCAACGCCTTCATGTCGTTCATCGCCGCCGCGCTGATGGCCTTCCAGCCGATCCGCGCATTGTCGTCGCTGACCTCGGTGTTCGCGCAAGGCACGGCGGCGCTGACCCGCATCTATGCGACGATCGACGCGAAGCCGGCCATCGCCGACGCGCCGGGGGCGCGGGCGCTGGATCTCGCCGCGCCCGATCCGCTGATCCGCTTCGAGAACGTCTCGTTCGCCTATGCACCGGGCGCGCCCGCGCTCAGCGACGTCACGTTCGAGGTGCGGCGCGGCGAGACGGTAGCGCTGGTCGGGCCGAGCGGCGCGGGCAAGAGCACGGCGATCAATCTGCTGCTGCGCTTCTACGATCCGTCGGCGGGCCGGGTGCTGGTGGCGGGCGAGGACATCCGCGCCGCGACCATCGCCTCGCTGCGCGCCGCGACCGCGCTGGTGACGCAGGAACCGTTCCTGTTCGACGACACGATCGGCGCCAATATCGGCTGCGGCCGCGACGGCGCGAGCCAGGCCGAGATCGAGGCGGCGGCGGCGGCGGCCGAGGCGCACGGCTTCATCGCCGCCCTGCCCGCCGGCTATGCGACACGGGCGGGCGAAGCGGGGGCGCGCCTGTCGGGCGGCCAGCGCCAGCGCATCGCCATTGCCCGCGCGATCCTGCGCGACGCGCCGATCCTGCTGCTCGACGAGGCGACGAGCGCGCTCGACGCCGAGAACGAGGCGCGGGTGCAGGCGGCGCTGTCGCACCTGATGGCCGGGCGCACGACGCTGGTCATCGCCCATCGCCTGTCGACCATCATGTCGGCCGACCGCATCTTGGTGTTCGAGGCGGGCCGCATCGTGGAATCGGGCGCCCATGGCGAGCTGGTGGCGCAGGACGGGCTCTACGCCCGGCTGTTCCGCACCCAGTTCGCGCCGGCGGAGGGCTGAGCGCCCATGGGCCTGATGAAGCGCATCGGCCGCAGCGCCCCTGTGAGGGCCGCCGCCTGTTTCATCGCCGCCGCCTATATCCGCTTCGTCCACGCCACCTCGCGCTGGGAGAGCGTCAACCGCGCGGCGCCCGAGGCCTTCTGGAAGGCCGGCAAGCCCTTCATCCTGTCGTTCTGGCATGGCCGCATCCTGATGATGCCGTATTGCTGGCCGGGGGATAAGCCGATGCACATGCTGATCTCGCGCCATCGCGACGGCGCGCTGATCGCCGATACGATCGGCTGGTTTGGCCTGAAGACGGTGCGCGGCTCGACCGCCAAGCCGGGGCGCGAGCGCGACAAGGGCGCGACCGCGGCGCTGATGGACATGCTGCGCAAGCTCAAAGCCGGGGAGTATGTCGGCATCACCCCGGACGGGCCGGGCGGGCCGCGGATGCGGGCGAGCGAGGGCGTCGCCGCCGTCGCCCGTCTGTCGGGCGCGCCGGTGATCGCCTGCGCCTACTCGGCGCGGCGGCGGCGCCTGCTCTCGTCGTGGGACCGCTTCGTCGTTGCGCTGCCGTTCACGAAGGGCGTGTTCGTCTGGGGCGAGCCGATCCATGTCGGGGCCGAGGCCAGGGGCCCGGCGCTGGACGTGGCGCGGCTGAAAATCGAGACGGAACTGACGCGCGTGACGCGCGAGGCCGACCGGCTGGCGGGGCACGATCCCGACGCCATCCTGCCGGCCGATCCGGAGAGGACCGACGGGGCGGCATGAGCGGCGGCGGCTTCACCTACGGCATCTACCGCGCGGCGAGCGCCGCAGCGGGGCCGTGGCTGCGCGCGATGCTGAAGCGGCGCGCCGCGGCGGGCAAGGAAATCCCCGAGCGGCTCGGCGAACGCTTCGGCGAGACGGCGCTGCCGCGCCCGGAAGGCAAGCTGATCTGGCTGCATGCGGCGAGCGTCGGCGAATCGATGTCGGCCCTGCCGCTGTTGCGCGCCGTGCTCGACGCCAACCCGCACGCCCATGCGTTGTTCACCACCGGCACCGTCACCTCGGCGGCGCTGCTCGCCGAGCGGCTGCCGCCGCGCGCCGTGCATCAGTTCGCGCCGCTCGACCAGCCGGCGGCGGTGAGGCGCTTCCTCGCCCATTGGCGGCCGGACGCCGCGCTGTGGGTGGAATCCGATTTGTGGCCGAACGCGCTGGAGGCGCTGCGGGCGGCGCATGTGCCGGCGGCGCTGGTCAATGCGCGGCTGAGCGAGAAGAGCTTTCACGGCTGGCGGCGCGCCCCCGCCTTCGCCGCGCGGGTGCTCTCCGCCTTCCAGGTGGCGCTCGCCCAGACCGACGAGACGGCGGCGCGGCTGACGACGCTGGGCGCCGCCAACGTCGTGGTCACCGGCAATCTGAAGGCCGCCGCCGCGCCCCTGCCCGCCGCGCCCGAGGCGCTGGCCCTTCTCCAGCAGATGATCGGCCCGCGCCCGGTCTTCGCCGCCGCCAGCACGCATGGCGAGGAAGAGGCGATGGTCGGCCGGGCCTATGGGGCGCTGAAGGCCGCGCGCCCCGATCTCCTGCTGCTGCTGGCGCCGCGCCATCCCGAGCGCGGACCGGAGATCGCCGAGACGCTGCGCGGCCTGGGGCTGGCCGTCTCGCGCAGAGGCGCTAAGGTGCGGATCGTGGCGGAGACGAATGTCTACCTGATGGACACGATCGGCGAACTCGGACTGCTCTATCGCTCGGCGCCGTTCGCCTTCATCGGCGGCAGCCTGGTGGCGCATGGCGGGCAGAACCCGCTGGAGCCGGCGCGCCTCGGCGTCGCGCCGCTGCACGGGCCGCATGTCTTCAATTTCCGCGCCGAATACGCCGAGATGGACGCCGCCGGCGGCGCCGTCCTCGTCGCCGACGAGGCGGCGCTGGCGGCCCGGGCCGGCGCCTGGCTTGACGATCCGGAGGCCGCGCGCGCCGCCGGCGCCGAGGCGCGGCGCATCGCCGAAGCGGGCGCGGGCTCGTTCGACGCGGCGAAAGCGGCGCTGGCGCCCCTTCTGGCGAAGGCAGGCTTCCATGCGCCCGCCTGAATTCTGGTCGCGCCCGCCGCAGCAGCCGGGCGTCTTCGCCCGCCTGCTGGCGCCGCTCGCCGCGATCTACGGCTTCGTGGTGCGGACCCGGCTGAAGCGGCCGCCGCAGATGCGCCCGGCGGTGCCGGTCATCTGCGTGGGCAACCTGACGCTGGGCGGGGCGGGCAAGACGCCGGTCGCCATCGCCATCCTGGAGCGGCTGACGGCGATGCGCGCCTCGCCGGTGGCGCTGAGCCGGGGCTATGGCGGCAGTCTCGCCGGGCCGGTGATCGTGGAGCCCGACCATCGGGCCGCCGAGGTCGGCGACGAGCCGCTGCTGCTCGCCCGCCATGCCCCGACGATCATCGCCAAGGACCGCGCGGCGGGGGCGCGCGCCTGCCTGACGGCTGGAGCGGGCGTCATCGTGATGGATGACGGCTTCCAGAACCCTTCCGTCGCCAAGGATCTGTCGATCGCCGTGGTCGACAGCGAGACGGGCTTCGGCAACGGACGGGTCTTTCCGGCCGGGCCGATGCGCGAGACGGCGCGCGACGGCCTGGCGCGCGCCGATGCGGTGATCCTGATGGGCCGCGGCAAGTTCGATCCCGGCCATCCGCGCACGCTGCGCGCCTCGTTGCGCGCGCCGCTGTCGGCCGCCTTCGACGGACGGCGCGTCGTCGCCTTCGCCGGTATCGGCCGGCCGGAGAAATTCTTCCAGACCCTGGAGCGGGCCGGCGCGGAGATCGTCGCGGTCTTCGCCTATCCCGACCACCACGCCTACGAGGAGGTCGACCTTGAACGGATGCGAGCGCTGGCGGCGGCGCGCGGCGCCAATCTCGCCACCACGGAGAAGGACTTCGTGCGCCTGCCGCCGCGCCTGAGGCGCGGCATCCTGACCCTTCCCGTCGAGGCGCGTTTCGAGGACGAACGGGCGCTCGACGCGCTGTTGCTGGACGCACTGGCGCGCGCCCACAGCGCAAGCTAGACCGGCCCGGCATGAGCAAGATCCTCCGCTGGCCGCTCTGGCTGCTCGAAGCCATACCGTTCTTCCTGGCGATGGGCGTCTTCCGGCTGCTCGGGGTCGATGGCGCCTCGGCGGCGGGCGGCTGGCTCGCCCGCACGCTCGCGCCGCTCTCGCCCGCCCACGGCACGGCGAAGCGCAACCTCAAGCGCGCCTTCCCGCAGAAGGGCGAGGCGGAGATCGCCGCGATCCTCAAAGGCATGTGGGATAATCTGGGCCGCACCTTCGCCGAGTATCCCCACTTCAGGGCGTTCTCGGGCTATCCCAATGCGCGCATCGCTCTGGAGGGGCTGGGCGTCGCCGAAGCGGCCAAGGCGGCCGGCAAGGGCGTCATCGCGCTCTCGGGCCATTGCGCGAACTGGGAACTGATGGCGCTGACCGCGCATCAGTGCGGCATGCACGGGGCGGAGATCTATCGCCCGATCAACAACCCGCTGGTCAACGCCTGGATCGTGCGCCAGCGTTCGCGCTACGCCTATCCCCTGCAGATCTCGAAGCTCGGCGGCCAGGGCGCGCGCGACATGCTGCGGACGCTGAAGTCCGGCGGCACGATCGCCATGCTGACCGACCAGAAGCATCGCGAGGGCGTGGCCATCCCGTTCTTCGGCCGCGACGCGATGACGGTGACGGGGCCGGCGGTGCTGAGCCTGCGGACCGGGGCGGCGCTGGTGCCGGTGACGATGGTGCGCACCACGGGGGCGCGCTTCGCCATGGAATTCCATGCGCCGCTTCAGATCGCCCGGACGGGCGAGAAGGAGGCCGACATCCGCGCCATCCTCACCGCGATCTCGCAGGCGCTGGAAGAGGCGATCCGCGCCCACCCCGAGCAATGGCTGTGGGCCCATAATCGCTGGATGGACAAGGCCTGAGCTGGGGTCTTAGCCGGGCATCGGCGGGGCGGCGAGCTGGGGGTCGAGGCGCTCCTGGAACCAGTTGAGCCGCCAGCACAGGTGCGGGCCGGTGGCCCGGCCGGTCTTGCCGATCGCGCCGATAACCGCGCCCTTCTCCACCGTGTCGCCGACCTTCACGTCGAGGCGGCTCTGATGGAGGTAGGACGTGGTGATGCCGCCGCCATGATCGAGGATCGTGGTGCCGCCGGTGAAATAGAGATCGGCCTCGGCCATGCGGACGATCGCCTTCTGCGGCGCGCGGATCGGCTCGCCCTCGCCGCGCGCGATATCGACGCCGAAATGCGGCCGGCGCGGTTCGCCGTTGAGGATGCGCTGGCTGCCATAGACGCCGGTGATGCGCCCCGTCACCGGCCAATCGATCCCGGAGGCGAACCAGATCTCGGCGGTGTCGTGGCTGCGCGCCTCGGCGATCAGTCTGTTGTCGCGGGCGATGCGCTCGGCCGCATCGTCGGGCGGCGTCACCTTGTCGCCGGGCAGGCCGTCGATGCGCTGGATCCTGTATTCGCGCTGGACGATGGCGAGCGTCTCGATCTGCGGCTCTCGGCCGGGAAGCTCGATCTTCAGCGCCGCGCTCGCGCCCTGGTCGCGGCCGAAACCGAAGACGTAGAGGCCTTCGGGACTGACGCGGATCGGGGCGCCGTCGAGCCAGACCCTGGCGCCCGGCTCGGTGCGGCCGACGATCATGCCGCCCTGCTCGAAGTCGCCGGTGAGGCCGGACGCGGCGGCGCGGGCGGGGCGCAGCGGCACGCTCAGAGCGCCGCCGGCCGCCACCAGAAGGGTGAGGAAGCGGCGGCGGTCGAGCATCACACGCGCCCTTCGGCCTTGAGCTGCTCGTAGCGGCCAAAGGCAATGTCGGCGCTGGCGTAGGGCTCCTGAACCTCGGCGCTCCAGTAGCGCAGGTCGTCCAGCGGGATGGCCTGGCCCGAGACGGCGCAGCGCACGAAGCTGCCCGGCGAAAGCACGAGATAGTCGCCCGGCAGATAGCGCAGCTTGGCCTCGCGGGCGCCGCCCTCGGGGCGGGACTGGAAATTCATCGGCGTCGCGACTCCCGCGTCATGATCGGTGGCTGGCTCTAGAATAGCGTGCCCTGGCCGCCACCGCCATCGCGGGGGCCGCGCTTCGGCCGCGCGGGCGCAGGCGTGGTCGCCGGCCCGTCGTCGCCGTCGGCGGTGACGGCGCGCTCGCCGTCGTGGAACTGGAGGGTCAGCGCGGCGCCCGGCGCGATCGCCGCCGCTTCGCGGACCAGGGCGCCCGAGGCGGCTCGCACAAGC
>ERZ761602.2818-NODE-2818-length-26157-cov-5.855682_pt1 | contig 26157 bp, 21 predicted proteins | sample MGYA00512165_ERZ761602 | MGnify/ENA primary metagenome ERZ761602 (study PRJEB28899, sample SAMN02445085) | bioreactor sludge metagenome | biome: EBPR sludge; isolation source: Thorneside wastewater treatment plant | place: Australia: Brisbane, Thorneside...
CACCGACCTCTCCCCCAGAGGCGGAGAGGTGATTCGGCCCAAGAACTTCTCCTCCCCGGGAGGAGAAGTCGGTGAGGGCGGAGCCCGAACCGGTTGAGGAGGCCGGAGCTTTTGTGTGTTTTTGGGACCGGGACCACCTCACCCGGTTCGCTGCGCTCACCGACCTCTCCCCCAGAGGCGGAGAGGTGATTCGGCCCAAGAACTTCTCCTCCCCGGGAGGAGAAGTCGGTGAGGGCGGAGCCCGAACCGGTTGAGGAGGCCGGAGCTTTTGTGTGTTTTTGGGACCGGGACCACCTCACCCGGTTCGCTGCGCTCACCGACCTCTCCCCCGGAGGCGGAGAGGTGATTCGGCCCAAGAACTAGATCCTCCCCGAGGGTGGTTCAGGCCTCGGCCGGGACCTCGGGGGAGAACGTGAAGGTCCCGTCACGATAGCCGACCGAAACCTTCTGTCCGTCCAAGATCTCCCCGCGAAGCAGGGCTTGCGCGAGCGGATTCAGGATCTCCTTCTGGATCGCCCGCTTGAGCGGCCTGGCTCCGTACACCGGGTCGAAGCCGGCGAGGGCGAGTTCCGCCGCCGCTTCCTCGGTCAGCTCGATCGTGATCCGCCGCTCGGCGAGCCGGTCGGAGAGGCGCGCGAGCTGGATCTTGACGATCCGCTTGATCTCGTTCACGCCCAGCGAGCGGAACACGACCACATCGTCGAGGCGGTTCACGAACTCCGGTCGGAAGAACGTGCGGACCTCTTCGAGCACCTTGATCTTGGTGTCCTCGAACTCCTGATCGCTCATCAACGGGTCGGCGTAGTGATGCGACCCGAGATTGCTCGTGAGGATCACGATCGCGTTCCTGAAATCGACGGTCCGGCCCTGACCGTCGGTCAGACGTCCGTCGTCGAGGAGCTGCAAAAGGACATTGAAGACTTCAGGGTGGGCCTTCTCGACCTCGTCGAGGAGGATCACCGCATAGGGCCGCCGTCGCACCGACTCGGTGAGCTGACCCCCCTCTTCGTAGCCGACATAGCCCGGAGGCGCCCCGATGAGACGCGCTACCGAGTGTCGCTCCTGGTACTCGCTCATGTCGATCCGCACCATCGCGCGCTCATCGTCGAACAAGAACTCGGCGAGGGCGCGCGCCGTCTCCGTTTTCCCAACGCCGGTCGGCCCGAGGAACAGAAACGAACCGATCGGTCGATGCGGATCGGCGATCCCACTGCGCGAACGGCGGATCGCGTCGCTCACGATCTGAAGCGCCTCGTTCTGCCCGACGAGACGATGCTCGAGATACTCTTCGAGGCGAAGGAGCTTGGCCATCTCGCCCTCCATGAGCCGGCTGACGGGTACGCCCGTCCACTTGCTCACGACCTCGGCGATGTCTTCGCTGTCGACCTCTTCTTTGAGCATCTTGCCGCCTTGCTGGAGCTGCTCAAGCTCGGCGGTTTCCAGTTCGAGCTCCTCTTGCAGGCTCGGAATGCGGCCGTGCTGAATCTCAGCCGCCTTCGCCCAATCGAGGTCGCGCTCGGCCGATTGGAGCTGAAGCCGAAGCGACTCGAGCTCCTCCTTGATCGCGCGGACCCGCTCGATCTTCTCCTTTTCCGTCTGCCAGACCGCTCGCATCGCGCTCGCCTTCTCGTTGAGCTCGGCGAGCTTCTTCTCGGTCTGGGCAAGGCGCTCCTTGCTCGCGGCGTCCTCCTCCTTTCTGAGGGCCTCGCGATCGATCTCGTACTGACGGCTTTGCCGCTCGACCTCATCGATCTCGGCCGGAACCGAGTCGATCTCGATCTTGAGGCGACTCGCGGCCTCGTCCATCAAGTCGATCGCCTTGTCCGGCAAGAACCGGTCCGTAATGTAGCGATTGCTGAGCGTTGCCGCGGCGACGAGCGCGCCATCGGTGATGCGGACCCCATGGTGGATCTCGTAGCGCTCTTTGAGGCCACGGAGTATCGAGATGGTCTCTTCGACACTCGGCTCGCCCACGTACACCTGTTGGAAACGGCGCTCGAGGGCGGCGTCCTTCTCGATGTCCTTGCGATACTCGTCGAGCGTGGTGGCCCCGACGCAGCGCAGCTCACCCCGAGCCAGCATGGGCTTGAGCATGTTCGCGGCATCGAGCGACCCCTCTGCTTTGCCCGCTCCGACGAGCGTGTGAAGCTCGTCGATGAAGAGGATGATCTCGCCCTCAGACTGCTTGATTTCGTCGAGCACGGCCTTGAGGCGGTCCTCGAACTCGCCTCGGTACTTCGCGCCCGCGATCATCGCCCCGAGATCGAGTGCGATCACGGACTTGTTGCGCAGGCTCTCCGGAACGTCTCCGCTGACGATCCGCTGAGCGAGGCCCTCGACGACTGCGGTCTTGCCTACGCCGGGCTCTCCGATGAGAACCGGATTGTTCTTGGTGCGTCGGCTCAGCACCTGGATGACGCGGCGAATCTCTTCGTCACGCCCAATCACGGGGTCGAGCTTGCCCTGACGGGCACGGCCGGTCAAATCGTTGCCGTACTTTTCGAGCGCTTGGTAACGATCTTCCGCGCCCGGATCGGTGACACGGCGTCCGCCGCGGATGTCCTCGATCGCCGTCTCCAGGCTGTCCTTAGTGATGCCGAGCCCCCGCAGGGTCTTTCCGATGGTCGGATCGTCGAGCATCGCGAGCAGAATGTGCTCGGTCGAGACGTACTCGTCCTTCATGCCCTCCGCAACGCGGAACGCCTCGTTCAGCACCTTCTGCAGCCGACCGGTCATCGACGCACCGTAGGTGGCGCTTTGCCCGGTCACTTTGGCCTGGCGCGCGAGGACGTCGTCAACCTCGGTCTGAACCCGTCGCGGATCGACGCCGATCTTCTCGAGCAGTGGCCGGACCACGCCACCCTCCTGGTCGAGGAGCGCCCCGAGCATGTGTTCGACATCGAGGCTCTGGTGCTGGAGTTCGACCGCCCTTTGTTGTGCGGTCTGGAATGCCTCTTGGGACTTCAGGGTGAGTTTGTCGAATCGCATGTCTTGAGTCTCCTTCTATCAATTCCTTTGATGATAGTAGAGATAACGCCACCGCGCTCCTCTGGGTTCCAACACCCCTATTGTGCCTCCTAGGATGAACCAAGGATCAGAGGGCCCGGCATCGCCAGGCCCCCTGCTGGGGTCAGTTGCGGTCCGCCAAGAACTCAAGCCGGAACGGCGCTCCGCCACCCTTGGCGTCGAGCGCAATGACCGTTCGAGCCTGCCCAGCCGTCACCGAGACATTGTTCGCAGAAATGGCGATGTCCTTGGTGCCGGCAACGGTCACGAAGAGGTCGTAACGGCCCGGATTCACCGGCAGATAACCCGACGCGGCGCGGAACGGAACGTCCTCAAGAACGGGCGTTGCGGAGTCGATCGACGCGCCACTCGGCACGACATACACATCGACTTCCGGGGCACTGGCGGCCGCGTGGACGACGCGAACGTTAACCTTGCCCGCCGGCGGCGCCGAGCGATCGTCGCGGAGGACGATCGGCGCGATCTGGGCAAGAAAGCCTGCCGCAAGGACCGTGTACGATTCGCGTTCAACCAAATCGACCCCGGCATCGATCACGGTCGTGGATGTTCCGGCCGCGTTGACCTTGATGTTTCGATGGCCTGCCGCGACCGACCGGTAGCCGGCGACCTCGCCGTATCCGAGGTTCTGGATCGCGATCCGGTTGTCGACGAGCACGTCGACGTTCGGGGCGTCCGGCGAGGCATGGACCACGCGGACGAAGGAATTCGGCGTGCTCTTTCCGGAGCCGCCGCAACCCACGATTGCCGAAACGCCGAGCAGCGCTGCGACGAGAATAGCATAGTGTCTCATCGAGACCTCCAATCATTGCGAATGAGGAAGGTGAACTTCCAACTTCGGTACGCAGGCATGAAGCGGCGACAATTGAGACCTTTGACGATTCCATGGCCATTTTGATGCTCGCGTAGTGATGGCTTTACAAAGTTGAGAAAGGATTGTGCTCGAACGGAAAACTCACCGGTACGGGATCAAACGATGCCTGCCGATGGCATTCCGTTGACGGTCGCCGGGGTTTCGAACCATCGGGTCGCCGACTCCATGGGCCGAGGTACATTCAGCAGGATCCGACGTGACCGTCAGGTCGCTTCGCCAACCCGGAGGCTCGTGAACAACCGATGAACGGAACTCTCAGTAACTGTGTCGCTTGGGGAGTCGACGACCTCGAAGAAGCTCTTGCGTACTATCGCCAAGCGTTCGGTTTCGACGAGAAGCAGCGCGGGGAAGGTTGGATCGAGATCGATACCCGCGGGCCTGTTCGCGTTTTCCTCTGCCGCGACGATGGACGCACACCGACGTTCGAGTTCAATTGCGCCGATGTCCCGACCGAGGTCGCCCGGTTGAGCGGCCTGGGCTTCGAGCGGTACGGCGAAAACGAGGAGGGCACGGAGATGTACGTCCGTGACCGGTACGGGCGGTTCTTCGCGATCTCGCCTCGCTAAGAGTTCCGATATCGGTAACGGAATTCGCGGGCGACCGTTCCGTCGGGCTGGACCCGCTGCTCATACGTACCCCAACCCTCCGCGGCCAGGAACGCGGCACGGAATCGCTCCCCTCCGGTCTTGGGATCGAGAGAAAGCTCACCTTTGGGGCCGTGATGGCGAAACCCGCAAAGCGTCAGGTACGCCCCGAAAGACGCCATCGCCCGACCATAGTGATCGCTACACTCCACTTCATTGTACGGGTTGCGCTTCGTGGCTGAGTAGCGGTCGTGGATCGCGCGCACGACGGCGAGGCCCTCTTCGACGAGTCCCTCGGCGATCATGTGCGCGGCGGCCTGATACTCGAACCCGGTCATGCACTCGTTGAAGTACATCGCGGCCCACTTGTCCTGACCCTGTCCGGTCGCCCGCTCCGCACCCCCCCGTGGAAACGTGCACATGATGAGCCCGGGCTCGCCCGGCGCGGCATACCAGCGTCCGCCCTCGATCGCCTTCATGGCTCGTCGATAGGCGCCGACGTCCTTCACGAAGTTGTGCCGATAGAGGGCAACCATCGCGGACCGCGCCTCCTTGGGCGGCACGATCCGGGGCAGACCGACCTGATGCGCCCAGGCTTGCCCGTAGAGCTGGTCGATATGGCAGCCTTCGTTCGTGTTGTTCGCCTCGGGGTGGGCCGGGTCGGGTCGATGGATGAAGTACTCGCCGTTGTAGAGCCGAGCGACCAAGTTCCGAGAGCCTCGCGCCGCGACTTCGCCGCAACGCTGGGCGAAGGCCGCATCTCCTTGCTCTGACGCCATCGCGCCGGCGGCACGAAGCGCGGCGACATAGAGCGACGAAATCCACGCCATCGGTCCGTACCAGGCGGCATCGAGGGTGTTGTACTGAGCCCCTTCGAGGAGTCCGTCACCGCCGGGGTCTTGAGCGATCAGATACTCGGTCGCTTGCTTGATCTTTGGGTAGAGCCGATCGAGGAACGTCCGATCAGGTGCCATCTGATGCTCGCGGTAAGCGCGGAGGATGCAGCCGCATTGCCCGTCGTGAGCCACCGAGCGCGCGAACTCGGCACGGTAGTCGATCGCCCCTGACTCCGAGCGAAACGCGAGTCCGAAATCGACCTCCTCCCTGAGCCGGCGCTCGACCTCGGGAAAGACGCGCGCGATCGCTTGCGCGTAGCTCCAGACGTGGGTGCACGTTCCGGCGCAACAACCGATGCCCTCCCAAAACCAATATCGCCCGTCCTCGAATCGGTGACAGGTGTTCGTGGCGAGAATGCTCGTGTTCATGAACGTCCGGTCGAGAAACCAATGGGGCAAGGTCGAGTCGTACCACGTGTCGCGCCAGCGGAAAGTCAGCGTTCGGAGACGCGGGAGATTGCGATCGAGATCTTCGAGGACGGCGGCGGCGTCCTTCCAGCGCGAGGCGTACCACCGCTTCTTGCTCTCGAATCCGGGAAGCCGCAGGTTCGGGAAGTGCCAGCCGACGAGCACGTGGACGATGGCGTGACTGCCCGGTCCCAGCCGCAGCCTGCGACCGAGCGTTGCGCGCGTGGCTTCGGCCCGCTCGGACGTCGGCCCCTCGAGCGCGACCGCAAACGTCCCGAAGTCCCCGCGCTCGGTCAAGGGTGGATCGAGCGGCGGCTGGTCGGTCTGGAGAATCGTTCCGATCCCGACGTTGCCCCAGGCCCCGGCGACCTGGTCGAGGATCACGATCTGAGCGTTCTTGCCGATCCAATCCGAGACGTCGAGCGCCTCGTCTCGCATCGCGTTCGAGTCGTGACCGGTCGCCGCGCGCACGACCCTGCCGTCCACGATCAGTTGCAGCCCGGTCTTGCCGGGATGGCGGCCGCCACCGATGCGAAACGCGAGGAATCGGCGCTCGATCGTGAACGGCTTGCTCGTCAACCTGCCGACATGGGCGTCTCCCCCGCCCACGTCTTCCCCGCCCCGGGTGTGGTGGCTGTTGACGACGAACGGCCCTTGCGCGCAAACGTCGCCCTGGTAGGCCGGAATCTGGGAGACGCGCACCGGACTCGACCCGAACGCCGTCCCCTCGACCGTCCATCCGGCGTACGTTCCCCTCGACCAATCTTCGAAGACGATGTCGGGGCGCGCAGCTTCTCGCGGTTCGGGGCGTGACTCGGCCATCCAGCCACGGCCAGTGCGGGTCGCGACCGGCTCGAAGATGCGCTCGCGATGGGTGAGGAGCGCGGGTTGCAGGGCCAGCACCGGATGTCCGCAGGCGACCTCGAGATCGATGTCGCGCGCCTCGGTTCCCACGTTCTCGATGCGGTAACGCAACACGGTCGCCGGGTAGGAGGACGACTCGATTTCGTGGGGCACGAACGGCGAGAACGCCTCGAGGCGCACCGCGAGCCCATGGCCACGGTAGTTCACCGTGCCGATCGGATAGGTTCCGCGGAACCGGATTTCGTCCCAGCCGCCGCTCGCGTCGAGCCGGTGACCATCGACAGCCACGTGACACTCGAACGGCGGCGTGGGCTCGACGGGAGCCATGTAGTTTGCCCCATCCGCTTCGCGGAGCGTCTGCCCCTGGAAGGTAACGCTCCCTCGGTTGAGGGCTCCGACTCTCCCATCGTTGAAGATGTCCCAGTTCCAGAGCCGGCCGTCACCACCGAGGTAGACGGTTCCGGCGAAGCAGCCCCCGACGGGCATGCCGATATGGCGGAGCTCGTCGCCCGACCAGACTTCGGGCTCGCCCCGCTCAAGCAAGACATCCAGCCGGGTTTCGGCTCGGACTTCGTTCTGGGGCAGGACGCGGCTCGCGGCCAAGCCCGCGACGGTCGCGCCGGTCAGGCGCAGAAGGGTTCTTCGGCTGAGATCGGCCATCCCTCCTCACTTCGAGCAGCGCAGGGAATTTCCTTCGGGCGGCAGCCTCGACACGACTTGTCGAGGCTGCCGACGAGGAGTCAGCGACCGCCTTCGCCCGCCTTCTGCTCCTCGGCCGGAACGCCGAACACGTCCGGGGTCGCGATGAGGTTCTCGACCTGGACCGAGGTGATGTACTCCTTGCCGTCGACGGTCAAGGTGACTCGATAGTCCCCGGCAGCGAGGCGTCGTCCACGAAGCTGCCAGGCGACCGCGTTCAGACCGACGTTGTTGGTCGGTCGGAGTTCGGCGACGGAGTTGCCGAGAATGTCGGTGACCACGAGCTTTGGATCGGCTTTGGCCGCGGCGCGCAGGTTGTAGAAGATGGTCGTCCCCGGTTGCGTGTTCGGGGACCGAAAGAGGCCGTCCCCATCCCAATCCGAACCCGATACGCGGCCGAGCGAGAGCACGTTCTGCGGCTTGCACAGGAACACGTCCTTGGCGAGGTTCTCTTGAGTCAGCTGTTCGAGGCCCGCGGCGGGAATGATCCAGATACTGCGGCCGTGGGTTCCCACAACCAGGTCGAGTTCGCGCGGATGAACCGCGACGTCATGGACCGCGACCGTCGGCCATGTCGGGGCGACGTACCGGTGCCAGGTCTTGCCCCGGTCGAGTGAGAACCGGAGGGACATCTCCGATCCGAGATAGAGCAGGTCGGGATTGCGCTCCCCTTCGCGGATCACATAGACGCTGTCGTTTTCGGGGAGTGTGCTCGCGAGCGAGGTCCACGTCTTGCCGTAATCCTCGGTCACGTACACGTACGACTTGAAGTCGTTATTCCGGTGTCCGTCGAAGGTCGCGTAGGCTCTCCCTTCGGCATGCTTGGATGCGACGACCCGGGAGCACCAGGTGAACGGAGGCAAGTCCGGGAAGTTCCGGGTGATCTGCGTCCAGTTCTGGCCGTCGTCCATCGACGTCCAGACGTTGCCGTCGTCGGTGCCGACATACAGCAGACCCTGCCGGGTCGGCGATTCCGAGATCGTAATGATCGTGCAGTGGCGCTCGGCGCCGGTGTCCTCGGGGGTCACGCTGTTCCGGCCCGGTCGGAGCTTCTCAGGGTCGTTCGTCGAGAGATCGGGTGAGATCGCGCGCCAGTTGTCGCCTCGGTTCACCGACTTGAACAAGCGGTTGCCACCGAAGTAGACCGTGCGTGGGTTATGCGGCGAAATGAGGATCGGCGAGCTCCAGTTGAAGCGCCACCGCTCGCCCTCGGCCGGCCGCGGAATCGTGTTGCCCGCGTTCGGCCGGATGAACCGACTTGCTCCGGTGCGTTGGTCGACTCGGGCGATCGCGCCGCCTTGACTTTCAGAGTAGAGCGTCGACCAATCGGTCGGATCGACTTGGACGTGAAATCCATCGCCGCCGCCGACACCGTAAGCGTTGAAGAAGGACGGTCCTCCGGTCGAGGTCTGGGTCGGAAAGGCCCAGCTGCCGTTGTCTTGGAGACCGCCGTAAACCCAGTAAGGCTTGCGATAGTCGAAGGCCACCGCATAGTACTGACCGAGCGGCATCGTCGCGAAGTGGTCCCACGTCTTGCCTCGATCGCGGCTCTGGTAAACGCCTCCGTCGCAACCGACCATCAGATGATTGCTGTCGTTCGGGTCGATCCACATTGTGTGGAAGTCGGGATGAACGTTGATACCCATCGCCCGAAACGTCTCACCGCCGTTCTCGCTCATGTGTAGGCTGACGCCGAGCACGTAGATGCGCTGAGGATCGCTCGGGTCGACCTTCGGCGTCGAGAAATAGAATGGGCGTGGGTTGAGATTGTTGACTTTCGTCCAGCTCTCGCCCCGGTCCTTGCTGACGTAGGTTCCGCCCGCAAAGGTCCGGACTCCACCTTGGCCGCCGCCGCCACCCCCGGCACCGCCTTGTCGTCCGCCACCGGCACCGCCGCCTTGTCTGCCGCCGGCAGTGCCGCCTTGACGTCCCCCAGCCGCAGCTCCACCGCCGCCCTGGCCCGCAGCGCCTCCGCCTCCCGCGCCAGCGGCCGCCCCGCCTTCACCGGCAGGAGGGGGACCACCTTCGGTCCTAGCCGGAGGCGTCGCATCCGTCGGCGGACGATACTCGATCGTCGCGACCATGATCTTGGGGTCCTTGCGGTAGAACGCGAGGCCGATGCGGCCGAGCGGGCTCGGCGGCACGCCCTTTGTGATCTTCTTCCAGTTCTTGCCGCCATCGGTCGTCTTGTAGAGCGCGCTCCCAGGACCGCCGCTGGTCCAGTCGTAGGCCTTGCGCATCCGCTCCCAGGCCGCCGCCAAAAGCACGTTCGGGTTCGAGGGGTCCATCACGAGGTCGGCGATGCCGGTGCGGTTGTTGTCCGTCTTCAGCACCTTGGTCCAGGTCTTGCCGCCGTCGGTCGTCTTGTAGACCCCGCGCTCCTCGTTCTCGCCCCAAAGCCGCCCAAGGGCGGCGACGTAGACGATGTCGTTGTTCTTCGGATCGATCACGATCTCGGAGATGTGCATCGTCTCCTTGAGGCCCATGTTCGTCCAGGACTTGCCTCCGTCGGTCGACTTGTAGACGCCGTCGCCCCACGCCGTCGAATTGCGGCTGCTGCCCTCGCCGGTCCCGACCCAGACCAGGTTCGGGTCCTTCTGACTGACGGCTACGCATCCCAGCGACACGGTCGCCTCGCGATCGAAGACCACCTGCGTGGTCAAGCCTCCGTTCTCGGTCTTCCACAGGCCTCCCGAAGCGCTCGCGATGTACACGATGCGGGGCTCCTTTTCATAGACCGCGAGATCCATGATTCGGCCGCCCATCGTCGTCGGTCCGAGCTGCCGCGGGGTGATCACGTTGAAAAACGCGGGCGTGACTTCAAACGGCTTGGCCGCTGGGGCGGCGTCTTGAGCGAAACAGACGAGAGGAATCAATCCGAGGACGCACAGGCTGCGTTTCATATCGAGTGACTTTACCCACGGAACCTGACGCGACGTTCCCGATTCGAAGCCGCGTGACCGAGATCAGAACGGCCAGACGAGCTTCACGGTGAACTTGCTCGAGAACTGGGCCGCGTTGGGATCGCCGAGCAGGACATACAGTTCCGCGCCCTTTGCTCCAGCCTTGCGATAGGAGAGGTACCAGTTGCTCTGTCCGTTCCGGACCACCAGTCGCCCGCCGATCGATGACGTCGGGGACAGCTCATAGGAGGTCGTCACGATGTGTTGCTGGTTCACGCCGCCGAGGTTCTGGATCGCACTGCCCACCGAGATGTCGAGATGCCTGAAGATGCGGTAGCTCGCCGTCGGGCCCAGGAACGTGTACTTCTCTCCCTCGATCGTGCCGAACGAGCCCCTGATGCCGAGCTGAGCGAACCGGTTCGTCACGCCCTTCCGGATCGCGAAGCCGTAGGTCCCGTCGTACTCGTCCCGGAACCGCCCGTGGTCCATCCCGACGGCGAACAGCCAGTCGCTCCGCGTGATGAACGACGCGTCGATAGAACCTGAGCGGCGGAACGGCTTCCCGTCGGAGTCCCAGTCCCACCGCGCCGCCGTCTCGACCTGGAAGCCTCGTAGGGGGCTCGACCGGAACTCCGCACCCCACTCACTGTAGAACAGGAATCCCCGGTAGCCGGTGAAGCCGATCAAGCCGTTGGCGGCATCGAAGTCGGGCGTCACGCCGGTCGCCTGAAGATACGTCATCAGGTTCCGGTCGGAGTACGAGGCGCTCAGCATCGAGGCTTCGCCCCGTTTGCCCCCTCCCCCCGATAGGCCGAAGCTGCCTTCGAGGTTGAGTTTGCCCGTGCGCGTCTCCGCGTCGAAGTAGCCGACGGTGTTCTCCTCGTCCCGAGACGTCTTGTTCGAGAAGAAGACGTTGAAGTCGGTGCGCGGATTGAGGTCGTGGCGGTACTTGGCCACGAGATCGCTCCGCTCCTGGAACGTGATCGTATGGAGAAGGCCGACGGAGTCCTTCGGCGTCACCTTTCCATAGACCTTGGTGCCGAGGTCGAACGACGCGATGCGGCGCGGGTAGAAGAGGATCCCAAGCCCGAACTCGTCCCCGGCGCGGAAGAAGCGATCGCCTTCCAGGAAGAACGGCCGCCGCTCGGGAATAAACCGCTCGCTTCGGGTGAATTGGATACCCTCGACGGCTCCCTCGATCGTCGCGAAATCCGGATTGAGCGCGCCGACCACGGTGAGTTCCGGCGTCACCGGGTAGCGAGCGTCGAGACCCGATCGGAAGTGGAACCGGCCGTTCTCGACGCTCGGAAGGACGTACGGCAGCAGTGAGACGTTCGGCCGCGGGGGCGCCGGCGGAACCACGGCCTGCCACTCTCCTTGGTTCTCGCTGTAGAACTGCGGCCCGACATTCGACCAGCAGCTCGTGATCTCGGTCCGCTTCTGGAAGCGGAAGAAGTTGATCCCCATCGTCACCGGATTTTTGCCGGTCGGGTAGTTGAGGATCGCCCATGGGATGCGGATTTCGGCCGTCCAGCCTGACTCGGTGCGCTTGGCCGCCCCGATCCAATCGCCTTGCCACTCGGTCTTGTTGGCGCGGCCGCCGGCAATGCGCGACGAAAGCGTGCCCATCGGGTTGATCGAGAAGAGCGAGGTGTCGCCGCCGCTCCGCGTGTTGAACGGATCGATCCGGAAGTCGACCCAGTCCTCGGTCTCGTCGCCGTTACTCGCGAAGCGGCTGTTCTTGACGGTTTCGCGCGCGACGATTTCGTCCGGGCGATCGTCGCGGCAGTCGAAGGCGACATAGATGTACTTGTCGTCCATCATGATCCAGGCCGTCGTCTGGTTCATGTTCTGATTGCCGTTCCGGAAGTCCCAGAATCCGGTCGCCATCGGCGCTTGCTTCCAGGCCTCCTCGCCGATGTCGCCATCGATCGCTGGCGCGGACGTCGCCCGCGTTGCGGGAACAGGCCGTCGAGCCGCCGACTCAGGCGGTTGGGCCGCAGCAGCGAAAGCGATGCTCGACATCGCGCAGATGACGATCGGTTTGAAGCAAGTCCTCACAGAAAAGGGGACCCCTCACAGTCCCGGGCATTCTACGGGTCGTATCCACAAAACAGTGCCAAGTCCCGTAGATCGGGACCTGACACTGCATTGCCTCGCGCAAGCTCAGGGATTGGCGCCGTCGTTGACCCACTTCGCGAGCTGGTCGATCTCGCTCTTGGGCAAAGGTCCGCTCGGCGGCATCTGGCCGCGACGGATGATGCGCACGAGGCGGCTGGCGTCGGCGTTTCCGACGGTGACCTGGCGCTTCACGGCATTGTAGTCAGCCAGGTCGACCCCTTTCTTCGCCCCAGGTCCACTGTGGCAGCTCACACAGTTGCGCTCGAGGATGCCGCGAATGTCCGCGTAGGCGAGCTTCGGCCCGCTCGAGGCGGCGGCGTCCTCGGCCTTCTTGGCACCGTCCGGCAGCTTGGCCGCGAGGACACCGTCCTCTGCCGGCTTGTCCGACGGCTTCAGCTCCTTGGCGAGGACCAGCCACTGGCTCTTGTCCGGAGCCTCGAACGTTTGTCCTCGGACGATGCCGGTGGCGTCGTCCACATACACGTTGAAGGCACGCCCATCTTTGCGAATGACCTCGACCTCGGTGACGGCGATGTTGCGCACCTTCCGCGCTGCTCCCTTCTTCACGTTGGCAAGGGAGGCCGCGAACTCGGGATCGAAGAAAGCCGACCAAGCCCAAATCGCATCCTCACCGAGCGCCTTCCTCATCGTGTCCGGCGTCTGCGGCGTCTCCGTGTAGACGTTCTTGCCCTTATCGAGGGCGATCAGGGTTTTGCCGTTGCCGACGACGAGGCGGCTCGGTGACTCCCATCGGAACCGATCCGGTTTCGAAAGCGTGAGGACCTGCTCTTCGGGCGCGCCACCGATCTTGTTCACCGTGAACACGATCGCGATCGACTGAGCCTTCTTCATCTCCGACGTATGCTTGTCGAGACTCGAGTCGGGGAGGATGAGGAACGCGGCGATCAGAGGGATCGTTGCCAGTGCAAACAAGACCTTCATGACTGGACTCTACCAACCTTGAGTCGATTCTGGTTTCCGTTGCGGCCAAAGCCGCATGGCCTTCAGTCGCCCCAGCTCCGCCCGGCCCGCGACGCCTCGAACACGGCGTACGCGGTGCGCGAGGCCTCGACGAAGGTCGCACCGCTCCACTCCACGGTATAGGGATCGACGACGGTCACGCCGGAATGGAGTGCCAGAGGCTCCGCGAGCTGGGGTATCTGGAACGCGATTCGCATCCGGACGGGGCCGTCGAACACGATGGGCGAGATCTTCTGAGCGTGGCGGACTCCGTGCTCGACGCACGCTTCGATCGCGGGGCCGGTGGCCGAAGGATGCTGGAGTCGCGCCATGAACGTGCCCATCGACGACTTCACCGCACACGTCCGTACCCCAGGGATCGTCTCCTGAGCTTCGGCACAGCCTTGATCGTCGCTCGTGACGGCGACGAGCGGGACGCCGTACGCACCCGCAAGAGCCGCGCTGAACGCGATTTCGCCGGCTTCGACCCCGTCGATCCAGAATCGGTGCAACCCGCCGACCAGCGCGTGGGCCATCAGGCCGGTGTGACCGGCGCGGGCATGGTAGCCCACGAGCACGGCCGCGTCGAACCCAGCCTGGATGCCTTCCATCATGCCGTGGGGGGTCGCTCCGTAACCCGAAATCAGTTCGACTCCGGCCTCCAATTCGTTCACGAGAAGGTTGCGACAACCCCCGTGGCTGTCCTTGACGACGATCTGGGTGGCACCGGCCCGACGCGCCCCTCGGATCGCGGCGTTTACGTCGTGGGTGTACATCGACCTTGCGAAGCTGAAGTCGTAGTGATCGGCGTGAGGCCCCTCGGCTTGAGCCCACGAAACGACCCCGGTCACCCCTTCGATGTCGCCGGAGATGAAGACGCGCATCAAACGAGGCTACCCGGAGGCCGAATCCGCTATCCTCTCTCCATGCCACGCCTCGCATTCATCCTCGTGGGAGCCGCGCTCGCCGTCGGCGCGTCGGCCAAAATCGTGACCAAGAACGTCGAGTACTCCGAAGGCGGAACCAGCCTTGAGGGGTTCCTTGCCTATGACGATTCCGCCCAAGGGAAACGGCCGGTCGTCATCGTCGTCCATGACTGGAATAGCATCGACGACTATGAGAGGTCCCGGTGCGAGATGCTCGCCAAGCTCGGCTACGTCGCGTTCGCCGCCGACATCTATGGTAAGTCCGTCCGGCCCAAGAACGCGTCCGAATCCGCCCAGGCTGCCGGCAAGTTCTATGGCGACAACGCCCTGCTGCGCTCACGCCTCGACGCCGCGATCGCGCAAGCCAAGAAGTTGCCTCACGCCGACAGCGCGAAGATGGCGATGATCGGGTACTGCTTCGGCGGCGCTTGCGCCCTCGAGGCAGCCCGAATGGGGGCCGCGCTTCTGGGTGCGGTCTCGTTCCATGGGTCGCTGCGAACGACAAACCCGGCCAAGCCCGGCACCGTGAAGGCCAAGGTCCTCGTCCTCCACGGCGATGCCGATCCGTTGGTGCCCAAGGAGCAGGTGGAGGCGTTCAAGAAGGAGATGGCGGACGCCAAGGTCGATCTCACCTTCATCGGCTATCCGGGCGCGGTCCACTCGTTCACCATCAAAGGCTCGGAAGCGGCCGGAAATCCAGCCGTCGCCTACAACGCAGAAGCCGACACTCAAAGCTGGGAAGCGATGAAGCGCTTCTTCGACGCGATCTTCAAGTAAGTCGCCGGAGATTCCCCTCGCCGTTCATGCGAGGGGAATCTCGAATCTACGGAATCCGGCGCATGCCGGCAAGACGGAGGAATCGCTCGAAACCGGCCCAGGCCTCGATTTGGGTCGGGTAGATCTGGGCTTCCGGGAGCAGGAATCCGTTGACCCCCGTGTCCCGCAGCTCGATCGTGTACGAGCGCGCTCGGTACGTTTGGTAGAAGTAGTCCACGGTGTTGCCACTCGCTTGGTACAGCGTCGTCGTGATCGGCCCGGCCGTGTAGAAGGACCCCGACGGCGCCTGGATCAGCGACTGCATCATCAGCCCGACCCGTCGGTGATCGGCGTCATCGGCGCAGAGTGCGGACGTGTAGCCCCAGGGCCAGAGGATGTACTGGCCGTAGCTATGGAAGTCGATGAACGCGGAAACGTTGAGCAAAGTCGATGCGTGGTTGATCAGCGCCTGAGTTTCGGGCTCGCTCGCCGCGGAGGGACCGCGATAGGTATCGGAGCCAGTCGAGCCGCTGCTCCCGCCCCCGCCCCAGGCAACAGGCCAGTTCCGGTTGAGATCGACCCCGTAGCTGCCGCCACCGTTGTTCCGGCGGTTCTTGCGCCACATCCGGTTCGTCGACCACGTGTATCTGTAGCCATCCGGATTGAGACTTGGGATCACGTGGAGTGCGGTGCGCTTCATCAGCAGTGCCCAACTACTGTCGGTGTTGATCTTCTCGATGAGGTTGCGAAACAGGTACATACACACGGCCGGACTGATCCACTCGCGGGCATGGATTCCGCCGATGATGATCACGCTGTGGCGAGGTTCACCGGTGCCCGCGTAGATACGATAGCTCCAGATGTCGTTGGCCAGGGCCGGCTGGCCCTGCCCGATCCGGACCCGCGTGACCAGGCTCGGATACGCCGCGCGCCATGTCTCGTACTTGCCGATCATGCTTGCGTACTGGAGGTATGTGGTCTGGTAGTCGTCGAGCGCGGACGTCACACGATCCTTCCACGCATCGGGACGGGGCAGCTCGCCCACGTAGGCGTTCTTGAGACCGAGCTTCCAGAACTCGACGAGGTGGTCGGGGCCGACGATCACGTCGACGTCGCCGAGCGAGATCTGCTCGGAGAACAGCGGAATCGAGGAGTCGGCGAGTCGCTGGGCATCCTTGTCGGTTTCGACCTTGACCCGATAGCGACCCCAACCGGACGGTTGCGCCCACGACAGGGCGGTCACCAGAAGCGACAACAGAACAAACGAGAATCGACGCATAAAAAACACACTCACCTGGGTCGGTGGGCCGACCCGCATGTATTGTACGACTGATTCCCCCCTGCGGAGCGTTCACCCGATTTTTCTTGAGCGTGTACACTGCCTGGGTGCCCCAAGCCGAATACCTCCAGTACGGCGGGCAGGCGATCATCGAAGGTGTGATGATGCGCTCGCCGCGCTACTTCGCAATCGCGTGCCGCGCCCCCAACGGCGCGATCGTTCTCCAAACCGAAGCGCTCGAAAAGACCTGGATCGGCCGCCAGAAGTGGCTCAAGCTTCCGTTTCTGAGGGGGACGTTCGCGTTGCTCGACGCGATGGCCCTCGGGATCCGGGCGATGCGGTTCTCTTCGCATGTCCAACTCGACGAGGTCCACCAGAAGCCTCTGGAGGCGGGCCAAGTCGCCCCAAAGACCCCGAGCAAGAGCGTTCAGAACCTCGCGATTGCGGGGGCGATGGTGGCCGGTCTTGCGATCGGGATCCTCGTCTTCAACGTCCTCCCTAACGCCCTCAGCCAGTGGCTGGGGGGCCGAGTCAGCGATCTCGCTAAGAACTACCTGTCCGAGATCATCAAGATGATCGCCTTCTTCGGCTACATCTGGGGCATCAGCCGGATGCCTGAAATCCGGGAGGTGTTCCGCTACCACGGAGCCGAGCACAAGGCGATCAACACCCTCGAAGCCGGGCAGGCGCTCGAATCCGAGAACTGCCAAATCCAAACCCGGCTGCACCCCCGGTGCGGCACCAGTTTCGCCGTCATCGTTCTTCTCGTCGGATTCCTCCTCTTTCCGCTCGTGCCGCGCAATCCGTTCGGCCTCGACAATCAGGTGCTCGTCGTGCTGACACGCGTGGCGATGGAACTGCTCATCCTCCCGATCGTCGCAGGCATCAGCTACGAGGCGCTTCGCTTCGCTGGGAAGTTCCGCAATCAACGATGGGTGATGGCCGCGTTCCGGCCCGGCTTATGGATGCAGTTGATCACGACTCAAGAGCCCAACGACGCCCAGGTCGATGTCGCGCTCGCCGCACTCAAGGCCGTTGTGAAGGCCGAGCAAACCGGGGAACTCGCAACCGATCTGACCCAGATCGAGATCGTCGAGCTCGATCGAGAAGTTCTCGAAGGGGTCGGTGCTCCGACCGCGACGGCTTAAGTTCACGGCGACCCGACACCCCCGACCGGGGTGAGGGGCATCCACCTCTCCGCCCCTGGGGGAGAGGTCGGTGAGCAAAGCGGTTCCGGCCTGGAGGGTTGTCGCGGAAGTTCAGGGCCCCCTCCGTCCCGCGCGAGCGGTCCACCTCCCCCGATCCGGCGCACGATCATCACCGAATCTGGGGGAGGATCTTCAGAACGTGCGGCGCACGACCCAACGCCGAATTCATGGGCGAAGATTCCTGAAGGTGCTGTACCCCTACACCGTCGTGGCTTCCTTCGGCGTCCAGCGCACGTCGAGGTTTTTGACCGCGGCGGCCTCGTCCAGCCGGCCGACGATCTGGGAGATCGGGGCGGCGTGGAGCAGATCGGGGTCGGTTTGGGCCTCGTGGCAGATCGCGATGAGGGCATCGCAGAACGCGTCGAGGGTCTCCTTCGACTCCGTTTCCGTCGGCTCGATCATCATCGCTTCCGGCACGATCAGCGGGAAGTAGTTGGTCGGCGGGTGGAAGCCGTAGTCGATCAGCCTCTTACTAATGTCGAGCGCGCGGACGCCGAACTCCTTCTTGTAGCGCTCGGCGGTCAGAACGCACTCGTGCATGCACGGGCGGTCGTGTGCTGCCGGGAGTACGTTGCGCAGACGCGCCTTCACATAGTTCGCATTGAGTACGGCGTGGCGCGAGATTTCCGGAAGCCCATCCTTTCCGAACGCCAGAAGATACGTGAGGGCGCGGACCTCCATGAGGAACTGCCCGAACCAAGCACTGACGCGCCCGATGCTGTGGGGTCGGTGACTATCCAACTCGACTTTACCGCTGCGGCGGAGGACGACCGGAATCGGGAGGAACGGCTCCAAGTGCTGCTTCACGCCAATGGCTCCGCACCCGGGACCTCCGCCGCCGTGGGGGGTGGAGAACGTCTTGTGGAGATTCAGGTGCATGCAGTCGAACCCGTGATCACCTGGGCGCGTTGTGCCGACCATCGCGTTCATGTTCGCGCCATCGCAGAAGACCTGACCCCCGACCGAGTGGACCATCTCGCACAACCGCTCGATATGGGGCTCGAACAGCCCAAGGGTCGACGGATTCGTCACCATGAACGCCGCGACCTCCGGGCCGAGCAGCGACTCGAGCGCGACGAGATCAGTATTGCCTTCGGCGTTCGTGGGCACCGACTTCACGGTGTAGCCGACCATCGCCGCGGATGCCGGATTCGTCCCGTGAGCGCTGTCGGGCACGAGCACGACCCGGCGGGTCTCGCCTTCTCCACGCGACTCGTGGTAAGCGCGGATGAGCATCAGGCACGTGAGCTCGCCGTGGGCTCCCGCGAGCGGCTGGAGCGTGATCGCGTCGAAGCCGGTGACCGAGCACAGGATGTCCTGAACGTCGGCGAGGACGTCGAGCGCGCCAGGCACCGTTTCAACCGGCTGCATCGGATGGATGTGGGTGAACCCGGTCAACCCGGCCGTCTTCTCGTTGACTTTCGGGTTGTACTTCATCGTGCACGAGCCGAGCGGATAGAAGCCGGTCTCGATACCGTAGTTGACGTGGCTCAGGTTCGTGAAGTGACGCAGGAGATCCAGTTCGGCGACTTCCGGAAGGTTCAGTTCCTTCCGCGTGGCTCCGAGGACTGCGTCCAGATCGACGGACGGGGTGTCCGCTTTCGGAAGGTTGCATCCGACCCGTCCGGGATACGACTTTTCGAAGATCAGCTTGGGTTCGGGAACTAGCTTGCTGCGCACATCTGAATTCTACGCGGAATCCGACATGCGCTGCGCCCCGATGCCGGCCCCGTCGCCAGAGGTCCCGGCGTGGTCACAAAAAGGTTCGCCACGGCGTCACAAATCGTGGGCGATTGTCGAAAGATCTTGGTTACGGCCCAATTCTTGCATCTGATCCTGTTCGATCAAAGGAGACATCAACGCGATGAAACGTACTTTTGGCTTGCTCGCCCTCTTCGCCATGGGGAGCCACGCTTTCGCCCTGAATCTGACGACCGTGAATCCCGGCTACGGGAGCGTGACGTCGTTCTGGGAGGCACGCGGCGTGGCCCAGCCCAACAACTGGAAGTGGCAGCTGCGTAAGCCGGGCGAAAATCCGGGCACGACCACGAACCCGGGTGGCCAGCAGTTCTGGAACGCGACGCGATATTGGCGAATGAACTACGTCCACGCGACAAGCGCGTTCACGTGGTCGCTCTTCTCCGACGCGGCTCGAACTCAGCTCCTCACGAGCGTGGCGCGACCGAACGGGAACGGCAGTTTCAACTCGACGATCACCCCGAACGCCGGGCAGGACTTCGTCGGGCTCCAACTGAACGTGAAGGCGAACGATTCCACCACAACCGCCCTCGTTTCGGTCTTCGACATCACCCTCAACGGAATCGCCGTGCCGACGATGGCGAACGCGCTGACGGCCAAGCAAGGCGATGCGGTCACCTTTCAGGCCGGGGCACTGCACTACTTCACGAGTCCAGTGACCGACTTCGTGCTCGAAGGAACGGCGACGATGACGTGGGCGGGCAACTTGGGCTCGGGCAGCTCGGACCGCGTGTCCTTCGACCTCAAGGGCTTGCAAAGCAATCCGGTGCCCGAACCCGGAACACTGGCTGCCCTCGGCCTCGGGGCGGCGGCCCTCATTCGGCGACGACGCCGCGCACGTTAAGACTCCCGGCAGACGGCCGGAATCCGATCTGCGATCCCGTCGGCCTAACCGCCGGTCGTCCCGCCGCCCTTCTCGCCACCGGGGGGCGGCGGTTCGGCATACGGCTTCGCTCCGGGCGGCGGGGTCCACGCGAAATCGGCCGCGTTCATCGGTGTGTCGAGCTTGAGGTCGAGATAGCGACCGCGGTCTTTGCCGCCCTCGTACTCAAGCTCCCAGCCGACCGGCAGCAACGCCTTCCTGTCGACGAAGAGACGGATCTTGTCGAGCGGTGCCTCCTTCTCGAAGTAAACGAGGACCACGCACTCGATTTTGTCGACGGTTTTCGCGCCGAGCTTCTCGAAGACGAGGCTTTCCGGCTCAACCCCGAGGAACGGTTCGAAACCGACGAGCCAGATCGCGTTGATCGTGTTCTTGTCGGCGGGCTCCTTCGAATACTGCTTTTCCTTCACCAGGTAGGTCCAGTCGTTCGTGCCGTCGCCATAGAACGCCTGATCGCTGGTCTCCTGACGGAGGAAATTCGGGCGCATCGCCTTGAACGTGAAAACGGCCGGGCTCGGTTCTGCTCCCCACCGAAGTTCGAGCTTCCCGCTGAGAGTCTTGGTCGCCTTGAGCTTGTCGGCAAGGGTCTTGTAGAACGCTGCAGCTTGTTCGTCGGATTGTACGAGCACGCCCGTCATCACGGCGGCTCCGAGTATCGCGTGGATCATCCTGGTCTTCCTCCGGGGTTGTATCGCTATGATGACGCGCCGCCGGGTGCCGCGTCACGGCTTGCCGTCAGGGATCGAGAAGACCGAGGCGACGATCGCGGTGTCGATGTACTCGGTGCCGCCGAGCTTGCCGATCGCGCGGATCCGGGTCGCGTCGACCCGCCCCTCACTCAGGTGGGTGGAGTCGACGTGGATCCGCACGATCTCCCCGATCACGTAAACCGTACCGTAGGCTCCCTCACCCAGCCGCAGCACCTGACTGACGCGACATTCAAACTGGATCGGGCTTTCGACGACCCGATGGGCACGCACCAGGTCGCTCGGAATCGGGGTCAAACCGCTGACCCCCCACTCGTCGACCTCTTCGCTACGCCAGCCCGCGGCGTGGGCCATCGGCCCGCTCATCGCACGCGTCACCATGTTCACGACGAACTCCCCGGTCGCCTCCGCGTTGCGGAGGCTGTTTTTCGGATTGCCCTGACTGTCGAGTGACGGACAGTATGCGAGCGAGGGTGGGTTCACCCCACCGGCGGTGAAGAAGCTGAACGGAGCGAGATTGCCGCGTCCCTCCTCGTCGACGGTGCTGACGAGCGCGATCGGCCGCGGCTGGACCCCACACACGATGAGGTCGTAGACGAGTGCGGCCGGACTCTGGACCGGATCGAGAGAATGGAACGAGCGGGTCACCTTTCCACGATTCTACGCGGGTTTCGTCGGTGGGACGGCAGCAGTGGTTCCGGGTCCCGGCAACCCATAATGAACAAGGTACGGACACCATGCGCCAGACCGATGACCTTCGCATTCTCGATTCACGACCGCTCGTGCCTCCCGGGATCCTCCTTGAAGAGCTCCCGATCACGGATCGCGTTGCCGAGACGGTTGCAGCGGCCCGGGCCGCCATCGCCGAGATCGTCCATGGGCGGGATCGTCGCCTCGTCGCCGTCGTCGGTCCCTGCTCGATCCACGACATCTCGTGTGCGATCGACTATGGCGACCGCCTGAGCGCGATCGCGTCCGACGTCGCCGACCGAGTCCTGGTCGTGATGCGTGCCTACTTCGAGAAGCCTCGGACGAGCGTCGGCTGGAAGGGGTTCGTCAACGACCCCAACTTGGACGAGACGTTTCAGATCAACAAAGGTCTTCGCCTCGCCCGACGCCTTCTCCTCGAACTCAACGAAATGGGTCTCCCCACGGGGAGCGAGTTCCTCGACCTCCACTTTCCCCAACACCTCGCCGACCTCACGAGTTGGGTAGCGATCGGAGCTCGCACGACGGAAAGCCAGGTGCACCGCGAGCTTGCCTCGGGGCTATCGATGCCGGTCGGCTTCAAAAATACGACCGAGGGGAGCGTCGGGCCCGCCATCGACGCCGTGAGCGCGGCCCGCAACCCCCACTGGTTCCCTTCGGTCACGAAGCAATCGGTGGCGGCCCTCTTCCAGACCACCGGCAACCCCGACTGTCATGTGATTCTGCGCGGAGGGTCGAGAACCGGCCCGAACTTCCACGCCGACGCCGTCGTGAAGACGGCGGCGAAGCTGGAGGCGCGCGGATTACCGACGCGGCTCATGATCGACTGCAGCCACGGCAACTCGCGCAAGGACCATCACCTTCAGGGGGAAGTCCTCGACGACATCGCGGGTCAGGTCCGCGGCGGCTCGGAGCACATCATGGGCGTGATGATCGAGAGCCATCTCTTGCCCGGTCGCCAGGATGTGGTCAATGACAAGCCCCTCGTTTACGGGCAGAGCATCACCGACGCGTGCATTTCGATCGTGGAGACTCGCGAATTGCTCTGCCGGCTCGCCGACGCCGTCCCCGGCTAGCGCAACGGGATATACAATTCGGTAACCCACTTCGAGGCATCCGGCTCGGACCCGGGGTCGGTCACGTACGCATCCCAACACGCGCCGGCTGCATCGACGTCATCGGCCTGGATCGCACTCCAGAACCGGCTCCAAGCTGCGGCGAGCCCTTCGTAGGGGCCGACGTGGACCATGCGTGCCGCCCGCTTCGCCGGGAAGAACCGCTTCTCCGTCCCACTTGCGGCCACGACCGAGTCTTCGACCGGGATCGCCGCCTCGATCGAGCAGGCCTCCGGCGTCCACGTCGTGTAGAACACGCAGGGTGGCGCAATACAGTCCGCGTCCGGATTGCCGGCGGTGATCTCGCCGAAGAGACGGCCGACAACAGGCCCCAAGTCAGTCGGAGGGCAGGTCGCGGTCCGGACCAACGCCGTCATCGGCTCGACTTCGACGATCTCGAATGCGCTCATCGGGTGCAGTCTATCCCCTCAGGTACGCTGGCGGCCGATGGCCTTACCGATCAGTCGTGGTCTCCCGTTCGATCCTTCTTCGGATGAGCCGCTTCGCATCGATCCCGGTCTCGTCTCGGACTGGCTCGTCCGGTTCCTGAGGGATGAGTGTCTCCGAAGCCGGAAGATCGAAAAGGTCGTCCTCGGCCTTTCCGGCGGTGTGGATTCGGCCGTGGTCGCTTACCTTTGTGCGAGGGCGTTCGGTCCCGATCAGGTCGTCGCATTTCGGTTGCCGTACAAGACATCGTCGCCGGAGAGCCTGGAACACGCTGAGTGGGTCGTTCGGGACCTCGGTATCGAGCAGCGCACGATCGACATTTCGGCGATGGTCGATGGCTATCGGGACCCGTATGAGCTGGATATGTCGCCGGGCCGGCTGGGCAACGTGTGCGCCCGGTGCCGGATGATCGTGCTCTTCGATCAGTCGGCGAAGCTCGGCGCGCTTCCGATCGGGACCGGAAACAAGAGCGAGCGTCTGTTCGGCTACTTCACCTGGCACGCCGACGACTCGCCGCCGATCAACCCGCTCGGCGATTTGTTCAAGACCCAGGTGTGGGCCCTTGCCCGCCATCTCCGGGTGCCCGAGGCGATCGTGGAGAAACCGGCGACGGCCGACTTGATCCACGGTCAAACCGACGAAGGGGACTTCGGCATCACCTACGCGAAGGCCGATCGGATCCTCCACTACCTGGTGCTCGGCAATTCCCGCGATAAGCTCGTCGAGCTCGGCTTTGCGCCCGCGGAGGTCGATCTCGTCGTCAAGAGGGTCGAATCGACTCACTGGAAGCGCCGCCTCCCCACCGTCGCGATGCTGAGCACGTCAGCCATCGGCGAATACTATCTGCGACCCGTCGATTACTAGGAACCTGGGTTGCGGCGAACGTCTTTACCTCTTCATGGTTGCTCTCACCCTCCTCCTCGCCACGGCCAAGGCTCCTGAATTCGTCGGAGCCGATTGGCTCAACGTCGCCGACGGAAAGGCGCCATCGATACGCGCCCGGGAAGGCAAGGTCACGATCGTCCACTTCTGGACGTTCGCGTGCATCAACTGCCGAAACAATCTCGACGCCTACGCCCGGCTCCAGTCACGGTTCGAAAAGGACGGTGTGCTCGTGGTCGGCATCCACACCCCCGAAATCGAACGCGAACGCTCGGCCACCAACGTCGCCGATGCCCTGAAGCAATTGAAGATCACGTGGCCCACCCTCCTTGATCCGGAGTACAAGAACTGGGATCGTTGGAAGGTCGACATGTGGCCGACGGTGTTCGTCGTCGACAAGCGGGGCCAGGTCCGATTCTCATGGCGAGGGGAGTTGGCGTGGCGTGGCGCGGATGGTGAAGCCCAGGTCGCTCGAGCCGTCGAGAAGTCTCTCGCCGAGCGCTGACTCAGATCGTTCTCAAACGATCTGGACATCGCGCGATCCGCGCTGGACCTCGCCGATGGCGGTCGCCACCTCGCCCGCACCACGCAGTGCCTCCAGACAGCGGGGCGCATCGTCTCGGGAGACGATCGCCACCATGCCGATCCCCATGTTGAAGGTACGGAACATCTCCGCATCGGCGATTCCCCCGGTGTCTTGAATCAGGCGGAAGATGGCGGGTGGCTGCCAGCTCCGTCGGTCGATCGAGACCTGGACGTCGGAGGCCAGCACCCGCGGGATGTTGTCGTGGAAGCCACCACCGGTGATGTGGGCGAGCGCCTGGACGGCACCGGCCTCGACCAGCGGCCAAACAGACCTCAAGTAGGACCGGTGGGGCATGAGCAGCGCTTCGCCGATCGTCAGCGAGGTTCCCGGGACGAAATCGCGCACCGAGAGTCCACCGACTTCGAAGAGGGCTCGCCGCGCGAGCGTGAATCCGTTCGTGTGGAGGCCGTCGCTGCCGATTCCGATCACCACGTCACCCGGTTGCATCTTCCCTTTCGGCAAGCGCCGATCCATGTCGACGACCCCCACGATCGTGCCGACGATGTCGATCTCATCGTCGACATACACTCCGGGCATCTCGGCGGTCTCCCCGCCGATCAGCGCGCAGCCATGGGCTGCGCAGGCATCCGCAATCCCGCCGACGACGGCCTCGAATCGATCTCCTCGGAGCTGTGAACAGGCGAAGTAGTCGAGAAAGAACAAGGGCCTTGCACCCTGGCAGAGGATGTCGTCGACGCAGTGGTGGACGATGTCGAAGCCAAGCCCACGATAGTCCCCGACCATCGCCGCGACGCGCGTCTTCGTGCCGACACCGTCGATGGAGCTGACCAGGACGGGCCGCTCCATCTCGGGGAAATGCCCTGCGTACATCCCTCCGAACCCGCCTGCACCGCCGACGACGTTGGCGTCGTGGGTCGCCCGAATGCGGTCCACGACCGATTGAAGCGCTCTCTCGGCGCGCTCGATGTCCACTCCTGCGGAGGCATACGTCATCGGTTCGTCCGGCATGATGTGACTGTACCCAGGACCACTTTGGAATCCTTTTATGGACGAATGTATGGTATTTGTTCATCTATGAAGAGAGTTCTGCTGATGTTGGTCGTCGTTTTCGCGGTGTTCGGATGCGGAGTGCAAGGCACCGAAACGATCGTGGCAGGACCGTCGAAGGAGGACGTGGCTTCGTTCGACACGGGTAAGGAGGCCCGTGCGTGGCTCGCGACGCCCGGCAACGGTCTCTTTGAAATGGGCAACGACGAGGGAAGGAAGTGGGTCGATCGGTTCTATGCGGCGGGTGCGCCGTCAGTTCGGATCTGCGACCCGAGCAAGCTCACGGAAGAGAGCACGGGTGAGATCGCGGCAACAATCGGGATCGAGTTTCCGACCGGCAAAGCCGAACGCGAGAGGGTACTTGCCGTCGTGAACGAACTCGAGAAACTGGCCGACTACGATCTTTCGAAGGACACGGGCCAGAAGTTCGTACTCCTCAACGTCGACTGAAGCACCCGCGCCGGGGCAAGGGGTCGGATTCCGCCCGGGTCCGCCTCGGCGGACCCGGCGTCATCCGACCCAGGGCGTGGCCTCTGGGCCGGCGCGGGTAGTGTTGCCCGA
>ERZ761602.2819-NODE-2819-length-26148-cov-5.453762_pt1 | contig 26148 bp, 20 predicted proteins | sample MGYA00512165_ERZ761602 | MGnify/ENA primary metagenome ERZ761602 (study PRJEB28899, sample SAMN02445085) | bioreactor sludge metagenome | biome: EBPR sludge; isolation source: Thorneside wastewater treatment plant | place: Australia: Brisbane, Thorneside...
GTTCGGCCCGGCGTTCCCGGCGCCCCCGGCTTCAGGTAGGGTTCGTCCGCCATGAGCGACGACGACCTCCGCCTCGGCGGCGCCCCTCCCCTCGTGCCCGGCCCCTCGCTCGAAGCCGAAGAACGCGCCATGCGCGGCGGTCGTGGACCCCTCTTCGCGGGCCTCGGCGCGCTGGCGCTCCTTTTGGTCGGCGGCCTCGCGTTCCTCGTGCTCGGCTCGGACGACCTGGAGCCGTACCGCACGCTGGGACGCAACGTGAACGGCATCCAAGCGGAGCACTTCGATGCGTTCTGGGGGTGCGCGTTTCAAGCCGACGAACGCATCGGCAGCAACGAAGATCTCCAACGCGAGATCCACGAACGCGCCGCGAACGGAGGTCCGCGTTTCGCGTCGCACGTCCGCAGTCAGTGTCTGTCGAAGCTGACCGAGATGGAGCCGCGGCTGCGCGCGCTGATCCCGCCGACCGAGCTCGCGGACGAGGTGCAGGCGCTGATCACCGCGACCGGAGCGCTCCGCAGCGCGTGGTCGGACTACCTCGCGCACTTGGAAGTTCTCGACACCTACGACGAAGAAGCCGCGGCGACCCTGGTCTCCCGGATCGCGCGCGGCTGGTTCGACTTCGAGCGTGCGCAGGCGGCGATCGACACCGCCATCCGCACGCGGCTCACGGAAGGCTGAGCGTCTGCTTCCTCGAGGGTCTGTCGCCAGACCCTCCCCCAACGGGGCATGAAGCCCCGATGGGGCCCCCACCCACGAGCCTACGCTCGCTTCGCGAGCTGCGCGCCGTCCAGCAGGGCGGCTTGCGGAAAGCGGCCATCTGCTTCTTTTCTGCGTCTGCTTCCTCGCGGGAAGCAGGCGTCACTCGAAGGGAACGAGGTCGGCCATCTGCGTGTCGGTCGCGCGCGGCGTCGACACGAAGCGCAGCGTGCCGAGCAGCTCTTGCAGGTGCGCTTCGCCGCGGAAGCTCCACACCTGGTAGACGCAGCGCTGGCCGGGCACCGCGATCGTCGCGCTCGCCACGCCCTCTTCTGCGCTCACGTCGGCCGCGCTTCCGTCCGCGAAGGCCGGGCTCGGGGTCTCCATCATCTCGTCGACGCCCATCGCGGTGCCCGCGATGCCGAAGGTGCCGCGACCGCAGCTCTCGCAGGGCTCGCCGTCCTCGGTCACCCCGGGCGCGCCCGCGTCGTCGAACTCCACCATCCATCCGCCGTCGAGCTGCGTCGCGCGTGCGTTCGCCGCGACCTCGGGCGCCAGCGGCGCACACCAGCCTCGGTTCTCGGCGCCGGCCCACGCGGTCGCGACGATCGGAGCGTCGCTCATGGAGAGCGTCGCCATGCTCCAGGGCGCTTGCGGAAGGCTCGCGAGCGCGTCGGCTTCGAAGCGCGGCAGCTCGGCCTCGGGCGCCTCGCGCTCGAGCACGGTGGGCGTCGTCATCGCCAGCTCGCCTCCGACGCTCGGCGTCGTGGTGCTCGCGCTCGTGGTCGCGCTCGTGTTGGAGCAACCCACACCCGCGGCCATGCACGCCGCGAGGATCAGCTTCGTCGCCTTCATGTCTGCCTCCCGATCCGTCGCCGCAGCGACTCGTTCGCCGCTTCGCCCGCGGCCCGGATCACACGTGGCTCGCCCGCCCCGCTGCTCCGTGAGCCCGGCATAACCGGGACCGGATCGCGCGGTCCAAAAAGCGGCAGACCGCGAACCGAACGATCCGCGTCGAAGTCTCGCCCCACGGCTCGGCGGTGGTATGCAGGGCGCCGTCCATGCACGCGCCCTCCCACCGGTCACGCGCTCGCGTCCTCGCCACGTGCGGCGCGCTGCTCGCCTTCGCGTCGATGCTCGTGCCTCGGCTCGCGCACGCGGACGCCCCCACGTTGGCCTCCGACGGCGTGCTCCTCGGCGGCCTCGAAGGCGAGCTGCGGTTCGGCGGGCTCTCGGTCGGAGAGCCCTGGCGGCTCGAGGTCGACGGTCGCGAGCGCGCGCGCGGCGTGGCCGAATCGAGCGAGCTCACGCAGACGATCACGCTCGGCAGCGGGACCCACCGCGCCACCCTCGTGCAGGGCGAGCACACCGTCCGCGCGGAGCTCCGAGCGATCCCGAGCTGGCTCGCGCTGCTGCCACCGATCGTCGCGATCGCGCTCGCGCTCATCCTGCGCCAGGTGTTGCTCGCGCTCTTCGCGGGCGTCTTCGTCGGCGCGTTGCTCACGAACGGCTACGACCCGATCGCCGCGTTCGTGCGTTCGATCGACACCTACGCGATCGGCGCCGCCGCGGACTCCGATCACGCGTCGATCCTGATCTTCAGCCTGATGCTCGGCGGCATGATCGGCGTGATCACGCGCGCGGGCGGCGCAGCCGGGCTCGCGGCCACCGTGACCAAGCGCGCGACCAACAGCATGCGCGGACAGCTCGCCGCGTGGGCGCTCGGCCTGCTCATCTTCTTCGACGACTACGCGAACTCGCTCATCGTCGGCTCGTCGATGCGCCCGATCAGCGACCGCCTGCGCGTCAGTCGCGAGAAGCTCTCGTTCCTCGTCGACGCCACGAGCGCGCCCGTCGCGAGCCTCGCGCTCGTCTCGTCGTGGATCGGCGTCGAGGTCGGCTACATCGGCGAGGAGCTCGACGCCGCGAACGTCGCGATGGATCCCTACGTGGCGTTCCTCGAGACCCTGCCGTACCGCTTCTATCCGTGGCTGATGCTCTTCTTCGTGTTGCTGATCGTGATCACGCGGCGCGACTTCGGCCCGATGCTGAAGGCGGAGCGGCGCGCCCGAGAGACCGGCGAGGTGCTACGTCCCGGCGCGCGCCCCGCGTCCGACTTCGCCGAAGCGCTGCCCGAGGTTCCGCCACGCGTGTCCGTCGCGATCCTGCCCATCGTCGCCACCGTGCTCGTCGCGATCGGCGGCATGGTCGTCACCGGCCGCGCCTCCGTGCTCGCCGAAGGCGGCGAGCCGACCCTGCGCGCGATCTTCGGCAGCGCCAACAGCTACCACGCGCTGCTCTGGGCGAGCGCGGTCGGCGGCGTCGTCGCGATCGTGACCGCGATGGTGACGCGCGCGATGAAGCTCGACGCCGCGCTCGACGCGTGGACCGACGGCCTGAAGTCGATGCTGCTCGCGTGCGTGATCCTCGTGATGGCGTGGTCGCTCGGCGCGCTCTGCAAGGAGCTGCACACCGCGCACGTCGTCGTCTCGCTCGTGGGCGACAGCATGCCGGTCGGTCTGCTCGGCACCGTCGTGTTCCTCGTGGCGGCCGCGATCAGCTTCGCCACCGGGACCTCGTGGGGGACCATGGCGATCCTCTTCCCGCTCGTGGTGCCGCTCGCGGTCCAGCTCGCGCCCGGCGACACCCACGCGCTGCTCGGCGCGATCTCGTCGATCCTCGCGGGCGCGGTCTTCGGCGATCACTGCTCGCCGATCTCCGACACCACGATCATGAGCTCGATGGCGTCGAGCTGCGATCACGTCGACCACGTGCGCACGCAGCTCCCGTACGCGCTCCTCGTCGGCACGGTGTGCATCGTCGTGTGCGAGCTGCCCACCGGCTTCGGCATCTACCCGCCCTGGGTCGCGCTGCTGCTCGGCGCGATCACCCTCGTCGCAATCGTGACCTTCGTCGGCAAGAAGGTCCCCGATCACGATCCACGCTGATCGGGGATTCCTCGAGGATTCCCCGCTCGCGAGCGATCCACCGTCAGTCGGCGACGCGGAAGAAGCTCACCACGACCGCCTTCGTGTACGGCGCCTCGCGTTCCGGCTCCACGTCGATCGCGCCGCCGTAACGACGCACCGCCGCCGCCACGAGCCCGAGCCCTCGATCGACGCGGCGATCGAAGAGCACCTCCGGATCGAGCGCCTCCGGGCTCGAGTCGAGCACACGCAGTCGCACCGTCTCGTCGCCCGTCGGCTCGAGCTCCAGCTCCACGCGCACCGCGACGTGACGTGGCGGCGCCGCGCGACCGACCGCGAGGATCGCGTTGCGCACGACGTTCTTGAGCACCAGCACGAGGTCCACACGGAACACCTCCACCACCACGTCGTCGGGCGCGCGCACCTCGAGCCCTTCGAGCTCCACGCCGCCCGCGCTGTGCTCCGCGCGCACCGCGTCGATCACCTCGCGCACGAACGCCTCGTCGACCCGCGTTCGCACGAGGTCGCGCACCAGCTCCGCGAGGCGCGCGTCGAACGCCACGAGCACGTCGTGGTGTCGTTTGATCTCCACGAGCACGCGCGCGTCGCCCCGCGCCACGCGCCGCTCGAGCTTCCCGAGCGCTCCGATCGCCCGCGCCGCACGACGAAACTCCCGGTCGCGCCGCAAGTCCACGCGTGGTCCGAGCGCGCGCTCGAACGCCTCCACGTGCCCCCGCCACGCGACCTCGAGCGTCGGCTCGCCGTAGAGACGCCGATGCAAGAACGCGAGGCGCTCCGTGTCGGTGCCGCCTGCTTCGCGCCCCCGATCGAGCGCGTCGCGCGTGGCGCCGATGCGGTGTTTGAGCAGCTCGTGCCGCAGCGAGCCGACCAGATACGCCGCCGCCGGGTGCACCTCCGGTGTGGTGGCGAGCAGGCGCTCGAACGCCACGCCGCGTCGACGCCAGCTCCGCGCGATCGTGAGCCCCGACGCGCCGAGCACGAGCCCCACGAGCAGCCCCGCGAGCGCGGCGAGCCAAGGATCCGATTCCGGCAGCGACGCGGGGGGCGCGAGCTCGGCCACCGGCGCGCTCGGCGGATCGAACACCCCCGCGAGCGTCGGGTCGAGCGCGCGTAGCTCCTCGCGTGCGGCCCGCGCATCGGGGCCTTCGGGAACCGCCGCGAGGAACTTCGAGTAGTACTCCGCCGCGCGCAGATCGATGCCGCGATCACGACACGCGCGTGCGAGCCGCAGGTAGAGCGCGGGATCCATCGGCGCGATGCGCGCTCCTTCGGCGAGCCCCTCGCGCGCTCCCGGCTCACCGCGCTCGAGCCGCTCCACGCCCGCGCGGTAGTGCTCGGCGGCGTCCTCGAGCCGGGCATGCGTCGTACGCCCCGCGGCCGTGCTCGGGGGTACGGAGGACCACGCCTCGAACGCACGTGGATCCCCCCGACGCCACGCCACCTCCGCGCGCTCGAACGCCCGCTGCGCTTCGGATTCCGGGTCGGCCGCAGGTCCGCAAGCGAGCGCGACCACGAAGACGAGCCACGCAGAGGTCCGCAACGATGGGCTCGGTCGCGCGACCAATCGGCACGAGCGCAGGCGAGGCAAGTCGGCGGCTGACCCCGCCGACCCAGCCAAGAGGTCGCCGTGCATGCCAGGCAGTCGCAGGACAGTTCGAACGTCGGACATCACGTACGCCGTTGAAGCTTACTTCCGACGGCTGCTAGAGTTGGAAGCTCGCGGAGGGACGGGGCGCGATGCAGGAGCGACGACGCGTATTGATCGTCGACGACGAGCCGAGCATGGGGCGGACACTCGCCATCGCGCTCGGTCCGGAGTTCGACGTGGAGATCGCCACCAGTGGCCAAGCCGCGCTGGAGATCTTGGATCGTGACGAGACCTTCGAGGTCATCCTCTGCGATCTGATGATGCCCGGGGTGTCCGGCATGGACGTGCACGCGCGTCTGCAACAGGACCACCCCGAGCTCGCAGCACGCATGGTCTTCATGACGGGCGGTGCCTACACACCGCGCGCGCGGACCTTCCTCCAGCAAGTCGCGCCGCGCTGTCTGCAGAAGCCGTTCTTCATCGACGACGTACGCGCGGCCGTGAGCGGCTGAGCCGCCCGCTCGCTCCGGTGACGACGTCGACGAATCGGGCGGGCAACAGGACTGAACGCAGCGCGGAAGATGGCTCGTGGAAGGACGGCTCGCGGGCCCGCGTTGCACGCGCATGCAGCCGAACGGCACCCTCGCGCGCATGTCGAAGTTCCCGTGGCTCGTCTGGTTGACGGCGTGTACCTCGGCGGGTGTGACGCGTGGCGCGGAGACGGCCGAGCCGCTCCCCACCGAGCCCACCGCGGAGGTCGTCCCTGCCGCACCCGCTGCACCCGAACCGCCGCCCGAGCCCCCACCCGCGCACCCCACGTTCGACGCGCTCCTGCCCGAGCTCGCGTCGAGCCCCGCCGAACGCGTCGGCGTGCTCTCGTCCGCCCTCGCGAGTTGCCCCGCGCCGCGTGGCGCCGACGACGACGCGCTCTCGATCTACTACGACGAGTGCCGCATCGGCTCGACGTTCGCTCGTGAGCGCGACGCGTGGGTCGTGCTCGAGGTCTCGCACTCCGAGGCGGGCGTCGAGCGCCTGCGCCTCGCGCGCGTCACGTCCACCACGACCGAGGTGCTCTTCGAAGACGAGCCGAGCCCCGAAGCGACCGCCGCGCTTCGCACACGCCTGCGTGAGCATCGCCGCGCGACGCGCCCAAACGAGCTGGTGCGCGAGCGTGCGACCGCGACTTTCTCGCTCGACGAATACGCGCCGCTCGTGGGCCTCGGTGCGCCGCTCGATCGTTGGCTGCTCTTCGTGGAGACCACGAACGATCTCGATCGCCCCGAGCACGTGCTCCACCTGATCGCGCGCGACGGCAGCACACGCCACGAGCTCGCGCGACGCCCCGCGCCGCTCGGTCCCTGCGACGGCGGCGGCTACTACTGCGAGCGCACGCAGGACGAATGCGACGAAGCGGGCCTCCGCGCGGAAGGCCGCCTCTGCATCCAGCCCGCGAGCCTCGCGCACGTGGCGGTCGCCGACGGAACGCTCGCGCTCCTCGGCGGCGTACACGTCGCCGGGCACGGCGGGTACCCCGCGACGTCGTGGGTCGTGGCGCTACCGCCCGGCCTGTGAGCCGGCCCGTCGGAGCCTGTGAGGCGGAGCGCGACGAGCGCGATCACTCCGACGCGAACATCCGCTCCACGTCGTAGAGGAGCTCACTCAGCGCGAGCGGGTCGAGCGACTCCAACGTACCGCCTTCGAGCGTGAGCTCGCCGAGCGTCTGCTCGTCCGACTGCCACGCGTCCGGGCTCCCGTCGATGCCCGGCGAGTACTGCAGCGTCGCGGTGACGTCGCCGATCGCCTTGCTGGAGCGGCCGATGATGGTGCGGGTCCAGCCGTGCGACTCCAGCGTGAAGATGCGCTTGCTCGGCACCTTCTTGCCCACGAAGCGCACGAGCTTCGTGCCGCCCTCGCCCTTCGCGAGCGCGAAGACCGGGCGTGTGAGCTGCTCGAAGGGCTGCACGAGCTCGTAGTCGGCAAACCGATCGCCGAGCTCGGCGACCTCCGACTTCGAGGCGCGCACCGGGTGCAGCAGCGTCACCGTCGCCTTCGGGGGCAGCGTGAACGCGTCGTCGCTCGGCGTCGACGGTGACCCGTCCTCCGCGATGCGGAAGCTCCCGACCGCCACGCCGTCGACCCACGCCGTCCACGCCACGCGCCCCGCGAGGTGCCGCATCAGCGGGTGCGTGAAGAAGCAGCTCTCCGCCACCTCCGCCGGCCAACCGCGCCCGCTCGCCATCGCGTTCTCCATCCGCGAGAGCACGTGTTTGGCGACCTCCTTCACGTCCTTCTGGAGCTGCGCGAAGCGCGCCTTCGCTTCCTTGTACTTCGCCGGATCGCCTTGTTTGCTCGCCTTCGGGAACGCCGTCAGCCGCGACCCATCCGGCTCGCGCAAGAAGGGCGCGAGGTGCTCGTCGAAGCCGATCGTCAGCACACGATCTCCGAGATCGAGCTCCAGCGTGCCCGCGTCGTCGAGGCCCACGTCCGGCACCAGCCGATCCGCGAGCTCGTCCGCGGTGAGCCCACGCGATTGCGCGATCTCCTCCATCTTCTCGAGCGCCGCGGTCTTGAGGCCCTTCGTCTTGGCCTTCTGCGAGAAGCGATGCAGCGCGACGAGCGCGGCGTCGGTCCCGATCGTGCCGAGGATCTCCACGCCGGTCTGTGCGCGCGCGGCGAGCCCGTCGTTCGGCCACACCGCGACCATCGGCGCCAGACGCGCCACGCACCTGTCGCCGCCCGCGTGCGCCAGCGAGGTGAAGGGCCAGCTCTCCTTCGACGGCGCGCCCGCGAAGCTCCACTCGCGGAAGAGCGCCCACGCGAGCTCGTCGAGACTCTCCGGATCGAGGTGCTCCTTCGCGAGCTCGAGCCCCGCGTAGGCCTCGTCGGGCGCGCTCGCCGCGAGCATGCCGACCACGTGCGCGCGCGAAGCGTCGGGCAAGATCGACCCGTCGTTCAGCCGCAGCGGCGGAAGCGTCGCGAGATCGAGCCATGCGGGCAGCTTCGGCGCCTTCGCGAGCGCGAGCGGATCGGTCGCGAGCACCGCGCGCACCGCGGCCTCCGCCTCCGCGCCGTAGCTCGACGCCGCGCGCAGGACGACGTCCTCGTTGCCGTGGCTCGCGAGCAGCCGCAGCGCTTGCTCCGCCCCCGTGCGCTCCTTGCTCGGCTTGCTGACGGCGATCGGTACGAGCCCGAGCGCAGCCGTCTCCGGATGCGCGAGCACCCACGCGATCGCCGCCTTGCGCGCGCGTCGGTGCACCATGCCCGCCGCCACTGCGGGCACGACGCGCGACGAACGGATCGGCAAGAGCGCGTCGAGCACCGCCGGCAACGCGGACGCGCGCCGCGGCTCGCCGACCCAGTCGCGCTTCGGCGCTTCCATCACCCCGGCGCGAATCAACATTCCGTCGAGCGCGTCCGCGCCGAGCACCGCGACCACGCTCCGCGTCGCGCGTTCGTTGAGCGCCCACGCGGTCGGATGCACCGCGTCCCAGAACGCCTTCGCGTACGCGGCATCGAGCATGACGAAGGCCTCCCCGCCGTACTCGATCACCCAACGGCTCTGGTGTCCGTCGCGCTTGCGCATCGCGTCCACCGCCTTCTCGGGCGTGAGCGCGGGGCTCACGTCGGCGCCCGTGAAGTTCCGCAACACGCTCGCGGATCGCCACGCGGCGTCGTAGCTGCCCCAACTGCTCCACGGCAGCGCGCTCCACTTCTCGCGCAGCCCCGCCGGCCACACCTCTTCGGTCGGCGTCTCCTTCGCCACGAGCCCCGCGACCACGATCGGCTTGCCGAGCTTGCGGCCCTCCCAGGGCGCCTTCGCGAGCACGTCGGGGATCGCGCTCGCCGCCGGACCCTCCTTCTCCGCGAGCACGCTCGCGATCACCGCGCGTTGCGGATCGGTCGTCGCCAGCGAGGCGAGCGACGGATCGCGCCGGAGCAGTCGCGCGAGCACGTCGCGCGCGACCGAGTGCTTCGTGCTGCGCGCGCACGTCACGAGCGCAGGTCGGAACGCGCGCTCCGGATCCTTCATCAGCTCGTCGAGCGGTCCGCTCGCGAGCCGATCGTCGCCATGATCGAGAATGAAGCTCGCCGCCTCGTTCGTACCGCTCGCTGCGACCGCCGCCATCACCTTCTCGCGCAGCCGCGTGTCGCCGCGCGCCATCAGCTTCACCAGCTCCGGCATCACCCACGGCCCGAGGTGCACGAGCGCGGTCGCGGGATCGAAGGCGTCGAGTCCGGCGAGGAACGCACGGCGGATGAGCTTCGCCCAGCGCGTGCGGTCGGGCAGGAACGAGAGCAGCGGCAACGCGTGGAACACGACCCAATGCGACGACTGCGCGTCGACGAAGTCGATCACCCGGGTCAGCGCGTCCGGGTCGTCTTGATGAATCAGCAGCGCGATCGCCGGCACGGCGCCGTACGTGCGGTGGGCGGGAGCCGCACACAGCTCCGCGATGCGCTCGATGCCGCGGGCCCGCGCCGCCGCGAAGTCGGCCTCGCTTGCCTTCGCGAACGCGCGCGCGAAGGGCCGCCCCGAGAGGCGCCCTTGCGTCAGCTCGTCGATCACGCCGACGAACCCCTTCTCGGCCAGCATCGCGTCGTAGAAGTCGTTCGGCGGCAGCGTCGGATCGTCGTGCGGGAAACGCCGCGTCGGCATCGAGAGCGCGAGCAGCGCCGCGCTCGGCTCACCCGCGCGCGGCTCTTCTTCGGGAGCGCTCGTCGACTTCGCCGACTTCGTCGCGCTCGTCACCGTGCTCGTACTCGAAGCCGCAACGCTCGGGCTCACGATGCTCGAAGCATCTACGCTCGAAGCATCTGCGCTCGAAACCGCGGACGCTCCATTCGGCTTCGCCTTCGTCGCCTTGGCCTTCGTGGGCTTGGCGCCGTCGTCCGCGCTCGGCGCGCTCGCGCCGTCTCCGCCGACCTCCGAGTAGCCCTTCTTCGTCTTCTCCGCGATCAGCTTCGCGACCGCCGCGGCCGCCGCCGCGTCCGAACCGAGATCCTTCGTCTGCGTCTGCCCGTTCGTCCCGATGCGCCCGAAGCAGACGGTGTACGTGCTGCCCTCCTGCGCGATCTCCCAGAACTTGCTCGACGACCCTTCGACCAACTCGAACCGACGCATGCACACTCCTCCCGAGGTCGAGCGTCGTACGGACACGCGCTCGTCTCCTTTTCTCGGGGTCTTTGGTAAAGCCCCCCTCCACTGGGCCAAGCCCAGCGGAGCCTCCCCAAAACCCCTTCCCGGACCGCGGAGGGTATCAGCACTCCTCGCAACGCCGCGCGACGGACGAACGCGCCGCCACGAGCGAGCACACCCACGCCCGACGCGAAGGGATCAGCGGCAACCGAGGTACGCGAGCACCAGCCGCTCGAGCTCCTGCGCGAGCTCGCCGCTCTCCAGGCGATCGGCCTCCGGCACCGCGTGGAAGATCGCGCGCTCGTCGACGATCGCGAGCGCGGCGTCGATCGCGAATCGCACCGCGCGCGGCGGATCCGGATGCTTCATCTCCGCGCGCTTGGTGAGCAAGAGCGCGCTGACTCCGTCCACGAGCCGTCGTCGAAACGCGATCGCGGTCTGCCACGAGTCCGGGCTCGCCGCGACGCTCTCGAGGAAGGCCGCCATGAGCCGACGTCGCTCGCTCGAGCGCCGCACCAACACGTCGACGCAGACCCGCACGATCTCGTCCAGGCGCGCGGTCTTCCAACGCTCCGGATCGACGAGCGCCAGGAGCTCCGTCCGCAGATCCCGCTGCGTGCGCTCGTGCAGCGCGCGCAAGAGCTCGTCCTTGTCACGAAACCGCCCGTAGAACCCGCCCACCGACGTGCCCGCCTCGCGCACCACGTCGGCGATGCTCACGTCGCGCAGCCCACGCTCCACGATCAGCCGCTCGGCGGCGGCGAGGATCTGCTCGAGCGTGCGCTCGCTCCGCGCTTGTTTGGGCGTGCTGACGCTCTCGAGCTCGCGCGCGGGGGCGCTCGGTGCGCTCGACGACCGCGAACGCGGCGAGCTCGCCCGCGTCAGACGCTTCGTCGCGCGCGTCGGTCCCGTCGCGCTCTCCACCTTCGCCTTCGCCGTCGTGCTCGCTCGCCCCTTCATCGCGCGCCCTTCGTACCGTCCGTCACCGGCTCCGTCACCACCGTGAGCGGATCCGACTCCGTGTCCCTCGCTTGCCGCCGGTCCGGAGATTCGTCATGCTCCGTTCCAGAATCAGAATCCGATTCTACTTCCGACCCCGGCGCTCGTCCACCACGAGCGCACCGACGAGGAGAAGCGCGATGACGCAGCAGCGAGACGAGCTCCCCACCGAAGCCCGAACCGGTCGCGGCCGCGCAAAGCCCGCCGCTCCGTCGGAGCCGAAGTCGGCGTCGAAACATCCCGAGCTCGAGCTCGCCGCCCGCCGCGCGCGCGATTGGCTCCTGCGCGAGAGCCCGCTCGCCCACACCCGCTTCGGCCGCGACGTGCGGGCCCGCGCGATGGCGCTCGAACGCGCGCGTCTCTCACGGCTGCCCACCCAGGTTCGTGGCCTCGAGCTCTCCGCGGAGGCGATCGGCACGATGCTGCGTGGCCATCCGCCGGTCCCCGCCGACGCGAAGCTCGCGCCTTCTCCTCCCGCGCCCTCGCCGCTGATGGGCCACTTCGAGACCTTCACCGCCGGCCCGCAGCGGCTGCGCGCGATCCTCGAGCTGCGCGAGACCTACGGCGACGTGGTGCGTCTCCGCTTCGGCGCGCTCACCGGTCACCTCGTCTGCGATCCCGAGCTCGTCCAAGAGGTCCTGCACACACGCAACCGCGAGTTCGGCAAAGAGACCCGCGGCATGCGCAAGCTCCGCCTCGTGCTCGGCCTCGGCCTGCTCACCAGCGAGGGCAGCTTCTGGCTTCGCCAGCGCCGCATCGCGCAGCCCGCGTTCCACAAGAAGCGCATCGCGGGCTTCGCGCAGGGCATGGTCGACGCGGCGGAGGACATGGTCGCGCGCTGGGAGGACGGCGCCACGCTCGACGCCCACCAAGAGATGATGAAGGTCACCCTTCGCATCGTCGGGCAGACCCTCCTCGGCACCGACGTGACGAGCGACGCCGATCGCATCGGCGCGGCGGTGAGCCACATCGTCGAGGACGTGAACGAACGCGTGAACAAGCTCGTCGACCTCGGCCCGCCCTTCCCCTCGCGCCGCAACCTCGCCTTCGAGCGCGCGATGGACACCCTCGACGCCGTCGTGCTCGCCATGATCGCCGCGCGCCGATCGAGCGGCGTCACGGGTGATGATCTCCTGGGCATGTTCATGGAGGTCGCCGACGAAGAGACCGGCGAGCGCATGACCGACGCGCAGCTCCGCGACGAGGTGATGACGATCTTCCTCGCGGGTCACGAGACCACCGCGAACGCGCTCTCTTGGGCGCTCTACCTGCTCGGCACGAGCCCCGACGTCTGGCGCAAGCTCACCGCGGAGGTCGACACCGTGCTCGAAGGTGGACGCCGCGCGACGCCGGCCGACTTCGCGCGCCTCACGTACACGCAGCAGGTCGTGCAAGAGACGATGCGCCTCTACCCGCCCGCGTGGCTCATCGCGCGCGCGCCGTACGAGGACACGACGCTCGGCGGCTACTTCCTGCCTGCTGGCAGCCTCGTGTTCCTGCCGCCGTGGATCGTGCATCGCCACCCCGATCATTGGGAGAGCCCCGAAGGCTTCGATCCCGATCGTTTCGCGCCGGGCGCCGACGCCGCGCGGCACCGCTTCGCGTACTTCCCCTTCGGCGGCGGCCCACACCAATGCATCGGCAACAACTTCGCGCTGATGGAGGCGGTGCTGATCCTCGCCACCATCGCGCGCGACTTCCGCCTCGATCTCGTGCCCGGCTTCGCGGTCGTGCCCGATCCGCAGGTCACGCTGCGCCCGCGCGACGGAGTGCGCGTGGTCGCGCGACGCCGCACGCGCTGATCGAGCGGCCACATCACCGCCACACGACGTCGCGACGAGGACGCGCGCGCTTCCACGATCGCGTCCGCACGTGTCTCGCGCGCGCAAGCAGACACGTGCCGACGCGCACGCAAGACGCACTCGTCACTTGTCCGCGCGACGCATGCAGGCATCCTCGGAGGCGTGACGCTTCCCGACGACCTCCTCACGCGCAGCGCCGACGAAGCCACGCGTCGTCTCGCGCTCGCGTTCCTCGATCAAGCGGAGTCCGCACGCGTGCGCGTCGACGCGAAGAGCGACGCCGACGCGCTGCACGACTTTCGCGTCGCGGTCCGTCGCCTCCGCAGCCTCGCGCGCGCGCACCGTCGTCACCTCGGGAGCGCGATCGACGGCAAGCGCCGCAAGCACCTGCGCGCGATCCAGCAGGCGACCGGTGGCGCGCGCGATGCCGAGGTCGCGCTCGAGTGGACGCGGCAGCTCGTGCACGAGCTCGACGACGAGAGCCGCGCGGCGCTCTCGTCGTTCGAGCGTTGGCTCGAAGAGGTCCCCGCCGATCACGCGTCGGTGGAGGAAGCGAGCGCGCGCTTCACGAAGCTCGCGAAGAAGCTGCGGGGTCCGCTCGCCACGACCACCGTGCGGCTCGAAGGCGACGAGCCCGAGAGCTACGGCGCGGTGGTGGGCGGGCTCGCGCGCACGCACGTCGCCGATCTCGCGGAGCTGCTCGAGTCGATCGCGGACCGCGACGACGAGTCGGTGCACGACGCGCGCATCGCCGGCAAGCGGCTGCGCTACCTGCTCGAGCCGCTGCGCGACGCCGCACCGGGCGCGCGCGACGTGGTCGCGATGCTCAAGCGCCTGCAGGATCTGCTCGGCGCCATCCACGACCTGCGCATGCTCGCGGCGGTGATCGAGGACGCGGCGGAGGAAGCCGAGCCGCACGTGATCGCGGCGCTCGCGAAGCTCCGTGAGCGCGCGGATCTGCGCGCGGAGTCGCTCTTCACCGAGTACGTGGCGGCGTTCGGCGGTTTGCGGCGCGCGGAGCTCGTCGATCGCGTGGAGACCCTCGCGCGACGGCTCGACGGCGCGCGCCAGACGGAGACCGAGCGCAAGTACCTGCTGCGCTCGCTGCCGAACGACGTGCGACGTCATCCCGTCAAGGAGCTCTGGCAGGGCTACCTGCCGGGCGTGAAGGTGCGCGAGCGCCTCCGTCGCGAGGAGCTCGGCGACGAGGTCCGCTTCCTCCGCACGATCAAGGCCGGCCGCGGCGTGCAGCGCATCGAGATCGAAGAGACGACGACGCGCGAGGTGTTCGACGTGCTCTGGCCGCTGACCGAAGGCGCGCGCGTGCTCAAGCGTCGCTACACGGTCGAGGACGCGGGGCTCGTGTGGGAGATCGACGAGTTCCTCGATCGCGAGCTCGTGCTCGCGGAGGTCGAGCTGCCCTCGGCCGACGTGCAGCCGCCGATCCCACGCTGGCTCGAGCCGGTGCTCGATCGAGAGGTCACGACGGAAGACCGCTACGTGAACCTCAACCTCGCGTGCTGAGCGCGTGCCGAGCGCGCGAGATACGGCTCAGGTCGACGCGCACACGTCGATACGTGCAGCGACCCTGGCTCCGAACGAGCCTCGAACGCCTCGCGACGGCGCGAGGCTCACTTGCCACTCATCAGCGGCGCGTCACTGATCGACCTTCAAGATCGCGTGGAAGGCCGCCTGCGGGATGTCGACCTTGCCGACCGACTTCATCCGCTTCTTACCTTCCTTCTGCTTCTGGAGGAGCTTGCGCTTGCGGCTCACGTCGCCGCCGTAGCACTTCGCCGTCACGTCCTTGCGCATCGCGCGCACCGACTCGCGCGCGATGATCTTCGTGCCGATCGCGGCCTGGATCGCGACCTCGAACTGCTGCCGCGGGACGATGTCCTTGAGCTTGAGCGCGAGCGTGCGGCCCACGTGGTAGGCGTTGTCGCGGTGGACGATCGCGGAGAGCGCGTCGACCTTGTCGCCGTTGATCATCATGTCGAGGCGCACGAGCTTGTTCTCGCGGTAACCCTCGAGCTCGTAGTCCATCGACGCGTAGCCCTTCGTCGCGCTCTTGAGCTTGTCGAAGAAGTCGAAGAGCACCTCCGCGAGCGGCAGGAGGTACACGATGATCACGCGCTCGGTGCCCGCGAACTGGAGCTCCTTCTGCTCGCCGCGTCGCTCCTGGCAGAGCTTGAGCACCGGGCCGACGTAGTCCTTCGGGACGTGGATCGAGACCTTGAAGTAGGGCTCCTCGATGTGCTCGATGCGCGAGCTGTCCGGCATCAGCGACGGGTTCTCGACCGGGATCATCGTCCCGTCGGTCAGGAACACGTGGTAGACGACGCTCGGCGCGGTCGTGATGAGGTCGAGGTCGTACTCGCGCTCGAGCCGCTCCTGCACGACGTCCATGTGCAGGAGACCGAGGAAGCCGCAGCGGAAGCCGAAGCCGAGCGCCTCCGAGCTCTCGGGCTCGAAGAAGAGCGCCGCGTCGTTGAGCTTCAGCTTCTCGAGCGCGTCGCGCAGATCCGGATATTGATCCGACTCCGTCGGGAACACGCCGCAGAAGACCATCGGCTTGACCTCTTTGAAGCCCGCGAGCGCTTCGGTCGCGCGCGGCTTCACGTGGGTCACGGTGTCGCCGACCTTGGTGTCCTCGACCGACTTGATCGACGCCGCGAAGTAGCCCGCTTCGCCCGGCCCGAGGTGATCGACCGCGGTCGGCCAGGGCGTGTACACCCCGATCTCGGTGACCTCGTGCTCGGCGCCCGTCGCCATGAGCTTGATCTTGTCGCCCTTGCGGATCGTGCCGTCGACGACGCGGATCATGACCATCGCACCGCGGTAGGCGTCGTACCAACTGTCGAAGATCAGCGCGCGCAGGGGGCCGTCGACGTTCGCCTTCGGCGGCGGGACCTTCTTGACGAGCTCCTCGAGCACCTCTTTGACGCCCGCGCCCGTCTTGCCGCTGCACGCGAGCACCGGCTCCGGCACGTCGAGGCCGATCACCTCGACGACCTCGTTCTTCACACGATCCACGTCCGCGCTCGGCAGATCGATCTTGTTGAAGACCGGGATGATCGCGAGGTCGCTCTCGAGCGCGAGGTACACGTTCGCGAGCGTCTGCGCTTCCACGCCCTGCGTGGCGTCCACCACGAGCAGCGCGCCCTCGCACGCCGCGAGCGATCGGCTCACCTCGTAGTTGAAGTCGACGTGACCTGGCGTGTCGATGAGGTTGAGCTGGTAGGTGATCCCGTCCTCGGCCTTGTAGTGCAGCCGCACCGCCTGGGCCTTGATGGTGATCCCGCGCTCTTGCTCGAGCTCCATCTTGTCGAGGAGCTGCTCCTTCTGCTCACGCGCGGTGACGGCGCCGGTCACGTCGAGGATACGATCCGCGAGCGTGCTCTTGCCGTGATCGATGTGCGCGATGATCGAGAAGTTGCGGATGCGGTCGAGCGGGAACGACATGGGGCGGCACCTGATAGCACCACTCGACGCCGAAGGAAGCGGAGTCGCGTACGGTCCGATGCGGAGCGCGCCGGAAGGACGACTCCCGCGGAGCGCACGCTCACCAGCGGCGGCCGCGGGCCTCACTCCGTGTCGAAGGTCAACTGACCGGGGAGCTCGTTCTGGTGTCGCTCGAGCACCAAGTCGATCCCCTCGCGGATGAACACCGCGATCGGCACCTTCGTGCGCTCGTGGAGCAGCTTGAGCTTCTCGTTCTGCTCCGGCGTGATGTAGACGGTGGTGGAGATCTTCTTGCGGGCCATCGCGAGCTCGGCGTGAACCTACATGGCAACATGTATACGGTCAAACTGGAATTCGCGGGTTGGGCCGTGTGGGTGTGCGTAGCGGAGCACGAACGGGTCGGGTAGGATGCCCGACGCCGAGGGAGGGGAGCCCGCGCGCGACGCCTCTCCCGGTCATCCGTCCGGGTCCCCCGCGGCCGCGCCGCTCGGCGACCGAATCATGGAAAGCGCATGCGTAACCTGTTGATCTTTGCGTGCTTTCTTCTGCTCGCGTGCAACCGCGGCGAAGAAGGCTCCGGCGTCGGCGAGCGTCGCACCACCCCCAGCGGGTCTCGCACGGACGAGCGCGTCCGCGAGCTCTGCGTGGGCGAAGGCGCCAACGTCCAGGCGGTCGACGTCAACAACGACGGCACCCCGGACATCCGCCACGTGCTGGCGAACGGTCAGCGGCGCTGCACCGAGATCGACATGAACTTCGACGGTCGCGTCGACGTGGTGCGCTTCTTCGAGGCCGACGGTCAGACGATCCTCCGCGAGGAGCACGACTTCGACTTCGACGGACGCTTCGATCAGATCGCGGTCTACGAGAACGGTCAGCTCACCCACAAGGAGCTCGACACGAACTTCAACGATCGCATCGACACCTGGCTCTGGTGCCAAGACGGTCGCGTCTCGCGCGCCGAGCGCGATCGCCGCAACTCCGGCCGCGTCGACACGTGGGAAGTCTACGACCGCGGGGTCCTCACCGAAGCGCGCTACGACGACGACAACGACGGCGAGCCCGAGAAGTTCGAGATCTTCCGCGACGGTCGCCTCGTCGAGATCCGCTACGACACCGACCGCGACGGCAACCCCGATCGCGCCGAAGAGGTGGTCGCGGAGCAGGCCGGACAAGCGGAGGCTCCGCTCTTCTGCACGCTCGACGCGACGCCGCCGGCCGAGCGTCCCGCGGACCCGCCGCCGCCGACGCCGGAGCCGGCCGCGGAGGTCTCGGAGACGGAATCGACCGAGATCGACAACGAAGAAGCGATGGGCGAAGCCATCGGAGGTGCGCAATGAAGGCCGTGGTTGGACGGACCGTGGTTCGACTGGCGATCGCGCTCACGCTCGCCCTCGGCTGCTCGGACGACGACGACGGACCGAGCACGACGCCCGACACCGTGGAGGACACGTCCGGCGCGGAACGCCCCGCAACCGACAACCAGCGCTGCGACACCTCGGGGCAAAACCTCGAGGTCAGCGAGTACGACACGTCCGGCGACGACTGGGCCGACGTGCGCAAGGTCTTCAAGACGGTCGGCGAAGGACGCCTCGCGCGCCTCGTGCTGGTCTGCCGCGAGGCCGATCTGAACGGCGACGGAAGCAAGGACGTCGTGCGCTTCTACAACGACGAAGGGCGACCGCTCCGCGAAGAAGCGGACCGCAACTTCGACGGGACCATCGACGAGCTCACGTTCTTCGATCGTGGCCGCATCGTGCGCCAAGAGATCGACTCGAACTACGACGGCCGCATCGACACGAAGGTGTTCTACGAGAACGGGCAGCCGCTGCGGGCCGAGCGCGACATCGCGGGACGCAGCACCGCGAGCCTCTGGCGCCCCGACACGTGGGAGTACTACGAAGAGGGCCGCATGGTGCGCACGGGCCTCGACGTGGACGGTGACGGTCGCGTCGATCGTTGGGACCGCGACGCGGAGTGGATGCGTCGGCGCGAGGCAGAAGCCGCAGCGCAGCGCGAGGCGGACGCGGCCGAGGACGGCGACCCCGAGGCTCAGGACGCGGCCGCCGAAGAAGCCGAAGGCTGATTGCTGGTCGGCTTCGCCGACTCTGGGAGTGATCTCCCCAGCTCCCCAGCCCCCTCCCTCCTCGGAGGCTTCCCTGCGCTTCGCTTCGCTGCGCTTCGGTCAGTCTCCTTCGGGCTGGGGCGAGCGGCTTCGCCCTTCGAACCCTCGTCTTTGCGTTCGATTTGACGTTTTTAGAGCCGGTCGCCAGGCCGAGCGACCCGACGTCACGTGAGCGTCGCCGTGAGGCGACCGAACCATCGAACTGCTGCTTCTGGGAGGCTCCCCATCCCCTCCTCGGATGCTTCGCTTCGCTGCGACCCTGGACGGCGGGTCCGTGCTCATCCCGCACGAACTGCTAGAACCGCGCGATCATGGCTGTCGAGCGCCTCCAAAAAGTGATCGCACGCGCGGGGATCGCGTCGCGACGTCAGAGCGAGTCGCTCATCACGAGCGGCCGCGTGCGCGTGAACGGCCGCATCGTCACCGAGCTCGGGACGCAGGTCGATTCGCGTCGCGACAAGGTCGAGGTCGACGGTCGCCGCATCGTCGCGGAGAAGCCCGCCACCTACGTCTTCCACAAGCCGCGCGGCGTGGTGTCGACGCTCTCGGATCCGGAGGGACGTCCGTGCCTCGACGAGACGGTGAAGAAGCTGCCCGAGGCCGTGCACCCGATCGGGCGGCTCGACTACCACACGAGCGGAGTCCTACTGCTCACCAACGACGGCGAGCTGACCGAGGCGCTGCTGCGCCCGAGCACGAAGGTGCCGAAGGTCTACGTCGCCAAGCTGCAAGGCAACGTCGACGTCGCCGAGCTCGACAAGCTCCGCAACGGCGTGACGCTCGACGACGGCTACGTGACGAAGCCCGCGAAGGTCTTCGTGGAGCGCAGCGAGCCGAACGCGACGTGGATCAACATCACGCTGCACGAAGGCAAGAACCGCCAGATCCACCGCATGGGCGAGGCGATCGGGCGGCGCGTGATGCGGCTCGTGCGGCTCTCGTTCGCGGATCTGACCGCCGAGGGGCTACGTCCGGGCGAGCTGCGGCCGCTGAAGAAGACCGAGCTCGACAAGCTGATGGATCGCTACGTGATCCCGCACCGTCATCGGAAGGCGAAGCGCGCGAAGGCCGAGCAACAGTCCGGCCCTCGCTGAGCGCTTCTTCTCCCGTTCGACTCGCGGCTTCACGCGGTGTGAGCCCAGCTTCGTGAGCACCGCGCTTACGACTCAGGTTCGTGGGCGGCTCAGGTTCGTGGGCGCAGCGCCCACTCGAGCGCGAGCACGCCGAGCACGTAGAGCGCGGCCACGCCGGCGTGACCGACGACCAGGTGATCGACACCGCCGCTCGGACACTGGAGCTCGAGCACGAGGTTGCCCGTGAGGCCCGCCGCGCTCGCCGCGAGCACACGACCGAGCGGATTGCCGCGATCGAGCACGCGCAGCGCGGCGTAGATCGGCGCGCCGACCAAGAAGCCGTACACGAAGCAGGGCGACGCGTGCGCGAGCAAGCCACCCGACGGAAGCGGCGCGTGCGTGTGGAAGTCGGGGACGATCGCGAGCACCACCGTCGCCGCGATCGCGAGCAGGCCGAGGCCGAGGCTGGTGGCTCGCGAGAGGCTCGGGCGATGGAGCGGTCGCAACGCGGCGAAGGTGCAGACCGCGATCAGCGTCGCGATCGACCCGAGGTACACGAACAAATGCCCGAGCGGGTACGCGGCGAGGTCGGCGCGACGCTGCGTGCCCGTGGTGATGCCGACCACGAAGAGGAACACGAGCACCCCGAGCAAGCGACGCATCCACGTGGGTCGCGCGCGCAGACGCTCCACCGGGCTCGCCTTCGCGGCGAGGATGTGGCCCCGCACACCGCCGTAGAGCGCGTCGACCTCGCTCGGATCGGGCTCGTCGTCGACGCTCGCGAGGAGCGCGGCGAGCTCGGGGTCCAGCTCGTCGTCGTCGCCCGGCGCGCGGCTCGGCCCTCGGCTCGACGCGTGGTTCGATGCAGGGTTCGGTTCGCTGGGCTGCGTCATCGGAACGCCTCCGCGAGGAGCGCCTTCAAGGTGGTGTAGGCGCGGTGGGCGCGCACCCGGACCGCGCCTTCGCTGGTGCCGAGGATCTCCGCGACCTCCTTGTACGGTCGCTCCTCGAAGTAGTGGAGCTCGACGACCTCGCGCTGCGACGAGGGCAGCTTCGCGAGCGCGGCGTGCACCGCCTCCGAGCGCTGCTCGAGCTCGAGCGCGCTCTTCTCCGGCGTGGGCGCGGCGCGCGTGTCGAGATCGAGATCGACGTGAGGCCGACGCTTCTGTCGACGCCAATGCTCGCGCACGAGATTCATCGCGATCGTGAGGAGCCAGGGCCTCACGCGGCTGCCCTGGTGGAAGTCACCTCGCGCGCCGTGGAGCCGGAAGAACGTGTGCTGCGTGATCTCGCGCGCGAGCTCTTCGTCACGCAGCGCGCGTCGCACCATGCCGAGCACGATCGGCGCGTAGCGGCGGAAGAGCTCCTCGAACGCGCGCTCGTCGCCGTCGACGTAGGCGCGCATGAGGTCCTCGTCACTCCGCTCTTCCGTCACCGGCACCGAGCGTAGTCGGGAGCTGGAGCTCGACGCGAGCCCTCGTGACGAACGCCCCGACTTGCCCTGCGAACGACTGTCGGTTCCGCCACGGCCTGCGGCGCCGTCCGCGGCTTCCGCGCCGGAGGCATCGGGGTCGATCGTCCAACACGGGAGCGCGACGGCGGTCACGAGGGTGGTACGCCGCACGCGCGCGGCGGTTACGTCGGTCACGTCGAGAGCGATCCCGCGCACGAACTTCCGGACCGGGCGGCGCGGCGCGGGGTGTATCCTCCCGGCCCATGGCACAGGGGAGCAGTGGGCTGGACGCGGCGGGGCTTCGCGCGGCGTTCGAAGAGCGGGGCATCCGAAAGGTGAAGCTCGGCGGCTTCGACGTGGACGGTGTGCTCCGCGGCAAGCTCGTCAGCCTCGAGAAGTTCTGGTCCGCGGTGGAGAAGGGCTTCGGCTTCTGCGACGTCGTCTTCGGCTGGGACATCGGCGACCAGCTCTACGACAACGCGTCCGTGACGGGCTGGGCCACGGGCTATCCGGACGCGCTCGCGAAGATCGATCTGTCGACGTTCCGCGTGCTGCCGTACGAGCCGGACACCGCGTGCTTCCTGGTGGACTTCTTCCAGTCGTCCGGCGAGAGCGAAGGCAAACCTCACCCCGCCTGTCCGCGGAATCTGCTCAAGCGGATCGCCGCGCGCGCGGAGGCGAGCGGGTACCAACCGATGTTCTCGTGTGAGCTCGAGTTCTGGGTCTTCAAGGAGAGTCCGGAATCGCTGAACGAGAAGAACTTCCGCAAGCTCGAGCCGCTCAGCCCCGGAATGTTCGGATACTCCTGGGTGCGCGAGGGCCAGCACGCCGCGTTCGTCCACGACGTGATGGACACGATGGGCGAGTTCGGGATCGAGATCGAAGGCTTCCACACCGAGACCGGACCGGGCGTGTGGGAGGCCGCGATTCGTTATTCGGACGTGCTGAAGGCGGCCGACGATGCGGCGCTCTTCAAGACGACGATGAAGCAGATCGCGTATCGCCACGGGCTCGCGCTGACCTTCATGGCGAAGTGGAACGCGAGCTTGCCCGGCTCGAGCGGTCACATGCACCAATCGCTCTGGGACTCAGAGCGCTCCGTGAACTTGTTCGCAAATCCCAAGGACCCGATCGGGCTCTCCACCCTCGGCAAACACTACCTCGCGGGGCTCGTGCGTACCGCGCCTGAGGTCACCGCGCTCTATTCGCCTTTCGTGAACAGCTACCGCCGCTACGTGCCCGGCATGTGGGCGCCGCTGACCGCCTCGTGGGGGCTCGAGAACCGCACCGCGTCGGTGCGCGTGATCAAGGGCCCCGGCAAGACGGCCGCGCGCTGCGAGCTGCGCCAGACCGCCGCGGATCTCAACCCCTACGTCGCGATGGCCACCGCGCTCGCGTCCGGCCTGCACGGCATCACGCACGCGCTCGAGCTGCCCTCGATGACGCAGGGCGACGCGACGGCGGATCTCTCGCTCGCGCTTCCGTCCACGCTCGACGAGGCGGTGCGGAAGCTCCGTGCCAGCGAGGTCGCGCGCGAGCTGCTCGGCGAAGCCTTCGTCGACCACTACGTGCGCACGCGCGAATGGGAGGTGCGCGAGCACCGCAAGGCGGTCAGCGATTGGGAGCTGCGCCGCTACTTCGAGGCGGTCTGAGCGCGGACGCGAAGGAGAAACACCGATGCGGTTCCGTCCTCTGCGTGCGCTCTCCGAGCGCCCTCTCCGCTTGCCGCGCTTGCGGCCCTACGTCCCCCAGCCGAGCGATCCGCCGATCTTCTGGTTCGACTCCGAACGCAAGGACATCGTCCGCGAGGTCGTGCAGCGCGTCACGCAGCGGCACACCGCGGATCGTCGACGCATGGAGCTCGTGCTCAACGAGACCGCGCTCGCGGAGATCCGTCGGCTCGAATCGCAACGCGACGCGGAGTCGCGCGAACGATTGCCGCACTGGCGAGGGCTCGCGCGGCGCATCGCGCGGCTCTCGGACGTGGAGAAGCGCGACGCGGTGCGCGACATCGTCACGCGCTACGCGGAGGACGTCGCAGGCAACTTCGACCCGCGCGTCTACGGCTTCTCGAAGCAGGCGGTGCCGAAGCTGCTCGCAGGCGTGATGGCGCCTTCGCGGCTGCCGGAGGAGCTGATCGGCGAGACGTTGATCGGCGAGCTCCTGCGCGTCGAAGGCGACATCGAGCACCTGCGTCGCCTGCAAGACCGCGGGACCCTCGTCTACGTGCCGACCCACTCGTCGAACCTCGACAGCGTCGTCATCGGTCGCGCCTTCGAGCAGGTCGGCCTCTCGCCGGTCGTCTACGGCGCGGGCAAGAACCTCTTCACGAACCCGTTTCTCTCGTTCTTCATGCACAACCTCGGCGCGTACCGCGTCGATCGCCGCGTGACCGCCTCCGTCTACAAGGAGGTCCTCAAGACCTTCTCGCAGGTGATGATCGAGCGCGGCTACCACTCGCTCTTCTTTCCGGGCGGCACGCGGAGCCGCTCCAACCTCATCGAGTCGCACCTCAAGCTCGGCCTCGCGGGCAGCGCGGTCTCGGCGTTCGCGAACAACCGCGTGCACGGCGTCGATCGCAACGTCTACTTCGTGCCGGCCACCATCAACTACGAGCTCGTGCTCGAGGGCGAGACGCTGGTCGAAGACTGGCTCAAGGAAGAAGGTAAGGCGCGCTACATCATCGAGGACGACGAGTTCTCGAAGCTCGATCGCTGGATCGCCTTCTTCCGAAAGATCGTGGGGCTCCAAGCCGCGTGCATCATCCGCTTCGGGCGGCCGATCGACTGCTTCGGCAACGAGGTCGACGACGAGGGCCACTCGACGACCCCGAGCGGTCGCAGCATCGATCCGGGCACTTACGTCGAGCGGCGCGGCAAGCCGGTGAACGACTTCGCGCGCGACGCCGCCTACACGCGCGAGCTCGCGGACGTGATCGTCGACCGCTACCGCGAAGAGACGGTGCTCATGGCGACCTCGCTCGTCGCGCACGTGCTCTTCCGTCGCCTGGTGCGCGAGACGCCCGGGCTCGACCTCTTCGCGCGCCTTCGCGTGCGGGGTGAGATCGCGATGCCACGCGAGGAGCTGATCGCGGAGGTCGGCGCGCTGCGCGATCGGCTCGTGCATCTGCAGACCCAACGCGTCGTCCGCGTGAACGACGCGATCGCCACCCTCGATCCACGGGTGATCGTCGAGCGCGCGCTCGCGGTCTGGAACGGCTACCACACCCGCGTCGCGGCCAAGGAGCTCGAGTCCACGGTGACGGCGGAGGATCCGACGCTGCTCCTCTACTACCAGAACCGCCTGGTCCCGTTTGCGACGCGGGTCGTGACGAACGCGCAGGACGAAGCCGCGGCGGCCGAGATCGCACACATCGGAGGTCGGCGATGAGCGACGCACGTCACGACGCACGCGCGGAGGGCGCGCTCCCCATCGGCGTGGTGGGCGGCGGCGCGTTCGGGCGCGGCATCGCGAAGGCGGCCGCGCGCACCGGTCACGACGTCTATCTGTGGAGCCGCGGGGCGCGTGACCTCGGCGATCCGCGCATCCGCGTGACCTCACGCTTCGCGGACGTCGCGGAAGCGGAGCTCATCTTCCTCGCGGTGCCGTCGAACGCGATCGCGACGCTCGGTCGCGAGCTCGGCGGGCACCTCGACGGCTCGCACCTGCTCGTGCACGTCAGCCGCGGCCTGGTCGGTCCGGAGCTCACGCCGATCTCGCGACTGCTTCGCGACTCCACTCCTTCGCGTCGCGTCGGCGCCCTCGCGGGACCGCTGGTCGCGGAGGCGCTCATCGAAGGCACCCCGAGCGGCGTGATCGTGGGCACCAACTTCCCGGAGGTCGGCGACGCGGTGCGCGAGGCGATCGCAGGGCCGCAGCTCCGCCTCTACGTCACCTCGGACATCGTGGGGGTCGAGGTCGCGTCCGCGATGGTCGGCCTGCTCGCGCTCGCGGCCGGTCACGCGCAAGCGAGCGGCGTCGGTCCCGCCGCGCTCGCGACCTTCCTCACGCGCGGCATCGCGGAGGCCACCCGCGTCGCGGCGAGCCTCGGCGCGGAGGCGGACACCTTCGTCGGCCTCGCGGGCGTCGGCGATTTGCTCGCGGTGATGGCGGGCGACGAGCGGCCGGAAGAACGCCTCGGTCGCGCGCTCGCGGAGGGCGCGACGCTGGAGCGCGCGGTGGAGATCGTGGGCGCGAACATCGAGGGCGTCAGCCTCGCGCGGCGGGTCGCGGACTTCGGCGCGCGCGAGCGGATCGCGGTCCCGATCTGCACCGCGATCGCCGACGTGATCGACGGCATGCCTGCACAAGAAGCGTTGCGGGCGTTGATGACACGCGGCAGCGGCTGAGCGGGACTCGGCGCACGAACGCCCGTACTTCGAAGCGCACGCGCGAACGCTCACGCACGCATGCTCACGCTCGGGGGTCGCGAGCGGACGCGGCGCGCGTAGGATGCGCCGCATGGAAGCCCCGGTCTCGAAGACCACTGCCGACACCACGCCGACGGTGCCGACGAGGATGTCGCGCTCGGCGATCCTCGCGGTGACCGTCGCGGCGCTCGGCTACTTCGTCGACATCTACGATCTGATCCTCTTCGGCGTGGTGCGCGACGCGAGCCTGATCGCGATCGGCGTGCCCGAAGCGGAGCGCGCGGTCGTCGGCGAGAACCTCATGTCGATCCAGATGGCCGGCATGCTCGTGGGCGGCATCGTCTGGGGCGTGCTCGGCGACAAGCGTGGGCGGCTCTCGGTGCTCTTCGGATCGATCCTGCTGTACTCGTCCGCGAACATCGCGAACGGCTTCGTCGACTCCGTGACGATGTACGGCGTGCTCCGTTTCGTCGCGGGCGTCGGTTTGGCGGG
>ERZ761602.2820-NODE-2820-length-26147-cov-10.902192_pt1 | contig 26147 bp, 25 predicted proteins | sample MGYA00512165_ERZ761602 | MGnify/ENA primary metagenome ERZ761602 (study PRJEB28899, sample SAMN02445085) | bioreactor sludge metagenome | biome: EBPR sludge; isolation source: Thorneside wastewater treatment plant | place: Australia: Brisbane, Thorneside...
GACAGGTCGTCGGTGTTGGTCTCGCCGGGCACCTTGAACACGGTGACGGTGATGCTGCGCGGCACCTCGGGGCGCGAGGTGAACCACTCGGCATCGGCCCACGACTGCATGACCTCGCGGGCCTTGGCGTTGCCGGCCTGCGCCTTCGCCGCGACGTCGTTGAAGTAGTCGAACATCAGCAGCGTCTTCTTCAGGCCGGCGGCCGCGACGTCGGCGACCTCGGCGTCGTCCAGCAGCTCGATCAGCGGATGCACGTTGTAGCCGCCGACCATCGTGCCCAGCAGCTCGGTGGCCTTGGCCTTCGAAACCAGCCCGACCTGAAGCTCGCCGTGAGCGACCGCGGCGAGGAAGCTGGCCTTGACCTTGGCCGCGTCGTCCACGCCGGGCGGGACGCGGTACGTCAGCAGATCCAGCAGGAAGTCCGCCTCGCCGGCGGGCGGCGCCTTGATCAGCTCGATCAGCTCGGCCACCTGCTTCGCGTCGAGCGGCAGCGGCGGGATGCCGAGCGCGGCGCGTTCGGCGGCGTGTTGGCGGTAGGCGGCAAGCATGCGGAGCTCCTTCGGCTGGCGGGTCTTCGGGGTTACCCGCATTCTATGTCTTATATAAGACCCGACAAGGCACCGAGAGCGGCCGCAGGGTCATTCGACGACCGAGCTCGCGCGGACCGGAGCGGATCCTTGGCAACGCGCCCGTGGTCGTTCTCGGGCTCCGCGGAGGCCGAGGCCAGCGGGTGCCCTTCCCCTCCATGTCCCCCGCCAGCGGCCTGCGGCCGCCGGCTCCTCCTTGACTTCCGGGGGAAGGGCACCCGCTGGCCTCGGCAAGCACCACCGTGGCGGTTGGACGGTCGAGTTCGGCAGCGGTGGAAGGCCCAGGACGGCGGGCACCCTCCGCGGAAGTCAGGGAGGAGGGCCGGGCACAGCCCGGGGCGCTGTCCCCGGGCGTGGAGCGCGAGGGTGCCTGCCGTCCCTGGCCCGCAAACCCTGCGCGAGTGCCGAACGACCCGCGCCGCACAGTGTCGAACGCCCGCTGGGGGACGCAGGCTGAACGGCGGACCCTCCGGGGTCCGAATCCGGTGCGTGTCAGCCCTTCTGCTGCGACATCTGGCAGTTGTCGGCGACGCGCTGGCCGATCTTCGAGTTCATCAGCATCGACTTCGCCGGGATCTGCAGCCACACGATGCCGGAGCGTTTGTCCTCCAGGCGCACGGCGCCGGTGGTGGTCTCCTCGGGCACGAGCTGGTAGGTCGCCCGCTTGTGGCGCAGCTGGAAGTGACCGGGCCTGCCGTCGACGGCACTCACGTCGATCTGCTCGCCGAACTCGCAGTCCGCCTTGCCCGTGTAGACGCGCTGCGCGGCGTCGAGCTGTCCGGGGCTCAGCGCGACGGCGGCCGCGGCACCGCCCACGGCGGCCGCCTTCGCGGGTGCTCGAACCGCCGGCTTCGCGCGGGCCGGCTGTGGCGCCGGCTTGGCCGTGGGCCTCGCCGTCGGCGTGGCAAGGGCGGCGACCTTCGTCTCGACGGCACCGCGCGGTGCCGCGGTCTGGGCCCACGCGGGCGAGGCGAGCAGCACGGCCAAGATGGCCGGGCCCGCGATCTTCAACGACGTCCTTTTATGCATCGGGGACTCCTCTGGGGGATCGGAGTCGCCATTTTGGGGGTGTCGGCCGGTCGTGCAAGGGTTGCGGTGCAACCGGTGGCAACGAGTCGCAACCTGCGTCGGGCCACCTCGGCGCGGCCGGCTTCATCCGGCAAACCAGGCCATCTCGATCTCGGTGGGCAGCTGGGCCCCACCGGTGAACGAGGTGCGGTGGGCACGTTCGAGCACGTGCCAGAAGTAGCGATAGCTCGCGCGGTCGTGCAGGGTGTCCCCATGGCGGATCGGGGCCCAGTGCGCGGCCTGCGCGGCCTGCAGGATCTCGATGGCACGGTCGACCTCGGAGGCCGTCGGCGCGAAGGCGTCGACGATCGGCCGTATCTGCGACGGGTGGATGCTCCACATGCGCGTGAAGCCCAGCAGGCGCGAGGCCTTCTGCGCGGCGTCCTGCACGGCGGCCGCATCGCCGAACTCGGTGACGACGCAGTGCGACGGCGTCTTGCCGTGCGCATGGCACGCGGCGGCGATCTCCAGCTTCGCGCGCACCACCAGCGGGTGGTCGAACTGCCCCTCGGCGCTCATCGCCCACTGCGGCACGGCGCCGCGGTGCGCCGAGACGAAGTCCATCAGTCCGAAGGACAGCGACTCGATGCGCGGATGCGCGGCCAGGGTGTCGACCTCGCGCAGCGCGCCGTGCGTCTCAACCAGCGCGTGCAGCGGGATCGTGTGTTCGAGGCCGTGACGACGAGCGGCGTCGTCGACCGCCGCGGCGGCGCGCTCGATGTCGGCGACACCGCGCGGCTTCGGGATCATCAGGTAGGGCAGCCGGCGGCCGGCCTTGCCGACGATCAGGTCGACTACCGCGTCGAAGTGGCGATGGTCGACCGGTTGCACACGCACGCCGACGCGCCCGAAGTGGTTGGCCGGCCCGTTGACCAGCTCGCAGACCAGGTGCGCGTGCTCGATCTCGCCGCCGACCGGTGCGCCGTCCTCGCAATCGAGCGTGACGTCGAACACTGGCCCCATCTCGGCCTGCAGTTGCAGGCTCTTGCGCATCCGGGCCTCGACGCCGCAGTAGTGGTCGCAGACCGGCAGCGGCGTGGCGCCGGGCTCGCCCGGGTCGAAGAGCGCCTGGCGCGGGTGCGTCACGGGCCAGGCTTCACGGGCGGGGCAAGGCGCCGGCAGGACTCACAGCAGGTGCTTGACGCCGTCCTGCTCGCCCTTGAGCTCGCCCAGCGTCTTGTCGATGCAGGCCTGGCTGAACTCGTCGATGGGCAGCCCCTCGATGATGCGGTAGCGGCCCGCCTCGCAGGTGACCGGGAAACCGAAGACGATGTCCTTCGGGATGCCGTACTCGCCGTTGCTCGGCACGCCCATCGTGACCCATTCCCCCTGGGTGCCCAGGGCCCAGTCGCGCATGTGGTCGATCGCGGCATTGGCGGCCGACGCGGCCGACGACAGGCCTCGCGCCTCGATGATCGCGGCGCCGCGCTTGCCGACCGTGGGCAGGAACGTGTCCTTGTTCCAGGCGTGGTCGCCGATCATGTCCTTGACCGACGCGCCGTCGATGGTCGCGAAGCGGTAGTCGGCGTACATCGTCGGCGAGTGGTTGCCCCAGACGCACATCTTGCGGATGGACGCCACCGGCTTGCCGGTCTTCGCGGCGACCTGGCTGAGCGCGCGGTTGTGGTCCAGGCGCAGCATCGCGGTGAAGTTCTCGCGCGGCAGGCCCGGGGCGCTCTTCATCGCGATGAAGGCATTGGTGTTGGCCGGGTTGCCGACGACCAGCACCTTGACGTCGCGGCTGGCCGCCTTGTCGAGCGCCTTGCCCTGGGCCGTGAAGATCTGCGCGTTCGCGGCGAGCAGGTCGGCGCGCTCCATGCCGGGGCCGCGCGGGCGCGCGCCGACGAGCAGCGCGTAGTCGATGTCCTGGAACGCGGTCTCGGGAGACGCGTGCGCCTGCATCCCGTGCAGCAGCGGGAAGGCACAGTCCTCCAGCTCCATCATCACGCCCTTCAGGGCCTTCTGCGCCTTCTCGTCGGGGATCTCGAGCAGCTGCAGGATGACGGGCTGGTCCTTGCCCAGCATCTCGCCGGCGGCGATGCGGAACAGCAGCGCGTAACCGATCTGGCCAGCTGCGCCGGTGACGGCGACGCGGACGGGTTTCTTGCTCATGGTCGGACTCCTCAGTCGCAGTGGAAACGGGGGGTCGCGGGCGCATCCCGGGGCGCCGAGTGGTCGCGCGGCGCAAGCCGGGCGTGGCAGGGCAAGCACCAGCGCTGGGCCGGCGGCGGGACGAACGGCCCGGACATGACCCGCAGTGTACGGCGGCCAATCCTGCACGCGGCTGACAGAGCGCCCCGCGGGAGGCAGTCTTGTGTCTTCTAGAAGACTGCTTGCGGCCCGGCCCGCGCCTGTGCTGCAATGGCGGCATGGTGACGCCCTCCCCCCCGGCCGTGCGTCCGCGGGCTGCCGAGACCGCCTCGGCCTCGGCGCCGAGCTTCAGCCCCCTGTACCAGCAGATCAAGGACCTGCTGATGCGCAGCTTGCAGGAAGGCGAGTGGAAGCCCGGCGAGGCCATCCCCTCCGAGACCGAGCTCGCGCTGCGATTCCGCGTCAGCCAGGGCACGGTGCGCAAGGCGGTCGACGAACTGGCCGCCGGGAACCTCGTCGTGCGCCGCCAGGGCAAGGGCACCTACGTCGCGACGCATGCCGAGGAACGCACCCAGTACCGCTTCCTGCGCCTGACGCCGGACGTGGGCCGGCCGGCCGGCCTGCAGCGGCGGCTGCTCGAGTGCCGTCGCGTGCGGGCCGGGGCCGACCTCGCCCGCGCGCTGTCGCTGAAGAGCGGCGCGGCCGTCGTCTGGGTGCGTCGCCTGTTGCTGAGCCCGCGCGACGGCGATCCGGTGCCCGTCGTCCTGGACGACATCTTCCTGCCGGGCACGCTGTTCAAGGGGCTGTCGGCCGATCGGCTGTCGGGCTACCGCGGCCCGATGTACCGGCTGTTCGAGGCGGAGTTCGGCGTGCACATGACGCGCGCCGAGGAACGGATCCGGGCCGTCGCGGCCGACCCCGCGCAGGCCGAGCTGCTGCAGGTGCCGGCCGGCGCGCCCCTGCTGTCGGTCGATCGCCTGTCGTTCACCTACGGCGACGTGCCCGTCGAATGGCGCCGGGGCCTGTACCGCACCGACGCGCATCACTACCGCAACGAGCTGACATGAGGCCGACCGACGCGATGTAGACCCCGTGTCAGCTTGTTGCGATGCAATAAACTGCCGGGTTGCGTCGGCACAGCCGAGCGCACGCAGGATCAAGACCAAGGATCACCGATGGCCGACACGAGCAAGCCGCGTCCGGAGTTCCGGAACATCCACATCACGCAGATCGTCGCCTATCGCCTGCCGCCGGCCGGCATCGTCTCGATCCTGCACCGCATCAGCGGGGCCGTGCTGTTCCTGCTGCTGCCCCTGGCGATCTGGCTGTTCGACACGAGCATCAGCTCGGAGATGAGCTACGAGCGCTTCTCGAGCGTCTTCGTCGCCGGCGCGCTCGGGCTCCCGGGGTGGTTCGTCAAGCTGGTAGTGCTCGGGCTGATCTGGGCCTACCTGCACCACTTCATCGCCGGCGTGCGTCACCTGTGGATGGATGCCACCCACAGCGTCGGCAAGGCACAGGGCCACAACTCGGCACTGGTGACCCTGGTGGCGGGGGTCGTGCTCACGCTCGCGCTCGGCGCGAAGCTGTTCGGCCTGTTCTGAATCGGGAGGCACGCGACATGGCATCCACTCCGAACTACGGTTCCAAGCGCGTCGTCGTCGGCGCCCACTACGGCATGCGCGACTGGCTGAGCCAGCGCGTGACCGCCGTGCTGATGGCGCTGTTCACCATCGTGCTGCTCGTGCAGGTCCTGTTCGGCGCGCCGCTGGACTACTACCGCTGGTCGGCGATCTTCGCGTCGCAGTGGATGAAGGTGCTGACCTTCGTCGTGGTCGTCGCGCTCGCCTGGCACGCGTGGGTGGGCGTGCGCGACATCTGGATGGACTACATCAAGCCCGTCGGCCTGCGCCTGGCGCTGCAGGTCCTGACGATCGTCTGGCTGGTCGGCTGCGCAGGCTGGGCGGTTCAGGTTCTTTGGAGGCTCTGATCCCATGGCTCTCGCCAATCTACCCAAGCGCAAGTTCGACGTCGTCATCGTCGGCGCCGGCGGTTCGGGCATGCAGGCCTCGCTGCGGCTGGCCCGCGCCGGGCTCAACGTGGCCGTCCTGTCCAAGGTGTTCCCGACGCGCTCTCACACGGTGGCCGCCCAGGGCGGCATCGGCGCCAGCCTCGGCAACATGAGCGAGGACAACTGGCACTACCACTTCTACGACACCGTCAAGGGCAGCGACTGGCTCGGCGACCAGGACGCGATCGAGTTCATGTGCCGCGAGGCGCCGAAGGTCGTCTACGAGCTCGAGCACTTCGGCATGCCCTTCGACCGCAACCCCGACGGCACGATCTACCAGCGTCCGTTCGGCGGCCACACCGCGAACTACGGCGAGAAGCCGGTGCAGCGCGCCTGCGCGGCGGCCGACCGCACCGGCCACGCGATGCTGCACACGCTGTACCAGCAGAACGTCAAGGCGCGCACGAACTTCTTCGTCGAGTGGATGGCGCTGGACCTGATCCGCGATGCCGACGGCGACGTGCTGGGTGTCACGGCGCTCGAGATGGAGACCGGCGAGGTGCACATCCTCGAGGCCAAGGTCACCTTGCTGGCCACCGGCGGCGCCGGGCGCATCTACGCCGCCAGCACGAACGCCTTCATCAACACGGGCGACGGGCTGGGCATGGCGGCGCGGGCTGGAATCCCGCTGCAGGACATGGAGTTCTGGCAGTTCCATCCGACCGGCGTCGCCGGCGCGGGCGTGCTGCTGACCGAGGGCTGCCGCGGCGAGGGCGCGATCCTGCGCAACATCAACGGCGAACGCTTCATGGAGCGTTACGCGCCCACGCTGAAGGACCTGGCGCCGCGCGATTTCGTCTCGCGCTGCATGGACCAGGAGATCAAGGAAGGCCGGGGTTGCGGTCCGAACAAGGACTACATCCAACTCGACATGACCCACCTCGGCGCCGAGACGATCATGAAGCGGCTGCCCAGCGTCTTCGAGATCGGGCACAACTTCGCCAACGTCGACATCACGCGCGAGCCGATCCCGGTCGTGCCGACCATCCATTACCAGATGGGCGGCATCCCGACGAGCATCCACGGCCAGGTGGTCGCACCGCGCGGCGACAACCCGAACACCGTCATCGGCGGCCTGTACGCGGTCGGCGAGTGTGCCTGCGTCAGCGTCCACGGCGCCAACCGCCTGGGCACGAATTCGCTGCTCGACCTGCTGGTGTTCGGCCGCGCCGCGGGTCTGCACATCGTCGAGCAGGTCGCTGCGCAGAAGAGCCACAAGCCGTTGCCGGCCGACGCGGCGGACCGGTCCGTCGCCCGCATCGCGCGGCTCGAGGCCGCGACCAGTGGCGAGTATGCGCAGGACGTCGCCAACGAGATCCGCCAGTGCATGCAGCAGCACGCCGGCGTGTTCCGCACGCAGGCGAGCATGGACGAGGGCGTCCGCAAGATCGAGGCCCTCGCCGAGCGTGTCAAGGGCATCGGGCTGAAGGACACGAGCAAGGTCTTCAACACCGCGCGCGTCGAGGCGCTCGAGGTCGAGAACCTGATCGAGGCCGCGCGCGCGACGATGGTCTCGGCCGCGGCCCGCCGCGAGTGCCGCGGGGCCCACACCGTCAAGGACTACGAGCGCGGTGCCGACGATGCCGATTTCCCGCTCGGCCGCAACGACAAGGAGTGGATGAAGCACACGCTGTGGTTCAGCGAGGGCAGCCGCCTCTCCTACAAGCCCGTCAACCTGAAGCCCCTGACGGTGGAGAGCATCCCACCGAAGGTCCGCACGTTCTGAACGAGGTCCAGCGCCCATGTCGAAGAGAACCTTCCAGGTCTACCGCTACGACCCCGACAAGGACGACAAGCCCCGGATGCAGACCCTCGAGGTCGATCTGGACGGCAGCGAACGCATGCTGCTGGACGCGCTGATCAAGCTCAAGCAGGTCGACCCGACGCTGAGCTTCCGACGCTCGTGTCGCGAGGGCGTCTGCGGGTCGGACGCGATGAACATCAACGGCAAGAACGGCCTGGCGTGCCTGACCAACATGCGCACCTTGCCGGGCGTGGTGGTGCTCAAGCCGCTGCCCGGGCTGCCCGTGATCCGCGACCTGATCGTGGACATGACCCAGTTCTTCAAGCAGTACCACTCGATCAAGCCCTACCTGGTCAACGACACGCAGCCGCCCGAGAAGGAGCGCCTGCAATCGCCCGAGGAGCGCGACGAGCTGAACGGCCTGTACGAGTGCATCCTCTGCGCGAGCTGTTCGACGAGCTGCCCGAGCTTCTGGTGGAACCCCGACAAGTTCGTCGGACCGGCGGGCCTGCTGCAGGCCTACCGCTTCATCGCCGACAGCCGCGACGAGGCCACCGGCGAGCGGCTGGACAACCTCGAGGACCCGTACCGCCTCTTCCGCTGCCACACGATCATGAACTGCGTCGACGTCTGCCCGAAGGGTCTGAACCCGACGAAGGCGATCGGCAAGATCAAAGAGCTGATGGTCCGGCGCGCCGTTTGACCGGGCGCAAGGACAAGCCGCGCCCGGCAGGCGACAAACTGTGGATCCACGTCTGGACGATCGTTCGCTGAGCCGGCTGCGGTGGCGGTGCCGCCGCGGGCTGCTGGAGAACGACCTGTTCATCGAACGATTCTTCCGCCATCACGAGGAGACGATCACGACACGGCAGGCCGCAGGGCTCGAGGCCCTGATGGACCTGCCGGACAACGATCTGCTCGACCTGCTGTTGCGCCGCACGGAACTGCAGGGCGAGTTGGATCGTCCCGAGGTCGGCGAGGTGCTGGAGCAGCTGCGACGGTCCCCCCCGGGACGAACGACCGATTGAGAAAGGCCAAGAGAGATGACCCCCTCCGACGTGAAAGCCACCCTGTCGTTCTCCGACGGCAGCCCCGACATCGACATGCCGCTGTACAAGGGCACGCACGGCCCGGATGTCATCGACATCCGCAAGCTCTATGCCCAGACCGGCAAGTTCACCTACGATCCCGGCTTCCTGAGCACCGCGTCGTGTCAGTCGACGATCACCTACATCGACGGCGACAAGGGTGAACTGCTCTACCGGGGCTACCCCATCGAGCAGCTGGCGGAGAAGTGCGACTTCCTCGACGTCTGCTACCTCCTGCTCAAGGGCGACCTGCCGGACGTGCAGCAGCAGAGGGACTTCCAGAAGCTCGTGACCGCTCACACGATGGTCAACGAGCAGATGCAGTTCTTCCTGCGCGGCTTCCGCCGCGACGCACACCCGATGGCCGTGATGACCGGCCTGGTCGGCGCGCTTTCGGCCTTCTATCACGACAGCACGGACATCAACAACCCGCACCACCGGGATGTCGCGGCGATCCGCCTGATCGCCAAGATGCCCACGCTCGTCGCGATGTCGTACAAGTACGGCGTCGGCCAGCCCTACATGTACCCGAGGAATTCGCTGTCCTACACGGCGAACTTCATGCGGATGATGTTCGCGACCCCTTGCGAGGAGTACGAGCCGAACGACGTGCTCGTGCGCGCGCTGGACCGCATCTTCATCCTGCACGCCGACCACGAGCAGAACGCCAGCACCTCGACGGTGCGACTGTGCGGCAGCTCGGGCACGAACCCGTTCGCGGCGATCGCCGCGGGCGTGGCCTGCCTGTGGGGGCCGGCTCACGGCGGGGCCAACGAGGCCGCGCTGAACATGCTCGAGGACATCCAGCGCCAGGGCGGTGTCGAGAAGATCGGCGAGTTCATCAAGCAGGTCAAGGACAAGAACTCCAACGTGAAGCTGATGGGCTTCGGGCACCGGGTCTACAAGAACTACGACCCGCGGGCCAAGCTGATGCGCGAGACCTGCCACGAGGTGCTCGGCGCGCTCGGCCTGGGCAACGACCCGTTGTTCAAGCTGGCGATGGCGCTGGAGAAGATCGCGCTGGAGGACGAGTACTTCGTCGCCCGCAAGCTGTACCCGAACGTCGACTTCTACAGCGGCATCGTGCAGCGGGCGATCGGCATTCCGGTGCCGCTGTTCACGGCGATCTTCGCGCTGGCCCGCACCGTGGGCTGGATCGCGCAGCTCAACGAGATGATCGGCGACCCCGAGTACAAGATCGGTCGTCCGCGTCAGCTCTACACCGGCGCCGCGCGCCGCGACGTGCCGCCGATCGACCAACGCTGAGCGACGGCCGCCGGCGCCCGCGAACCCTCGGCTCACCGCGGCGCGGGCGCATGGCGATCTCGACGGGCGATCGCATCGGACTGCTGTTCGACTTCGACTGGGACGCGGAGGCCCACCGGCGCATCGCCGCGCAAGCCGGCCTGCGGCTCGAGCGCGCAGGCTTCGACCTGTTCACCTTCCCCGACAACCTCGGGCTGCTCGGCTTCGATCTCGAGCGCTTCGCGCGGCGCCAGGCAGCTCGCGCGCGACGACAGCACTGGCGTGCCGTCGTCTCGCACCACGAGCAGTTCGGGGCGCTCGCGGCGGCGCTGGTTGCCGAGGCCGCGGGCCTGCCCGGCGCGAGACCCGAGGCGATCGTCGCCTGCCAGCACAAGCTGCATGCGCGCCGCGTGCTGCAGCAGGTCGCGCCGGAGGCGACACCGGCCTTCTCCGCGCTGGAGGCCGCCTACGGAGACCCCATCCCCGAGGGCCTGGCGTACCCGTGTTTCGTCAAGCCGGTCAAGGCGGCGTTCTCGGTGCTCGCCCGGCGCGCGGCCTCGCACGCCGAGCTCACCGCGCACACGCGATTCGGCCGCCGCGAACGCTGGGTGATCCGGCACCTGGTCGAGCCGTTCGAGCGCGTCGCGCGCTCGCGGCTGCCCGAGGCCGGCACCGCGCACCGGATGATGCTCGAGGAGCCCGTCAGCGCGCCGCAGTACAACCTCGACGGCTGGGTGCAGGGCGGGGAGCTCCACGTGCTGGGCTTCGTCGATGCGCAGATGGTGCCGGGCACGCAGGCCTTCATGCGATTCGACCTGCCGAGCCGCCTGGATCCGGAGCACCGGGCGCGGGCGGCCGATGTCGCGCGCCGCTTCCTGGAGGCGGTCGGCTTTCGCGACGGGTTCTTCAACATGGAGTTCTTCGTCGAGCCGCACAGCGGCCGCTTGACCGTCATCGAGTTCAACCCGCGCCTGGCGTCGCAGTTCGGCGACCTGTACCGCCGCGTGCTCGGGCGCGACCCCCATGCAATGGCGCTGGCGATCGCCGCGGGAGAGGAGGCCGCCGCCGTGCCTGCGGCCGCGCCCACGGCCGGGGCCGCGTCGAGCTTCGTCTTCCGCGCGCTGTCGGCCTCGCGGGTGCCACCAATGCCCTCGGCCTTGCAGCGAGCCCGGCTCCACCGCGAGTTCCCCGACGCGTTGCTGTTCGAGATGCCCAAATCCGGCCGGGCGCTGGAACGCGACTTCAAGTGGCTGGGCAGCCATCGCTACGGTATCCTGCACCTCGGCGGTCGCGACCCGGACGACTTGCGGGCCCGCTGCGAGCGGGCCAGCGCGATGCTCGGCTGGCCGGCGCCTTACGCCGACGTGGCCGATGTCACCGAGGTCACGGAACTCGCGCTCGACGCCGCAGTCCCTCTCGCCCGCCCCGGAGGATCCCGCTGATGATGTCCTTGCCTGCCCGCCGGCGTGCGCCGTGGCTCGCTGTCGTCCTGGTTGTCGCACTCGCCGGCTGTGCGCCGATGAAGGCACAGAACCCGCCGGGTTCGCTGCGCCCGGTCAACGCCGTCGCGCTGGACGGAGACGAGCGCGTGATGCTCGCCGGACACGATGTCGTCGCCTACTGGACACTCGGCCGGCACGTGCCGGGCTCGCCGCAGTTCAAGAGCGTCCATGAGGGCGTGACCTTCCGCTTTGCCACGGCAGAGCACAAGGCGCTGTTCGATCGCGAGCCGGCGCGCTACCTGCCGCAATTCGGCGGCTACTGTGCGAACGGCATCGTCTACGGCATCCCGTGGGGCGGTGATGCCGACAGCTGGCGTATCGTCGACGGGCGCCTGCTGATCTTCGGCGGCGCCGGTTCCAAGGCCGCGTTCGAACTCGATGTCAACGGCAACCTCGCCTTGGCCGATCGCTACTGGCGGGACGAGGTGGCCGGTCGTCACAGCTTCCTGCAGCGGGCCTGGCGCCTCGTGGTGCGCGTGCCCCACTACAAGAGCGGCGAGGAACTCGCGCGCGACGTCGCGCAGGCGCGCGCCCGCCAGCCCTGACCGGACAGCCCTGACCCGGCCGCCCGGGGCTGTGGCCGCGCCGCTGACCGGCGAGCGCAAGGCGAAGCCGGCAGGCCTCGGCGTGATCGATTCCCGGCGGCGGCACCCGCTCCACCCGAATCGAGGATCCGGGGTGCCAAAAGAGTCCTTGAGGGAGGACCCGCGCCAGCCCACAATGCCGAGGAATCGATACCGGACGTGAGAGAGGGCAAGCGGGCGTGAGTGGTGTCAAGGCGAGGGGGAGGCGCGACGCGGTGGCAGGCAGGATGGCCCAGGCCGGCTGCGTGGGGGCGAGCGGGCGCAGGACGGCGGAGGCTGCGTCGTCTCCGGGCCGCGGCCGGCCGACCGCTGCATCCGGCCCGAGGGCGGCGTGATGGCCAACGGCGGTGGCTCGACGGTCGCTCGCACGCGCGACGGCGTTCGCACGCTCAAGCGCAAGACCCTGCTCGGGTTGCAGCGGTCGCTGCACTACTCGGGCGCCGCGCGGCTCGACCGCCGGCTGGGATCGCGCGCCGGTTTCATCGCGCTGATGTACCACAGCGTGCCGGACCTGCTGCGGGCCCGCTTCGTCGATCCGGCGGGCGCGATTCCGGCCGAGATCTTCGACAAGCAGCTGTCGCTGCTGAAGAAGCACTGCGACGTCATCTCGCTGTCCGATGCGGTGGCGTGGATGCGCGGGCAGGGGCGGTTGCCCGAGCGTGCCGTCGTGCTGACCTTCGACGACGGCTACCTCGACAACCTCGAGGTCGCCGCACCGCTGCTGCGCTGGCACCGCTTGCCGGCGACCCTCTTCGTCGCCACCGGCTACGTCGATCGCCAGGAACCGCAGTGGATCGACGAGCTGTTCTGCGCCTTCCGCTACCGCCAGCGCCATGTGCTCGAGCTGGCCGACCGCTCGGGGACCTTCGACCTGTCCAACGAACGTGTCGAGCGGGAAGCGTACGCGGCGGTCGCCGGACAGATGCTCGCCGGTGATGTCACGCGGCGGCGCCAGTTGCTGCAGGAGGTGAAGTCCTGCCTCGAGCCGTCGCGCTCGGTGCCGCGCCTGACGCTGAGCTGGGAGCACCTGCGCACGCTGCGACGGGTCTACCCCGAGTTCGAGGTCGGCCTGCACAGCCACGACCATGTCGACCTCAGCGCGTTGCCGGTCGACGCCGCGATCGACGAGGTTCGCCGCTCGCAGATGCGCTTCGAGGCCGAACTCGGGCACGCGGCGCGCTACATGAGCTACCCGTACGGCCGCAGCACGCCCGAACTGGCGGCTCGGCTGCCCGGGATCGGCGTCGAGGCGGCCTTCACGACGCAACCCACCGAGCGGGTCACGGCCCGTGTCAGTCCGTGGGCGATGCCGCGCTACGAAGTCACGCGATCCCTGACCGATTTCCGCCTGTGGAGCGAGGGTGTGCTGCCCGAACTGGGCCGCCGCATCTTCGGCCAGGTGGCCGATCGTGCGTAGGGCGATGAGTCTCCCCCGCTGCGGCGACAGCGTCCTGGCATGAAGATCACCCGCATCCGGGCCGTCGAGCTCGACCAATCCCTCGTCGATCGCTGGCGTCAGCTGCAGGCGGCCGACCCCACGCTGGGCAGCCCCTACTTCTGCGTGGAGTACGTGCAGGCAGCCGCGGCCGTGCGCCCCGAGGTGTTCGTCGGCGTGATCGAGGCCGAAGGCGCGGTGCAGGGCTTCTTTGCGTTCGAGCCGGTCTCGCGCCGCGTCGCGGGTCCGGTCGGCGGGCGCCTGTCCGACTGCCACGGCCTGCTGGCCGCCAACGGGCTGCCGCTCGATGCCGCCCAGCTCGTGCGGGCCTGCGGCATGAGCATCTGGGACTTCGACCACGTGCCGGCGTCGCAGCGCATCTTCGAGCCCCACGCGACCGTGCACGACCAGTCTCCGGTGATGGACGTGGCGCAGGGCTACGAGGCCTACCTGGACCAGCGCAAGGCCGCCGGCGCGCAGCGCGTCTCGCAGATGCTGCGCAAGGCGCGCAAGTTCGAGCGCGAGGTCGGCACGCTGCGCTTCGAGGCCGATTGCCGCGACCCGCGGGCGTTCGCGCAGGTCGTGCAGTGGAAACGCGAGCAGTGCCTGCGCACCGGTGTCCCGGACTTCCTCTCCTGGGGCTGGACCACCGAGTTGCTGGAACGGATCGGATCGGTCGACACGCCGGGTTTCGCCGGCCGCCTGTCGGTGCTGTGGCACGACGACGTGATCCTCGCCGCGCATTTCGGCATGCGCAGCGCCTCCGTCTGGCACTGGTGGTTCCCGGGCTACAACGACGCCTACTCCGACCACTCCCCGGGCGGCATCCTGCTGCTCAGGGTGGCCGAGGCCGCCGCGCAGGCCGGCATGCAGCACGTCGACCTCGGCAAGGGCGAGGATGCGTACAAGCGATCGTTCGCGACGGGTGCCATCCCGCTGCTCGAAGGCAGCGTCCTGGTGCCGTCGCTGAGCAGCACCTGGCGGCGGCTGCGGACCTCGACGCGGACGTTCCTGCGCGAGTCGGCGGCCCTCGAACCCGCCCGTGCGGCCTACCGCCACGTGCGCGACCGCGTGTCGAGCCGTCCGCTGGCCCGTGCCGGCGGCTGACACGCGGCGGCGCCCGCGCGCCGCGCCGGACTGTCGCCTGGGGATGGGCCGGGCGGCTGCAGTGGGTTAGCGTCCGTTCCTGCCGGCCGCTGGCGCCGGAGCCCGGCTTACCGCCATTCAACCGAAGCGTGCGATGACCTCCTCGAACCGCCCCCTGGCCCTGGTCGCCGGCGACATCAGCATGGTTCGCGCGCTGGGACGGCAGGGCATCCCGGTGGCGCTGGCCACCTCCGAGACCGATGCCCCGATCCTGCACTCGCGCTACTGCAGGTCCATCGTCCGCATTCCGAGCTGGGTGTCCGACCCGGACGGCGCGGTCGACGCCCTCATCCGCTGGGCGCGCACCCAGCCGAGCAAGCCGGTGCTCTTCTACCAGGGCGACCACGACCTCGTCGCGGTGTCGCGCTCGCGCGATCGCCTCGCCGAGGTGTTCTCGTTCGTGCTGCCGCCGGCCGGGCTGGTCGACGCGCTGACCGACAAGCTGAAGTTCGAGGATCTCGCGCGCGAGCGCGAGCTGCCCGTGCCGCGCACGCTGCGCCTGCGACCCGGCGACGACGTACGCGCCCGGCTGCGCGACTGGACCGACTTTCCGGCCGTGCTGAAACCGTCCATGCGGACGAACTGGTACTCGCGCATCGGCTGCCTGCAGAAGGCGCTGCGCGTGCAGTCCCGCGCCGAGCTCGACGAGCAGCTCGCGTTGATCGGCTCGCTGGACATCGACCTGCTCGTGCAGGCGGCCGTCGAGGGTGGCGAGGACCGCATCGTCAGCTACCACGCCTACGTGCGCCCCGACGGCTCGATCGCCGCGGAGTTCACCGGGCGCAAGGTGCGCACCTTCCCGCGCCTGTACGGCATCTCGAGCCACGTGACGATCACCGACGACCGGGAGGTGCTGCAAGCCGGGCGTTCGGTGGTCGGCAGGCTCGGCTTCACCGGGGTGCTGAAGGCGGACTTCAAGATCGACGAGCGCGACGAGCGGATGTTCCTGCTCGAGATCAACCCCCGCTTCAACCTCTGGCACCACCCGGGCACCGTGGCCGGCGTGCCGATCCCGCAGATCGTCTACGAGGACTGCACCGGCGTGCCGCGTCGTCGCGAGGCTCCGCGGCTGACGGGTGCCGGCGTGCGCTGGGTCGACCCGGTGCTCGACTGGATGGCCTGCAAGGAGTACTGCGCCGCCGGCGAGCTGACCCGCGGCCGGTGGCTGGTGCAGCTGGTCACCGCGGCGGTCAACGAGGGATTCACGTGGCGCGACCCGATGCCGGGGCTGGTCGCGCTGCGCGCGCGCATCGACCGCCGGCTCGCCCGCTGGTTCGGCCACCATGCAGTACGCGCTGATCGCTGACATCCACGGCAACCGCGAGGCGCTCGAGGCGGTCCTCCAGGCGATCGACCGGGAGTACCCGGGCGCCGCGATCCTCTGCCCCGGCGACATCGTCGGCTACGGGCCCGACCCGGCGTCGTGCGTCGACCTGCTGCGCGAGCGCGGCGTGCCTTGCGTGCGCGGCAACCACGAGGAGATGGTGGTCGGCCTGCGCGACTTCTCGCGCTGCGTGGCAGCCGGCATTCACGCGGCGACCTGGACCCGGCGCCAGCTCAGCGAGGGACAGCTGCGCTTCCTGCGCGAGCTGCCGATCCGTCGCCCGGTCGACGCAAGCCTGTGGATGTGCCACGGCGACCTGCTGAATGCCGACACCTATGTCAGCGACGCCGCGTCGGCCGGCCGCGCGCTGGAGCAGCTCGGCGAACTCGCGCCGGCCGCGCGCGTGCTCGTCTGCGGGCACACGCACCACGCGGCGGTGTACACGCACGGGACGGCGTTCCGTGTCCAGCCTGCCGCGGGATCGGTGCCCCTCGACCCGGCCCGGCGGCATGTCGTCAACCCGGGTGCGGTGGGGCAGTCGCGCGACGGCGAGCCGATGGCGCGATTCGCGGTGCTCGACCTCGATCGCCACGCGCTGCACTTCCACCGGCTGGCCTACGACCACGCGACGACCGAATCCAAGATGCGCCGTGCCGGCTTGCGGGGCGGCGTCGTCCTGCTGCCCCCGCGCGGGGTGTGGCGCCGCGTCGAGCGCGCACGGACCCGCTGGGCCCGCTTCTGGGGCGAGCGCGACAATCGTCAACGCGGTTACCGCGCCGAGTTCGGCAGCTGACGACACCCGCCGGGCCCGGCGCCGGTGCCGCGTGGCCTCAGCGGGTCATCAGGCGTCGGCTCGCGTAGCTCAGCGCGTCGACCAGGGCGACGAGCAGCAACATCGCGCCGAGGATCGTGCAGGTCTTGCCCATCTGGAACAGGCCCATGTGGAACGACAGCAGCTGGCCGAGGCCGCCGGCGCCGACCACGCCGAGCACCGCCGCCGCCCGGATGTTGTTCTCCCAGCGGTACAGCGTGTAGCTGAGCAGCTGCGGCAGGACCTGGGGCAAGGTCGCGTGGAGCAGCACGCGACCGGCCGGCACGCCCTGCACGCGCAGGGCCGCCGCGGGCCCCGGTGGCGCGTTCTCCAGCGCGTCGGCGAACAGCCGGCCGAGCACGCCCGTGGTGTGGAAGGCCAGCGCCAGCGTGCCCGCGAAGGGGCCGAGGCCGGCCGAGATCAGCAGCAGCGCGGCCCACACCAGCTCCGGGATCGAACGCAGCGCATTGAGCAGCAGGCGGGCGCTGGCGCGCGGGACGCGGCCGGCGCCGGCGTGCTCGCGGCTTGCCGGCAGGGCCAGCGCAAGGCCGCAGGCCGCGGCCAGCAGCGTGCCCAGCGCCGACATGGCCAGCGTCTCCGCCGAACCGATCGCGACCTTGCGAAGGAAGTCGGGGCTGGTGTCCGGCGGGAAGAACTCGCCGAAGAAGCGGCCCATGGCCGAGAGGGCTTCAGCGGAGAGGAAGTCGCGCCAGCGCAGGTCCAGGCTCCAGAAGCTGGCCACGACGAGGGCGATGAAGCCGGCAGCCATCCAGCACGCCTTGCAGCGCGCGTCGAACAGCCGGGGTGGCAGGCGGTACGGCGGGTTCGCCGCGGCCGGCGGGCGCGGCGTGGCGCGGTCGGGTCGGGCGTCCACGGCGCTCATCCCAGCAGGCGACGCAGCATCGCGCTGGCGGCGTCGGCCAGCGCGACGAGCACGACGAAGACCAGCAGCATCGTCGCGACCTCGCCGCCGGCGAACATCTTCATCGAGTTGTCCAGCTGCTGGCCGAGGCCGCCGGCGCCGACGAAGCCGAGCACCACGGACGACCGGATCGCGCACTCCCAGCGGTAGATGGTGTAACTCGTCAACTCAGTGGCGTGGGTCGGCAGCAGGGCATAGAAGAAGGCCTGCAGGCGCCCACCGCCGTGGCGCAGCAGCGTGGTGCAGGGGTGGTCGTCGCCCGATTCGAGGATCTCGCCGTAGACCTTGCCGAGCATGCCACCGTAGGTCAGGGCGATGGCCAGCACGCCCGCCGTCGGCCCCAGGCCGACCACGCGCACGAACACGAGCGCCCACACCAGCTCGGGCACCGATCGCAGCACGATCAGCGTCCAGCGCAGGGCCTGGCGCAGCGCGAACGGCAGGCGGGCCATGCGCCCCGACAGGGCCGACACCGACAGCACGCGCGTGGACAGCAGCGTCGCGGGCACCGCGATCACCAGCGCCAGCGTGATGCCGGCCGTGGCGATGGCCACGGTGCGCCAGGTCTCGCGGGCGACCATCGCCAGGAACTCGGCCCCGACGGCCGGCGGCAGGAAGCTGGCGAGGAAGTCGCGCGTCGGCTTCAGGTTGTCCGCGTGCCACAGCGTCCACGGACGGAACTCGGTGGCCACGAGGGCCGGCCAGAGGAGGGCCAGGGCCGCGCAGAACCAGAAGACGCGGCCGCTCCACGCCGGATCGCGCAGGCGGGGCTGCAGGGCCGGGGCGGGTGCCGCGCGTGTCATGTCAGGACCTGGACGCCGGGCGAGGGCGCCGGAATCCCGGCCGTGAGCGGATGCCGGCGGGCGGTCACGGGGGCGTGCGGCATGCGCTCAGCGGCAATGCATGGCGGCGGGAGCCGTCGGGGCGGGCGGGGGAGGCTCGACTCCGGCGGGCTGGCCCTGCAGCTCGTGCTCGTGCCGGGCGTACAGCTCGGCAAGCCGCTGGCGCGTCACCTCGGCAGCCGGCAGGTCGAAGAACAGGAGCCCGTCGCGCAAGCCGACGATGCGCGGGAAATGCGCCAGCGCGGCGTCGACCTGGTGCAGCGTCGCCACCAGCGTGGCCTGCCGCTGGCGCGCCGCCTCGACCAGCGCCGCGATCGCCTGGCCGGCACGTGCCGGGTCGAGGGCCGACAGGGGTTCGTCGATCAGCCACAGCGAGGCGGGCGACAGCAGCGCGCGGGCCAGCCCGACGCGCTGTCGCTCGCCGCCGGACAGCCGGTCGACGCGGTCGAACAGCTTGTCGCCGAGGTCGAAGCGCTCCAGGGCGCGCCATGCGCCCTCGATGTCGTCGGGATAGACCAGCGAGCGCAGGCTGCGCCACAGGCCGATGGCCGGCAGCCGTGCGGCGAGCACCGCCGTGACCACACGCTGGCGCGGCGGCAAGGGCGGTGTCTGCGGAGCCAGGAACAGCTGGCCGCGCAGCCGGCGCAGCTCCCGCGGCGGCAGCTCCCACGGCGAGCGGTCATCGAGCGTCACCACGCCCGCCGACGGCGGCAGCGCCGCGGCCGCCACGTGCATCAACGTGGTCTTGCCGGCGCCCGACGGGCCGATGACTGCCACGTGCTCGCCGCGTCCGAGTTCCAGCGTCAGCGAGCGCAGCGCATCGGGCGTTCCCGCCCGGGCTGCCGGGTGGCGGGCGCTCAGCGCCTGCAGCGCGAGCTTCACCTGGGCCGTCCGTCAGAGCAGGCCGGCGCTGCGCGCCGCGGCCTCCAGGCCCTTGTAGTTCTCCGGGCGCGTCGGGATGTAGCGCGTCGCGCGGTTGAGCTGCAGGATCTCCTTGCCCTCGGCGGTGTCCGGGCTCAGGTCGAGCAATGCCTTGGTGACGCGCTCGCGCAGCGCGGCCGGCATGTCGGCGTGCACGGTCCAGTTGTAGTTGAAGTAGGGCGGCGTCGTGTAGAAGACGTCCACCGCCTTCGTGTCGACCTTGCCTTCGCCGACGAACTTGCGCCAGACGGTGATGTCCAGCGCGGCGGCGTCGACCTTGCCGGAGACCACCGAGGCGATCGTCGCGTCGTGGGCACCGGAGTAGGCGATGCGGCGGAAGTCCTTCTCGGGATTCAGCCCGGCCTGCAGCAGGAAGCTGCGCGGCATCAGGTGTCCCGAGGTGCTGCTCTGCGAGCCGAACGAGACCTGGCGTCCCTTCATGTCCGCCAGCGTGCGGATGCCGGAGTCGGTCTTCGCGATGAAGACCGACTGGAAGCGCGTGTCCTCCTCGCGCTGGGCGATCGGCACGACCTTGCCGCCGGAGCGCAGCGACGCCTGCACGTGCGTGAAGCCGCCGAACCACACCAGGTCGACCTTCTTGCCGACCAGGGCCTCGACGGCGGCCGGGTAGTCGCTCACCGGCGTGAATTCCACCGGCATCCCCAACCGCTTCTCCAGGTACTTGGCCAGGGGCGTGAACTTGCGCACCTGCTCGGTGGCGGCTTCCTCGGGGATCGTGGTCACGCGGAAGACGGTCTGCGCGTGCGATATCGCGCCGAAGGCGATCAGTGCGCAGCTCAGCAGGGCCTTCAGCGTGCGGGAGGGGGACAGGTCGATCATCGCAAGCTCCTGGAGAAGCGGTTGGGAGGGCCCGCATTAGAGCGCAGTCGGGCCTCCCGCGCTGACGTGCTGTTACAGTGCCTCGATGGCGTCCGACCTGCCGCGCGTGGCGCGCAGCCCCCGCTTCCTGCAGCTGCACCGCCACGACGACGCGGCGCTGCAGCGCGAACTCGAGGACGGGCTGCTGGCCGCCGCCGCCAGCATCGCGCCGAAGTTCCTCTACGACCCGCTCGGCTCGCGCCTCTTCGACGCGATCACCGAGCTGCCCGAGTACTACCCGACGCGCACCGAGGCGGCGATCTTCCTGCGCCACGCGCGCGAGATGGCCTGCGCCGTGCATCGGGGCGCGACGCTGGTCGACCTCGGGGCGGGCAACTGCTGCAAGGCCGGGCGGCTCTTCGGCGTGCTCGAGCCCCGCCGCTACGTCGCCGTCGACATCTCGGTGGAGTTCCTGCACAACGCGCTGCAGGCGCTGCAGCGAGAGCACCCGCAGGTCGAGATGCTGGGCATCGGGATGGACTTCTCGGCTCGCCTGTCGCTGCCCGACGAATGCGGCGACGGCCCGCGCGTCGTCTTCTACCCCGGCTCGAGCATCGGCAACTTCTCGCCCGACCAGGCGCTGCGCTTCCTGCGCGAGGCGCGCGAGGCGGCCCGTGACGGTGACCTGCTGATCGGCGTGGACCTGCTCAAGTCGCGCGAGCAGCTCGTGCGCGCCTACGACGACGAGCTCGGCGTTACCGCGGCCTTCAACCTGAATCTCCTGAACCACGTGAACACCCTGCTGGGCGCCGACTTCCGCGTGCGCGACTGGCGTCACGTCGCGGAGTTCGAAGCGGCCGCGTCGCGCATCGAGATGCACCTGGAGGCCCGCCGGGCGCTCGTCGTGCGCTGGCCCGGCGGCGAGCGCCGCTTCGAGGCCGGCGAGCGAATCCACACCGAGAACTCGTACAAGTACGAGCCGCAGCGCTTCGCCGGCCTGCTCGGCGAGGCCGGCTTCGGCGGGATCCGGGCGTGGACCGATCCACGCGGCTGGTTCGCCGTCTTCTCGGCGAGCGCCTGAGCCGGCGCACCGGCCCGTGCCGCGCTGCGGACGCGGGACGTCCGCAGCCCTTCGGCAGGCACTCGCCCGTCCTCAAGGGACGGCTTCGGGTCCGGCCTCCGGCCGGCAGCTGCGGAAGCCGGCGAAGATGTCGGTTCGGTCGCCCGTGAAGTAGTTGCGGTAGCGGGAGTGGCGCATGGCCGGCCAGGTCGCGAACGATGCCCCGCGCAACACGGGCCGGCCATCGAAGAAGGGCTGCGAGTAGTCGCGGTACGGGTGGGCGACGAAGCCCGGGTAGGGCGCGAAGGGGCTGGCGGTCCACTCCCAGACCTCGCCCCAGCGGAAGGCATCGCCGCAGGTCGTCGCGGCGCACTCCCATTCGGCTTCGGTCGGCAGGCGCCGTCCTGCCCAGCGGCACCACGCGGCAGCCTCGTGCACGCTCAGGTGGATCGCCGGCTCGTCGGGGTCGAGCGCGGCCCACTGGCCGAAGAGCGCGCGTTGCCAGGCCTCGCCCTCGCGCACGACGTGCCGCGGCCTGCCGGCCGACTGACGCTGGCGCCACGCCCATCCCTCGCTCGTCCACCAGCGAGCCTCGTCGTAGCCGCCGGCCTCGACGAAAGGCAGGAAGCGGCCCCAGGTCACCGGCGCGCTGTCGATCGCGAAGCCCTCGAGCGCGACCTCGTGGGCACCGAGTTCGTTGTCGAACGCGAAGCCGCCGCCCGCCGACCCGAGCAAGAAGGCCTGCCGCGCCACCTCGATCTCGCCGGCCGGCGCCGCGCGGCTCGGTTGCAGCGCGATGCCGCTGCCGCGCAGGTCGATCGCCAGGGTCTGCGCCATGTAGATCCAGGCCTCGAGGTGCATCGCCTCGTGCGCGAAGGCCAGCCGGAACATGTACAGCCCGTCGTCGCCGTCGCCGCAGGTCCGCAGCAGCGCCAGCGTGCGCTCGCGCACGCGCTGCACGTCGCGCCACGTGGCCCCGGCGTCGGGCAGGTCCAGGTGCCAGCGGCGCGTGTGGGCCACCTGCGCCGAGTGGTACAGCGCCTCGGCGTCGCGCACCGGCGACGCCGCACGCGGCGAGTCGGGGTTCGCGCGGGGCCCGAGCAGACGTTGCGGGTTGCGGCCGATCCAGAAGTCCTCGAACCAGCCGATGTGGCCCAGTTCCCAGCGCGGCGGGTTCAGCTCCGGCGCGTATCGCACGTCCATCGAGGGCGGCAGCGCGGCGCGGTACGCCTGCCAGACGCGTCCGAGCGCGTCCCGCAGGCCGCCCAGCAGGCCGGCAAGCGCCTCGGGTCCGGCGCGGCGGAAGTCGGTGGGCGTCTCAGGGTGGCCGGCCGCCAGGGTCGGCTCGGGATGGGGGCTCATCAGGCGCTATAACCGCAAGGGTGAAGCCGACGATCTGCCTCGTGACACCCGCCCTGGCATCGGCCAACAACGGCAACTGGCAGACCGCGTCGCGCTGGGCGCGCATGCTGTCGACGCATTATCGGGTGCGCCTGAGCGCTCGCTGGGACGGGCAGGACGCCGCGGCGATGATCGCGCTGCACGCACGCCGATCGGCCGACTCGATCGCCGCCTGGGCCGCCCGGCCGCGGCGCGGGCCGCTCGTCGTCGTGCTGACCGGCACCGACCTGTACCGCGACATCGCGAACGACGACGCGGCGCGCCGCTCGCTGGAAGTGGCCGACCGGCTCGTCGTGCTGAACGAGGCGGGCATCGACGGGCTGCCGGCCGAACATCGCGCCAAGGCCAGGGTGTGCCTGCAGTCCTGCCCGGCGCGACGGCGGCTGCGCAAGCCCGTGCGCTGGCTGCGCGCCGTGATGGTCGGTCACCTGCGCCCCGAGAAGGATCCGCGCACCTTCTTCGCCGCTGCGCGGCTGCTGGCGGCCCGGGCGGACATCCGCCTGGAGCACATCGGGGGCGCGCTGGATCCGGTGCTGGCCGAGGAGGCCCGGTCGCTGGCCGCCGAGCAGCCCCGCTACCGCTGGCTCGGGGCGCTGCCGCACGCCCGTGCACGCGACCACATCCAGCGGGCACACGTGCTCGTCCACCCCAGTGTGCTGGAAGGCGGCGCGCATGTCGTGATCGAGGCCCTGCGCAGCGGCACGCCGGTGATCGCCTCGCGCATCCCGGGCAACGCCGGCCTGCTCGGGGCCGACTACCCCGCGACCTTCGAGCCGGGCGACGCGGCCGGGCTTGCCGCCTGGCTGCGGCGCGTCCGCGACGACGGCGCTATGCTCGCGGCCCTGCAGGCACGCTGCGACGCGCGTGCGCCGCTGTTCGATCCCGCGCGCGAGCGGAGTTCGCTGCTCGAGCTGATGGACGGCGTGATGAAGGCCGACGATGAACCTCCCCGAGAAACCTCCTGAACCGCGACTGACGTCGCTCAGCCACGGCGGTGGCTGCGGCTGCAAGATCGCGCCCGGTGTGCTGGCGCAGATCCTGAAGGGCACGGCAAACCTGCCGGTGCCGCCGCAGTTGCTCGTCGGCATCGAGACGGCCGACGACGCGGCGGTGTACCAGCTCAACGACGAGCAGGCGCTGATCGCGACGACCGACTTCTTCATGCCGATCGTCGACGACCCCTTCGACTTCGGCCGCATCGCGGCGACCAACGCGATCAGCGACGTCTACGCGATGGGTGGCCGGCCGATCATGGCACTGGCCCTCGTCGGCATGCCCTTCGGCGTGCTGTCGGCGCAGACCATCGGCCGCATCCTCGAGGGCGGCAACGCGGTATGCCGCGAGATCGGCATCCCGATTGCCGGCGGGCACACGATCGACTCGGTCGAGCCGATCTACGGGTTGGTGGCCCTCGGGCTGGTGCACCCGAAGCGGGTGCGCCGCAATGCCGATGCGCGTGCGGGCGACCGCCTGGTCCTCGGCAAGCCGCTGGGTGTGGGCGTGATGTCCGCGGCGTTGAAGAAGGGTGAACTCGGCGAGGCGGGCTATGCGCGCATGATCGCCTCGACGACGAAGCTGAATACGCCCGGGGCCGACCTGGCCGAGTTGCCGGGCGTGCACGCGATGACCGATGTCACCGGCTTCGGCCTGGCGGGCCACGTGCTGGAGGTCGCACGCGGAGCCGGGGCGACGGCCGTCGTCGATTGGGCGCGCGTGCCCTTGCTGCCCGGGGTGCGCGAGCTGGCCGCCCGCGGCCTGGTCACCGGCGCCTCCGCTCGCAACTGGGCCGCCTACGGTGCCGATGTCAGCTTGCCGGCCGCGTTCGCGGCCGAGGACCGCGCGTTGCTCACGGACCCGCAGACCAGCGGCGGTCTCGTCGTGTCGTGCGACGCGGCCTGCGTCGAGCAGGTGATGGCCGTCTTCCGCGAGCGGGGCTTCGGCGAAGTCGCGGAGATCGGCCGCGTGGAGGCCGGCCCGGCGCGGCTCGAGGTGTGCTGAGGCCCGGCGGCCGGCTCAGCGCTTGCCGCACCGCGGTCGGGGCCGCGCGGGGCGCCCATCCGGGCGCCTGAGCGCCGGCGAGTTGGCGGCCGTTCAGGCCGCGGCCTCGAGGCCGCTCTCGAAGTGCTGCCGCATCAGACGGCGCGCGCCGTCACCGTCGCGCCGATCGATCGCCGCCATCAGGGCGCGGTGCTCCGCCAGCGAATCGGCGAGGCGCCCGGCCTTGAACAACGAATGGTGCCGGTTGAGCTTCATGACCTTGCGCAGGTCGGTCACCACCTGCGTCGCCCATCGGTTGCCGGCGGCCTGGAGCAGCGCCATGTGGAACTGCTCGTTGGTCGCGAAGAAGGCGGCGGGGTGGCCCGCCTGGCGCTCGAGGCGATCGTGCAGGCGCCCGAGCTCGGCGCGTTGCGCCTCGCTGGCGTGCTCGGCCACCTGCGCGGCCGCGTCGCTCTCGAGCAGCGCGAGCACGTGATAGACCTGGCGCACGTCGTCGCGCGACATCTCGGTGACATAAGCACCGCGGCGCGGCTTCATGGTCACCAGGCCTTCGACGGCGAGCACCTTGAGCGCCTCGCGCATCGGGGTGCGGCTGATGCCGTAGGCGGCGGCCAGCTTGAGCTCGTCCACCCAGCTGCCGGGCTCGAGTTCGCGGCGAAAGATCTGCTGGCGCAGCCGCTCGGCGACCTCCTCGTACAGCGGGCGGGGCGCGAGCGGGCGGGCAGCGGTGTCGGCGGCGTCCATGGCAGCGGTGCGGCGCGAGGAGGACGTCAGGACGGGGGCGTCAGCATCGCGTTGGGCTGGAGGCCATAATTATGCATAATGACCGGCGGTCGGCAAGATCCCGTCGCCGATCGGAGCCCTCCGGAGCCATGTCCATGAGCAGCACCCCCGAGTTCAGCCCCGTCTCCCTCGAGCAATGGTCCCGCGCCGCTGCCAAGTCGGCGCCCGGGGGCGACCTGTCGGCGCTGGACTGGGTGACCCCCGAGGGCATCACGGTCAAGCCGTTGTACACGGCCGCCGACGTGGCCGGCCTGCCGCATGCCGACACCCTGCCCGGCTTCGCACCATTCGTCCGCGGGCCGCAGGCCACGATGTACGCCGTGCGGCCGTGGACGATCCGCCAGTACGCCGGGTTCTCGACCGCGGAGGAGTCCAACGCCTTCTACCGCAAGGCCCTGGCCGCCGGCGGCCAGGGCGTCAGCGTCGCATTCGACCTGGCCACCCACCGGGGCTACGACAGCGACCACCCGCGGGTGACCGGCGACGTCGGCAAGGCCGGCGTCGCGATCGACAGCGTCGAGGACATGAAGATCCTCTTCGACGGCATTCCGCTGGACAAGGTCAGCGTGTCGATGACGATGAACGGGGCCGTGCTGCCCGTGCTGGCGGGCTACGTCGTCGCCGCCGAAGAGCAGGGCGTGCGGCAGGACCAGCTGTCCGGGACCATCCAGAACGACATCCTCAAGGAGTTCATGGTCCGCAACA
>ERZ761602.2822-NODE-2822-length-26127-cov-415.388348_pt1 | contig 26127 bp, 20 predicted proteins | sample MGYA00512165_ERZ761602 | MGnify/ENA primary metagenome ERZ761602 (study PRJEB28899, sample SAMN02445085) | bioreactor sludge metagenome | biome: EBPR sludge; isolation source: Thorneside wastewater treatment plant | place: Australia: Brisbane, Thorneside...
CCTCGACGGCGAAGATCCCCTGCGGGCCCTGCAGCGCGCCACGGTCGCCGACCTGTCCGCCGGACTCGGCATAGAAGGGTGTTTCGTCGAGGACGACGACGCCCAGCTCGCCCTCGCCGAGCTGCTCGACGGCGCTGCCATCGCGGTAGAGCGCGAGCACGCTACCGCCGTACTCGAGTGCCTCGTAGCCATGAAAGACGGTTTCCGGACCGCTGTATTCGAGGGCCGCCGCCATGCGGAACTTGCCGGCGGCGCGCGCCTGTTCCTTCTGCTGCGCCATCGCCGCATCGAAGGCGGCGACATCGACCCGTACGCCACGCTCGCGGCAGACGTCGGCCGTCAGGTCGAGCGGAAAACCGAAGGTATCGTGCAGCTTGAACGCGGTCTGCCCGTTGAACACACCGTTGCCCGCCAGCGCCGCGAGTTCGCCCTCGAGGATGCCCATGCCGTGCTCGATGGTCTCGAAGAAGCGCACCTCCTCCTGCCGCAGCACCTCGGTGACGCGTGCCTGGTTGCTCAGCAGCTCGGGATAGGCGCCGCCCATTTCGGCGACCAGGTCGGGCACCAGACGATGGAAGAACGGCGCGCGCGCGCCGAGCTTGTAACCATGCCGGATGGCGCGGCGGATGATCCGCCGCAGGACGTAACCGCGCCCCTCGTTGCCGGCAATGACGCCATCGGCGATCAGGAACGAGCAGGCGCGGATGTGGTCGGCGAGGACGCGCAGCGACGGGCTGTCGAGGTCGGTCGCCGCGGTTTCGCGCGCGGCGGCGGCGATCAGGTTGACGAAGAGGTCGATCTCGTAGTTGCTGTGCACGTGCTGCAGGACCGCCGCCGTCCGCTCGAGCCCCATGCCGGTATCGACCGACGGCTTCGGCAGCGGGTGCATGACGCCGGCCTCGTCGCGGTTGAACTGCATGAAGACGTTGTTCCAGATCTCGATGTAGCGGTCGCCCTCCTCGTCCGGCGATCCCGGCGGCCCGCCGGGAATTCCTTCGCCGTGGTCGTAGAAGATCTCGGTGCACGGCCCGCAGGGGCCGGTATCGCCCATCATCCAGAAGTTGTCCGAGGCGTAGCGCGCACCCTTGTTGTCGCCGATGCGCACCACCCGCTCGGCCGGCACGCCGATGTCGCGCGTCCACAGCTCGTAGGCCTCGTCATCCTCGGCATAGACGCTGACCCAGAGGCGCTCGGCGGGCAGCTTGTAGACGTCGACCAGCAGTTCCCAGGCGTAGCGGATCGCGTCGCGCTTGAAGTAGTCGCCGAAGGAGAAGTTGCCGAGCATCTCGAAGAAGGTGTGGTGGCGCGCCGTGTAGCCGACGTTCTCGAGGTCGTTGTGCTTGCCGCCGGCGCGCACGCACTTCTGCGAGGTCGTCGCACGCAGGTAGGGCCGCTTGTCGAAGCCGAGGAAGACGTCCTTGAACTGGTTCATGCCGGCATTGGTGAACAGCAGCGTCGGATCGTCGTGCGGCACGAGCGAACTCGAGGCAACGATCTGGTGGCCCTTGGATTCGAAGAACCTGAGAAACTTCTCGCGGATTTCAGCACTTTTCATCGTTGTCGGCAGCGGTCTGGGCGAGTTCAAGGAGTCGCGATTCTAACTTGAAAGTCGCGCCGGCGGCCGCTTTCGCCGCCCGCCTGCCGCGCCAGCCGAACTTCGTCGACGCCGGCGTGCTGGACGTTGGTCAGCGATTCGGCAACCGCGCTGGAACGTTTCGGGGCAGCCTGCATGACGGCGCCGTACAGCGAGACGCCGCTGGCAACCAATTTCCCGACCTCACAGCAACCCAAGCTGCAGGCTGCCGCCCACTGGGTGGCTGTTGCCGATGGCACTGCCGAAGCGCTCGTCGCGTCGCTCGGCCTTGGCGCGTCCTGTGCCGCAGCCCCGCCGTGCCCGCTCGTCTTCGTCCGCCCGCCAGCGCAGCAGACCGACTTCGCGAGGGGCTTCCACTCGGCCTTGATCACTGCGCTGCTGCGCCACAAGGTCGCCGTCAGCCACACACCCGCCGGCGCCATCAGCCTCGACATCGACATACAGACCGTTCGTTTCTCGCCCAACCGGCCAGACGCACGCTTCTTGCCATTCAGCGCACTCTACGCCGGCGGCTGGGCGGCCTACGGTCTGGCGAAGCATGCCGCGCCGGCAGCCGCCGGACTCGCCGGCGCCGCTGTCGCTGGCGGCATCGACATCTATCGCTGGAACACCTCCGACTGGGCCAGCGGCCCGACGCCGCAGACCGAACTGATCGTCACCGTTTCCGCCAGCGACGCCACGCGCTACCTCGGCCGCGTCAGCAACGTCTATTACGTTGCTGACAGGGATGCTTCGCTCTACGCCGGGCCGCCGCAACTCTACGACATCGCCGTCGGAGGCGATCGATGAAAGCGCCCGCGCTCGCTGCCGCCCTCATCGCCTGCCTCGCCGCCGCTTGCGCCAACGAAACGGCCCGCCAGCGCGTACCCGAAGTCACTTACGCCGAGGCGGCGAACAGCGAACTCATCGCCACCAATTATCGCGCCGCCGACGCCCTCATGGCGCAGTTCGGCGGCAGCCCGACCGCCGGCCCGCTGATCGTCGCCACTGTGGTCAACATCGATGCCCTGGAGTTGTCCTCGACGCTCGGCCGCATGATTTCCGAACAGGTTTCGGCGCGCTTCTCGCAGCGTGGCTGGTTGATGGTCGAAATGAAGCTGCGCGGATCGATCTACATGCGACGCGGTGAAGGCGAACTGATCCTGACACGCGAGATCAGCGACATCGCACGCACCAACCAGGCGCAGGCGGTCATCGTCGGCAGCTACGCCGTCGGCGCCAGCGCCGTCTATGTCAATCTCAAAATCGTCCAGCCAGTCAGCAACGCCGTCCTGTCCGCCTACGATTACGTCCTGCCGGCGAATCAGGAAATCCGCACCCTGCTCGGCCGCAACCTCAGCCGCTGAGGGCGTCGCAACGGGGTCAGGGCCGGCGACTTCCTGCCTCAGACGGCTGCCGGCAGGCTCAGGGTGACGCGCAGACCGTGCAGCGGCGAAGCCGCCAGATCGACGTGACCACCGTAGAGCCGGGCCAGTTCGTCGACGATGGCGAGCCCGAGACCCGAGCCCGGCGTCTGCTCGTCCGCCCGCACCCCCCTGCCGAGGACCGCGTCGCGCTGCGCCGCGGCCACTCCGCTGCCGTCGTCGTCGATCGTGATCCGCAGCATCTCGCCATCCCGCTGCGCCGCCAGTTCGACGCGCTGCGTCGCCCACTTGCAGGCGTTGTCGAGCAGGTTGCCGAGCATCTCCTGCAAGTCCTGCACTTCACCGCGAAAGGCCAGGGCTTCCGGCATCACCCCGACCTGCAACTCGAGCGGGCGCTCGGCATGAATCCTTCGCATCGTGCGCAGCAGGCCGGCGATCACCGGCGCCAGCAGCGTCCGTGCCCCCGCGCCATGCGTCACGGCAGCCGCCTGCGCCCTCGCGAGATGGTAGTCGACCTGTCTCCGGGCCACCTCGACCTGTTCGGTGATCATCCGGGATTCCTCGTCCTGCCTGCCGTGGGCCGCGTTGGCGAGAACGCTCAACGGTGTCTTCAGCGCGTGCGCGAGGTTGCCGGCCTGGGTGCGAGCGCGCCGCAAGACCTCGCCGTTGTGAGCGAGGACGCCATTGAAGTCCTCGACCAGAGGCATCAGCTCGACGGGAAAGTTTCCTTGCAGACGCTCCGACCGACCGTCGCGCACGCGCCCGAGCGCGACGCGCAGCCGGCGCAGCGGCGCCAGCCCGACGACCACCTGCACCAGAACGGCCAACGCCAGCCCGACGCCGAGCAGCGCGAGCGCGCGCCAGAGCGCGCCGCTGAAACGCGCCACCGGCTCGGCGATCAGCCGCTCGTCCGCGGCGACGATCAGCCGCCAGCGGGTCGCGCTGGCCGCCGCAGCGCCGTCGAAGCGGACGCTGCGCTCGCTCAGCCCGAGCGTCGAGCCCTCGGGTCCGGCTACCCGGTGCCGGTGCATCTCGCCATCGGCGAGGCTGTCGGACGGCACGGCCAGGACACTGTCCCACAGCGAACGCGAGCGCAGAACGCCGGTCGCCGCCGCACTGCCGTCGCCGGCAAGGCGGTCGATCTGCCAGTACAGACCGCCGTAGGGCCGGCTCAACCGCGGGTCGCTCAACGGTGTCGCGAGCGCCGGCCGTCCCTGCTCGTCGACGACGAAGCCGGCAGTGAGCTGGTCGAGATGGGTCTGCAGAGCGGCGTGAAACTGCTCCGCAACATGATCGCGGAACAGCTTGTCGAGAGCGAGACCGGCAACCACGAGCGAAGCCGCGACCCACAACAGGGTCCCGGCCAGCAGGCGAAGACGCAGCGAGCCGCGCAGCGCGGTGGCACGGGCGATCTTCACGGCCGCTCGAGCAGACGATAGCCGAGGCCGCGCACGGTCTCGATCAGGCCAACCGGCAGCTTCTTGCGCAGGCGGGCGATGAACACCTCGACGGTGTTCGAATCGCGATCGAAATCCTGCGCGTAGATGTGCTCGATCAGCTCGCTGCGCGACACCAGCTCGCCGGCGTGGTGAATCAGGTAGGCAAGAACGCGGTACTCGTGGCCGGTCAGCGCCAGCACCTGACCGGCCACGAGCACGCGGCCGTTGCGGGTGTCGAGCAGCAGCGGCCCGCAGACGATCTCGGCGCTGGCATGTCCGCCAGCGCGACGGATCAGTGCGCGCAGGCGAGCGAGCAGTTCCTCCATATGGAAGGGCTTCGTCAGGTAGTCGTCGGCCCCGGCGTCGATGCCGGTGACCTTCTCATGCCAGCCGTCACGCGCCGTGAGGATCAGCACCGGCATCGCACGGCCGGCAGCGCGCCATTTCCTGAGCACCGTCAGGCCATCCATTCGCGGCAGGCCAAGGTCAAGAACGACGGCGTCGAAGGCTTCGCTGTCGCCCATGAAATGCGCGTCGACGCCGTTGTCGGCGCTGTCCACGACGTAGCCCGCAGCGCACAGGCTGCTGGCGAGCTGTGCGTTGAGGGTCGGCTCGTCCTCGACGATGAGGATGCGCATCAGTGGCGGTCTCCGTGTCGTTCCCGTTGCCGCAGGCCGATCAGGCTGCCGTCGCGGGCATCGACCTGCAGTTTGCTCAGCGCCCCGCCGCGGCGCAGGAGCTTGATCTCGTAGACCCAGCGGCCGTCCTTGCGCTCCAGCTCGACCTCCATGACCTGACCGGGGTACTCACGTTCGAGGCGGTCGAGGATCGTCCGCAGCGGCAGGATCTCGCCCGCCTCGAGGGCCTGACGCGCCCGGTCGTGGTCGTGATCCTCGCTGCGCCCGTCACCAGCGGCGGCGGCGCCGGCACCCAGGGCGAGCAGCAGAGCTGCGCCGGCGACGGCGGCACAGCCGCCGCAGCGCGACAGTCGTCGATTCGTTTTCACGGCAAGCTCGACCCCTGCTCAGGCGTTGTCCTCGAATCCCCCTTTTACCCTGCCGCGGATGAACGCAGGATGAACGGCGGATTCACCTTCCGTTCACTTCGCCGCCGGCATTCTACGCCGCATCCCGACACCGCAGAGGAGACCCGCATGAACCGCAAGAACGCCGTCAGCGCGCTGGCCGCAACGCTGGTGCTCAGCCTGCCGACCGCCGCCACCGCCGCGACGCACGCCGAGCTGCTCGCCGGCCTTGCCACCGCCGCGAAGGCTGCCAACCCGTCCTTCGTCGGTTTTTCGGTCGAACGCGGCAGGATCCTGCAGCAACAGTCGTTCGCCGGCGGCAAGCCGGAAACGCCGGCCTGCACCTCCTGCCACGGCAGCAACCCGCGTGCCGCCGGGCGAACGCCGAGCGGCAAGAGCATCGACCCGCTCGCCGTCTCCGTCTCTCCGGCACGATACACCGATCCGGCGAAAGTCGAGAAGTGGTTCCGGCGCAACTGCATCGAGGTCCTCGGCCGCGAGTGCAGCGCACTCGAGAAAGGTGACTGGCTGAGCTACGTCATCGGCCAGTAGGCTGCCAACCCATCACCCGGCAAAGGAATCCCGCCAATGAATGCTCCCGTCCGCGCACTCGCCATCGGCCTGCTCGCCCTCGCCTTTTCCGCCCTCGTCCTCGGCCGCGCACAGGCCGGCGGTGGCCACTACTTTCCGCCGGTGGCCGACCCGCTGGTGCGGGAGGAATGCGGCAGCTGCCACCTCGCCTTCGCCCCGTCGATGCTCCCCGCACGGTCGTGGGCACGCTTGCTGGCCGACCTGCAGAATCACTTTGGTGACGACGCCCGTGTCGACGCCGCCACCGCCGCCCGCATCGGCGACTACCTGGCTGCCAACGCCGCCGACACCGGTGGCCGTCGCCACGGCGCAAAACTGCTGCGCGGCGTTCCCGCCACCAGTTCGCCGCTGCGCATCAGCGAGCTGCCGAAGTGGATCAGGGAACACCGCGAGGTGCGCGACGCAGAATGGCAGCGCCGCGAGATCGGCAGCCGGGCCAATTGCGCCGCCTGCCACCGCGACGCCGAGCGCGGGTACTACGACGACTGAGGGCCTGCGAGCGGATCGTCGCGCGCCGGCCGCGAGGCAGGTCGGGCGGGCACGCCCGGGCCCCACCGCCGACCGGCCATGCCGCAGATTCATTCGCAACCTCCGACTCAGCGGCCCTGGCGAAAAGCAGGTGCCGACTTCTTCCGGGAATCATCATGAAGACACTGCTTGCCGTTCTCGTTGCCGTCGTCACGCTCGCCTGGGGCTACGATGTCGCGCTCTCCAGCACGCCGCCGGGCGCGCACCCGCTCTGGATCGTACGGCAGGAGGCGCTGTATCTCAGCGGCCTCCTGTCGATTGCCCTGATGTCGCTGGCGATGCTGCTGGCAACCCGGCCCGCCTGGCTCGAGGGACCGCTCTGCGGCATGGACCGGGTCTACCGTGCGCACAAGTGGGCCGGCATCCTGGCGGTCGCTTTCGCCGCGATGCACTGGCTGATCGAGCTGTCGGGCGACCTTCTGAAGGCGGCAATCGGCCGCGCCGGACGCCTGCCGAAGGTGAAGTACCAAGGACTCCTCGAAGTCCTGCGCGACCTCGCCAAGGACATGGGCGAGTGGGCGATCTACGCCGTCCTGCTGATGCTGGCGATCACCCTGTGGCAGCGCTTCCCCTACCGCAGGTGGCGCCTCGTGCACCGCGCGATGCCGGTGCTCTATCTGATGCTCGCCCTGCATACCGCCCTGCTGGCTCCGCCCGACTACTGGACGCAGCCGGTGGGCGTGCTGCTCGCCGCGCTGCTCGCCGCCGGCATCTACGGCGCCGCGCGTTCGCTCGCCGGCCTGATCGGCCGCGAGCGAACGGTGCGCGGTGAGATCATTCAGGTCGAGCGTCCGGCGACCGACGTGCTGAGCCTGCGCTGCCGCCTCGACGCCGGCTGGCACGGGCACCGTGCGGGTCAGTTCGCCTTCGTCACCTTCGACGAGCGGGAAGGCGCGCATCCATTCACCATCGCCAGCGCCGACCGTGGCGATCGCGTGATCCGCCTGGCGATCAAGGCGCTCGGCGACTATACCGCCGGCCTCGGCAGCGAACTGCATCCGGGGCAGCCGTTGCGCGTCGAGGGACCCTACGGCCGCTTCCAACTCAGCCGCTGCGACCCGCGTTCGCGACAGATCTGGATCGCCGGCGGCATCGGCATCACGCCCTTCCTCGCCTGGCTCGAAGCATTGCAAGACGCTCCCGCGACGGCGCCTGCAGCCGAACTGCACTACTGCACACGCGATCGCGACAGCGACGCCTTCGTGACCCGCCTGCAGGAACTGTGCGCTCGCCTGCCGGCGGTTCACCTGCAGGTGCACGACAGGCGCCGCGGCGACGCCCTGGCGGCATGGAATCCGGGCGACGCACGCGGAGCCGAAGTCTGGTTCTGCGGCCCGGCGGGTCTCGCGCGGACGATCCGCAAGATCCTCCCGCACCGGCTCCGCTTTCATCAGGAAGCATTCGCGATGCGTTGAGGCCAATTCGGTGACAGTATATGAATCAGGCTGATGCATTGACTCTACGGTCCCCCGCGCGCCAGCACGTTGCGCCGGAGCTTCAGCGGTTCTCGAGCCGATTGTAATCCAGCAGCCCGGCAGTCACCGGTGCGAGCCGCAGGTGCGTCGCCTGCAGTTCGTCGCTGTAGTGCCAGAAGGCGGTATCGGTACGGCGGACGGCGAAGCGGTCAGCCAGCGCACGGTAGTCGTCCTCCGAAGCGAGTTCGCCGATGGCTCGTGCGAGATCGCGGACTTGCCGGCGCGGCACGCGGTAGATGGCATTCGGGTAGGCGCCGACGAAACCGCGGGCGACGGTCAGCGTGTTTTCCTCGGGCAGCAGCTCGCGGCCTTCGCGCAGCAGGCTGGAAACGTTGCTGTGGCCGGTGTTGCGCAGCAGCGTCACGTACAGCGGCGCGCGCTCGCCGTCGTCGATGCGCAGCAGTGCCACCTCCGGCAGCCACGACAGCGCTGCGCCGCGCAGTCCGGCGAGTGCTGCGAGATCCGCCTGCAGCGCGGCGTCGCCGAGCCCCGCAAGATCGTAACGACGGTCGGCAACCGGCGCCAGCCGTTGCCGGAGGAGACCAAGGAACTCGAGCCGCGAATCGCCGCTGCGGAAGCGGATCCCGCTATCGACGTCGAGCCAGGCGAGGGTGCCATAGACATGTTCCCGGACCTCGTCGCTGGCACCGCGATACCAGTAGTCACGCACCGCCGTCCGCTGCTCGCGCGGCAGGAAGCCGAGGAAGTTGAACTCGGCTTCCATGCGCATGAAATCCATGTACAGGCGCGAGAGAAGCTGGTGACCGACGTTGCCATAGACGTCGAAGCCGGCAACCAGCAGGTAATGGATTCGTTCGAGCAGCGGGTAGCCGATCACCCAGGCGGTTTTCGGTGGCTCGCCGACCAGCCCCCTGACCACCGAGGCGCTGTCAAAATGGCGGAAGACGGTCAGCGCAGCGTTCGGATTGCCGCCTTCACCGTCCCAGATCAATTGCAGGCCGGGGAGACCGCGCTGCTCGGCCTGACTGCTGAGATAGAGTGACTTGTCGCGCAGATACTGCTGCTCCTTTTTCGCGTACTCGCGCCACGGCTTGAGGATTCCCGCGTCGCTCCCCGCCGCCGACGGCAGTTCGAGGAACCTCGATTCGCGCTCGAGGAACTCGTCGGCAGCCTGTCCGGAACCGTCGTTGGCGAGGAAAAAGACCCAGAAACGATCCTCGATGACGTTCAATGCCACCTGGCCGCGACACACGGGCCCCTTGATGAAGCCCATGATGGTGAACTCGGCTTCATCGAGCAGGAACTGGTAACGCGCCCTGACCGGCAGGTCGCGGAACGTGAGGAAGGGATTGGCACCGGCTGCGAGCGAGTAGGGCGGCAGCGCGTCGACCCGGTAAGCGGGCTGCAGGAACAGCTCTCGCCAGCGCGCCATGCGCTTCTCGCCAAGCGCGTACGGCATGTGCGTCTTGTCGACGATGCTCTCCCGCTCGCGCTCGAGGCGGTAGTAGAAGCGTTCGCTGCCGGGGTCGTCGTAGGGGCGGCGGCTGGCGATCACTGCGCTCGGTTCCCCCGGCGGGGTACGCGACCGGATCAGCCGGAAGAAGTGATGTTGCGGGTCGGTGTCGAAGTACAGGTGAGCGAGAAACAGGTGCTCGTAGATGTAGCGGCTGACCAGGCGTTCCTTGAGCGAGTCGCCGTTGAGGAAGCGCTCCCAGTCGGCGACCTGCCGCTCGACCGTCGCCGGCAGCGGTGGCAGCCCGTCGAACGGGGCCCCCTGCTGCAGCCAGGTGCGCAGGGTGGCGAACTCAACGTCGCTCAGGCCAGGCAGGCCGAAGGGCATTCCCCACAGCGGATTGCTGGCGGCGAACGAGTCGTAGTCCTCGATGCGCGGGCACTGCTGCGCGCGGTCGAGCGAGAAGTCGAAGGTCTGCGGCAGAACCGCGGTCGCCGGCAGGGGATGGCTGTGCTTGAGTTGCAGCGCGCGGTAGAAGACGCTCGCCGCGAGGTTTGCCGCCGGCGTCTGCTGGCGCTCGTTGAGTACCGGGAAGAAGCCCTGCGCCCGCCACGCGGAGGCCGTGCCAGCGTCGACGAAGAGTCGCGACGGCGCCGCCTCCTGCAGCCGCCCGCCGTCGTACACCAGTTCGTCGCTGGCGCCGCGGGCGACCCCCTCCCAGGCACCGAGCTTCAACTGGCAGGGCGCGTCGTAGCAGGCATGGCAGACGACGCAGCGACGATCGAGAATCGGCTGCACATCGGCGCGGTAGGAGAGGCCGCGGGCCGCAGCCGGCGGCGCATCGAAGCGCTGCGGATCGGCAGCACCGTACTGCTGGTCGAGGGTGTGCCGGGCGATGGCGGCACAACCACTCAACACGGCGATCAACAGCAAGAGAGGCGTCTTGTTGATGGTCATGGCGAAATCTCTGGACGGCCGCCCGCGCTCACGGGCGAGCGATTCTCGGCGACTGGCGAAGGATAGCGAATCCGGCCGCTACTGCGCCAGCCCCACGCGCGCCGCGGCGACGGCGAAGACAGCGAAAGGCCCGGTTTGTCGCGCGCCCGCAGACAGTTTCCACGATAATAGCGCCGGGAGGAAAGCAAACATGCGGGATTCCGAACAAGCCCACCAACTGCTGCGACGACCCGGCTGGACGAATGGCTTCTGAACAGCTCGACCCAACTCTGGTCTTTGCCAGGACCGCTGCCGGCGAGGAAGCCATGGCGCAGCGGACGCGGGTCGTCCAGCGCAACAATCGCATGGTGCTCATTCTCGTCGACGGCAATGCGACGGTTGCCGACCTGTGCGAGAAGACGGGCAACGTGCAGCTCACCGAGGGTGCGCTCGTCGAGCTCGAAGCCGACGGCTTCATCGAACGCCGCGTCGAGACGAAATCGGTCTGGCGACTCACCGGCAACCGCAAGCCGCCGACGCCACCGCGGCCGCACTCGGAGTTTTCCACCTTCGGCCCAAGCGGCGTCTCGACACCGGCGAGTTCGGCCCTTTCGGGAACTCCGGAAACGCAGATCATCCCTTTCCCACCGGCGCGTCCCGGCAGGCCATCACCGGCCAGCGGGGCGCCAACTTCGGCCCCTCCCACCCCGAGCACCCTCACCCCGAGCACCCTCACCCCGAGCACCCTCACCCCGAGCACCCTCACCCCGAGCACCCTCACCCCGAGTACGCTCGCCCCGGCCATGTCGCCGACGGGCGTCGCGGGCGCATCGCCAACCCCGGAATCACTGCCGACGGCAGCCAGCACCGACGATCGACCCGCGCTCCTGACACGCCTGCGAACACGGTTCAGTCCTGGCCGGACGGCGGCTGCAGCAGATCTCAGGCCGATCCGCAGGAGCCGCCGACGCCCGGCGCTGACCTGGCCGATGGCGACCCTGGTCGGCCTGCTGCTGCTCGGCGCCGCGCTCGTCCTCGGCGTTCTGCTCTTCCCCTACGCCAGCTATCTGCCTGCGGTGGAAGCGGCCCTGGCACAGAGCAGTGGTCGGCCGGCGCGAGTCGGCGCCATGCGCGTCAGCGTCTATCCGCGGCCGGGGCTGCTTCTCGAGCAGGTGCAACTGGGCGAGGAAGGCGCCGCCGACCAGCTCAGCATCGGTTCGCTGCGCCTGCGACCGGCAATCGGAACACTGCTGGCACCGCGGATGGTCTTTCGCGAGGCAGAGCTGATCGGCATCACGCTGTCGGCGGCAGCCTTCGACAGCCTGGCGCGGGCCCTCGCCACGTCGGCCGGCGAGTCGGCGCGCGCCGGCGTCGTCCAGGTGACGCTGAGCGACGCCGGCATCGCGTTCGGTGAGTTTGCCGTTGCCGACCTGAGCGGCCAGATCCAGTTCGCCGCCGATCATCGCCTCGAATCGGCTTCGCTGCGCTCCGCCGGCAAGAACCTGCAGGTCGAGCTCAAACCAGTGGCTGGCGGCGGGGTGACCGTCAACCTCGAGGCAACCGGCTGGCGACCGGCACCGAAATCCCCCTATTTCTTCGATTCGCTGGACCTCAAGGGACGCATCTCCGGGTCCGAATTCTTCATCGACCGCATCGATGCGCGCATCTTCGACGGCGTGCTGCGCGGCGCCAGCGTCCTGCGCGTCGGCGGCAAGTCCACGGCGACCGGCGACCTCTCCTTCGAGCGGATCAATACCGCAGCGCTGGTGGCGGCCCTTGGCTTCAACGGGCGCCTCAGCGGCGAAGCCAGGGGCAAGCTGAGCTTCTCGACCAGCGCCGACAGTCCGCCGGACGCCCTCGCCCGGCTGCAGGCCAGTGGCAACTTCACCATCCACCGCGGGCACCTCGGCGGTCTCGATCTGGCCGAGGCGGTGCGCCGCTTCTCGGTGGTGCCACTGACCCTCGGGGGAGCAACACGCTTCGAAGAGTTGTCGGGCACCCTCACCCTGACACCAAGCGCCGTCCGCCTGTCGCGCCTCGCCCTGAACGCCGGACTGATGCAGGCAACCGGCCAGATCGAGATCAGCCGTGACCGACAACTGCGCGGCAGAATGGACGTCATGATGGCGCGCCGGCGCGTCGATCACACGGCCATGCCGGTGCTGATCAGCGGCGCACTGGAGTCACCGCTGACGCAGACGGCGCACTGAGAGCGCCGCGCTCGGCAGCACCGCCGGAACATCACCTGACGCCGCAGCAGCCGCGCCCCGCACCGGCGGCGAGCCGGCTGCTGCCGGCAGCAGCGGTCGACGGCTGCCCGGCGAGGCGAGCGGCCTCCTTTGCGCGCGAGCGCTAGAGAACCGTTGCGATCGCCTCGGCGACGTAGTCGACGTTGCGCGTGTTCAACGCCGCCAGGCAGATGCGGCCGGTGCTGACGGCGTAGATGCCGAACTCCTCGCGCAGGCGGTCGACCTGTGCCGGACTCAGGCCGGTATAGGAGAACATGCCGCGCTGCCGCGTGATGAACGAGAAGTCGGCGCCGACACCGCGGCCGTGCAACCGATCGACCAGGCTGAGTCGCATGTCGAGAATGCGCTGGCGCATCTGCGCGAGTTCATCTTCCCATAGCCGCCGCAGTTCGGCACTGGCGAGAACCGCCGCGACGATGGCGCCGCCGTGCGTCGGCGGATTCGAGTAGTTGGTCCGCACCAGGCGCTTGATCTGCGACAGCACGCGCGCCGTCTCGTCGCGATTGGCGGTGACCACCGACAGCGCACCGACCCGCTCGCCGTAGAGCGAAAAGGACTTCGAGAACGAGCTGGCGATCAGGAACTGCAGTCCTGACGCGGCGAACAGGTCGACCGCCACCGCGTCCTCGCGGATGCCGTCGGCGAAGCCTTGGTAGGCCATGTCGATGAAGGCGAGCAGCCCGCGCGCAGCGAGGATCTCGATGACCTCGCGCCATTGTCCGGCATCGAGATCGGCGCCGGTCGGGTTGTGGCAGCACGCGTGCAGGACGACGATCGACCCTGCCGGCAGCGCGTTCAGCCCCGCCTTCATCGCCGCGAAATCGACACCGCGCGTCGCCGCATCATAATAGGGGTAGGACTCGACCCGGAAACCGGCAAACTCGAACAGCGCGCGATGATTCTCCCAGCTCGGATCGCTGATGTAGACCGTCGCCTCGGGCAGCAGGCGGCGCAAGTAGTCGGCGCCCACCTTGAGTCCGCCGGTGCCACCCAGCGCCTCGATCGTCAGCACGCGACCTTCGGCGAGCAGCGCTGACTCCTCGCCGAAGAGCAGCTTCTGCACCGCCTGGTTGTAGGCCGGCAGACCGTCGATCGGCTGGTAGCCGCGCGGCGGCATCGCCTCGAGACGTGCCTTCTCGGCCGCCCTGACCGCCTGCAGCAGCGGCACCTTGCCGCTGTCGTCGAGATAGACGCCGACGCCGAGGTTGACCCGGGTCGCTCGCGAGTCAGCATTGAACGCCTCGGTGAGGCCCAGGATGGGATCGCGTGGAGCCATCTCCACGGCAGCAAAGATCGAAGCGGTCATGGTTCTTCATTCTTCCTGAAAGGGTGGACAACGAGCCGGGAGCCGATGGCGCGCGGCCGGCAGACGGGGGACACAACGCCTGACAGGCGGCGGACGCACCGCCCTGTCGGGCGCAGAATCCGCGCGTCGGCTCTTCGTGGCGACTGGCACTCGCAAAAAACCGTAGAATTCTAGCATGTCGAAATCAGCACACACTGCCGAGAGACCACCTTTCCTGAGCTTCGAGGGCAGTCCGTTCCGCCTTTACCAGCCGTTCCAGCCAGCCGGCGACCAGCCGCAGGCGATCGAGCAGTTGCTGGCCGGCCTGCGCGACGGTCTGTCGTTCCAGACTCTGCTCGGCGTCACCGGTTCGGGCAAGACCTACACCATGGCCAACGTCATCGCCCGCAGCGGCCGCCCGGCGCTGGTCCTGGCGCCGAACAAGACGCTGGCGGCGCAGCTCTACGCCGAGTTCCGCGAGTTCTTCCCCGACAACGCCGTCGAGTATTTCGTCTCCTACTACGACTACTACCAGCCGGAGGCCTATGTGCCGTCGCGCGACCTGTACATCGAAAAGGACTCGTCGATCAACGAGCACATCGAACAGATGCGCCTCTCGGCCACCAAGAGCCTCCTCGAACGGCGGGACTGCGTCATCGTCGCGACGGTATCGTGCATCTACGGCATCGGCGACCGCGACGAGTACCACCGGATGATCCTCACCATGCGCGTCGGCGACCGGGTCGGGCAGCGCGAGATCATCAAGCGTCTGACCGCCATGCAGTACGAGCGCAACGAAACCGATTTCCGTCGCGGCAGCTTCCGCGTCCGCGGCGACACCATCGACGTCTTTCCCGCCGAGCACGCCGAGCAGGCGATCCGCGTCTCGCTCTTCGACGACGAGATCGACGGCCTGCAACTCTTCGACCCGCTGACCGGCCACCTGCAGAACCGGCTGCTGCGCTTCACCGTCTTCCCCTCGTCGCATTACGTCACCCCGCGCGAAACCGTGCTGCGGGCGATCGAGGCGATCAAGGTCGAGCTTGCCGAACGGGTCACCTGCTTCCAGGCCGAAGGCCGCCTGGTCGAGGCGCAGCGGATCGAACAGCGCACCCGCTTCGACCTCGAGATGCTCGATCAGGTCGGCTTCTGCAAGGGAATCGAGAACTACTCGCGGCATCTCTCGGGACGCCGGCCCGGCCAGCCGCCACCGACGCTGATCGACTATCTCGCCGCCGATGCGCTGCTGTTCATCGACGAGTCGCATGTCGCGGTGTCGCAGGTCGGCGGCATGTACAAGGGCGACCGCTCGCGCAAGGAGAACCTCGTCGACTACGGCTTCCGGCTGCCCTCGGCGCTCGACAACCGGCCGCTCAAGTTCGCCGAGTTCGAAGCGCTGATGCGGCAGACGATCTTCGTCTCGGCAACCCCTGGCGACTACGAGGAGACACACCAGGGGCAGGTCGTCGAGCAACTCGTGCGTCCGACGGGGCTGGTCGACCCGGCGCTGATCGTGCGTCCCGCTTCGACGCAGGTTGACGACCTGCTCTCCGAAATCGGGCGCCGCGCCACCGCCGGCGAGCGTGTCCTGGTGACGACGCTGACCAAGCGAATGGCCGAGGATCTGACCGACTTCCTCACCGAGCACGCCGTGCGCGTCCGCTACCTGCATTCCGACATCGACACCGTCGAGCGCGTCGAGATCATTCGCGACCTGCGTCTCGGCAAGTTCGATGTCCTCGTCGGCATCAACCTGTTGCGCGAGGGCCTCGACATTCCCGAGGTATCGCTGGTCGCCATCCTCGATGCCGACAAGGAAGGCTTCCTGCGCTCCGAGCGATCGCTGATCCAGACCATCGGCCGCGCCGCCCGCCATCTGCACGGGACCGCCATCCTCTATGCCGACCGGGTGACCGGATCGATGCAGCGGGCGATCGCCGAAACCGAACGGCGCCGGCAACGGCAGCTTGCCTTCAACGACAGCCACGGCATCGTTCCGACCGGCATCAGCAAGCGGATCATCGACATCATCGACGGCGTCTACGACAGCGAAAGCGCGCACAAGGAACTCAAGGCGGCGCAGCGCCAGGCCGACTACGAAGCGATGAGCGAGAAGGAGCTGGCACGCGAACTGCGCCGCCTCGAGAAGGAGATGCTCGACTGCGCCAGGAACCTTGAATTCGAAAAGGCCGCCGCAGCACGTGACGAACTCTTCCGGCTGCGCCAGCAGGTCTTCGGGATCAGCGGCGAGGAGCCCAGCCTGCCGCCGGCATAGGCGCTGCCAGCGGGCGCGTGGCGCTCATCGGCGGTCCTTCGCGGCGTCGCTGTCGCCGGCCGCGAGACCGATCGCGAGCTGCTCGCCGGCAAGCGCCTTCCGGAGCGACCTGCAGCCCTGTCAGCGGATGAACTCGCGGCTGATGTCGCGAAAGAGATCGCTCCCGGCCTGCCGCAACCATTCGAAAACCACCATCTCGCGCGACACGATGTCGGCGCCGTGACGGCGCATGCGCTCGACCGCCAGGGTCTTGTCGCTAGCGCGCCGCGAGCCGATCGCCTCCTCGACGACGAAGACCTGGCGACCAGCCGCCAGCAGGTCGAGCACCGTCTGCTGCACGCAGACATGCGCTTCGGTGCCGGCAACGATGAACTGCCCCCGATCGCCGCCTGCAGCCTGCAGGAGTCGCCCGTCGGCGAGCGCCGAGAAGTGAATCTTCTCGATCACGCAGTCGTCAGGCAGCAGCCTGCGCAAGTCGGACATCGTCGGCCCGAGGCCTTTCACATACTGCTCGGTACAGATCACCGGCACCTGCAGCCGCTGCGCGACGCGCGTCAGCCAGATGCTGGCTGCGAGCACCGACGCAGCATCGTCGATCGCCGGCTGCAGCCGCTCCTGCAGATCGACGAGGATGAGGACGGAACGATCAACGCGCATCAACATGGACTAGCCCTCCCGGGAAACAGGACGCCGCGCTGCGAAGCCGCGCGGCCGCCGGACGACGCGCCGGCAGACGACAGCCAACGGCACCCCCGGCAGCCGGCGGCACCCCGTGACAAGCGGGATGCGACCTCGCCGCCAGCACCGGCCATCGTCGGCGCCGATCTTAATACCCTGCTCGTCCGGCGCCAAGGACTACCGCCCCGGCAAGCCAGGAAAACATTGTTGCATCGCAGCAAAATCTGCCAATCAGCTCACACGATTACGTCGAACAGAGTCTTGCGCTGCTCGCCCGATACAAGGAGGGGCTGCGCGCCGGTCGAGCGCGGAGCCGCAACGGCCTGCCCGCGCCCGGCGTCGACGGCGCGACCGTCAGCAGCCGGCAGCGCCAACGCGAGGACGCCGACCCGCCGCAGGCCAACCCCGCGGTGGCCGCCTGAAGCCGCCTGCGGCAGCCCCGCACAAGTCATGCTTAGAGCATTGTGCTGCGCAACAGCGCTGATGCAGCGACGATTCCGGACCGCACCAAGCCGATGACCGGCTCTGCCGCCGCGGCGACGCCGGGTGGTGGGACGTCGCGGTAGCCCGCCGCCGAACACGCTGGCATCTGCGTTTCAGTGCCCGCCCAGCAACTGGCCGAGGACGAACGGCAGGATGCCGCCGGCGCGGTAGTAGCTGACCTCGATCGGCGTATCGATACGGCAGAGCAACGGACACTGCCGGCGTTCGCCATCGGCCCGCGTGATTGTCAGCGACACCTGCTGCATCGGCGACAGCCCGCCGGCGAGTCCGCTGATGTCGAAGCGCTCGTCGCCGCGCAGGCCGAGCGAGGTGGCCGACTCGTCGCCGATGAACTGCAACGGCAGGACGCCCATACCGACCAGGTTGGCGCGGTGAATCCGCTCGTAGCTGCGGGCAATCACCGCGCGGACGCCGAGCAGGCGGGTTCCCTTGGCGGCCCAGTCGCGCGACGAGCCGGTACCGTACTCCTCGCCGGCGACGACGATGCTCGGTATCCCCCGTTCCAGGTAGCTCGTCGCCGCCGCAAAGACGGTCGTCGGCTGCCCGTCGAGCAGCGTGTAACCGCCCTCGCGCCGACGGCCATCGGCATCGGGCGGCAACATCAGGTTGCGAATCCGGACATTGGCAAAGGTGCCGCGCATCATCACCTCATGATGGCCGCGGCGGGAACCATAGGAGTTGAAATCGGCGCGCTCGACCCCCTGTGCGCGCAGCCACTGCCCCGCCGGCGTCGCCTCGCCGAACGAGCCAGCCGGCGAGATGTGGTCGGTGGTCACGGAATCGCCGAGCAGCAGCAGCGCGCGGGCGCCAAGAATGTCGCCGGCAGCCTGCGGCGGCAGTTCGAAGAACGGCGGCCGGGCAATGTAGCTCGACGGTGGCCAGTCGTATACCTCGCCGCTCGGCGCCGGAATCGCCTGCCACAGATCCTGGTCGGCGCTGACATCGGCGTAGCGCCGACGGAAGGTCTGCGGATCGAGCGCCAGCGGCAGCACGGCGCCGATCTCGTCCGAACTCGGCCAGATGTCGCGCAGGTACACCGGCTGCCCATCGGCGCCGGTTCCCAGAGGCTCGTTCTCGAGGTCGATGTTGACCCGACCGGCAAGCGCGAACGCCACCACCAGCGGCGGCGACGCCAGATAGTTGGCGCGCAGGCCGGGGTGGATTCGCGCCTCGAAGTTGCGGTTGCCCGAGAGCACCGCCGCGGCGATCAGCTGCTGCTCGGCGATCGTCCTGTTGAACGCCGGGTCGAGGTCGCCGGCGTTGCCGATGCAGGTGGTGCAGCCATAGCCGACCAGCGCGAAACCCAGTTCCGCCAGCGGCGCCAGCAGCCCAGCGCGGTCGAGATAATCGGTCACCACCCGCGAACCGGGAGCCAGCGAAGTCTTGATGTGCTGCCTGACGCGCAGCCCCTTTGCCACCGCCTTCCTTGCCAGCAGCCCGGCAGCGATCATCACCGCCGGATTGCTGGTGTTGGTGCACGAGGTGATCGCCGCGATCAGGACGTCACCATGGCCGAGGTCGACGCCCGGCAGCCCGGTCGGGTAGCGCTGCGCCAGGCTCGCCGCCGGCCGCCCGAAGCCGTCCGCCGACTCCGCGGCGCTGAACAGGGCGTTGAAGCGGCTGGCCATGTCGGGCAGCGCGATCCGGTCCTGCGGCCGCTTCGGGCCGGCGAGCGAGGGAACGATCGTCGACAGGTCCAGGTGGACGCGCCGCGAATAGTCGACCTCGCCGGCGCGCGGGATGCCGAACAGACCCTGGGCACGGAAATAGGCCTCGAACAGCACGCAGTCGTCTTCACTGCGACCGCTGCTGCGCATGTAGCTGACGGTCTTCTCGTCGACCGGGAAGAAACCCATCGTCGCGCCGTACTCCGGCGCCATGTTGGCCAGGGTGGCGCGATCGGTCACCGACAGCGTGCTCGCGCCGTCGCCGAAATACTCGACGAAGGTGCCGACCACTTTCTCGCGCCGCAGCAGCTCGGTCACCGTCAGCACCAGATCGGTCGCGGTGACGCCTTCGCGCAGGCGGCCGCCGAGTTCGACCCCGACCACGTCCGGAGTCAGGAAATAGACCGGTTGGCCGAGCATCGCCGCCTCGGCCTCGATGCCGCCGACACCCCAGCCGACGACGCCGACGGCATTGATCATCGTCGTGTGCGAATCGGTACCGACCAGCGTGTCGGGAAAGCACAGCCTGCCGTCGGCCGTCTCCTGCTGCCGCACGCCGCGGAACAGGTACTCGAGGTTGACCTGATGGACGATGCCGACTCCGGGCGGCACGACGCGGAAGGTATCGAAGGCCTGCATGCCCCACTTCATGAACTGATAGCGTTCGCCATTGCGCGCGAACTCGAGGCGCATGTTCTGCTGCAGCGCCTCTGGCGTCCCGTAGTGATCGACCTGGATCGAGTGGTCGACAACCAGATCGACCGGCACCAGCGGTTCGATGCGTCGTGGATCGAGCCCGCGCTCGGCCGCCACCTGGCGCATCGCCGCCAGGTCGCAGAGCAGCGGCACGCCGGTGAAGTCCTGCAGGACGACACGCGCAACGACGAAGGGAATCTCCTCGCTGCGCTCCGCCCGGGGCTGCCATTGCGCCAGCTCGACGATGTGCTTCTCGCTCACCCGCAGCCCGTCGCAATGACGCAGCAGCGCCTCGAGGACGATTCGCAGCGACACCGGCAGGCGATCGACTTTGCCGATACCGGCGCTGGCGAGTGCCGGCAGCGAGTAATACAGGGCCTCCGGCTGGCCGGGCGGGCTGAAGCGGGACAGGGTGTTGAACGGCGAGTGGCGCATGCGGGTTCTCCAGAAGGGTGCGTGCTGCGAGCGGTGCCCGCAGTGACAATGACAGCGCTTGGCGGCGCCCGTTCAACCGGCGCCGCAGCAGCGGCCCGAGCACCGGCATGCTTGCACGCCGGGCACGAATGATCCAGACTTGTCGCGGTAGCCGTGCCCGGGCGCAGACCTGTTGCGCGGGAGCCGGTCCAGCGCCTGCGGCAGTCGTGTCGCGTGTTGCCGCCGACGCGGGCAGCCTCCTCGCCGCTGGCGCGCGCACCCGGCCTCTCAGCCGCCGGTTGCAGGAGCGTGTCGCGCGCATCGCTGTCGTGCCCTTGGCCGCCGGCAAGCACCCTGGCGGTGGGCGGCTGGCCGAGAGCAGCATCTTCCTGGAGAAGCGAGATGAAGAAAAACCTTGTTGCAGCAGTCGTTGCGGCGGTCCTGAGCCTTGCCCTGACGAGCGCGTCCGCCGCCGTCATCCGCTCCGACTTCAACCTCGACGCAGAGGGCTGGGGAACCGGCAAGATCAACTTGTCCGGCTTGCTGCCGGCGGTCGACGACAGCTTCACCGGCCCTGTCGGTCATGACCCGGTCGGCGGCACGCTGCGTACCGGTGACCTCTATCCGTGGACCACCTTCCGCTCGTCGGCGGCCTACAGCGGCGACAAGAGTGCCTTCTTCGGCGGCTCGATCAGCTACGACCTGCAGGACAGCCAGAACGATGGCGACCCCTTCCCCAACATCGCGATTCTCGGCGACGCGGGCCGCATGATCTTCATTGCGACCGCACCACCGGCAACCGCCAGTTTGACGCACTACGACTTCGCCCTCGACACATCGGCCGGCTGGCTGACGAACAACCCGTTCGCACTGGTGGCAAGCGACAACTACATCCGTGCCGTCCTCGCCAACGTGCACGGCATCTGGATCAACGCCGACTGGAAGACCGGCGACGACCAGGGCAACGACGATTCCCGGCTCGACAACGTCTGCCTGCGCGACGCCCGCTCGTCGTGCACCGTCGGCCTCATCCCGGAACCGGCTGCGCTGACCCTGTTCGGCCTGGCGATCGGCCTCCTCGGACTGTCCCGGAGCGACAGCCGCCCGCCCACCCGCCGGCAGCCCTGAGCAGCCGCACCGGCAGCAGGCCATGCGGCAGATGGAACTCGGCACGCCCGGCCTCGGCGATGCCGCACTGATCGACACCACCTTCCTGTTTACCGACATCGAAGGGTCGACAAGCCTCTGGGAAAGCGAGTCGCAGACGATGCGCGTCGCGCTGCAGCGGCACAACACGCTGCTCTCGGCGGCGATCGAGCGCCACGGTGGACTCGTCTTCAAGACGGTCGGCGACGCCTTCTGCGTCACTTTCGACGACGCCGCGGCAGCGCTGCGGGCCGCCAGCCAGATCCAGACGAGCCTCGCCGGCGAGCAGTGGCCGACGCGCAGCCCGCTGCGCGTGCGCATCGCCCTGCACAGCGGGCCGGCCTACCTGAGCGGCGGCGACTACTTCGGTCGCACGCTCAATCGCGTCGCCCGCCTGCTGGCGGTGACGCACGGCGGCCAGACCCTGCTCAGCTCGGCAACCGAAGCGCTGGTTCGCAGCACCCTGCCCGGCGGCAGCAGCCTGCACGATGTCGGCATGCTCCGCCTGCGCGACCTGCCGCAACCGATCCACGCCTTTCAGCTCGTCCATCCCGGACTGCCCACCAGGCTCCTCGAGGCGAACGATGGCCTCGACGGCAACAAGCTGACGGCCGAACCGCTGGCCCGCTTCCGGCCGATCGACGTATACGAGGTGCCGACGCTGCCGGCGGTGGTCATGCAGGCGCTGCGCGTCCTGCAGGATCCGGCCAGCGACGCCCGGGCAGTCGAGCGGGTAATCGTTCACGATCCGGCGATCTCGGCGAAGATCCTGCGTGTTGCCAACTCCGCGTTCTTCGGCCTCTGCCGCCGCGTCGGCACGATTGCCGACGCCGTCCGCGTACTCGGTTTCACCAACGTGCAGGGAATGCTGATCTCGGTCGGCGCCTTCGACTCCTTTCGTACCGAGAGGCTGAATCTGGTCGACTTCTGGAAGCACTCGATCGCCGCCGCGACGGCAGCCCGCTTTCTCGCGGCAGCCGTCCGCTACCCCGGCGACGAGGCTTTCATGGCCGGTCTGCTGCACGACATCGGCAAGCTCATCTTTGCCGTCCAGGCCGAGTCAAGCTACCGGCATGTGCTCGAGCTGGAGCGAAATTCGGCGCTCGGCAGTCTCGCTGCCGAGCGCACGCTGTTCGAGTTCACGCACCCGGAAGTCGGCCAGATGGTCGCCGAGCGCTGGGACCTGCCAGCACGCTACATCGCCGCGATTGCCCACCATCACGACCCCGACGCCGGCGGCGACGAATACCGCCTCTGCGCCCTGACCGGCCTCGCCAACCGCGCCGCGCACGCGGTACTAGACGGCTTCGTCGAGACGCTGGCCAGCGACCAGGACGCGGCGCAACTGCGACGCCTCGGTCTGCGGCCAGCGCTCTGGGACGACTGCCTGGCGCACCTGCACGCAGCGCGGCCAACGATCGAAAGCTTCGTCGGCGCCATCCGCTGAGTCCCTTGAGCACTGGCAGGCTGCGGCGACTCGCATGCGCAGGGCGTGTCGCACACACGCGCTCGCGGGGATGGACCCCGCCCGCTTCAGTGGCCTGTTGAGGATTAGGTGCGTCCCGAAGGGATTCGATTCATGGTGGTCACAACGCCAGCCATGCCGACACGAGTACTGGGACATTCAAGTACGCCGAGGTCTTCTGCAACTGCTGGCGGTGCAGAGGACCCTCGACTACCGCGCGCCTCATCAATCTCCCGAGGCATTGGAACTGCCCGCCGCATCACGAAACGCGAAACGCGGGTTGCCTGCAGCCCCTCCCGTCAACGACCAGCACGCAGCGGGAACTCGACAGGGGAAGCTGATAGAAGCTGGACGCATACCCGCCGTAGCTTCGCCGAGGAACAGGCCGCCGAGCAGCGGCGGTGCTGGCGCGGACCGGCGAGCGGGCCGCGCACCAAAGCCGTGGCCGAAGCCTCTGTCCGCCGCGTTGGCCTCGCGGCATTCGTCCCCGAACCGGAAATTCCGATCGACATCAAGCACCTCGAGTGCCCCCTGCGGGATCCTGATGAGTCGCCGGAACCGGATGCACTGCTGAACCGAACCCGGCGCGCGGCACGTCGACGTCCTGCAGAGGCTGCTCGTCAGGCGCCGGCCGCGGGACATCAACCCGTACGAGTACCTGGCCGATGTCCTGCAGCAGATCGGAGATGCGGTTGCCCCGGAAGTTCCACTAGGCAGGTTGGTCGCCGCGCAGCCCTCGCTTACAATCCGCGTCGGTCCATCCGCCATGCTCTCGGTCAAACCGCGGTGCGTGTCAACGCAGCGCTGCAACGCGAACTGGCAGCAACCCTGGCGGCGTTCGAGGGGGCGGGCCGCCGACACCAGCCGTGCAGAGGACATGTGGTCAGTAGAGGAATGGCGCGGCAAAGCTTGACATGAGATCAACCGGAAGTACGACTATCGTTACCCGCAACTCGCCATCGTCTTCGCAACGTTGCTGCGCGAGAAGCGCATCGTGGAAGGAAACCTCGCCGGTGTGTCGGACGAGAAGCTCGGCCATGTACACAGGCTCGCCTCGCTGTGAGCGACGGGCAGTGAGCAATCCGTTCCCCGGTGACTGCGGACCGGGTCGGCACGGCCAGGTTTCGCGGCCCCTGCCCGCCCACCCTGCGGGTCTACGGTGAGTGGTTCAACGACCAGCACGGCCCACCGGGATGCAATGATGTTGACCGGAAGCGGGAGGGAAGAAATGACACACCCCTTGTCTGAACTCACTGCAGCCGCTTCATTCGCTTGAAGCCCGCATGAACGTCACCGATCATCACCCGCCGTCAGCTCTGGAACCAGACGAAGGTTCGCGATTCACGACCCTCCGACTTGTCCATGAAGGCTCGACCTGGGTTTTCCGTGCGACTGGCCTGACGCAGCTACTGATTCGAATCATCAGCCTGCTCGGCTATGCCGGCATCGTTGGTGGCGCACTGCATCTGTGGCAAGGTCCGCTGCTGGGGATGGTGTTTGTTGGCATCTGTGCGTTGTTCGTTTGGGTCGGGCGTTACCTTGCCTCCCTCCTGGGAACTGGCGCCCGCTTCGACACCCTGAAGCGCCGCGTCGAGGTGCTGCACAGGAGAGGCCTGAAGCCGAGCTTTGGCCTCGCCGTCGAGACGACGACACTCGACTTCGACGAGGTACGCCAACTGGAAATCGTCTACAAACGCGTCAAGGACACGGAGAACGACGACTACGACAACTACGAACTCAATCTGGTGATGCAGGATGGCCAGCGCTTTAACCTGGCATCCCACCCTGACGACGGGCAGATCGCCCGCGAGGCCGTCCAACTCGCCACGTTGCTGGGGCGACCGCTGGCAGACTGGCGCCTCAGTTCCGATGCCCGCGAGAGTCGATAGAGCCTGGGCTGTCTGTTCCGCGACGGCGCAGCTTGAGACGCTGGCAAGCGACTTCGTTGCCGTTGTTGTGGCTGTGGCTGTTCGAGGGTCCTTTGGGTCAGACGAGCAGTTCGTTGTCGCCGCTTCGGGTCCGCGGACGGTGTGAAGCGTGCTGACAGTCGTCGCAGCAGGCGCGAGTGAAGCCGTGGGCGGCGACGCCGCTTTCGAGATGGCTGCGAAATCTCGCTTCGACGTAACCGATAACCAGCCGGCGTTCTTCCCCGCGCTCGTCGTCCTGACGAGAATGCCTTCCTCGGAGCACGGAATGGCCAGGAAATCGCCGGGCTCAGGCAGCAGATCGACTGCTTCAAGCGACGGCTCTTCGGCCAGAAGAGCGAACGCCGCATCGACATCGGCAGCCCCGGCCAGATGAGTCTGGGCGAATGGCCGAGCGAGCCGGCAGCGCCGGAAGCCAAAGGCCGTCCCGTCGTCGCCCATACCCGCAAGGCGGCAAGCCGGCGCAACGACGACGAGTCCGTACCCTTCTTCGACGAGACCCGCGTGCCGGTCGAGGTCATCGAACTGTCGGCACCGGAAACCGATGGCCTCTCGCCCGAAGACTACGAGATCGCCAGCACCAACGCCTCACCGACGCGGGTTTCCCCTTCTTCGAGAGCCGCGAGATCAAGCACGTCGAGGCGGCGCTGGGGCTGACACCGGCCGAGCGAGCGGTGCTGCTGTCGGATGGCCATCACGCCTATGCCCACTGCGCGGCGAAGACGGGAGTCACCCATGCCCAGTGCTGGGCGCATACCCGCCGTGGCTTCTTCGAGGCGCAGGCCGCGGAGCCGGAAGCCGCCGCCGAGGCGCTGGCGCTGATCGGCGAGCTGTACCGGATCGAGGACGACATCCGCCAGGCTGGGCGAGCGGCGAGCGCAAGAAGGATCATCGGCTGGCGCACGCCAAGCCGGTCGTCGAGCGCTTCTTCGCCTGGATCGATGAACGGTTCGCGGCGCAGGGTCTGCTGCCGAGCAATCCGCTGACCAAGGCGCTGGCCTATGCCCGCGACCGCCGCTTTGGACTGGAAGTGTTTCTCACCGACCCGGACGTGCCGATCGATACGAATCATCTCGAGCGGGCCCTGCGCGTGATTCCGATGGGTCGCCGCAACTGGATGTTCTGCTGGACCGAACTCGGTGCCCGGCATGTCGGCATCCTGCAGAGCCTGATCGTCACCTGCCGACTGCACGGCATCAACCCGTACGACTATCTGGTCGATGTCCTGCAACGTATCGGACAGCATCCGGCGGAACGCGTCCACGAACTCACGCCCCGCTGCTGGAAAGCGCTCTTCGCCGCCAACCCGCTGCGCTCTCCCTTGCACCGGCAGGCTCCATAGGCGGGGCGAACGCCGCAGGGTTACCGGTTACCCTGCATCGTCGGTCGGCTGTGGTGGCGCGGAGCAGTGCTCCGCGAACTCCGGCCTGCGCCCAGCGCCGACTTGTTCAAGGCAGC
>ERZ761602.2823-NODE-2823-length-26116-cov-253.451518_pt1 | contig 26116 bp, 23 predicted proteins | sample MGYA00512165_ERZ761602 | MGnify/ENA primary metagenome ERZ761602 (study PRJEB28899, sample SAMN02445085) | bioreactor sludge metagenome | biome: EBPR sludge; isolation source: Thorneside wastewater treatment plant | place: Australia: Brisbane, Thorneside...
AGTTCTCGCGCACGATGCGATACGCGAGGTGCTCGAGTGGCTGGCCAGCCCAGCCTTGGTCGGGATCGAAGAACGGTTCGATCATCGCGAAAGCACCCTCGAACAACAAGCGCAGGCGCAGCCTGTGCCGCCGCTCCTCTTCATGCCGGGCTGGCAATCCAGCCTTTCCTTCGTTCATCCGCCCCCTCCCCCGGGATCGCCGGCCCCGCCGTCGCAACCGCTCGCACAGCGCCGACTGCAGGCGCGCGGCACACGCTCCCTGCCCCCGTCGTGACGGTGAATTCTATCGCTTTCGGCGAACCGCAGGGGCGGCGAAATTGATCGGCGTTCAGACATCACCGGTGCGCCCCCGGTGCCAGAAATCGCCCTTGGCGTCGACTGTCGCCAGATCGCCGGTCAGCACCCAGCCATCACCGACCAACCGGGCGGCGGTCTCTGCGGGGCTCTGCCAGAAACCAAGCAGCAGCGCCGGATCGTCCTCACCGTTGCACTGCCGATTCACCGCCAGCTCGCCGACTTCGCCCGGCCCGAGTACCGTGCCCTGACGGTCAACGATCGCCAGCCGATGGCCGGGGTACGGCCGCCCGAGCGAACCCGGGCTGCTCGGCCAGCGCGCGGCACAATGGCCGAGAATGCCGCTCGTCCCGTTATGACACCACGGCTGGCTGATCGTCACGCCGAGCTTCTCCTGCGACCATCTGCGGATGGGCTCGGGCAGCGACGGCCCGCTGCTCGCCAGCGTGCGCAGGTCGAGATCGCAGGTCGCCCGTGGCTCGGGCAGCATCTGCTGCATCGTCTGCAACGCCGGCGGCTCGAGCAGGCAGTTCTGCACCGCATAGCGCTGCAGCAGGGCAAAAGCCTTGCCGGCGTCGAAGGGCCCGTTGTACGCCAGCAGTGGCCGACCAAAATGCCAGGTCGCCAGGAGGCCCTGCCAGAGACCGCCGCTGCGCGTCCAGTCGACGGCGGACCAGAAGAGATCGCCGGGCTGCGGGAAGCTCGCGTGCGCGCTGACGTAGGCATCCAGATTGCCGAGCAGCGTCCGTTGCGCCATGACAACCCCCTGCGCCCTGCCGGACGAGGCGCCGGAGTAGAGGATCAGCGCCGGGTCGCCGGCTGCCGTGATCACCGGCGTGTAGCGCGGTGAGGCGTGCTCGACCACTTCGCCCCAGGGTTTGACTGCCTTGCCGGTGGCGGACCCGACAGCGATCACATGCCGCAACGCCGGCAGCCGGTGGCGGACCTGCGCCAGGGTCGGCAGCGCCGTCTCGTCGACGATGGCCAGGTGTGCCGCCACATCGCTCAGCCGGTGTGCCAGCGCATCCGGCCCAAGCCGATGCGCGAGCGGCACCGCAATGGCGCCCATCTGCAGGATGGCGACCAGCGCGATGGCGGCTTCCGGGCGCTGCGGCAGGATGACGGCAACGCGGTCTCCGCGGACCGTCGCCAGCGCCGCAAGGACGTTGGACAGGCGATTGGCCTCGCTCTGGATGTCCCAGAAGCTGTGTGCCGAGGTGAAGCCCCGCGCATCCTCGTAGTACAGTGCAAAGCGGCTGCGATCGCCGGCCCAGCGACCGCAGACATCTTCGGCAATGTTGAAGTGCTCGGGAAGCCGCCAGCGAAAGCTCTGGCAGAGTTCCTGGTAGTCGTCTGTCTGGCTGTCGCTCGCCATCATCCGCTCGCCGTGCGGCGCCTCTGCACCGGCTCTCAGGGAGCCAGGCCCAGGCGCTCGTCGATGAGTTCGATCCAGTGCCGTACCGGCATCGCGCTGCCGCTCTGCAGGTGCGTCTGACAGCCGATGTTGGCGGTGACCAGAAATGCCGGCCCACCGGCGTTCATCGCCGCCAGCTTGTTGTCCCGCAGTTGCGTCGCCAGTACCGGCTGGCTGATCGAATAGGTGCCCGCTGAGCCGCAGCACAGGTGCGGGTCGGCCACCGGCGACAACTGGTAACCGGCGGCGGCGAGCAGGCTCTCGACGACGCCACGGATCTTCTGCGCGTGCTGCAGCGTGCACGGCGAATGGAAAGCGACCCGCTGCTCGCTGCCACCACCGGCCTCACGCAGCAGCTCGACAAGGCGCTCCCGCTCGCTGGCGAGGACCTCCGAGACGTCACGCGTCATCTGCCCGATGCGCGCCGCCTTCGCCGCATAGGCCGGGTCGTGCTGCAGCAGCTCGCCGTAGACCCGCACGTGCTCGCCGCAGCCCGACGCGGTCATCACGAAGGCCTCGACGCGGCCGCTCTCGACCTCCGGCCACCAGGCGTCGATGACCTGCCGCATGTCATCGAGCGCCTTCTCCTGCGCATGCAGGTGATAGCGCAGCGCGCCACAGCAGGCAGCAGCGCGCATCTCCACCAGCTCGATGCCGAGGCGGTCGAGGACGCGGGCCGTCGCGGCATTGGTGTTGGGCGTCAGCGTCGGCTGCACGCAGCCGGCCAGCGCGATCATCCGTCGTCGGTGCCCCGCCGCTCGCGGCCACGGTCGGGCACCGCCGGGCACGACCAGCGGCACCTTGTCGGCCAGCACGCGCGGCAGCAGCGGCCGCATCATCTGGCCAACCCGCACCGCCGGCCGGAAGATCCAGTTGCGCGGCAGCGCCTCGCAGAGCAGGAAGCGCGTCGCCCGCGCCGCCAGCGAACGCGGCACCTTCTGCTCGACGACTTCGCGCCCGATCTCGAGCAGCCGGTGATAGCGGACTCCCGAGGGACAGGTGGTCTCGCACGAACGACAGCTCAGGCAGCGGTCGAGATGCAACTGCGTCGTCCCGCTGACCGGCTCACCTTCGAGCATCTGCTTGATCAGGTAGATGCGACCGCGCGGTCCGTCGAGTTCGTCGCCCAGCAACTGGAAGGTCGGGCAGGTGGCCGTGCAGAAGCCGCAATGAACGCAGCTGCGCAGAATGGCGTCGGCCTCGCGGCCAGCCGGTGTGTCGCGGATGAAATCGGCTAGATTGGTCTGCATGGTCGGCGAACTCTCAGAGGTCCGGATACATCCGGCCGGGATTGAAAATCCCCTGCGGATCGAAGGCCTGCTTCAGCTTGCGATGAATCGTCGCCAGCGGTTCGGACAGCGGCTGGAAGACGCCGGCCGCAGCCTTCAGCGTCGCGTCACCCCGAAACAGGGTGGCATGCCCGCCCGCCTTGGCGGCTGCCTCCCGGATGGCGGCAGCTTCGCCGCCGCGCAGCCAGCGTTGCGCGCCGCCCCATTCGATCAGCGTCGGCCCCAGCGCCTGCGGCGGCGCCACCGAGGGCAGGCCGAGACGCCACAACGGCCCCTCGCCAGCAAAGAAGGCGTGCTCCTGCTCGCGCAGCGACTGCCAGAAGGCAGCTGCGACGGCGTCGTCGAGCAGCTCGCCGGCCAGCGTCCGCTGCGCCGCCGCCACCGCCGCCGCAGCGCCCGAAAGACGCAGCGTCAGGACGCCGTCGTGCCAGGCCGAAGCGGAAATCGGCAAGGGCCGGCCGCCCCAGCGATTGAGCTGCTGCAGCGCCGCCGCCTCGTCGATGGCAAGGCGCAGGCTGCACTCGGCGACCGGCCGCGGCAGCACCTTCAGCGACACCTCGAGGATCACGCCGAGGGTGCCCAGGCTGCCAGCAAGCAGGCGCGGCACATCGTAGCCGGCAACATTCTTCATCACCTGGCCACCGAATGAGAGCAACTCGCCGCGCCCGTCGAGCAAGCGGACACCGAGGACGAAGTCGCGCACGGCGCCCATCGCCTGCCGCCGCGGGCCCGACAGACCACACGCCAGCATGCCGCCGACTGTCGCCTGCGGCCCGAAAAGCGGTGGCTCGAAGGGCAGCCACTGACCTTTCTCGGCCAGCGTCGCCGCCAGATCGGCGAGGCGGGTACCGGCACGCGCGGTCACCACCAGCTCGGTCGGCTCATAAGCCACGATACCCTGGTAGTCGCCGACCGCGAAGGGCTCGCCGCTTTCGCTGCCGCCGTAGAATGCCTTGCTGCCGCCGCCGCGAATCGCCAGTTTGCCCCCGCGAGCTGCTGTCTCCCTGATCCGACCAACCCAGTCGTCGAGCAGCGCGTCCATCATGGCCTCGCCGACGCGGCAGCGGTGCCGGCACGCGCCTGGGTGTACTCACGGCAGCGCGCCAGAGTCGGCACGCCCTTGCCCGGATTGAGCAGCCCATGCTCGTCGAAGGCCGCCTTGAGCCGATGAAAGGTATCGATCTCCGCCAGGCTGAACTGCTCGGCCATGAGCATGATCTTCTCGACGCCGACACCATGCTCGCCGGTGATGGTGCCACCGAAACGAACGGAGAGTTCGAGAATCTCTGCGCCGAAGGCAGTCGCCCGGTCGAGTTCGCCCGGCTGGTTGGCGTCGTACATGATCAGCGGGTGCAGGTTGCCATCGCCGGCATGGAAGACGTTGGCACAGCGCAGCGCGTACTTGATGGAAAGGGCGTTGATCGCTTCCAGCATCTCCGCCAGTCGCCGTCGCGGAATCGTGCCATCCATGCACAGGTAGTCCGGAGTCAGGCGACCGACGGCAGGAAAGGCCGCCTTGCGCCCGGCCCAGAAGCGCAGCCGCTCAGCCTCATTCTGCGACACGCGGATGCCGGCGGCGCCGCTCTTCTCGATCACCGCCCGCATGCGGCCAATCTCCTCGGCCACTTCCTCCGGCGTGCCGTCGGACTCGCACAGCAGGATCGCTTCCGCCTCCAGGTCATAGCCGGCATTGACGTAGGGTTCGACGGCGTGCGTCGCCTTCTTGTCCATCATCTCGAGGCCGGCCGGGATGATGCCGGCAGCGATGATGCTGGCAACGGCGTCGCCAGCCTTGCGGACATCGTCAAAGGAGGCGATCACGACCTGCGCCAGTTCAGGCTTCGGCGTCAGCCTGACGGTGACCTCGGTGATCATCGCCAACAGCCCTTCCGATCCATTGAGCAGCGCCAGCAGATCGTAACCCGGCGCGTCGAGTGCCGCGTTGCCGAACTCGACGATGTCGCCGGCAATCGTCAGTCCGCGCACGCGCAGCACGTTGTGTACCGTCAGGCCATACTTCAGGCAGTGCACGCCGCCGGCGTTTTCGGCGACATTGCCACCGATCGTGCACGCGATCTGCGACGACGGGTCGGGCGCGTAATAGAGGCCATAGGGCGCCGCAGCCTCGGAGACCGCCAGGTTGCGCACGCCGGGCTGGACGATGGCGGTGCGCGCCAGCGGGTCGACGGCGATGATCTTCTTCAGCTTCGCCAGCGACACCAGCACCCCGTCCGGATGCGGCGTCGCACCGCCCGAGAGACCGGTCGCGGCGCCGCGCGGCACGACCGGCGCCCGCAAGTCATGGCAGATGCGCAGGATCGCCTGCGCCTGAGCCTCGTTCTCCGGCAGCGCGACCAGCAACGGCAACTGGCGAAAGGCGGTCAGACCATCGCAGTCGTACGGCCGCATCGCTTCCTCCTCGGCCAGCAGGGCGTTGGTCGGCAGGACCGCGCGCAGGCGCGTGACCAGCTCTGGTCGGTCAACGGTGTAGCGGTCGGCCAGCGTGCTTTCCATTCTCGTCCTCCCTCATCGGACAGTTGACCACTGCAGACGAGCCTCTGCTGAACGGCAGCGCCGGCAGTCGCGCCGACGACCGCCGCTGCCTGCGCCTCAGGCGTGGCTGACGAAACCCGAATAGCCGGGCAAACCCGCAGCCTCGGGCGACCTCGCGAAGGCGATGGCCTGCTCGATGATCCGGTTGCGGTCTTCCTCCTTCATTTTGGAGATCAGCACGTCCGTACTCCGGGTCTCGTTACGCAGAATGTCGTTGTCGAGAATCATGCGCATGCGGAAGTACTGGGCCCAGCGAAACTCGGCGAAGTCGGTCGGTCTCTTGGAGTAGCCGAAATGCGATCGCACGTACCAGGCCAGCCCGCGATAAGGATCGTTGGCCAGATCCTTGATGTGCGTCGGCAGCTGCGCTGGTTGCAGTGGCCCGCCACCGGTATGATCGAAGAGGTAGACCCAGGCGGCGTCGTGCATGGATTTCCAGAAGTTGTACTCCTTGAGCACACTCCAGTTGTAGAGAACCTCGACGACCACCCGCGCGTTGTCCGTCGTGATGCCGGCATCGTTGTTGCCCTTCGCCGTTTCCCAAACGGCACGCGCCAGATGGTGATGATCGGTGAGACAGAACTTGTTGTCGCGGCCGATGACGACCGGTACCGGCCGCGTGAGCAGGTAGGCGGTCAGATCATCGCGGCTCTTCCTGCGCATCGACTCCACCCGCGCATAAACCTCGTCGAGGCCGACGGCGCACTGCGTCGGATGCAGCTCGGAAACCTTGATCTGGTAGAGCGCGCCACTGCGGTGGCACTTGCCTGAACATTCCTCGTAATCGAAATCCATCGCCTTCCTCCTTGGTTGTCGTTGGTGTTGACCCGGCTTCACGGACCGATGACAGATGCCGCGCCTTGGCAGCCTGCCGCCGCGAGCGCCAGCAGCCGTCAGCGGCCACCGAGCAAGAATGCCGATGGCGGCGACATCCGTCAACACAAGTTCGCATCGCGGACGTGCGACAATCGCGACGTCCAACCCGAGCTTCCAGCATGAACGAGCAGCGAACCCCCTGCCTGATGGTGCAGGGATGCACTTCCGACGCCGGCAAGAGCGTCCTGGTGACGGCCCTCTGCCGTATCCTGCACCGCCGCGGCGTCCGCGTCGCACCCTTCAAGCCACAGAACATGGCGCTCAACTCGGCGGTGACCGTCGATGGCGGCGAGATCGGCCGCGCGCAGGCGCTGCAGGCGCTCGCCGCCGGCGTGCCGGCGCACACCGACTTCAACCCGGTGCTGCTCAAGCCGGCGACCGACAGGCGGGCGCAGGTGATCATTCACGGCAAGGCGCTGCGCGACCTTGATGCGCGCGACTACCACGCCTACAAGCCGCTGGCGATGCAGGCCGTTCTCGCCTCCTGGCAACGCCTCTGCGGGCAGTACGAGTGCCTGCTGGTCGAGGGAGCCGGCAGCCCGGCGGAAATCAACCTGCGCGATCGCGACATCGCCAACATGGGCTTCGCCGAGGCGGTCGACTGTCCGGTGATCCTGATCGCCGACATCGACCGCGGCGGCGTCTTTGCCCACCTCTGCGGCACGCTCGACCTGCTCTCCGAGTCCGAGCAGGCGCGCGTCAAGGGCTTTGTCATCAACCGCTTCCGCGGCGACGTCGGCCTCCTCGAGAGCGGCCTGCGCTGGCTCGAACGGCGCACCGGCAAGCCGGTGCTCGGCGTTCTGCCCTATCTGCACGGCCTCTATCTCGACGCCGAGGATGCCGTGCCGCGCCAAGCCGAACGCAAGGTTGCGCCCGCGCTGCGCGTCATCGCCCCGGCCTACCCGAGAATCTCGAATCACAACGACCTCGACCCGCTGCGCTTTCACCCGGAAGTCGATTTTCGCTTCGTCGGGGCGAACGAGCCGCCGCCGCCCTGCGAACTGATCGTCCTGCCGGGATCGAAGGCGGTGCAGTCCGACCTCGCCTGGCTGCGCGCCCAGGGCTGGGAAGAGGCGATTCGCCGGCACCTGCGCTACGGCGGCAAAGTGATCGGCATCTGCGGCGGCCTGCAGATGCTCGGCCGCCAACTGCACGACCCACTTGGGCTCGAGGGCCCAGCCGGCAGCACTCCGGGGCTTGGCTGGCTGAAATACGAGACGACGCTGGCCGCCGAGAAGACGCTCGAGAATGTCAGCGGCAGTCTGCTGCTGCCGGGTTCAGGCTCGCCGCCGTTGAGCGGCTATCGCATCCACATGGGCGTCACCAGCGGCAAGGCCCTGCAGCGACCGGCGACGATGCTCGGCGGCCGCCCGGACGGCGCGCTGTCGGAAGACGGCCAGGTGCTCGGCACCTACTGTCACGGCCTCTTCGACTCGCCGCCAGCCCTGGCTGCGCTGCTCGCCTGGTCCGGCCATCGCCCGGCACAGGAATTCGACGCGCGAAAGCGGCGCGAGAGCGACATCGAGCGGCTCGCCGACGCCGTCGAGCAGAACGTCGATCTGCAGCGTCTGGCCGAGTGGCTGCCGCTCTAGACTTCCGGATCCTCGCCGCGCACCAGCAGCAGCGAGGTCTGTCCCTTGCGCACCAGACGCTCGGCGACACTGCCGACGAAGAAACGCTCGATTCCCCGCCGCCCGTGCGTGCCGACCACCAGCAGGTCCGCCTGCCACTCGCCCGACGCTTCGATCAGCATGTCGGAGACGTGTTTCTCCTCCGACTCGACGAGCCGAATCTCGGCGTCGATGCCGGCGGCACGTGCCTCTTCCTGCAGGCCAGCGAGAAAGCCCTGAGCGCCGAGACGCATTCGCGCCTCCGCCTTGCCGACGCTGTTGGGCAACATCATCGCCACCTCGCGCTGCGCCAGCAGGGTCTCGTCGACCGCGTGGCAGATCGCCAGTCGCGCGTCGTTCGCCCGCGCCAGAGCGATCGCCGCCCGCATCACCTGGCTGGTCATGAAACTCTGGTCAACAGCCACCATGATCCTTTTGTACATAGTCGCGATTCCTCGTTCGGCAAGGTTGTCTGACAAGCTGCACAATAACACCGATGGATCGCCAACAGCAGATCCTACTTGAGCGTCAGCGGCAGTCCCGCGGCAACCAGCGTCACCTGCTCGCAGACCGCCGCCACGCGCTGGTTCAGGCGACCCTGCTCGTCGGCAAACAGCCGCGAAACGGCTGCCATCGGCACGACGCCGCAGCCGACCTCGTTGGAAACCAGGATGATCCGCCCGGGCAACTCCGGCAGCGACTCGACCAGCGCCTGCGTCGCACCGGCCAGGCGCTGGCAACGGATCGCCTCGCCGGACGCGGCCTGACTCGCTGCTTCGCCGGCAAAAAGCAGGTTCGACAACCACAGCGTCAGACAGTCGACCAGCAGGCAGACACCCGGCGCGGCGTGCTGCCGCAGCGCCGCAGCGAGGTCGAGCGGCTCGACGACCAGCCCCCACTCCGGACTGCGCCTGGCCTTGTGGTGCTCGATGCGGCGTGCCATCTCTGCGTCGAGCGCCAGCGCGGTCGCGACATAAACCACGTGCAGACCGCACTCGCCGGCCCGGCGCTCGGCCAGCAGACTCTTGCCCGAACGGGCACCACCCAGGATCAGTTCTCGCATGGCGGCGAGCTTATCATGCGCCGGGGACGAGTATAATCCGCCGCTTCGATGCCGCCATTCGTCGCCCCCATGAACTTCACGATCGAAGCGACCACTCCCGTTCCCGGCCTGCAGGCGCGGATCGACGGCAAGACCAAGCCGCCGGGATCGCTCGGCGAACTCGAACGCCTGGCGCTGCAGATCGGCATGATCCAGCAGTCACTGACGCCGGACCTGGGCCAACCGCGACTGCTGGTCTTCGCCGGCGACCACGGGGCAGCACTGGCAGGCGTCTCCGCCTACCCGCAGGAAGTGACCTGGCAGATGGTCGAGAATTTCCTTGCCGGGGGAGCTGCCATAAACGTCTTCGCGCGCCACAACGGTCTGCAGTTGCAGGTCGTCGACGCCGGCGTCGCGCACGACTTCGGCGCCCGCAGCGGACTGATCGATGCCAAGATCGCCAGCGGCACGTGCAACTATCTGGTCCAGCCGGCGATGAGCCATGCGCAGCGGGATCAGGCGCTGGCCCGTGGCGCCGCGATCGTCGACGGACTCGCCGACCAGGGCTGCCGGGTGATCGCTTTCGGCGAAATGGGAATCGGCAATACCGCCTCTGCCGCGCTGCTGACGCACCAGCTCACCGGCACGCCACTCAGCGACTGCGTCGGTCGCGGCACCGGCCTCGACGATGCCGGGCTGGCGCGCAAGCGGGAACTGCTGGCACAGGCGGCGAGCCGGGCCCACCTGCCGCCGGACGCCGATGCGCTCGACGTGCTGGCCGAGTTCGGCGGCTTCGAGATCGCCATGCTGAGCGGCGCCATGCTTGCCGCGGCGGCCCGCCGCATGGTGCTGCTGATCGACGGCTTCATCGTCACCGCCGCACTGCTGGTCGCCGCCCGCCATGCACCGGCCGTTCGCGATTACTGCGTCTTCTGCCACCGCTCCGCCGAAGCCGGTCATCAGGCGCAACTGCGCACCCTCGCCGCCGAGCCGTTGCTCGATCTCGGCCTGCGCCTCGGCGAAGGGACCGGCGCCGCGCTGGCCTGGCCACTGGTCCGCGCGGCTGCCGCTTTTGTCAACGAGATGGCAAGCTTCGCCAGCGCCGGGGTCAGCGAGCAGCTCTGAGAACCCGTTCATGAGGTCCTCGGCGAACACAACGGGACGCTCATGGTTGCCGCCAGCGGCACCGCCGTCTTCGTCGAGCAGGCGGGCGGCGACGACCGCTCACAGCAGCATGGCGACGACGCTGCCGCAGGAAAGCGTCGCCAGGGTGCCCGAAAGCAGCGTCCAGGGAGCGAGTTGGACGATCTCTGCGCGTCGCTCGGGCACCATCGACGACATGCCGCCGAGGAGAATCCCGAGACTGCCGAGATTGGCGAAGCCGCACAGGGCGTAGGTCATGATGATCCGGCTGCGTGCCGACAAGGCCTCTGGCGTCAGGCGCGCCAGCTCGAGATAGGCGAGCAGTTCGTTGAGCACCGTCTTCGTCCCCAGCAGTTCCCCGGCGACCGCCGACTCGGACCAGGGTATGCCGGCCATCCAGGCCAGCGGCGCCATCACCCAGCCGAGCAGACGCTGCAGCGAGACGGCTGCGCCGGCGACGGTCGGCAGCGTGCCGAGAATCTGATTGGCCAGGCTGACCAGAGCCACCAGGACGATCAACATGGCGGCAATATTGATCAGCAGCGTCGCCCCTTCGCCGGTACCGCGAGTGATCGCCTCCATGCCGCTGCGGTCGGTCGGCGGCAGCGCGAGATGGCGCCCGCTGGGAGCACCAGCAGGTGGCACGAGGATGACGGCGAAGGTGATCGCGGCCGGCGCGCTGATGAACGAGGCGGCCAGAATGTGGCCCAGCGCATCCGGGACGACAGGCCCCAGGATGCTGGCGTAGAGCGCCATCACCGTACCCGCGACGCCGGCCATGCCGCTGCTCATGATGATGAACAGCTCACCGCGACTGACGGCTGCCAGGTAGGGCCGGATCAACAGCGGTGCCTCGATCATGCCGACGAAGACGTTCGCGGCACTGGACATGCCGACCGCGCCGCCGACGCCGAGGGTCTTCTCGAGCAGCAGCGAAAAGCTGCGCACCAGCAAGGGCAACACGCGCCAGTGGTAAAGCAGCGCCGACAGGGCGCTCATCACCAGCACCACCGGCAAGGCCTGGAAAGCAAGGACAAAACTGCTCCCCGGAGCGATCTCATCGTACGGTAACGGTGCTCCACCGAGGAAACCGAAGACCAGCGCCGTTCCCGTGCGCGTCGCTGCGGCGACCGCCAGCAAGGCATCGTTACAGGCGGCGAAGAAAGCCCGCGCCCCCGGCAGGCGAAAGATCAGCAGCGCCAGCAGCCCCTGCAACACGACTCCGCCGCACACGGTGCGCCAAGGAACCGCCGACCGCTGTGCCGATAGCACCCAGGCCAGAGCGAGCAGCAGCAGGTAACCGAGGACGGCCTGCAGCAGCGGATTCAAGAGCACGCCCCGTTCTGTCCGTACGGCCGCCTGCTGCACACGCAGAGGCTGCGCGAGGCCGGGACCGGTCGGCGACTGCCGCTCGCAGCCGCCGACCGGCTTGGTGTCCGGGCGACAGCAGGCGCTCTCGCGCTAGCGAGTCGCCGCCGGCGGTGGGGACAGCACCGCGGCGGGCGCGAACTCGGGACGAATCTGGCTGGCATTGCGGTACGCCGGCTGAATCTGGTCGGCCGGGGTGGGCGGAACCTCGCGCTGCTGCCATGGCACTGCGGGTGACGGTGCGTCGGGAGCGAAGCGTGCGCCGTAGTTGCGCTGGTAACGATCGAGAAAACGCCGCATCTGTTCATAGTCTGCGCAGTTCCGGGGAGCGAGGCAACGGCCGAAGACCTCGAAGGCACCCGGCGCTGGCACAGGATAGCCATAGGGCGCCAGCCACGGCCCATGCGGAGCAGGCCAGACGCCAGCGGCCCAATCGCCACCAACGACGACGGTTGTCGCAGCGGCTGCAGAAGTGAGGCTGAACAACGCGGCAGCAAGCAGGGGACGGGTTCGCATCAGAGCGAGTGTAGCACCGCCAGTCGGGTGGGAGCACAAGTGCAGTCGCCGTCGACGACCTGCCGCACGGCGGCGGGCCAGCCGCAGCACAGCGACCGGCAACGGCAGCGCCGCGTGCCGTCAGAGGCCCTCACCGGCAACCAACGGGCACAGCGAGGGGGCGATTCCCGCCGCAGTGTGAAAAGTCGCACGCAGCGTTTCGCCGCCCGGTGTAGAGTCTTTTCCGTCCATCACTGTCAGCGGGCCGATGCGTACGGCCCGGCTGTCAGATTGACCGGAGTCCTGACGCCGCCATGAAATGTCCCAAATGCCACTCGGAAGACCTCCACCGGTCGCGTCGCCGCGGCCTGAAGGAAGGCTGGAGCCTGCGTCGCAAACAACTGGCCCCCTATCGCTGCTCGGCCTGCGGCAACCGCTTCATCGCCGCGGAACCGCGGCCATCCGGACAGGAGCGCGCGCTGTCGATTGCCGACTACCTCGGCCTGAACAGCAGGGCACGAGAACGCTGCAATGGCACCGTGATCCTCGGCGGACTCAGCTCGCTGCTCATCCTGCTGAGCATTCTGTTGTTCCTGGCGCTGGCCCTGGGCTGGATCGAGCCAGAATCACTGCCACGACGCGGACCCTGAGTCACCCCAGCAGATCGCCGCTTTCTGTCTGCCCGGGGTTTCATGCGGCGATAAAGTGCTAAAATCTTGAGTTGATCGACGCTTGCCGGTCAACCTTCAAGCTTCTGGCTCGTTGTAGTCATTTTTTACCGTCCATAAGGAACCCCCACCATGAACAAGTCCCTCCTCGTTGCTGCGCTGCTCGCTCTGGCCGTTACCGCCTGTGGCAAGAAAGAAGAAGCCAAGCCGGCCGCCGCTCCCGCTGCTGCCCCGGCCGCTGCTGCTCCTGCCGCCGCCCCGGCTGCTGCTGCCCCGGCCGCCGCTCCGGCTGCTGCCCCTGCCGCCGAAGCTGCCAAGCCGGCCGACGCCGCTGCCAAGCCGGCCGAAGCCGCAGCGGCAGCCAGTGCCGCGGCTGGTGCCGCTGCCGACGCCGCCAAGGACGCTGCCAAGGCCGCTGGTGCTGCTGCCGACGCCACCAAGGACGCTGCCAAGAAGTAAGCTCTGTGCCACAACAGAACAGAAAAAAGCCGGCGCAAGCCGGCTTTTTTCTTTCCACGCGGACGACCCTCGAAGCTCGCGCACTGCTGCCGCGCACGTTCCGCCTTGCGCCGCCGGCCGGCTGTGCGGGGCCCGGGTCGGCCGCGTTGCTCGTGCGCAGCGGACACCATTGGCCTGTTGGTGGCCATTCGCACAGCCGCTCAGGCCAGTTGGCGCCAGCCGAAACCACCCTCCTGGTCGGCGACCCCGATCCACTCCTCGCCGCAGTCGAGCGCCAGAGCCAATGCCCGCGCCGCGAGATGCGGCCGGTTGTTCTCCTGGCTCAGGTGGGCAGCAACCACATGCTGCAGGCGGCGCGTGTCGACCTGCCGCAACAGCGCCGCCGCCTGCCCATTCTCCAGGTGGCCAAAGCGCCCGCCGATACGTTGCTTGAGCTGCGCCGGATAGCGCGAGGCGGCGAGCAGTTCCGCGTCATGATTGCACTCCAGAACAAGGCCGTCGCAGAGCCGCAGCACGTCGATGATATGCGAGGTGATCGAACCGCTGTCGGTGAGCACGCCAAGACAGCGATCGCCATCGCTGAAAGCGTACTGCACCGGCTCGCGGGCGTCATGCGGTACCGGATAGGGGCGAACCTCGATGTCGCCGATGGCAAAGACCGCGTGCCCGTCGATCAGATGGCAATCGGGCAAGGTGGTCCTGCCACGCGCCGCCGCCTTGTGCGTGCCGTGCGTCAGATGGACTGCCAACTGATGGCGGCGCGCAAACGCGAAGACGCCGCCGACATGGTCCGCGTGTTCGTGCGTCACCAGGATCGCCGCCAGCCCGCCGGGATCAATGCCGATGCGTGCCAATCGGGCCGTCACCTCGCGGCTTGAAAAGCCGCAGTCGAGCAATAGCCGGGTCCCGCCCGCCTCGACAATCAGCGCGTTACCCTGACTGCCGCTGCCCAGCGAGGCGAAACGGATCACTTCAACTGATCGTAGAGCAGGTTGAGGATCTTCTTCGCCGTCTCCGACTGGTCAACACTGCCCTCGGACAGCACCACCTGCACGGTTGACCGGGTGCTGCTCGTCGCACGCACGAGAATGCGGTACTGGGTCTGCGGCTTGGCAGCAGAACTTCCCTTGAAGGGATTGAGCTTCGAAAGAAAGCCCTCCTCCTTCTTCTCATTGTCGGTCTCCGGGTCGACATAGCGAACGAAATACAGGCCGCGTCCCCGATCGCGATCCTCGACCGTGAAGGCAACGCGGTCGAGAGCCAAGCCCACCCGCCGCCAGGCACGATCGAAGGACTCCTCGACCTCGAGGGCTCCGGCGCCATCGGCACCGCGCGTCAGGCGCGCCCGTTCAAAAGGCTTCTCCTGTGCCGCCTTGAGCGCCGCGCTCGCGCGCTTTTCTTCACTGCCGAGGTGAATCATCAGACGGCGCAGCATTTCGGCTTCGAGTTCGGGATCCGCCGGACGCGGTTGCCACTTCGTCTGATCCTTGCCTTCGGAGACGAAAATCTCGTACATGCCGCGGTGACTGATGAAGATGTCGGTCGTCCCCGGCGTGCTGCCCGGCTCCATGCGCGTGCGGAACTTGTCCCGTTCAGCCGTCGAGTAAACCGAGTCGATCACCTTGCCGAGGACATTGCGAATGAAGTCCTGCGGGATCTTGGCGCGGTTCTCCGCCCAGTCCGTCTCCATCACGCCGGCATCGGGCAGATCGAGCTTGATCAGGAAGCCGGTTTCCTGCCAGAACTCCTTGACCGTCCCCCAGAGCTTGTCCGGAGTCCCGGCCGCGACCAGCCAGCGCTGCGTCCCGGAACGTTCGATGCGCCCCTGGTCGACCTCCGGCAAGACCTCGCTCTTCTGCTGCGCCCGCGCCTGCGGCGAGCGCTCGGCGGCGTATTGCGAGTAGGTCGCGGTGCCCTTGCCAGCGACATCAGGAACCGCATAGCGATCATCACGCGTCGGCGAAGTCAGGTCTGGCGGGATCTCGAGAGGCGGCACGCTGCTCGAGCCCGCGGTCTTGTATTCGATTCTCTTCGGTTCGAGGAGCGAACCGGTGCAGCCGGCGAGCAACAGCAGCACGACGATCTGCAGGCGCGTGACGACAGGGCTCATCGGCGGCTGACCCAACGACTCTAGACGAGCACGCCGGCCTGCGACAGCGCGGCGCGAACACGAGCGTGATTTTCGGACGACAGCGGCGTCAGGGGCAGGCGCAAGCCGTCGCCGATGAGGCCCAGTTGCTGACACGCCCACTTGACCGGAATCGGGTTCGCCTCGCAGAACAGTTGCCGGTGCAGGCCGATCAGACGGGCATTCAGCACCCGCGCCTCGGCCGCATTGCCGGCCACTGCCGCGCTGCACATCTCGTGCATCAGGCGTGGCGCGACGTTGGCAACCACCGAAATGTCTCCCTTGGCGCCCATCAGCATCAACGCGCAGGCGCTGGCATCGTCACCGCTATAGACGGCGAAGCCGGCGGGCGCACGCACGATCAACTCGATACCGCGGTCCATGTTGCCGGTCGCGTCCTTGATACCGACAATGTTCGGCACCTCGGCCAGGCGCAGTGCCGTCTCGTTGCCCAGGTCGGCCACCGTGCGACCCGGGACGTTGTAGAGAATCACCGGGATGTCGACCGCGTCGGCGATCGCGCGAAAATGGCGATACAGCCCCTCCTGCCCCGGCTTGTTGTAGTAGGGGACGACCGAAAGCGCCGCACTGGCCCCCGCCTGGCGGGCGAAGCGGGTCAGCTCGATCGCCTCGGCTGTCGAATTGGCGCCCGTGCCGGCAATCACCGGCAGGCGACCCGCCGCCTGCTCGACGACCACCCGGATCAGTTCGCAGTGCTCGGCGAGGTTGACCGTCGGCGACTCGCCGGTCGTGCCGACGACGACGATGGCGTCGGTGCCCTGCTGCACGTGGAAATCGACGAGGCCGCGCAGGGCGGGCAGGTCGAGGCTGCCGTCTGCCTGCATCGGGGTGACAATCGCTACGATCGAGCCAGTAATCATGAGTTTGCGTGCACGCCAGTCAAGGCCCCGGGGATATCCTGAGTGGGGCAATCTGAAGCACGAATTCTAACCGAAGGCGCCCGCCTTGGCGACGAAAAACACGGCCAACGACCGCCGTGACCCGCTGCCACCCGGCAACGGGGTCAGAGCTCGGCGAGGACGCGGATATGCGCGGCAACGCTGCGCGCCAGGGCCGACAGCGAGTACCCGCCCTCGAGTATCGACACGATCCGCCCGTGCGCACAGTCGTCTGCGAGTTCCTTGATCTGTCCGGTCACCCAGGCGTAGTCCTGCTCGAGCAGACGCAGGCCGCCCATCTCGTCCTCGTAGTGGGCGTCGAAGCCAGCCGAGATGAACAGCATTTCCGGCTGGAACTCGCGCAATCTCGGCATCCAGAGATCACTCACCACGCGCCGGAACTCCTCGCCGTCGGTGCCGCGCGGCAGAGGTACGTTGACCATGTTGGCCGCCGGGCTCTCGGTGCCGCTGTAGGGGTAGAAGGGATGCTGGAAGGTGCTGACCATCAGAACCCGCTGGTCGCCGCGGAAGCAGTCTTCGGTGCCGTTGCCGTGGTGGACGTCGAAGTCGATCACCGCAACACGCGCCAGGTTGTGCGCCGCCAGTGCATGCGCCGCCGCGACGGCGATGTTGTTGAAGAAACAGAAACCCATCGCCGAGGCCCGTTCGGCGTGATGGCCGGGCGGTCGCACGGCGCAGAAGGCGTTCTCGGCCTGCCCCGAGAGCACCAGATCGACCGCCAGGACGCCCGCCCCGGCGGCGCGCATCGCCGCCTGCCAGGTATGGCGGTTCATCGCCGTGTCGGGGTCGAGGTGTACGATCCCGAGTTCGGGCGAGGCGCGCTTCAGCCGCTCGAGATGTGCCGCCGTATGCACCCGCTTGAGTTGCTGGAAGGTGGCCAGTGGCGCGTCGTGATACGTGAAGTAGGCATCCAGGCCCTGCGCGATCAGGTGATCGCTGATGGCACTCAGGCGCTCGGGTGCCTCGGGATGGTACGAACCCATGTCGTGCAGATGGCAATCGCGATGGGTGATGAAAGCCGTGACACTCACTGTAACCTTTCTGTCGCGACAGGGACGCCGCCAGCGGCGCCCCGTCCGGCGATGGAGCGGGTTGAGGATTGATGGTTTATTATCATCCCAATCGCTTCCCGACGACAAGCCATGCCAACCGCCAACAACCCCTCCCCGGTCAGCCGAGTCCTCGCCGCCGCCAACTCGGTCATTCTCGGCAAGAGCAACCAGACCCGACTCGCGCTCTGCTGCCTGCTGGCGCGAGGCCATCTGCTGATCGAGGATCTGCCGGGCGTCGGCAAGACGACGCTGGCGCACACGCTGGCCCGCCTGCTCGGTCTGCAGTTCGCACGCATCCAGTTCACCAGCGACATGCTGCCGGCGGACATCCTCGGCGTCTCGATATTCGACCGCGAGCGGAGCAGCTTCAGGTTCCTGCCCGGACCGGTCTTCTCGCAAGTGCTGCTGGCCGACGAGATCAACCGTGCGACACCAAGAACGCAAAGCGCTTTGCTCGAAGCGATGGAAGAGGGGCAGGTGACCACCGAAGGCGAGACGCGACCGCTGCCGGAACCCTTTTTCGTCATCGCCACGCAGAATCCCTCGAACCAGATCGGTACCTTCCCCTTGCCGGAGTCGCAGCTCGACCGCTTTCTCCTGCGTCTCGACCTCGGCTACCCGGATCGCGACGCCGAACGCGCATTGCTCGAGAGTGGCGGCAGCCGGGAGCAACTGCCGGCGCTTGCAGCCTGCCTTGGTGCAGGAGAGTTCGCGCCACTGCAGCGACTGGCGGCGGCAGTTTACGCGTCACCGGCGCTGCTCGACTACCTGCAACTTCTGATCGAAGCGAGTCGCCGGGAACAGCGCTTCGTGCACGGCCTCAGCCCGCGCGCCGCTCTCGCGCTGCTCGCCGCCGCCCGCGCCTGGGCGTTCACCGACGGCCGCGAGATGGTCCTGCCGGAGGACGTGCAGGCCGTGCTGCCGGCAGTTGCCCGCCACCGCCTGCGTCTGGTCAGTGGCAGCCATGCCGACGCCGAAGACATCGCAGCACTGATGCGATCGGTAACGCTGCCCTGATGCGCCGGTTGCCGAGCCTGCACCAGTGGCTGTTCGGCCGCCAACGTGACGAGCAATGGCCGCTTGTCCTCGGCCAGCGGCGCATCTTCATCGTCCCCACCGCTGCCGGCATGCTCTTCGCGCTGGTTCTCCTGGTGATGCTGATCGGCGCCATCAACTACGACCTCAGCCTCGGACACGCGCTGATCTTTCTCCTCGCCGGCCTCGGCCTGGTGGCGATGGTACACAGCTTCCACAACCTCTTCGGGCTGCGCCTGACGCCCGGACGCGCCGACGCGACTTTCGTCGGCGACCTGGCGCGCTTTCCACTGCTACTGGAGAACCCGCGCCGACAGCAACGGCGGGCACTCGAGCTGTCGTTCAGCGCCCAGCCAATGGTGGCCGTCGATCTGCCGGCCGAGGGCAGCGTGACGGTTGCCCTGCCCTGCCTGGCGCAGCGTCGTGGCCGACTCGATCCCGGCCGCGTGACGCTCGCCACCCGTTACCCGCTCGGACTGTTCCGCGCCTGGAGCTACATCCACCCGTCGTGGTCGTGCATCGTCTATCCGAAACCACTCCAGACGCCCTTGCCACCGGCGTCGCCCGCCAACACCGCCGACCATCGCCAGGGGGACAGCGGCCAGGAGGACTTCGCCGGCCTTCGCCCGCGCCAGCTCAGCGACCCGACACGGCACATTGCCTGGAAGGCGGTGGCCCGCCGCTCGGACGAGCAGGCGCTGCTGGTCAAGCAGTTCGCCGGCGGCGCGAGTGACGAGCTGTGGCTGGACTGGTCGCTGACGCCACCCGACCGCGACAGCGAGGAGCGGCTGTCGATCCTCGCCGGCTGGATCATGCTCGCCGACGAAGGGCAGGCCTGCTATGGACTGCGGCTGCCAGGGCAGCAGATTGCGCCAGCCACCGGCAGTGCCCAAAGGGCAAGCTGCCTGCAGGCACTGGCACTGTACGAGACGGGAGAGACCCGCGATGCGGCTTAGGCCACCGCAGACGATCGATCAGGCAGCAGTCCCCTGGCTGCTGGCGGTCGCCCTGGCGACCGCCAGCCCGCATGCCGAGCACCTGCCGCCGTGGCTGAGCCTGCTGTTCGGCGCTGCCCTGCTCTGGCGTCTCTGGTTGTGGTGGCAGCGGCGGCCACTGCCACCGCGCTGGTGTCTCGCACTGCTGGTACTCGGCGCGCTGGCGGCCATCGCCTGGCAGTATCGCAGCCTGCTCGGCAGGGACTCCGGGGTCGCCATGCTCGCCCTCTTCATGGCGCTCAAACCGCTCGAGATGAAGACCCGACGCGACGCACTGGTGGTCGTCATGCTCGGCTTCTTTCTCCTGCTGACCCACTACTTCTATTCGCAGAGCATCCCCACCGGCCTCTGGCTGCTGGCCAGTTGTACGCTGCTGACGGCGGCACTGATCCGGCTGCACGGTGGGGCGCAGCCGCTCGCCGCCATCGTCCGCCAGGCGGGCCTGCTGCTGTTGCAGGCGACGCCTTTCATGCTCATCCTCTATCTGCTCTTTCCGCGCGTCTCCGGCCCGCTCTGGGGCCTGCCGCAGGACGCGCACGCCGGACGCAGCGGCCTTTCCAGCGAAATGGCACCGGGATCGATCAGCAGCCTGATTCTCTCGGGCGCGATCGCCTTTCGTAGCCACTTCGCCGGTGAGACACCCGAAAAGGCGGACCTGTACTGGCGTGGTCCGGTGCTCGACGCCTACGACGGCCTGACATGGCGCGTCAGCGCGCTCGCGGCCGCATTGCCACGGAAGGCGCCGGTCGTGGAGAGCAGAGGGGCGCAGTACAGCTACACCAGTATCATCGAGGCGCACAATCAGCGCTGGCTGCTGGCTCTCGACGTGGCGACCAGCCTCCCCGCCGGAGCCATGCAGGCGCCGACGCTGGAGGTGCTGGCACGCGAGCCGCTGCGCGCGCGCTCCCGCTTCTCCTTCGCCTCGTCGGTCGACTACCACGCCAACCGCGCCGAAAGCGCAGCCATCCTGCAGCAGTCCCTGTCACTGCCGGCGGCGATCAATCCGCGCGCACGCGCGCTGGCCGACCGCTGGAAGTCACGACCACCGGCACGCATCGCCGATGCCGTCCTCAGCATGTTCCGCAACGAGGACTTCCATTACACCCTGCGCCCGCCGCTGCTTGGTGCCGATGCCGTGGACGAATTCCTCTTCGGCACGCGCCGCGGCTTCTGCGAGCACTATGCCTCGGCCTTCGTCTTCCTGCTGCGCGCCGCCGGCGTGCCGGCACGGGTGGTTGCCGGTTACCAGGGCGGCGAGGTGAACCCGGTCGATGGCTACCTCATCGTCCGCCAGTCGGATGCCCACGCCTGGGCCGAAGTCTGGCTCGCCGGCGAGGGCTGGGTGCGCTACGACCCGACGGCAGCAGTCGCCCCGTCGCGCATCGAACAGGGAATCGTCGCCGCCCTGCCGGAAGGAGAACCGCTGCCCGGCATCGTCGGTCTCGACGCCGACTGGCTGCGCCAACTGCGTTACCGCTGGGAGGCGGCGAACAATACCTGGAACCAGTGGGTCCTCGGTTACAATCCGCAACGCCAGCGCGAGATCCTTTCCCGCTTCGGCATGCCCAACCCGGACTGGCAGAGCATGAGCACCGCACTGGCCGCGCTCTGCGGCGTGGCGCTGCTGCTGGTCACCGTGTGGACGCTGCCCCGCCGCCGTCGCGTCGATCCGGCGCAGCGGGCGTGGCAGAGGTACTGCGTGGCGCTCGCCCGGCGCGGTGTAACGCGTGCCGCATGGGAGGGACCGCTGGCGTTCGCCAACCGCGTCGCCGTGGAAAGGCCACAACTGGCCGCGCTCACCAGCGAAGCCGCACGCTGTTATGCGGCACTGCGCTATGGCCGCGGCGACAGCGAGCAGTTGCTCGTCCTGCAGGAATGCGTGCACCGACTACCCGCCAGATGGAGAAAGAGCGCTTGAAACACCTCGTCAACCACCTGCTCGTCGCCCTGAGTCTCAGCCTGGTGACGCTGCCGGCAGCCGCCCAGCAGGGCGCCGGCTTGAGCCAGAACCCTGAAGTACAGGCATTCATCGCCAGCATGCACGAGCAGCACGGCTTCGATGTCGCCCACCTGACGCGCCAGTTCGCCGTCCTGCGGCCGAATGCGACGGTCCTGAAGGCGATCCGGCCGCCGGCGGTGCCGGAGAAGCAGCGATCGTGGGAGCGCTATCGCGGTCGTTTCGTCAATGAGCAGCGGCTGGCGGGAGGACTGTCGTTCTGGCAGGCACATGCCGCGACGCTGCAGCGCGCCGAGGCGATCCACGGCGTGCCGGTCGAGGTGATCGTCGCCATCATCGGCGTCGAGACCATCTACGGCCAGCACATGGGCAGCTTCGGCGTCCTCGAGGCGCTGGCATCGCTCGCTTTCTTCTACCCGCCGCGGTCCGAGTTCTTCCGCGGCGAGCTCGAGCAGTTCCTGCTCCTGGCGCGCGAGAACGGCATCAGCCCGCTCAGCGTCAAGGGCTCCTACGCCGGCGCCATCGGCATCCCGCAGTTCATGCCCAGCAGCCAGCGCCGTTTTGCCGTCGATTTCGACGGCGATGACCGCATCGACCTGCGGCAGAGCTATCCGGACGCGATCGGCAGCGTCGCCCGCTTCCTGCAGCAGCACGGGTGGCAGACGGGCGAGCCGGTCGCCGTGCCGGCGACGGTCAGCGGCGATCCCGCCGCCCTCCTCGCCATCGGCATCAAGCCGACGCTGACCGTCAGCGAACTCGCCGCCCAGGGGGTTTCGGCGGCGGCCGACGGCGACCGAGCGGCCGCCCTGATCGACCTCGTCACGCCTGGCGCGGCGACCGAATACTGGCTCGGCTTCAACAACTTCTACGTCATCACCCGCTACAACCGCTCGAGCTTCTACGCGATGTCGGTCTTCCAGCTGGCGCAAGCGCTGCGGCAGGAACACGCGGCGCGCGCCATGGCCGCCCGCAGCCGCCCCTGATCAGCGCGGCAGCGCCGCCTCGGGCAGTGGTCGGGCAGCGTCACGCTGCCGCCACCGCCTGCAGATCCAGCCGACTCGCCAGCAGCCCGGCGCCGCCTGTCGACGCAGCGAAGGCCATCATTCGCCGCCGGCGACGAGGGCAAGCAGCTCGTCGCCGTAGCGTTGCACCTTGGCGAGGCCGATCCCGGGTACCGCGAGCAGCGCCTGCGGTGAAGCCGGCAACAGTGCGGCGATCTCGAGCAACGTCCGATCGTGCAGGATCACGTAGGCGGGGACACCCTGCTCGCGCGCCTTCGCGCTGCGCCACTGGCGCAGCCTGGCCACCAGCGGGGACTCCTGCTGCGGGCGCGGCAGTTGGGGATCGCCGGCGCTGCGGACTGCGCTCCGGCCGCGGACAGCACGGCTCCTGGCAGGTTCGAGCCGCCGGCGCAGCATGAGAGGCGTTTCCCCGCGCAGAACCGGGCGGGCGCTGTCGGTGAGTTTCAGCGCTCCATAGGCCGCGGCATCGGCTTCGAGCAGTCCAGCGGCGAGCAGCTGTCGCAATACGGAGCGCCAGCCCATGTCGTCGAGTTCGGCACCGACGCCGAAGGTCGGCAGGCGATCATGACCGAACTGCCGCACCTTGTCGGTGTCCTTGCCGCGCAGAATGTCGATCAGGTGGCCGGCACCGAAGCGCTGACCGGTGCGCAGGGCAGCCGAAAGGACCTTCTGCGCCGCCACGGTGCCATCCCACACCTGCGGCGGCTCCAGGCAGACGTCACAGTTGCCGCAGGGAAGCGCATCTTCGCCGAAGTAGTTGAGCAGGATGACGCGGCGGCAGGTCGCCGATTCGCAGTAAGCGAGCATGCTGTCGAGCTTCTGCCTTTCGACCCGCTTCTGCTCGATCGGCGCCGCCGAGTTCTCGATCATCTGGCGGTGGATCACGACGTCGTTCAGCCCGTAGGTCATCCACGCCTCGGCGGCATCGCCGTCACGCCCGGCGCGACCCGTTTCCTGGTAGTAGGCCTCGATGCTCTTCGGCAGGTCGAGATGGGCAACGAAACGGACATCCGGCTTGTCGATGCCCATGCCGAAAGCGATCGTCGCCACCATCACGACGCCATCGTCGCGCAGAAAACTCTGCTGGTGCCGCTGCCGATCGGCGGCGCCGAGGCCGGCGTGATACGGCAGGGCGCTGATCCCCTGCGCGAGCAGCCAGGCCGCCGTCTCGTCGACCTTGCGTCGCGACAGGCAATAGACGATTCCAGCCTCGCCGCGATGGTGGCCGAGGAAGTCCAGCAACTGCTTGCGCGGATTGTCGCGCTCGACGATCAGGTAGCGAATGTTCGGGCGGTCGAAACTCGAGACGAACAGTCGTGCCTGCTCGAGATGCAGGCGGGTGATGATCTCCTGTCGCGTCAGCTGATCGGCAGTCGCCGTCAGCGCGATGCGCGGCACGCCCGGGAAGCGCTGATGCAGCTCGGAGAGCTGGATGTACTCCGGGCGGAAGTCATGCCCCCACTGCGACACGCAATGCGCCTCGTCGATGGCGAACAGGGCGACTCGTTGGCGCGCGACCAGTTGCTCGAGGAGCCCCATGAAGCGCTCGCCGAGCAGCCGCTCGGGCGCGACGTAGACCAGATCGAGCGCACCGGCGAGCAGTCGGCGCTCGGTGTCGGCCAGCGAACGGAAGTCCAGCGACGAGTTGATGAAGGCGGCGCTGACGCCAACCTGGCGCAGGGCGTCGACCTGGTCCTGCATGAGCGCGATCAGCGGCGACACGACGACACCGACGCCGCTGCGCAGCAACGCCGGAATCTGATAGCAGAGCGACTTGCCGCCGCCGGTCGGCATCAGGACCAGCGCGTCGCCACCGGCAACGAGCTGGTCGACGACATCCTCCTGCTGCCCACGGAAGGAAGGATAACCGAAGACCCGGGACAGCACTTCACGCGCAGCGGCACTCATTGCCGGGAGCCCTGCCGGGATGCGCCGCCAGCCAACGAGCGATGCCAGCGGCGCGCGGGGCACACGGCAGCCGTCAGACTGCCGTGCCGCCAACCCATCATGATGTCGCCGATCAGCTCAGACACTCGCGAGCCAGACGCTCGCCATCCCAGCACAGACACTCGCCACGACCTGCGTGCCAATCGGCCAGCACCCAGCGCTGGACATGGATCCCGTCGACGATGTGATCGTGTGTCGCCGGCCGATGCGTGTGGCCGTGAATCAGGCCGACGTAGCCGTGGGCGCGCAGGAAATCGTCGGTCTCGGCCGGATTGACATCCATCAGGTACTGCGCCTTGTCGCGCTTGGCGGTCTCGCTCTGCTGCCGCAGAGCCGCGGCGACTGCCTTGCGCTCGCTCAGCGGCCGGGCGAGAAAGGCCTGCTGCCAGTCGGGACGGCGAACCAGCGCACGAAACGACTGGTACTCGCGGTCATCCGTGCACAGCGAGTCACCATGCGCGAGCACGAACTCGCCGTCGGGCAAAGCCAGCAGCCACGGATCGGGCAGCAGGCGCGCTCCGCTGGCGGCGGCAAAACGCTCGCCGAGCAGGAAATCACGATTGCCGTGCATGACCGACAGCCCGACTCCGGTGGCGACCAACTCGCGCAGGGCGGTGACGACTTCCGCTGCCAGACGGTCCGCCGGGTCGTCCAGGCAGTCGTCGCCCGGCCAAGCTTCGAAGAGGTCACCGAGGATGAAGAGACTCTCGGCCGCCCGCGCCCGCCCGCGCAGGAAGTCGAGGAAGATGCGCGTCACCCCGGGCACCTGTGGCGCCAGGTGCAGGTCGGAAATGAACAGGATCGGTCGCAAGCCGTTGCCTGCAGCAGTCGGCTACGGGCGCGGCATCAGCAGACTTCGGCCCGCTCGATCAAGACGTCCTCGACCGGCACGTCGGAATGGAAACCCGAGGTTCCGGTGCGGACGGCCCTGATCTGTTCGACCACGTCTTGCCCCTCGACCACCTTGCCGAACACACAGTAGCCCCAGCCCTGAGCATTCGGCGCACGGAAGTTGAGGAAATCGTTGTTGACGACATTGATGAAGAACTGCGCCGTCGCCGAGTGTGGCTCCGCCGTGCGCGCCATGGCGACCGTGTAGGCCTCGTTCTTCAGTCCGTTGTCGGCTTCGTTCCTGATCGGCGGCCGGCAGGGCTTCTGCTTCATGCCTGGCTCGAAGCCTCCGCCCTGCACCATGAAGCCGGGAATCACACGATGAAAGATCGTGTTGTCGTAGTGGCCGGCGGCGGCATAGTCGATGAAGTTCTGTGCCGACAGCGGCGCCTTCTCGGTGTCGACCTCGATGGCGATGACGCCGAAGCTGGTATGCAGCTTGATCATGGTTTTCCTTTCTCGGAGATGATCCTGACCGACTGGATGGTGACCGGCTCAAGAGGAACGTTCTGATGCATCGCGCGGTTGCCGGTCGGCACGCCGGCGATCTTGTCCACCACCTCGATACCCTGCGTGACGCGGCCAAAGACGGTGTAGCCCCAGCCATCCGGAGAAGGATGGTTGAGCGACCCGTTGTCACGATGATTGATGAAGAACTGCGCACTCGCGGAATGCGGATCGGAGGTGCGCGCCATGGCAATCGTGCCGCGATCGTTGCGGAGCCCGTTCTTCGCTTCGTTCTCCACCTTGCGTGGCGCCGGCTTCTGTTCCAGATCGACCGTGAAGCCACCGCCCTGGATCATGAAGCCGGGAATGACGCGGTGAAAGACGGTGCCGTTGTAGAAACCTTCGTTTACGTATTGGACGAAGTTGCGGACGGTCCTGGGGGCTTTCTCGGCATCGAGTTCGATGACGATGCGCCCCATGCTGGTCTGCATCTCGACGCTGGGCGCCGCCA
>ERZ761602.2824-NODE-2824-length-26107-cov-11.081913_pt1 | contig 26107 bp, 20 predicted proteins | sample MGYA00512165_ERZ761602 | MGnify/ENA primary metagenome ERZ761602 (study PRJEB28899, sample SAMN02445085) | bioreactor sludge metagenome | biome: EBPR sludge; isolation source: Thorneside wastewater treatment plant | place: Australia: Brisbane, Thorneside...
GGTCATGGTGGGCCTGGGGTCGGGGCGGGGTGCCGGTCGGGGGAGGAGTCCTCAGCCCAGCCGGTCGCGCACCCGCCCCAGCAGCCCACGGGCCCGCTGGCTGGCCTGGCTTCGTACGCCTTCGACGTTGAGCGGAGCGTGCTGCAAGCGGAAGAGCAAGGGCACCTTCAGCACGACGTCGTGGTGGACGCCGTGCTCCCACAAGCCGTCCTCGCCCCAGGCGTCGCCGTGATCGGAGCAGAGGACGGTGTTGGCGTGGGCGAAGGACTGCAGGAGGTGGGCGAGCTGACCGTCCACCCACTCCAGGCAGGCGAGCTGGCGGCGGCGGCACTCGTCGGCGTCGTTGTTCTTGCCGAAGGGCACGCAGGGGTTGTCCTTGGACCAGGCACAGCCCTCGTGCCAGTAGGGCACATGGGTCTCCCCCACGTTGAGGAACAGGAACACACGCTGGCCATGAAGCTCGGCGAGCTGGTGTTCGATCCAGCGGAGCTGCTTGCCCAGGCTCATCACATCGCCTGGGTAGAAGAAGCGGTCGAAGTCGCGGGTCAGGTTCTGGCCGGTCAGCGTCTCGGGGTCGAACCAGCCCGCCGAGCCGACGCCCAGGGTGTGGAAGCCGATCCGCTTGAGCCCGTCGACGACGTTGTGGCCCTTGACCGTCAGGAACTCGGTCCCCTTGCTGGGGAAGCCGGCCCCGGCGATCTTGAAGATCTTCCCGAACTTGGGGTTGATCAGGGGTTCAGCCTGGGCCGCGACGCCGGGGGTGAAGCCCATGAACATGGCGGCGTGGCTGGCGTAGGTGAAGTTTCCGGGGGCCATGGCCCGATGCATGGGCCCCACGGCCTTCAGGTTTGGCGCCCGTGCCGCCTCGAAGGTGTCGAGGCGGCAGGAGTCCAAGGTGATGAAGAGGATGGAGCTGCGGTCCAGCATCGCAAGGCTCAGGGTCCGACCTCGAAGAGGAAGTACAGCGTGCCGGCGTCGGTGCCCGAGCGATCGCTGGCGAGGGCGCTGATGCCGATGGCGTCGGTGCCGAGCCCGCCGATGTCGCCGACGAAGTTGACCGGGCTGCCGGCCGCGTCGCTGGTGTTCTCGCCGCTGAAGCTGGCCATGGCCTCGGTCGTCGCCAGCACGCCAGTCACCGGCCCGCTGAACAGGTAGGTGAAGCCCGAGGCGGGGGAGCCGCCGTTGGGCGCCCCGATCAGCAGGTCGTTGACCGCGTCGCCGTCGAAGTCCCCGATGCCGCTGACCGAGGTGCCGAGCTGGTGCCCGCGGCTGGGCCCGTAGATGATGGCGCTGGCCACAGAGCTGACGGACGAGCCCCCGAGCGCGTCCGGGCTGCTGGAGCCCGAGAGCACGAAGACCGCGCCGGCGTCGCTGCCGATTGTGTCGTCCTGGGTGGCGCCGACGGCGAAGTCGTCGTAGCCGTCGCCGTCCTGGTCACCCAGGTAGCTGGTCGAGCTGCCCAGGCCCGCCGAGGTGGCGTCGCCGAGGAGCTTGGCGTCGGCCGAGGACAGCGAGGTCGATCCGCTGATCGGGCCGAGCACGATGTAGGCGGCGCCGGCGGTGCTGCCGACGGTGGAGTCGTTCGTGACCCCGACGATGAGGTCGTCGACACCATCGCCGTCTACGTCGCCGTTGATGTTGGCCGAACCCCCGACCTGGTCCGAGGCGCCTTCGCCGGTGATCCGGGCGGTGTAGGTGGCGTCGCGGACCCGCACCTGCCCGGTCGCCGTGATCGGGCCCTCGTAGATGTATATGGCACCGCCGTTGCTGACGCCGTCGTCGTTGCCGGTGGCGGCCATGAGCAGGTCGGCCTGGCCGTCGCCGCTGACATCGCCGAGGGCGACCTGGATGCCGAGGTAGTCGAAGCCGGTCCGGCCGTTGAAGCGGACGAAGGCGTCCGAGGCGCTGAGGCTGGTCGCTCCGATCAGATCGGCGCCCGAGAAGACGTAGGTCGTGCCGGAGGAGGAGCCGTCCTCGCTGTCGTTGGGCGCCGAGACCACGAGGTCGTCGATGCCGTCGCCGTCGAGGTCGGTGCCGCCCGCGACGGAGCGCCCGAACCGGTCGGATGCGCTGCCGCCGACGATGACCAGGTCGGCGGTCCCCAGCCCGGCGACCGTGCCGGAAGGCAGCGGTCCGTTGAAGAGGTAGACCGCGCCGGCGTCCGTGCCGGCCGCGTCGTTGTTTCGGGCGCCGATGACGAGGTCGTCGGAGCCGTCGCCGTCCAGGTCGCCGATGCCGGCGAAGGAGACGCCGGCGTCGTCCAGGCTGGACTCGCCGGTGAGGATCACGTCGGCCTCGGACAGGGACATCGTGCAGGAGGCGAAGGTGGCCTCACAGTCGTTGTCGATGCCGTCGTTGCAGATCTCCTCGGCGTCCGGGTTGATGTCCTCGTCGGCGTCGTCGCAGTCGTTGTCGAGGTCCGAGTAGTCGGCGGGCTCGGCGCAGGCGACGGTGGTCATGTCCGAGGTCCCGAAGCCGTCCCCATCGGCGTCGTAGTACCAGGTGGTGGCGTCGGTCGCCGAGGCCTCGTCGATGCCGGCCACGCAGTTGTTGTCGATGCCGTCGCAGATCTCTTCCGCGGTCGGATTGACGAGCTCGTCGGTGTCGTCGCAGTCGCCGCCGATGCGGACGTAGCCGTCGGGGGTCTCGCAGGCGAGCTCGAAGGAGCTGAACGAGCCGTAGCTGTCCCCGTCGGCGTCCTCGTAGTGGATGTCGCTGACGCCGAAGGCGGTGTCGTCGTCCTCGTCGTCGATCAGCTCGTCGCAGTCGTTGTCGATGTCGTCGCAGACCTCGCTTGCAGCGGGGCTGATCGTGCTGTCGTCGTCGTCGCAGTCCAGCGCGTTGCTGACGTAGTCGTCGGGGGCGTCGCAGGAGTCCTGGCTGTCGAGCGGGTCGCCATAGCCGTCGCTGTCGGCGTCGCTGTACCAGGTGCGCGAGCCGGTGGCGTCCTCGTCGACCAGGTCGTCGCAGTCGTTGTCGATGTCGTCGCAGACCTCCACCGCGCCCGGGTAGGTGTTGGAGCGCCCGTCGTCGCAGTCCTGGTCGTTGTCGACGTAGCCGGAGGGCATGTCGCAGGCGAGGGTCGTCGAGGTCGCCGAGCCGTAGGTGTCGCCGTCGTAGTCGAGGTGCCAGGTCGAGCGCCCGCCGACGCCGCTGTCGGCGTCGTCGATCAGGCCGTCGCAGTCGTTGTCGATGTCGTCGCAGATCTCTTCGGCGCTGGGGTTGATGCCGGCGTCGCCGTCGTCGCACTCCTCGCAGGCGGCGAAGCCGTCGCCGTCGCCGTCGTCGTAGCCGGTCGAGCCGTCGCAGTTGTAGTCGTTGGGATCGGCGCAGTCGGTCTCGGGCGCGCCGGGGTAGAAGCGGTCGTCCGCGGTGTTGCAGTCGCCGGCCAGCTCGGCGTAGCCCTCGGGCGTCTCGCATGCGGCCATGGAGACCGCGTCGTCGCCGTAGCCGTCGCCGTCGGTGTCCCGGTAGTAGACGGTCTGATCGACGGCGTCCTCGTCGACCTCGAGGTCGCAGTCGTTGTCCAGGCCATCGCAGAGCTCGTCCGCGCCCGGGTAGGTCTCGGTCGCGGCGTCGTCGCAGTCGTCGGCGTTGTCGACATAGCCCTCGGGCTGGCTGCAGGACTGAGAGGTGAAGCGGTCCGAGCCGTAGCCGTCGCCGTCGTAGTCGATGTACCAGTCGATCAGGCCGGTGACCATCGGGTCCTGATCGTCGATCAGCGCGTCGCAGTTGTTGTCCAGGCCGTCGCAGATCTCCACGGCGCCCGGGTAGACCGCGGAGTTGACGTCGTCGCAGTCCTCGCACGCGGCCCAGCCGTCGCCGTCGCCGTCGGCGTACTCGACGGTCCCGTCGCAGTTGTAGTCGTTGGGGTCGGTGCAGTCGTCCTCGGTCGCGTCCGGGTGGTAGCTGGCGTCGTTGTCGTCGCAGTCGCCGTCCACCTCGACGTAGCCCTCGGGCTGCTCGCACTCCTCGACCGTCTCGGCGCCGCCAAAGCCGTCGCCGTCGCCGTCCAGGTACCAGGTCGCTGGCATCGAGCCGTCGGCGCAGAGATCGGGGTCCGGCTTCTCCCGGCATCCAACGAGGGCGAGGCCGATGATCAGGGCGGGCAGGATGGTCATGAAGTTCTCCAGGGGCGGTACGAGCGCTCAGGTCTCGTAGTGGCCAGATGGTTCTAATTGCATCATGGCCTCGCTTGCGTCACCTTGCATCAAATCCCGACATCCGAGCCTCGCCCTGCCCCCTCCTCGCCCCCTCGTTGTCCTGCTGCCGAGCGCGCTGATCGCCCTGCCGATCATGCTGCGGGCGCTGCTGCGACCGGGTTTGGAGGTCTACGACCAGCGCGACGAGACCCTCTTCCACCTGCCGACCATCCAGGGCTTCGCCCGGGCGCTCCCCCTCCCGGACCTCTCGGACTACCCCTCGGCCACCGGCCCGCTCTACCACCTGCTGCTGGCCCCGCTGGCGGCGGCCAGCGGCGAGGACCTGCTGCTGTTGCGGCTGGCGACGCTGGGCCTCAGCCTGGGCCTGCTGGCCTTCGCCGCGCTGCTCCTGGCCGGCCGCGCCCAGGCTCCCACGCCGGCCCTGGGCCTGGCCCTGCTGCCGCTGGCCCTCTCGCCCTATGTGATCGGCCCGGCGGTGCGCCTCTCGACCGACAACGTCGCCCTGCTGGGCGTGGTCGCCTGCCTGTGGGCGCTCGACCGGGCCCCTCCGCCGCCCTCCTGGCGGGCCCTGCTCCTGGCGGCCCTCTTCGCGGCGGCCGCGACCCTCACCCGGCAGGTGCACGGCTGGCTGGTGGGCCTGCTCGTCCTGGCGGCGCTACCGAGGTCGGCGCTGCCGAGCTCGACGGGGCCCCGCCTCGCCCGCCTGCTCCCCGCGGCGATCCCCGTGCTGGCCCTGGCCCCGCTGGTCCTGCTCTGGGGGGGGCTCACCCCGCCCTCCTTCGCCGAGCACCAGGGCGGGCTGGACCCGCACATCGGGCTGACCGAGCTGGCCGTGCTGGGCGGGCTGGCCCTCCCCTGGGCGCCCTGGCTCTGGGCGGAGCGCTCGGCCCCGCTGGCGCTGGGCTCCCTGGCCCTGGGGGCCGCCCTGCTGCTGCTCTCCCCGATCCCCTGGGTCGAGGATCCGCTGCGCTACGGCGGCTCGCTGTGGCGGCTGGCCTCGTTCACGCCCGAGCTGCTCGGCAGCACCGGCCTCTTCTGGCTGCTGGTGCCCGCGGGCCTGCTGGCCATGGCAAGCCTGCTGCGGCGGGCCTGGCGGACCGGGGATGCGCTGCCGGGCGCGGCGCTGCTGCTCTTCTTCGTGGCCAACCTCGCCAGCGCCCGGGGCTACCAGAAGTACTACGAGCCCTTCTTCCTGCTGGTCCTGGCCTGGGCCTGCACCCGCGGGCCTCAGCCCGGGCGCTGGGCCTGGATCGGTCCGGCGCTGCTGGCGCTGGCCTGGCTGGCGGTGGCCCTGGTGCGCTTCGCCCTCTGAGCCAGCAGCAGCACCAGCAAGGGCCAGAGGATGGGCGGACCGGCGGGGGCCGCGGAGCAGCCCGAAGGAGCGTCGGTGAACCAGGGGGAGAGCCAGATGCGCTCCTCGCCCAGCAGCGAGGGGTAGCCGGTGGAGGCCTCGCCCCGCAGCAGGCGGACCCGCAGGTAGGTCCAGCTCTCGTCGGGCTGGGGCTCCCAGCTGTCGCCGAAGGCCTCGCCCGAGCCGAAGGAGACGATCCGACCGCCCGAGGCGATGCGCTCGATGACGACCTCCTCGAAGTCCTCCCAGCGGTGCTCGCCGCGGGGGTCCAGCTCGCCCAGGACCAGGACGAGGCCGACCGGCATGTTCCAGCGGGGGATCAGCTCGCCGGGCAGGTAGCGATCGCCGTTGCGGCCGACGGCCCAGGCGTGCAGCTCCAGGCGGGGGCCGCTGCTGGCGAGGGTGCGGCGTGCGCTCAGGGCCTCGAAGAGCCGCTCGCGGTCGAGGGGCTCGGGGGCGAAGACGCCGGTCAGGCCTCCGGGGGCGAATTGCTGGATCAGCTCGTAGGGGGCCTCGTCCGACCACTGGGCGACCCGGCTGGGGCCGTCTTCGACGCTGCCGGGGTGGCTGTCGTGGCTGTCGGTGCCGCCGACGAAGCCGAGCTGGAAGCCGCGGTCGAGGGCCGCCTGGACCGAGCCGCGCGGGGCGTAGCCCTGCTCGTGGTTGAGGGCGAAGTCGCAGCCCTCGGCCTCGGGGTCGAAGCACTCCGAGCTGCCGTGCTCGCTGTGGATCTCGACGAGCTGCTCGCGGTGAGGGGCGTTCTCGGGGTCGGACCAGTCGGTCTGCTGGGGGTTGAGGTAGGCGGGGTGGTGGGCGAAGCTGAGCCAGCGCAGGGGCTCGCAGCCGGGGGCGAGGATGGCCTCGTCCAGCGCCTGCCAGAGGGAGTAGGGCGAGGGCAGGATCGGGCGGTCCTCTTGCAGGAAGGCGCGCTCGCCGACCTCGGGGAGGTGGCCGTCGGGGGGGAGGGAGCGGCCGGCGACGCGGTAGGCCGGGCAGGCGCGGTCGGCCCCCAGCAGCACGGTCCGGTGGGTGCCCGGGCCGTCGGTGTTGCCGGCGTTGTGGTTGGCGGTCCACTCGTAGCCGAGCAGGGGGAGCACCGGGCCCCCCTCGGCCTGGACCACGCTGAGCTGCTGGCCCTGCCAGATGTCGAGGGTGGCGCCGGTGGGATGCAGCTCGTCGGCGGCGTAGCGGTAGAGGTCGGGCTCGGCGTGGTCGGTCAGGGCGGCGAAGTCCAGGCCGACGGCCTCGGCCCGCTCGAAGAAGGCGCTGGCCGGGCCCGCGGCGTCGTGGATGCAGTCCAGCTCGGGGTTCTCGCAGCCGTCGAAGGACCAGGCCGAGTGGGCGTGCAGATCGCCCCAGTGCCACCGAAGCTCGTCGAGCTCGGACTCCAGGACCTGGTCCAGGCCGACGGGCGCCGCCGTGCAGGCCGCGAGCAGCGGGAGGAGGCCGGCGAGCAGGGGGCGGAGGGGTCGGGGCAAGGTCTGGGCGCCGGGGACTGGGGCCGGGAGTGTAGCGCCGGGGCATTTCACTCGCCGCTGCAGCCGGGGCCGATGTCGGTGCAGCCGAGGCCCTCGTGAGCGAGGCTCCCGAGGAGCAGCAGGGCCTTGGGCATGAGCGGGCTCCGGGGTCCGAGCCTGGGGGACGGGTCCCCGCTATTGTAGACCGCCCACCGAGAGGCCGTCCATGAACCCCGTCGACCCCGCGCTTCGTCAGCAGATCATGCAGCAGTCCCAGGGCGTGATGTCCCTGTCGCTCGCCTATGTGGGCATCACCAACCACCTCTACAGCCTGCTCGACGCGCACGGGGCCTCTACCGTCGCCGAGCTGGCGGCCCTGGCCCGGGTCGACGAGGCCTACCTGCAACGCTGGGCGGACGCGGCCGCGGCCTTCGGCCACCTCGCTCGGGAGGGGGAGCGCTTCAGCCTGACGCCGATGGGGCGGGCCTTCCTGCCCGACGTCCCCGGCACGATGATGCCGGTGGCGATGCAGGCGGTCATGGCGGCCTTCATGGGCGAGCGGGTCTCCCGCTTCATGTCCACCGGCGAGCGCCCCGGCGAGCGGGTGCTGGGCGAGCCCTCCAGCATCCTGCCCTGGTTCGGCCCCATGCTGGAGGCCAGCTTCGGCCCGGTCTTCGCCGAGGCGGTGCTTCCGCGCCTTCCGGAGGTGGCGGCCCTGGGCGAGCGCGGCGGGCTGGCCGTCGATCTGGGCTGCGGCAGCGGCTGGTACCTGCGGCGGCTGGCCGCCCGGTTCCCTCGGCTGCGCGGGGTGGGGCTGGACATGATGCCCGCCAACATCGCCACCGCTCAGGAGGCCGCCGCGCGCGAAGGGCTGGCCGACCGGCTGGCCTTCCGGGAGGGTGATCTTCATCGGTTCGCGGTGGACGAGCCCGTCGACCTGGTGGCGATGAACCGGGCCCTGCACCATGTCTGGGCCGAGGGCCCCTCCCGGGTCATGAGCGGGCTGGCCGGCCACCTGGCGCCGGGTGGTCTGCTGGTCGTCTGGGAGCCCCGCTGGCCCGACGATCCGGCCGGCCTCGCCTCCGATCCTCGCCTGCGGGGGATGGCCTACCAGAACCTCTCCGAGCATGTGCAGGGCAACCACTTCCTGCGCCCCACAGAGGTCGAGGCGGCGATGCGGCAGGCCGGCCTGGAGCCGACCACGCACCTGTTCGCCGAGGGGACCGAGATGGTGGTGGTGGGGCGCAAGGCCGGCTGAGGCTCGAGCAGGGGAGTCCCAGACGGCAAAAGGCCCACCCGAATCGCTCCGGATGGGCCTCGTTGCGTGGACCCGGGAAGACCCGGATCCGCGGCGATCACTCGCCGGTGCAGCCGCCGCCGATGTCGGTGCAGCCCAGGCCGCCGTAGTAGCTGGTGTCGTAGCCCCAGATCCAGCAGGTCCCGGTGGACACCTCCTCCATGAAGTAGGTGTTGTTCAGCGCGGCGCTGTGGATGGTGGTGCTGCCCTCGACGATGGCGTCGAAGTTGTCGACGGTGCTGAGGAAGACACCGCTGGCCGAAGCCGGGTGGCAGTAGTTGTACGAGGTGCCGCTGCTGGCGACGTAGCCGTACACGCAGTCTTCACCGGTCCAGCACTGCCCGCCGCAGTCGGTCTCGGCGAGGCCGACCCAGTAGCCAGCGCTGTCGCCGCCGGTCAGGGTGACGTCGAGGCCGCCGCCGGCCCACTCGCAGTCCATGGTCAGGCCGGTGGTGCCGCCGTCGCTGCCGCCGTCGGCGCCGCCGTCGGTGCCGCCGTCGCCAGTGCCGGTGTCGCCGCTGTCCTTGCCGTCGGTGCAGGCCATCGCGAAGAGTACGGTGCCGAGGATCAGAAGGTTCTTGGTCATGAGAGGTCTCCTCCATCAGGAGCCGCGGAGTGCGGCGAGAGGAGTATATACCAATGCGTGTTCCCGCTCAACGCAATTCGCGTGGGCACACGGGAGCCGCTATGCGAAGGCTGCCTCTGGAGGAGCCGCGCATGTGGAAGATCGGACCCGTTGAGCTGGAGAGTCGCCTGATCGTCGGGACCGGCCGCTACGCCGACTACGCGACCATGCAGGCCTGCCACCAGGCCAGCGGCACCTCGATGGTGACGGTGGCCCTTCGGCGCGTGGACCTCTCGGCGCCCCAGGGGCAGGGCGTGCTCGACTTCATCGACCGCTCCCGGATCCACCTCCTGCCCAACACGGCCGGCTGCTACACGGCCGAGGACGCCGTCGACACCGCCCGCCTCGCCCGCGAGCTGCTGCAGACCGACCTCGTCAAGCTGGAGGTGATCGGCTGCCCGGACACGCTCTTCCCGGACCCCGAGGGCACGCTGGAGGCCGCGCGCATCCTGGTGCGCGAAGGCTTCGTGGTCCTGCCCTACTGCTCGGACGACCCGGTGCTCTGCCGGCGGCTGGCCGAGATCGGCTGCGCGGCCGTGATGCCGCTGGCGGCCCCGATCGGCAGCGGGCTGGGCATCCGCAACCCGACCAACCTCGCCATCATCCTGGAGCAGGCCACCGTCCCCGTCATCGTCGACGCCGGGGTGGGCACGGCCAGCGACGCCGCTGTGGCGATGGAGCTGGGGGTCTCCGGCGTGCTGATGAACACGGCCATCGCCGGGGCCCAGGACCCGGTGCGCATGGCCCGGGCGATGCGGCTGGGGGTCGAGGCCGGGCGCGAGGCCTTCCTCGCCGGACGCATCGAGAGGCGGCTGTACGCGACGGCCAGCTCACCCCTGCACGGGCTGCTGGGCTCCTCCTCCCGGTGAGGACCGGGGTCCCCTCGGTGAGGACGCTGGCGCTGCCCGCCGGCCTGGCGCTCCTCGTCTGGCTGCTCGCGGCGGCGCTTCGCCTGCGGGTGGTGAACCAGGCGGTGGTCGGCAGCGACAGCCTGGGCCCCTACCTGAAGGCGCTGGCCCTGACCCCGACGGCGCTGTGGGCGGGGCATCTCCCCCGGCCGCCCAACCCGGAGAGCGGGGACCTGCTCTGGCTGAGCGCCCTGCCGATCCTGCACCTCGCCGGGGATCTGCAGCAGCTCTTCACCCTGCGCTTCCTGGCGGGCGCGCTGATCGCTCCTTTGGGCCTGCTGGCCGCCTGGGTCTGGGCGGCGCCCGAGGGGCTGCGCTCGCCCGGAGAGCTGCTGGCCTCGCGCGCCCCTCGTCCCCTCGTCGCGGGCCTCGCCGCCGGCCTGGTGCTGGCCGTGGATCCCGGGCTGATCGACTCGCTGCTGAGCGGAGCCCGCGGCTACGGCGCGCCGGAGCTCCTGGCCCTGCTCTGCCTCGCCCTGGGCTTCGCCGTCCGCGGCAGCCGGCTGGGGGCCGCCGTCGGGGCGGTCGCCCTGGCCTTCGCCGTCGACCACCACCCGCTGGCCATCGGCGCCGCCCTGGGCGTGCTGGCCATGGTGCCGACGCTCTGGCGAACGCTCGGCGGGCGCGGCCTGCTCCCGGCAGCGGGCGTCCTGCTGCTGCTGGCCCTGCCGCGGCTGCTGCGCCTGCTGGCCCTGGCCCGCTGCGGCGACGACCCGCTGTCCTGCCTCGCCGCCGTCGCCCAGAGCAATGTGCACGAGGGCGAGCCCTTCCTCCTCCACCTGCGGGACGCCCTGCACGATCGCTTCCGGGTCGACCTGGACGAGCCGACCAGCCTGGGGCTGCTGCTGGGGCTGCTGCTGGCCCGACCCTGGCGCGTCTCGATCTCGGCTGGACCCGGCGCGCTGGCCATCGGCGCGCTGGCCATCGGCTCGCTGGCGGGCCTGCTGCTGGTCGCCGCCCTCAACGGCTACCTGCAGGGCTACCACCTGCGCATCCTGGCCGCTCCGCTGGCCGTCGCCGCGGCGGTGGGCCTCGCTCGCCCCGCGCCCCTCGCCCTGCTCTGGGCCGCGCTGGCCCTCTGGCTGGGCCTCCCCGCGGCCCCCGTGGGCCCCGATCCCGGCGCCGTCGCGCGCCACGACGCGCTGGCGACCCTGCTCGCCGACCGACCCGGCCCCCTGTGGGTCGACCGCCTCTGGTGGCGCGGTCAGCCGGTGCTGGAGCCCTCCGGCGTGGTGCTCTCGGCCTGGCTCCAGGGGCAGGAGGCCGCGCGGTTCCAGGTCGGCCCCGCCGTGCCGATGATCCTGCTCAGCGTGGGAGAGGCCTGCGGGACGCCGCTGGCCGAAGGTCGGGCCGAGGAGGCCGCCACCGACTGGGCGGTCTGCGCGCTGAGCCGGGAAGAGGCCGTGGCGCTGCGGGACCGCCATCCGGAGGCCGCCCCCATCCAGAGCGGAGGGGCCTGGGACTGGGTGGTGGCCCTGCAGCCGGGGCGTGAGGACAGCGAGGCGGCCCGGTGGTGAGGCACGGGCCTGTCCCCGGTGGATCTTGATACCATCGGCGGATGTCCGATGAGGAGATCGAGACCCCCGACGAGATCGGGCCGTTCAAGGTGGTCCGCGCCATCGCGCGTGGCGGCATGGCGGCGGTCTTCGAGGTGCTCGACCGCGAGACGGACGAGCGCTACGCCCTCAAGCTGCTGACCCAGCGGGGCCTCGCGCGCCCCCGCTTCGACCGCGAGTACCGGGCCCTGACCCGGCTGGACCACCCCAACATCGTCCGCGTCTACCGCTTCGGCTTCGACGTCGACAAGCGGCCCTACCTGACCATGGAGCTGCTCGACGGCGTCGCGGCCCAGGTCCACGCCAAGAGCAGCGGGCGGCCCGGCGTGCCCCGGCGCACGGCCGAGGTGACCCGCATCGTCGCCAGCGTGGCCGAGGCCCTGGACTACCTGCACCAGCGCGACATCGTGCACCGCGATCTGAAGTCCAGCAACGTGATGGTCCTGGGCGATGGCCGGGTCAAGCTGCTGGACTTCGGGACGGCGCGCCTGTCGGGCAACAGCGAGGAGATCACCCGCAAGGGCGAGTTCGTCGGCACCTTCGCCTACGCCTCGCCCGAGCAGCTCCAGGGCAAGCCCGTCGACGCCCGCGCCGACATCTACAGCCTGGGGGTGCTCTTCTACCGCCTGCTGACGGGCAAGCGCCCCTTCGAGGCCGAGAGCCCCCACGCGCTCGCCATGCTGCACATCGAGCAGGACCCGCAGCCCCCGCGGGAGCTCGCGCCGGGGCTGCCGCTGGAGCTGGACGAGCTCTGCCTGCAGATGCTGGCCAAGAGCCCCGAGCTGCGCCCGCGCTCCGCCCGTGAGGTGGCCGATCGCCTGCGGGAGTTCGCGCGCGCCGGGTCGGAGGCCAGCAGCCCGGGCCGGGCGGCCTCCCCGTTGCCGCCGACCCTGGAGGGACGCGAGGAGGAGCTCGGCGCCTTGCGCGCGACCATCGACAAGGCGCGGCCCGGCCGCATGCTGCTGCTGGTGGGCCCCTCGGGCAGCGGGCGGCGGCGGCTCCTCGACCAGGCCGCCCTGGACGCGCATCGCAAGGGCCGGCGGGTCTTTCGCGGCGAGATGCCCGGAAGCAGCGCCCTGGGTCCCCTGACCGAGATCGTCGAGCGCTGCGTCCGCGGCCTGGACGAGCTGCCCGAGGGCGGCAACGAGGCCGACCGCATCGGCCTGCTGCCCCGCGGGGCCTCGCCCTCCGCCGCCGAGCAGGCCACCATCTTCCAGGCGGTCTCCTCGGCCCTGATGCGCCGGCAGGCCGCCGATCGCCGCCCGCTGGTCCTGGTCCTCTCCGACCTGCACCGCGCTCCGCCCCTGGCGCTGCAGGCCATCCGCGCCCTGCGCGCCCACGCCGAGGAGCGGCACTGCCCGATCCTGGTCCTGGCCTCGACCGTTCCCGAGGCCGACCGGCCGGGCGCCCTGATGCGGCGGCAGTTCGCCGACGCGGTCCGGCTCAACCTCGAACCCCTCAGCCCCCGCGCCGTGGGCCGCCTGGTGGGCTCGATGCTGGGCCGCAAGCCGCCGCCACCCGAGCTGGCCCGGCGCATCCACGAGGCCACCGGCGGGCTGCCCGGCTACGTCGAAGAGGTCGTGCGCTCGATGGTCGAGGCGGGCCTGGTCAAGGGCCAGGGCGAGGGCGACGAGGTCGAGTGGGTGGATCGCTCGGCCGGCAAGCTGGTGATCCCCGCCTCGGCCCGCGAGGCGCTCAGCCTGCGCCTGCAGATGCTCGCCGGCCCTGCGCGGCGGCTGGTGGCGGCCCTGGCGGTGGCCGGCGGCGTCGCCGAGGTCGGGCTGCTCGCGCACGCCGCGGATCACGACCCCGAGCTGGCGCGCGCGCACCTGGAGACCCTGGCGCAGGACGGGATCCTGCTGACGCTGCCCGGCGGCGCCTGGGCCTTCCGGCTGGGCTTGACCGGCGACATCGTCGACGAGGGCCTGCGCCCCTCTCGGAGGCTGGTGCTGGAGCGCCGCCTCGCGATGAAGGTCGCGGACGCGCCCGCCTCGCCCTCCCGGATCCGCATCCTGCGGGCCGCCGGCTCGCTGAAGGAGGCGCTGCACGACGCCGTCCAGCTCGTCCCCGCCGACGAGGGCGCCACCCCTCCGGCCGACCTGCTGGGCGAGATGGAGAAGCTGGCCCTGGCGGTCGGGGAGGGGACCGGTCTGCCCGCCGGGCTGCTCTCCCGCTTCCTGCTGGGCCTCGCCTCGATGCTGATGGCGCAGGATCCCTCGGACGCGCGCATCGACCGCTTCCTGGACCGCGCCAGCGCGCTGGCCAGCGGCTGGACCCGCAAGACCGAGGTCTACCTGCTGCGCGCCCGGGCGGCCCGACTGCGCAGCGACAACGCCCGGGAGCGCTCCTTCGTAGCCCGCGCCCGCGCCCAGATGGACCACCTCGTCGACCCCGGCCTGCGGGGGCGGGTCCGCCTCGCGGTCGGCCTGCGGGCGATGTCCGACGGCGAGCACGAGTCGGCCTTGGACTCCTTCCGCCAGGCCCAGCAAGCCGCCGAGCAGGCCGGGGACGGGCGGGCCGCGCTGGAGGCGCGCATCCAGTCGGGGATCGCCCGCGTGGTGATGGGAGAGCTGCAGGCCGCCGAGCGCACCCTGGAGGGGGCGGTCGAGGCCGCCGAGCGTCAGCAGGACCTGCTCGGCGGGGTGCGCGTGCGGGTGGCGATGGCCGAGGTGATGCGGCTGCAGGCGCGCTTCTCCGAGGCGACCGCCCTGCTGCTGCCGCAGCTCGACGCCGTGCGCGCCTCGGCGCCGGCGACCCTGCACACCCGGATCCTCCTGCAGCTGATCGACGTCCTGCTGGAGCTCTTCCGCCTGGGCGAGGCCCGCGAGCTGCACGCCGAGCTGCAGGCCATCGACCCGACCAGCCACTCCGCGTCCCTGCGCGCCCGTCGGGCCCTGGCCACCGGCCGCCTGCTGCTGGCTGGGGACGAGCCCCTGGCCGCCCTGGACGTGCTCCTGCCCGCCGAAGAGGAGGCCGTGCGCGCCGAGCTGCCGGTCGAGCAGGGCCTGCTGGCCGCCTGGGCCGGAGTCGCCGCGCTGGAGGCCCAGGATCGGCACCTCGCCGAGGACCGCAGCCTGCGGGCGATCGCCGTGCTCAAGCGGGAGCGCCACCTGCCGGCGCTGGCCCAGGCCTGCGAGTGCCGGGCGCGGGTCCAAGGCGGGCGGGAGGAGGCCGAGAGCGTCTTCCGGCCGGTGCTGCGCTGGGTCGAGGGCAACGCCGTGCGCCTGACGCGGGTGGCCATCCTGCTGACCCGCCTGGATCGGGCGGTCGAGGCCGGGGATCTACGCGAGGCGCTGCTGGCCATCGAGCGGGTAGAGCGCACGCTGGAGGAGATCGGCTCGCGCCTGGACGCCATCGACCGCGCCGCCCTGCGGGTCCACCCCTGGCGGCGGCGGCTGGCCCGCGCACGGATCGAGCTGAAGGGGTAGGGGGGAGGCCCCCTGGGAGAGTTCATGAGCGCACGAGACGCCCATCACATCGCCATCGGACCCGAGGCCGTCGAGGGCAACGGCGGCCGCGGCCGGGTCTTCCTGCTGCCCGGCTCGCCCGGCCGGGCCGAGCGCATCGCCGGGATGCTGGAGGGGCGGGTCAGCCGGCCCAACCCGCGGCGACACGAGGTCCACACGGGCCGCTGGACCTGGCAGGGCCAGGGCGTCGACATCGGCGTCGTGGCGACCGGGATGGGCTGCCCCAGCCTGGGCATCATCGTCAGCGAGCTCATCGCCGTCGGCGCCCGGACCCTGCTGCGGGTCGGCACGGCGGGCACCCTGGACTCCGAGGCGGTGCCGGTGGGCTCGCTGATCCTGGCCACCGGCGCGGTCCGGGACGAGGGCGCCAGCGACGCCCTCTGCCCCCGCGAGGTGCCCGCCGTGGCCCACCCCGACGTGCTCGCCGCCCTCTCGCAGGCGGCGCTCGGCATGGGCCTGGGCGAGCGCTGCTTCCGCGGCCTCGTGCACTGCAAGGACTCCTTCTACGGGCGCGAGGTCGCCGTCGGGCCCCAGGCCCGGCAGAGCGTCGACTACATGGCCATGCTGAAGGCCTGCGGCGTGCTGGGCACCGAGATGGAGAGCAGCCACCTCTTCCTGCTGGCCCAGGTCCACGGTCCCGATCTCCGCTCCCTGGCGGCCCAGGCCCTCGATCCTGCGGTCATCCGCGCCGGCACCGTGCTCGCCGCGATCGGCGACATGCAGGGCTGGGGCACGCCCGAGCTGGCCGCCCGGGCCGAGGGCGAGGCGATCGAGCTCGCCCTGAACGCCGCGGTGGTGCTGATGGAGCGCGGGCGGGTAGAGGAGGGGACATGAAAATGGAGCCCCCATGTTCGAACGACTCTTCTCCCCCCGGATGGTGAAGGCCGCCGAGGCCCTGCCCGGACGGGCCAGCAGCGCCTTCCCCCTCCCGCAGAGCCACGCCCTCAACGGGCAGCCTCTCCAGCCGCCCTTCCCGGAGGGCAGCCGGCGCCTGGTCCTGGCGATGGGCTGCTTCTGGGGCGCCGAGCGCAAGCTCTGGCAGGTCGAGGGCGTCCGCGTCACCGCCGTCGGCTATGCCGGGGGTTTCACGCCCTTCCCGACCTACGAAGAGGTCTGTTCAGGCCGCACCGGCCACACCGAGGTCGTCCTGGCGGTGTACGATCCCCAGCCGAACACTTTGGAGCGCCTGCTCGTGGCCTTCTGGGAGGGCCATGATCCGACCCAGGGGATGCGCCAGGGCAACGACGTGGGCACCCAGTACCGCAGCGCCCTCTACGCCGAGGACGAGGAGCAGCTCGCCCGGATCCGGGCCAGCCGCGAGACCTACCAGCGTCGGCTCGTCGCTGCGGGGCTGGGGGCGATCACCACGGAGATCGCGCTGGCCGGACCGTTCTGGTACGCCGAGGAGTACCACCAGCAGTACCTGCACAAGAACCCGGGCGGGTACTGCGGGCTGGGCGGGACCGGAGTGAGCTGCGGGATGGGCGCGGGAGACGAAGCCGCTCAATTACGCTGAGGCCGAGCCGGCGCCGGCCACTTGTGAGAGGATGAAGGCGTGAGTCTCCTCCTCCTCCTCCTGCTCGGCTGCAGCTCCGACCCCGCGCCGACCACGATCGATCCGCTGGCGGTGCTCGATCCTGCGCCTCCACGGCCACCCGGCGCGGTCGAGGGCATGGCCATCGCCATCTCGGTGCCGCTGAGCGGGCCGTCGGCGGCGATCGGCAAGGCCGCGGTCCAGGGGGCGCGCCTCGCCATGCCCCAGGGCATCGAGCTGGTCGAGATCGATGAGCAGCTCGGGGATCCGGTGCCGCAGGCGCTGGCCGACCCCCGGGTGGTCGGGGTGGTGGCCCACGTCACGGCCGTCGGCGCGCAGCGCTGGGCGCAGGGCTGGCTGGAGCATGACCTCGCCGTGGTCCTGGCTGCGCCGGCGACGGTTCCGGGGCTGCCGCGCGTGCTGGCGGGCTCCACCCGACATGTGCGCTGCGCCACGGCCTTCCTGGGGCCCGGCAACGTCGTCGTCGCCCACGATGGCACGCCCGAGGCCAACGAGGTCGCCACGGAGGCCGATCGGGCCTTGTCCCGGCGCAGCTATGGGGTTCGGGGCGTCGACCCCCTGCTGATCGCGGGCGAGGCCGAGCGGGTGCGCTCGCTGGGAGCCGCCTGGCTGGTCTACGCGGGAGATCCCGGCCATGGGGGCAACCTGCTGCGGGCGGTGCGTCAGCTCGGCGGCGAAACGCGGTTCATGGGCCTGGGCCTGTACGACCCGCGCTTCGTCGCCGCCGCCGGCCAGGCGGGCGAGGGCGCCATCCTGACCAGCCAGGATCGGCCGGTGCTCAACCCCAAGGTGCGCAGCCGCTGGCAGGCGGCCTATGGCGGGGAGCCTCCCGCCGTCGCGCTCAACGCCTACGACGCCACCCGGCTGCTGGTCGAGGCCTGGGGCACGGCGACGGTGGCCTCCAAGGCCGATCTTCGGGGCGCGGTGCGGGGGCGGCTGTCGCAGGTGGAGATCGAGGGGGCGGCCGGACCGCTCAAGCTCGACGCCGAGGGGGTCGCCGATCCCTCCTGGTGTACGGCCTTCGTGGTCGCCGACGGCGCCATCGCCTGGCTGGGCGCCGCCAGCGTCAGCGGGGGCAAGGTCGAGCTTCTGCCGGCCGCGGACGAGGCCGAGCGTTAAGGGCAGCCATGCGCCCGCCCATCACCGACGACCTGATCCGCGCCCTCCCCAAGACCGATCTGCACCTCCACCTCGATGGCTCGCTGCGCCTGTCAAGCCTGGTCGAGATGGCGCGCGAGCGGGGGGTGACCCTGCCCTCGACCACCGAAGAGGGGCTCAACGAGCTGGTCTTCAAGGAGCGCTACGCCGACCTGGGCGAGTACCTGCACGGCTTCGCCTACACCTGCGCCGTGCTCCAGGACACCGAGGCGCTGGAGCGGGCCTCCTACGAGCTGGCCTGGGACAACATCGATGAGGGCGTGCGCTACATCGAGGTCCGCTTCGCGCCGCAGCTCCATATGCACCCCGGCACGACCTTCGACGAGGTCCTGATGGCGGTGGACCGCGGCCTGGCCCGCGCCCGCGCCGAGCACGAAGCCAGCGAGGCCGTGCTCCAGCGGGGCGAGCCTCCCTTCCGCTACGGCATCATCGTCTGCGCCATGCGCAAGTTCACCGCAGGCTTCTCGACCTGGTACGCCCAGCTCTGCGGGGTGCTCCAGCACGCGCCCTCTCGCCAGGTCTACAGCATGGCCAGCCTGGAGCTCGCCCGGGCGGCGATCCACTGCCGGGACAGCCTGGGCCTGCCGATCGTCGGCTTCGATCTCGCCGGGCAGGAGGACGGGTACCCCGGTCACGACCACCTCGCGACCTACCAGCTCTGCGCCCGCTCCTTCCTGATGCGCACCGTTCACGCCGGCGAGGCGTATGGACCGGAGAGCATCTTCGACGCCATCGCCCACCTCCAGGCCGAGCGCATCGGCCACGGCTACCACCTCTTCTCTCCCGGGCTCTGCGGCCCGGACGTGGCCGACCCCCAGGGCTATGTCGACGACCTCGCCGAGTACATCGCCGACCGCCGCATCACGATCGAGGTCTGCATCACCTCGAACCTCCAGACCAACCCCGCGATCGGCTCGGTCGAGAACCACGCCTTCCGCCAGATGCTGGAGCGGAAGCTCTCCGCGACCATCTGTACGGACAACCGGCTGGTCAGCCACACCACCGTCAGCCAGGAGCTCCGCCTCGCGGTCGACGCCTTCGCGATGAGCCCGGGGAGCCTCCGCCAGACGCTGATCCACGGCTTCAAGCGAAGCTTCTTCCCCGGAAGCTACCTGGAGAAGCGCGCCTACGTCCGGCAGATCATCGACTACACCGACCGGGTGATGGCCGCCCACACCGGCTGAGGCGGCGCAGCTACTTCTTCTTGCCGAACAGTGAGGCGAAGAAGCCGAGCTTCTTCTCTTCGGTCTCCTTCTTGGCCTTGCCGCCCTCTCCGTCCAGCCGACGCATCTCGCGGGAGGCGTCGTCGTTGGAGGGGTTGATGCGCAGGGCCTGGATCAGCGCCTTTCGGGCCGCCTCGAGCTCGCCCTTCTCGCGGCAGGCACGGCCCAGCAGCACCCAGGCGAAGTCGAGCTGCCGCTCCTGGCCCTTGTTGCGCTCCAGCACATCGCGCAGCCGGCCCAGGCCATCTTCCGCCAGCGACGGGTTGCTGCTGCGGTTCACCGAGAAGGTCGTGTAGCCGAACCAGGCCTGGAACTCCAGCTCGTCGGGCTGAGCTTCGGCGGCCACCCTGAACAGATCGTGGGCCTCGCGGACCCGACCGTTGCGGAAGATCGTGATGCCCTTCTTGAAGGCCTCGTCGGCGGCCCAGTAGGCGTCGAGCTGCTCCTGGGCGAGCTCCTCCTCGGTCTTCTTGCCGTGGATGGCCACGTCGATGTAGGCCGCGCGGGCCGCGTCGTTGCCCAGCACCTCCCACGCGGAGCGGATCGAGTCGAACAGATCGGTTGCCTGGTCCCGCAGGGCGTCCGGCGCGTCGTGGTAGCGGTCCGGGTGCAGATCGCGGGCCAGGTCCGTGTACGCCTTGCGGAAGTCGGCGGGATCCGAGTCCCAGGGCAGCCCCAGCCGCTCGAAGTGGTTGGAGGCGCCGCCGATCTGCTGGGCGAGGCGGCGCAGGCGCGGCGCCATGGGGTGTTCGGGTGGAGGCGCGTGCGGCCTGGCCGCGGCGGCCGGAGGGGCAGAGGGCTCGGCCGGCGCCGAGGCGATCACCTCGGCCAACAGCCCGCTGACGTCCAGGCTCTCGGACTCGGGCTCGGCCGGGCGCAGCTCGGGGGCGGGAAAGCGCCCGGTCGTGCGCTCCTGGAAGGGATCGCCGGCGGCCACGGCCTTGCCGTCGGCGTCCAGGGGCAGCACCGTCGCAATCCGCTGTCGGGAGGGCGAGAGCTCCAGATCGCCGAGCAGGTGGATCAGCCAGAGCGCCGCCAGCACCTGCTCGGGGGGCGAGGGGGCGAAAGAGACGACGTCGCTGCCGATGCGGCTGCCGTCGACGTCCTGGAGGTAGGGCTCGAGCACGGCGTCCAGGCCCAGGCCGCCGACCTCGCCCGCGACCCGAGGAAACTCGCGCAGGATGCCGCTGGCCCGCTCGGTGAGGCCCTCGTAGCCGTAGGCCTGGATGACCGCCTCGCGCAGGCAACGCAGCACGTTGACCGGCGTCACCTGCGGGGGGTGCTGCCCCTCGTGGAACTGGTGCGTGCCCTCGGTCAGCCGACAGATGTTGCGCAGGCGCCGGGTAGCCTGCAGCCGGAAGAGCTCGCTCTGCGTGACCTCGCCCGCCTTCTCGCGGACCGCCTCGAGCTGCTCGGTCTTGAGGTTGCTGCGGCTGAAGATCAGCGCCCCTCCCGAGAAGAAGAGCAGCCAGCGCTTCTGCCCCTGGTTGATCTCCAAGCAGCCCGTGGCGCCGCTGGACACCAGCCGGGCGATCACCGCTTCCATGGGTTCCGACAGCGCTGCGGGCGACGACACAAATCCTCCCGGGGGGCCCGTGATTGTAATGCAGGCGCCCGCCTTGCGTCGGGCTACGATGAGATCGTGACGCTTCCTCTCTTGCTGCTGCTGCTGCTGAACCGCGCCTGGGCAGCGCCCGTGCGGGTGCCCCAGGACGCTCCCGGCTTGGAGATCGCGCGGGCGATGAACCAGGCCTTCGTCGAGGTGGCGCGCGCGGTGACGCCAGCGACGGTCTACATCGAGGCCATCAAGGGCGACAGCACTTCGCCGGGCCTGCTGGAGCTCAGCAACGAGTACCGCCTGCCGCTCCCGGGCGGCCGCGGCGAGACTACCCCCAGCAGCGGCAGCGGCGCCTTGATCTCGGCCGACGGCCTGATCCTCACCAACCACCACGTCATCGCCGGGGCCAAGGCCGCCGTCGTCACACTGCACGACCAGCGCAGCTACCACGCCGAGATCGTGGCGGTCGACGCCCGCACCGACCTCGCCCTGCTGCGCGTCAAGTCCGAGCAGGAGCTGCCCTGGGCCGAGCTGGCCGAGAACGACGACCTCGCCGTGGGTGAGCTGGTCGTCGCCGTCGGGCACCCCTTCGACTTCCCCTTCACCGTCACCACCGGCATCGTCAGCGCCCGGGGGCGGCGCAACCTCTTCCGCAACGAGATCCAGGACTACATCCAGACCGACACCGCCCTCAACCCGGGCTCGTCGGGCGGCCCCCTCTTCAACCTGCGCGGGCAGATCGTCGGCGTCAACACCGCCATCTTCACCCCTCCCGGCAGCGACGGGCAGTACGCTGGCGTCTCTTTCGCCATCCCCTCACCGATGGCCCGGCGCATCGTCGACGAGCTGCTGGAGGCCGGGCGGGTGGCCCGCGCCAGCCTGGGCCTCAGCACCCGGGATCGCCCCGCCAGCGGCGCCCAGCCCAAGCCCGGGGTGGAGGTCACCCGGGTCGTGCCCGGCGGCCCGGCGGACAAGGCCGGCCTGCGCGCGGGCGACGTGGTGCGGCAGGTCGACGGCGAGAGCATCCTCGGCAGCGAGGATCTGCGGGGCCTCGTCCTGGCCCGGGGGGTCGCCACCAGCCTGGAGCTCTCCTGGGAGCGCGGCGGCCGCACGATGTCGGCCCGGGTGCGCACCGGGGAGGAGGTCGAGGTCCTCGCCGCGAAGAGCCCGCCGCCCTCGGGCGCCATGGCCTGGGCGGGGCTCCGCCTGGTCGCGCTGAACGAGCAGGGCGCCTCGGTCTTCGCCCTGCCCGCCCCCCTTCCCGAGCGAGGGGTGCTGGTCTGGAGCGTCGACCCAGGTTCTCCTTCTGAGATGGCCGGCGTGCGCCCCGGCGATGTCCTGGTGGGGGTCGGCCCCGAGCCCCTGGGCCTGCCCGCCGAGCTGCTGCTGGCCGCCGCCAAGCGTGGCACCGTCAGCCTGCGCCTGTGGAGGGACGGAGAAGAGCTCTGGGCGGTCGTCGCCGGCCTGCGCTGAGCGCGGCTCAGGCCGACCAGGTGTAGAAGCCCTGGCCCGACTTCTGGCCCAGCTCGCCGCGCTCGACCTTCTCCCGCAGCAGGGCCGGAGGGTTGAAGGCCGGGTTGCCCAGCTCGCGGGCGAGGTACTCGCCGATGTTCAGCCGCACGTCCAGGCCGACGAGGTCGGTCAGCCGCAGCGGCCCCATCGGGTGGCGGTAGCCGAGGACCATGGCCTTGTCGATGTCTTCGGCGCTGGCCACGCCCTCCTCCAGCATGCGGATCGCCTCCATGCCCAGGCAGATCCCCAGCCGGCTGGTGGCGAAGCCGGGGCTGTCGCGGACGACGATGCACTCCTTGCCCAGGCCCTCGCCCCAGGCCTTGACCCGGGCCAGCACGGCCGGATCCGTGCCGGCGTGGTGGACCAGCTCCAGCAGGGCCATGATGTGGACCGGGTTGAAGAAGTGGGTGCCGAGCAGGCGCTCGGGCCGAGGCACGACCGAGGCGATCGCGGCGACGGAGAGGCTGCTGGTGTTGGTCGCCAGCACGCAGTCCGGGGAGACCAGCGGGGCCACCGAGGCGAAGAGCCGCTGCTTCAGCTCCAGGCGCTCGGGCACGGCCTCGACGACGAGGTCGGCCCCCTCGCAGGCGCGGGCGAGGTCGCTCTCTCCCGAGAGGCGGGCCCAGGCCTCGTCGCGGCTGGCGGCGTCGAGCTTGCCCTTCTCCACCCCCTTGTCGAGGTTCTTGCGCACGGCGCCGAGCCCCCGCTCGACCGCCTTGGGGTCGAGGTCGAAGAGGCGGACCTGCTGGCCGGCCAGGGCCGCGACGTGGGCGATGCCGTGGCCCATGGTGCCGGCGCCGATGACGGTCACACGCGAAAACGACATGGAGACTCCAGGCTCAGACGGCCTCGACGAGGGTGGTGACGCCCTGCCCGACGCCCACGCAGAGCGAGGCCATGCCGATCGTCTTGCCGTGGCGATGCAGGGCGTGCACCAGGGTGGTCAGGATGCGGGCGCCCGAGCAGCCCAGCGGGTGGCCCAGGGCGATGGCTCCGCCGTGCACATTGACCCGCTCGGGGTCGAGGTCGAGCTCCTGGATCACGCCGAGGGACTGGGCGGCGAAGGCCTCGTTCAGCTCGACCAGCTCGACCTGGTCCAGGCGCAGGCCGGCCAGGGCCAGGGCCTTGCGAGTGGCGGGCACCGGGCCGAGTCCCATCCGACGGGGATCGACCCCGGCGGCGGCGCTGCTGAGCAGGCGGGCGAGGGGGCGCAGGCCGAGCTCGCGGACCCGGGCCTCGCTGGCGAGGACAAGGCAGGCCGCCCCGTCGTTCAGCGTCGAGCTGTTGCCGGCCGTGACGCTGCCCCCCTTGCGGAAGGCGGGGCGCAGGGCGGCGAGGCCGTCGAGGCTGGTGTCGGCCCGGGGGCCCTCGTCGCGCTCGAAGCTCCCGGTTCCCTTGCCTCCGGCGGGGCCCTTGCGGCCGGGGACGGCGACGGCGATTCGCTCGGCCGCGAAGGCGCCCTCGGCCTCGGCCGCGAGCGCCTTCTGATGGCTTCGCAGGGCGAAGGCGTCCTGCGCTTCTCGGGTGATCCCGTGGGAGTCGACGATGTTCTCGGCGGTCTCGCCCATGGCTTCGAGTGGGAAGAGGGCCTCCATCGCCGGGTTCGGGTAGCGCCAGCCCAGGCTGGTGTCGTAGATGGTGGCGTTGCCGGCCTTGGGCAGCTGCGGCCCGCGCGGCATCGAGTAGGGCGCCCGGCTCATGCTCTCGACCCCGCCGGCCAGGCAGAGGCTGGCCTCGCCGCTGCGGATCGCCCGCGCCGCCTGGTTGACCGCCTCCAGGCCGCTGGCGCAGAGCCGGTTGACGGTCACGCCGGGCACGCTGTGCGGCAGCCCCGCCAGCAGCAGGGCCATCCGGGCCACGTTGCGGTTGTCCTCGCCCGCCTGGTTGGCGCAGCCGGCGAAGACGTCGTCGATCAGCGCCGGGTCGATACCCGAGCGGGCCACGGCGGCGGCGATGGCCTGGGCCAGCAGATCGTCGGGCCGGACCTCGGAGAGGCCGCCCTGGAAGCGGCCGATCGGCGTCCGCAGCGCCTCGCAGACGAAGACCTGGTGCATGGCGGGCTCCCTCAGTTGGTGTCGACCTTGACCTTGTTCTCGCGGCCGGTGACGCCCTGCAGGGCGGCGACCGCGGCGGCGGCGGCCTGGCGGATCTCCTCTTCGGAGCCGCCCAGGTAGACGCGGCCGAAGGCGCCGATGGACTGGAACTCCAGCACATCGATGCGGGCGGCCTTCTCGGCCTCGTTGGTGGCGAAGAGGGCGTAGCCGGCGGGGTGCGTCTCCAGCACGTAGAGGACGTAGCCCTCCTCGATGAAGTTGCCGTGCCGCATCCGGTTGACGATCTGGCTGTGGTAGCCGGTGATCCCGGTGATGGTCTCCTCGCTGACCACGACGGGCTTGAGCCGCTGCTCCACCTTCAGGTCCAGGGCCGCCAGGATGGCCTCGCCCGCGGCGCGCACCTGGCCCTGGTCGTAGTCGTGCAGCTCCAGCACGCCGAAGTGCCGCTCGACCACCATCATCGAGGGGGTGCAGGTTGTCTGCTTCAGCGCGATGTCGCTGACGATGTTGATGTCCATGCCCGGCGCCACCTCGATGAAGAGCGAGGCCTGGCCCTTGAGCGGGTGGTAGCCCTGGCTGACCGTGCCCAGGAAGCCCGCCGTCTGGGGCTGGAGCACGTCGATGTAGGTGAAGCAGCGCAGGTCGATGGGGGCCTTGGCGTCAGCCATGCGGGACCTCGGGAGAGCAGGGGGGGAGCCTTCTACGCGACCGCCGGGGCCTCGGCAAGGCGAGCCAGAGGAGCGAGCCGAAGCAGCCCGGGCATGCTACCGTGCGCGGGTCTTCGAGGGAGTGCCTGGAATGCTGCTTCTGAGCCTGGTCCTGCTCTCCGGCTGCGAGTCGGAGTGCCAGAGCGACACCCGCATGAACGGCAGCTACGCCACCAACTCCTTCGTCAGCTCGCCGACCGAGGAGATCTCGGGCGAGAACGTCGCGTACTACCCCTGGCCCCGCATGTTCTTCAACGGCTGGTCCCTCTGGGACCTCGAGTACGTCGGCGGGCAGCAGACCGTCAAGGTCAGCATCGACGGGCAGCCCTTCGTCGCCGACTTCGTGCGCGAACCGGAGAACTGCTCGGACTTCTCGCTCTCCTTCGCCGGGACCTACCTGACCAACCAGGGCTCCACCCACGCCTTCGTCTGGGAGGGCGAGATGTTCTACCAGGGCCCGCATATCGGGGGGGTCTGGTCCTACCAGGACACCTGGAACGACAACGCCCTGGGGCAGTCGGGCACGATCGACATCCCCGAGGGCACCGTCTCGCTCAGCAAGCAGTAGGTTCCCCGGCTGGGGGGCTCGTCGGTTAGCTGCGGGCGCATGTACAACCTCCTCATCAGCCTCGGCCTCTCCCTCCTCGGCTACGCCCTGGGCGCGCTGGTCGCCGGCTGGTTGGCCGGCTTCCTGCCCGCCATCATCGTCCTGCTGACCGCCTACTTCTTCCTGGCCCGCCGCACCGGGCGGCAGCTCGAAGCCCTGATGAAGCAGGCCGGCGACGCCTTCCAGGCCCAGAAGCTCGACCGCGGCCGCGAGCTCCTCCAGCAGGGCTTCGCTCTGGCGAAGTGGCAGTTCCTGGTCGCCGAGCAGATCCATGCCCAGCTCGGCGCCGTCGACTACCTCCAGCGCAGCTGGAAGGGGGCCCGCGAGCACCTGGAGAAGTCCTGGAGCCGCAACTGGATGAGCCAGGCCATGCTCGCCTGCCTGGACCACCGCGAGGGCAAGCCCGCCGAGGCCCTGGCCCGGATGGAGAAGGCCACCGGCCCCGGCGGCGGCGACCCCAGCTTCTGGGCCGTCTACGGCTGGCTGGCCTTGGAGTCCGGCGACCGCGACAAGGCCGTCGCCGTCCTGGCCCAGGGCTTGAAGAAGAACGAGGCCAGCAAGCCGCTGGCCGAGTTTGCCGACGCCGTGCGCAACAAGAAGCGCATCCGTCCAGACAAACAGTTCGCCGGCTTCGCGCCGGGCTGGTACCAGTTCTTCCCCGAGCACATCCCGCCGCAGCAGGTCGCACAGATGACCGGACAGAAGGCGCCGGGGTACAGCTACCCGGCGCCGCGGGGGTTTCGACGGGGGTAGTTCCCCATGGCGCCGTAGACGGGCGCCCTGAGCCATGAAACAGGCTGCCCCCCCCTCCGGCCCTTCGGGCCACCTCCCCCCGCAAGCGGGAGGAGGGTTTCTTTGCTCTCACCCTCCCCTCGCTTGCGCTCATCATTACCCACAAGTTTCGGGCGT
>ERZ761602.2825-NODE-2825-length-26106-cov-4.446355_pt1 | contig 26106 bp, 23 predicted proteins | sample MGYA00512165_ERZ761602 | MGnify/ENA primary metagenome ERZ761602 (study PRJEB28899, sample SAMN02445085) | bioreactor sludge metagenome | biome: EBPR sludge; isolation source: Thorneside wastewater treatment plant | place: Australia: Brisbane, Thorneside...
GCCCAGACCGGCACGGGCAAGACCGCCGCCTTCGCGCTGCCCATCCTTGCCCGCCTCGACCTCGGCAGGACTTCGCCCCAGGCACTGGTCCTCGCCCCGACGCGGGAGCTCGCCATCCAGGTCGCCGAGGCCTTCCAGCGCTATGCCCGCTACCTGCCCGGCTTCCATGTGCTGCCGATCTACGGTGGCCAGGCCTATGGACCCCAGCTGGGCGGCCTGCGGCGCGGCGCCCACGTCGTCGTCGGCACGCCCGGCCGCGTCGTGGACCACCTGAACCGGGGCTCCCTCGACCTCAGCGGGCTCACGACCCTCGTGCTCGACGAGGGCGACGAGATGCTGCGCATGGGCTTCATCGACGACGTCGAGCTCGTCCTGGACAAGGCGCCGGCAGGCCGGCAGGTGGTGCTGTTCTCCGCCACCATGCCGCCCGAGATCCGGCGGATCGCGCGCAAGCACCTGACAGACCCGGCGGAAGTGACCATCCGGGAGAAGACCTCCACCGTCGCCAATATCCGGCAGCGCTACTGGCTGGTGAGCGGGCTCCAGAAGCTGGATGCGCTCACCCGCATCCTGGAGGTCGAGACCTTCGACGGCATGATAATCTTCACGCGCACCAAGATCGCGACCGAGGAGATCGCCGAGCGCCTGGAGGCCCGGGGCTTCGCAGCCGCGGCGCTCAACGGCGACATGGCCCAGGCCCAGCGGGAACGCACGATCGCGCGACTGAAGGGTGGCGACCTCGACATCCTGGTGGCCACCGACGTGGCCGCCCGGGGCCTCGATGTCGAGCGCATCAGCCACGTGGTCAACTACGACATCCCCTACGACGTCGAGGCCTACATCCACCGCATCGGCCGCACCGGGCGCGCCGGGCGCAAGGGAGAAGCCATCCTGTTCGTGGCGTGGCGTGAGCAAGGCATGCTGCGGACCATCGAGCGGGCCACGAAGCAGGCCATCGAGCGCATGGAACTGCCGACCGCCGCCGCCGTGAACGACACCCGCATCGCCCGCTTCAAGGCCCGGATTGCCGGCGCACTGGAAGGCGCCGACCTGGCGGTGTTCCGCGACATCGTTACCCAGTATGCGCAGGAGAGCGGCGTGCCCATGGCCGACGTGGCCGCTGCCCTCGCGGGCCTCGCCCAGGGCGATGCGCCCCTGCTGGTCGCCGATCCCGTCCGGCCAGCCCGCACGGAACGCCCACGCCCGGAACGCCCACGCCCAGAACCGTCCCGGCCGTCGCAGGCAGATCCCTTCACGCGCGCCCGTCGCCCCGGGCGCCCGGCGGCCGAGCCCGGCCCGCCGAGGGAAGGCACGGCGCGCTACCGGATCGCCGTCGGCCACCTGCACAAGGTGAAGCCTGGCAACATCGTCGGCGCTATCGCCAACGAGGCAGGCCTCGACAGCAAGCGCATCGGCCGGGTGGACATCCGGGAAGATCACAGCATCGTGGAACTGCCGGCCGGACTCTCGCCCGCCGTGCTCGAGCACCTGAAGGGCGTATGGGTCGTCGGCCGGCAGCTGCGCCTCGTCGAGGACGGGCGCCCGTTCGATCCGCCACGAAAACCCGGTAAGCTCACGACGTCGCGGCCCGCCCGCGGCCCGAATCGCGCCACTCCAACCCGCAAGCCCAGAGGAAAGTCATGAATCCAGGATCCAAGCTCGCCGGTTCCGCGGCCGTGCTGCTGCTCGTGGCCGCCTGCCAGCCCGGCAGCAAGCCGCCGACCCCGGCCGAGACCAACGCCAACTTCGAGGCCTACGTCGAGGCCGTGGCCCGCAAGCCGGCAGCCGAGCTCAACCAGCAGGAGCTCGAGCAGGCCGTCAGCCAGTATGTCGACATGCAGGTGGCGGCCGAGGCGGCCACCAAAGGCGGCCTCGACAAGGACCCGGAAGTCAGCGAACAGCTCAGGCTGACCCGCGCCAACGTGCTCAGCGAGACGCTGCTCCGGCGCTACCTGGACGCGAATCCGGTGACTGACGCCGATATCCAGGCCGAGTATGACGCCCAGGTCGCGGCCGCGCCGGCCGAGTACAAGGCCCGGCACATCCTCGTGGACGACAAGTCCCTCGCCGAGGCCATCATCCAGAAGCTGAACGCGAAGGGCGACTTCTCGGCCCTGGCGAAGGAGTACTCGAAGGACTCCTCCGCTGCCAACGGCGGTGATCTCGGCTGGTTCAACCCCCAGATGATGGTCAAGGAGTTCTCCGACGCCGTGGTGGCCCTGGAGAAGGGCGCGTACACCGCGGCCCCGGTGCAGTCCCAGTTCGGCTGGCACGTGATCCAGCTGGACGACAAGCGCTCCGCCCAGCTGCCGGACCTCGCCCAGGTCAAGGACCGGGTGGTCCAGCTGGTCCAGCGCAAGCGGGTCTCCACCCACATGGAGGAACTGCGCAAGCAGTCCGCCCTGGAGCCGGAGAAGATCGCGGCCGCACTGATCGACTACGCCCGCCAGCCCAAGGCGGCAGAGCCCGAGGCTGCTGCGCCGGCCGGGTCCGATGCGGCACCAGCTACGGCACCGGCACCCGCTGCCGAGCCCGCGCCGCCGTCGAACTGACGAGGTTCCCGTAGGAGCGGCTTCAGCCGCGATTCATCCGGGTCGCGGCTGAAGCCGCTCCTACGGGTCCGGGCGCCCCAGCATCCGGCGCAGCACGTTGTCCCTCACCACGAAGTGGTGCCAGAGGGCGCCAAACACGTGCAGGCCGAGGACCAGCGCGCCGATGCGCCAGCAGGTCTCGTGGATCTCGGCGTAGAGCTCGTAAGGCGCGTGGGAGCCGTCCGCCTGGGGCACGAGGCGGGGCACTGCATCCCACCCGAAGAAGAAGATCGGGAACTCGCCCTCGTAGGCCGACAGCGCCGCCCAGCCGCTCAGCGGGAAGGCGATGAGCAGCCCGTACAGGAAGGCGTGGGTCAGCCGGGCCAGCCAGCGCTGGTAGGTCGCGAGCGCCGCGGGCAACGACGGCGTCGGGTTCACCGAGCGCCAGGCGAGGCGGAGCGTGACCAGGATGAGGATCAGGAAGCCGTTGGTGTGGTGCACCCGGGAGATGGCGAGCAGGCGCCCGAAATCGTTGCTCCCCGTGGCGACCAGCTCGTCATAGACCGCGTTCATCCAGAAGCCCAGGGGCACCTGGACCAGGATCATGGCCGCCACGAGCCAGTGGAGGTATCGGGAGACCCGGCCCCAGGCCAGCGTGGTATTCCGGAGCATCGAATGCCTGCCCGCAACAGCGGCTTCAGCCGCGATCCCCGACCGTCAGCCGGTCGATGAGTTCGACGAAGGCTTCCGGCGGCTGGGCGCCGGACACGGCGTATTGGCCGTTGAAGATGAAGAACGGCACGCCGGTCACCCCCACCTGGCGGGCCTCGCTGATCAGTGCCTGGACCCGGTCCTCGTCCCGGCCCGACCGGAGGGCGGCCTCGACTTCAGGCGGGGCCATGCCCACCTCGCCGGCGATCCGGGCGAGGACGGCCGGGTCGCCCAGGTCCTCGCCCCGGCTGTGGTGGGCGGCGAACAGGTGCTCGGCCAGGGCGTTCTGGTCCACGCCGGGTTGCTCCCCTGCCCAGTAAAGGAGCACGTGGGCGGCCAGCGTGTTGGGCGAACGGGCGCCCGGCGGGGTCTCGAAGTGCAGGCCCTCCCCGGCCGCGGTCTGGCGCATGCCGCTCATGATCGCCTCGGCCCGCTCCGGGCCGAAGATCGTGGCGTAGTGCGCCCGGCGGTCCTTGCCCTCCCGCGGCATGTCCGGGCTGAGCTGGAAGGGCAGCCACGCCACCGTGGCTGGCACGGCCGGGCGGGCGGCCAGCGCCCGCTCCAGGCGACGCTTCCCGACGTAGCACCAGGGACAGACGAGGTCGGAGACGACTTGAATCTGCAGGGGTTCAGGCATATTCCCGCAGTGTAGGAGCGGCTTCAGCCGCGAGGCAAATCCCGATCGCGCCGCGAGGCGCTCCTACCGCTTTCCCGAATGCCGCCGGGGACTTAAACTGTGCGGTCGTGGGGCGCCTGTCGCACCCCCGTTGACCGACCCCGAGACAGAACCTATGGACAACCACGAGCGGAGTGGCGGGCTGCCCCTGCCCTCGATAAAGCAGCGGCCGGCCGATGCCGGGGCGCCACGGCGGGCACCCGCGAAGCAGGGCCTCTACGACCCGGCCCAGGAGCACGACGCCTGTGGTGTCGGCTTCGTCGTGGACATCAAGGGCCGCAAGTCCCACCAGATCCTCGCCCAGGCGATCCAGGTGCTGCGTAACCTGGACCACCGGGGCGCCTGCGGCTGCGAGGTGAACACCGGCGACGGGGCTGGGGTGCTCCTCCAGATGCCCCACCGGTTCCTGCAGAAGGTCACGGAGAAGGACGGGATCGCCCTGCCCGCCGCTGGCGAATATGGCAGCGGCCTGCTCTTCCTGCCCCGCAACGCCAGCAAGCGCCGCAAGCTCGAGGAGAAGTTCGAGCAGATCGTCCAGTCCGAGGGCCAGGTCGTGCTCGGCTGGCGCACGGTGCCCACCAGCAACAAGTCCCTGGGCGAGACCGCCCGGGCCTCCGAGCCCTTCGTCCGCCAGGTCTTCATCGGCAAGGATCCCGCCGCCGCGAAGCCCCTCGACGAGATGGCGTTCGAGCGCACCCTTTACATCATCCGGAAGCGCGGCTACAGCGAGATCCGTACGTCCACGCTGGACGGCGCGGACTTCTGGTACGTCTGCAGCCTCTCCTGCAAGACCCTCGTCTACAAGGGCATGCTGCTCACCGAACAGCTCACGGCCTATTTCCCGGACCTGCTGGACCCGGACATGGAGACCGCGCTCGCGATGGTGCATTCACGCTTCAGCACCAACACCTTCCCGAGCTGGGACCGGTCGCACCCCTACCGCTACATCGCCCACAACGGCGAGATCAACACGCTCCGCGGCAACATCAACTGGATGCATGCCCGCGAGGCACTGTTCGAGTCCGAGTTGTTCGGCGAGGACATCGCCAAAATCCCGCCGATCGTCAATCCGAATGGCAGCGACTCGGCCATGTTCGACAACGTGCTCGAACTGCTCGTGCTTGCCGGCCGGTCCCTGCCCCACGCGATCATGATGATGATCCCGGAGCCCTGGTCGAACCACGCGAGCATGGACGACGACAAGCGGGCCTTCTACCAGTACCACTCCAGCCTGATGGAGCCCTGGGACGGGCCGGCTTCCATCGCCTTCACGGACGGGCGCAAGATCGGCGCGATCCTGGACCGCAACGGACTGCGGCCGTCACGCTATTACGTCACGAAGGACGACCTGGTGGTGATGGCCTCCGAGGCGGGCGTTCTCGACATCCCTCCAGAGCAGGTGCTGCGCAAGGGTCGGCTGCAGCCTGGTCGCATGTTCCTCGTCGACACCGAGGAAGGCCGCATCGTCGAGGACGACGAAATCAAGCGCCAGATCGCCAATGAGCGGCCTTACCGCCAGTGGCTGGCTGAGCACCTCGTCCACCTGGACAACCTGCCCGCCGCGCCCGAGGTCCCCGCGCCGGACCACGACACGCTGCTCCAGCGCCAGCTGGCCTTCGGCTACACCTACGAAGACCAGCGGATCATCCTGATGCCGATGGGCAAGGACGGTGTCGAGGCGGTCGGCTCCATGGGCAATGACACGCCGCTTGCCGCCCTGTCGAGCCGCCCGCGGCTGCTCTTCGACTATTTCAAGCAGCTCTTCGCCCAGGTGACCAACCCGCCCATCGATTGCATCCGGGAGGAACTGATCACGGCCGCCGAGGTCTGGCTCGGCTCCGAGGGCAACCTGCTGGAGCCCCAGCCCGCCGACTGCCGCCGCCTCGAACTGAAGAGCCCGATACTCACCAACGAGGAATTCGCCAAGGTGCGTCGCCTCGACATGCCGGGCCTCAAGGTGGGCGTGCTGCCGTGCCTGTTCCGGGCCGCCCGCGGCGAGAAGGGCCTGGTGGGTGCGCTCGAGGAACTCTGGGCCCAGGCCCGGCGACTGATCGAGACCGAGAACGTCAACGTACTCATCCTGAGCGACCGCGGCGTCAACCGGGAGTTCGCGCCGATCCCTTCCTTGCTGGCCATCTCGAGCCTGCATCACTACCTCATCCGGGAGGGCCTGCGCATGCGGGTCAGCCTGGTACTGGAAGCGGGTGACGCCCGGGAGGTACACCACTTCGCCCTGCTCATCGGCTATGGCGCCAGCGCCATCAACCCCTACCTCGCCTTCGAGACCCTCGACGGCATGATCGTCGACGGCCTGTTACCGAACGTCGACCACAAGACGGCCTGCAAGAACTTCGCCAAGGCGGCCACCAAGGGCGTCGTGAAGGTGATGTCGAAGATGGGCGTGTCGGCCGTGCAGAGCTACCACGGCGCGCAGCTGTTCGAGGCGGTGGGCCTGCGCCAGGACATCATCGACGAGCACTTCACCTGGACCGCATCCCGCGTCGGCGGCGTGGGCATGGAAGTGGTCGCACGCGAAGTCCTGTTGCGGCACCAGGCGGCGTTCCCCGACCGGCCGGTGGCGGCCCAGGCGCTGCCCCCGGGCGGCCAGTACCAGTGGCGCGCCAACGGCGAGTACCACCTGTTCAGTCCCGAGTCGATCCACCGTCTCCAGAAGGCGGTTCGCACGGGCAGCTACGCCACCTACAAGTCCTACGCAGGCCTGATCGACGACCAGGCCGGGCACCTGTGCACCCTCCGGGGCCTGCTGGAGTTCAAGCCCGGCAAGGCCATCCCGCTTGCCGAGGTGGAACCGGTCGAGAGCATCATGAAGCGCTTCAAGACCGGCGCCATGTCCTATGGCTCGATCAGCAAGGAAGCCCACGAGACGCTCGCCATTGCGATGAACCGCATCGGCGGCAAGAGCAATACCGGCGAGGGTGGCGAGGACCCGGAGCGCTTCCTGCCCCTTGCCAACGGGGACTCGCGCAACTCGGCCATCAAGCAGGTCGCATCAGGCCGCTTCGGAGTGACCAGCGAGTACCTGGTCAACGCGAAGGAACTGCAGATCAAGATGGCCCAGGGGGCCAAGCCCGGCGAGGGCGGGCAGCTGCCAGGCACCAAGGTGTACCCGTGGATCGCCAAGACCCGCCACACCACGGCCGGCGTGGGACTGATCTCGCCCCCGCCCCACCACGACATCTATTCGATCGAGGACCTGGCCGAACTGATCCACGACCTCAAGAACGCCAACCGTGACGCACGCATCAGCGTGAAGCTGGTCGCGGAGGTCGGCGTCGGCACGATCGCGGCCGGGGTCGCCAAGGCCCACGCCGACGTGGTGCTGATCAGCGGCTTCGACGGGGGCACTGGTGCCTCGCCCCAGACTTCCATTACCCACGCGGGCCTGCCCTGGGAGCTGGGACTTGCCGAGACCCACCAGACACTGGTGCTCAACAACCTTCGCAGCCGCATCACTGTCGAGACCGATGGCCAGCTGAAGACGGGGCGTGACGTGGCCATCGCGGCGTTACTCGGCGCCGAGGAATTCGGCTTCGCCACCGCACCGCTGGTGGCGGTCGGCTGCATCATGATGCGGGTCTGCCACCTGAACACCTGCCCTGCCGGTGTCGCCACGCAGGATCCGCGCCTGCGGGAGAAGTTCGCCGGCAAGCCGGAGCATGTGGTGAATTTCATGCGGTTCATCGCCGAGGACATGCGCGAGTACATGGCGCAGCTCGGCTTCCGCACCGTCGAGGAGATGGTTGGTCGCGTCGACCGGCTGGAGCCCCGCAAGGCCATCGACCACTGGAAGGCCAAGGGCTTCGACTTCAGCAACATCCTGTACCAGCCGGACGTGGGAGCCGAGGTGGGCCGCTTCCGCCAGATAGACCAGGACCACGGTCTCGACAAGTCGCTGGATGTGACGGCGCTGCTGAAGCTGTGCAAGCCCGCCATCGAACGGGGCGAGAAGGTGACGGGAGAAGTCGCCATCCGCAACGTCAACCGTGTGGTCGGCACCATCACGGGCAGCGAAGTCACCCGCAAGTGGGGCGCGCGCGGCCTGCCGGACGACACCATCCACCTGCGCTTCACCGGCTCGGCCGGGCAGAGCTTCGGGGCCTTCATGCCCCGGGGCATGACCTTCGAGCTCGAGGGTGACGCCAACGACTACTTCGGCAAGGGCCTGTCGGGCGGCAAGCTGATCGTGCGACCGTCCCCGAAGGCCACCTTCGTGCCCGAGGAGAACATCATCATCGGCAACGTGGCGCTCTATGGCGCCACGAGCGGCGAGGCCTTCATACGTGGCATGGCCGGCGAGCGATTCGCCGTCCGCAACAGCGGCGTCGACACGGTGGTCGAGGCAGTAGGTGACCACGGCTGCGAGTACATGACGGGCGGCCACGTGATCGTCCTCGGGCCGGCGGGTCGCAACTTCGGCGCCGGCATGTCCGGCGGCATCGCCTATGTGCTCGACGAGGCCGGCACGTTCGCTGCCACGGTCAACCGGCAGATGGTGGCCACCGAGGAACTCACCGAGGCCGTGGAGATCGGCCGCGTCCGGGCCCTCGTGGAGAAGCACCTGAAGTGGACCGGTAGCAGCCGGGCCCGCCAGGTCCTCGACAACTGGGACGCCAGCGTGCGCCGGTTCGTGAAGGTCATCCCGAAAGACTACAAGCGGATGCTCGCGTGCATCAGCCGGGCGCACGACCAGGGGCTCACCGGTGACGACGCCATCATGGTGGCATTCGAGGAGAACGCGCGGGACCTCGCCCGCGTGGGTGGCAATTGAAGAGCGTGAGCTGAGATGGGCAAGCCAACCGGATTCATCGAGTACCTGCGGGAGCTGCCCGTGGACCGGACCCCGCGGGAGCGGGTCCGTGACTGGAACGAATTCCATCACCACATGGACGAGAAGCGGCTGCGCCAGCAGGGCGCCCGCTGCATGGACTGTGGCGTGCCGTTCTGCCAGACCGGCAAGATGATCAGCGGGGCTGCCGCGGGCTGCCCCATCAACAACCTGATCCCGGAGTGGAATGACCTGGTCTATCGCGGCCTGTGGCAGGAGGCCTTGGTCCGCCTGCTGAAGACCAACAACTTCCCCGAGTTCACCGGGCGCGTGTGCCCGGCGCCCTGCGAGGGTTCCTGCGTCCTCGGCATCAACAGCCCTCCCGTCACGATCAAGAACATCGAGGTGGCGATCATCGACCGGGCCTTCGAGGAAGGCTGGCTGGTGGCTGAGCCGCCGAAGGTCCGCACGGGCAAGAAGGTGGTCATCATCGGTTCCGGGCCCGCTGGCCTCGCGGCCGCCGCCCAGCTGAACCGCGCCGGGCACCTCGTGACGGTGCTCGAGCGGGACGACCGGCCGGGCGGGCTGCTGATGTACGGGATTCCCAACATGAAGCTCGAGAAGCGGGCGGTGGTCGAACGCCGCCTCAAGCTGCTCGAGGACGAGGGCATCAAGTTCATCTGCAATGCCCACGTGGGCGAGAACGTCGAGGCCGAGCTGCTGCTGAAGGACTTCGACGCCACCGTGATCTGCACGGGCGCCACCCAGGCCCGGGACCTGAAGGCGGAGGGCCGGCAGCTCAAGGGCATCCATTTCGCCATGGATTACCTGACCGCCAGCACGAAGGCCTTGCTTGACGGCCAGCCCGACCAGGCAGCAATCCACGCCCGGGGCAGGGACGTCGTGGTCCTCGGCGGCGGCGACACCGGCACCGACTGCGTCGGCACCGCCATGAGGCAGGGCTGCCGCAGCCTCACGCAGCTTGAGATCATGCCCAAGCCGCCCCTCGAGCGTGCGGCGGACAATCCCTGGCCCGAGTGGCCCAAGGTCTACCGGCTCGACTACGGCCAGGAGGAGGCCGCCGCGAAGTTCGGCGCCGACCCCCGCGCCTACCTCACCACCGTGAAGAAGTTCGAGGGCGATGCGGCGGGCAACGTGGCCGCTGTCGTGACGGTGGAGATCAGCTGGGAGAAGAATGCAGCCGGCCAGCTGGTACCCGTCGAGAAGCCGGGCAGCGAGAAGGCCACGCCCGCCGGCCTGGTGCTGCTCGCCATGGGCTTCACGGGGCCGGAGGAAGGCGTGCTGAAGGACCTCGCCGTCGAGCGGGATGCGCGCAGCAACGTCAAGGCCGAGCACGAGAAGTACACCACCAATGTCAGGGGCGTGTTCGCCGCCGGCGACTGCCGCCGTGGCCAGAGCCTGATCGTCTGGGCCATCAACGAGGGCCGCGGCGTGGCCAGGGAAGTCGACCGCTTCCTGATGGGAAGCACCCAGCTGCCATGAGCAGGCAGGTCGCGAAGGTGGGAGCGGCTTCAACCGCCATCCTGACCATGCTCCTCGCCGGCTGCGCCACCCCACCTTCCACCCCCGCCGACGGCCTCATGACCGGCCAGTCGATCCCGGTCGCCGAGGCGCCCCGGGACAACACTGCCCTGGACCAGGAGATCACGGCATTCCTCGCACGTTACGCCGCTGCGTACAACCGGCAGGACTACGCCGCCCTGCTCGGCATGTGGGACCAGGAAGACGCCGACGCCTTCTACATGGCGGAGGAGATCGACCCGCCCCTGCACGGCTGGAAGAGCATCCGGGCGTACTTCGCCCGGCCCGGGGTGCTGGACGGCATCCGCAACGAGTACAGCAACGTCCGCGCCCACTACGTCGCGCCCGGGGTGGTGGTGGCAACCTACCGCCTGCGCTTCGACATCAAGGTGAAGGGCATGGCCCCCCTGTCGAGCTTCGACCGGGTCGTGGCGCTTTTCAGGCGCCGGAACGACGAGTGGAAGATGATCGCCTACGCGGAGGCGCCCCAGGCGCCCCTGACCATGATCCGGAAGGCCCTGAAGACCTCGAAGAGCCTCGACGATGCCCAGCAGAAGGAACTGCTGCGCCAGGTGAAGGGGCTGCTCGAGGACGCCGTGCCCGAAGACTTCGACGAGTGGCTCGGTCAGCAGCCTGCACCGGCCCGCTGAGCGCGCCTCGAGGCGCTGCGACGACCCATGGCACACCAGTATCCCTCCCCCGCCCGCGCCTGGTACCTGGTGGGCCTGCTGACGGTTGCATCCATTTTCTCCTTCGTTGACAAGTACATACCGGCCCTCCTCGTCGAGCCGCTCAAGCAGGACCTGCGCATCTCCGACACGGAGGTCGGACTGCTGCTCGGGCCCGCCTTTGCCGTGCTCTACGCGACCCTCGGACTGCCCCTCGGCTGGCTGGCGGACCGGCGCCGGCGCACGACGCTGGTGGCCGCCGGGGTGGCGCTGTGGTCGCTCGCCACGGCGGCGTCGGGACTCGCGAGGAACTTCGGCCACCTGCTGCTGGCGCGGGTCGGCGTCGGCATCGGCGACGCCGCGCTGGCGCCCTGCGCGCTGTCGCTGATCTCGGACAGTTTCCCCGCCGACCGGCGCGGCCGGCCGGTGGCCCTCTACATCACCGCCCAATCGGTCGGTGCGGGCATCGCGATGCTGGGCGGCGCCGCCGTGCTCGCCTGGGCCGCGTCCCAGCCGGAGATCAGCCTGCCAGTCCTGGGGACCCTGGCCCCCTGGCAATTCACTTTCCTCGCCGTGGGCCTGCCGGGGCTGCTGGTTGCGTTGCTGCTGGCGGCAGCCCGCGAACCGGCCAGGGACCCCGGTACTGCAGCCGGCGTCAGCATGGGACACACGCTCCGCTACCTGCGGGTCCACTGGCGCACCTATGCCAGCCTCACCGCCGTCGTGTGCGTGATGACCATCACCGCCTACAGCCAGAACTTCTACGCCGCGCTGTTCCAGCGGGACTTCGGCTGGGACGTGAGCCGCTACGCCACCTGGAGCGGACTCGCCCTGGTCATCCAGGGTCCTCTGGTGGTGAACCTCACCGGCGCCTGGTGCGACCGGCTCGCCGCCCGCGGCCGCCGGGATGGCCCGTTCTCGATCACGACCCTCGGCACGCTCCTGCTCGTTCCGACGGGCATCGCCGCGCCCCTGATGTCGTCCGGCGAACTGGCGTTCCTCGTCTGGCTCTGCAACCTGGTGGGACTGTCGATGGTCTCGGCGGCTGCCCCGGTAGCCCTCCTCGCGGTCACGCCCGGCGAAATGCGCGGGCAGGTTTCGGCCCTCTTCTACATGGTGATCATGCTGGCGGGCCTCGTGATTGGGCCACTGGCGGTGGGGGTACTGAACGACCAGTGGTTCGCCGGCGCACGGCTGGCCGCTGCCTGCTCGCTGGTACCGCTGCTGGTGGGCGTCCCCGGTGTGCTGCTGATGCCCTACGCCCGCCGGCAGTTCGGACTGGCGCTCAGCCAGCTCGCCGACGGAAATACCAGATGAGGACCATCGCGCCGGCGATGCCGAGCAGGAAATCCAGTCCGCCGGAAATGCCGAGCAGACGCCCCGCCAGGCCCCCGACCAGCGACCCACCCAGCCCGAAGAGGATCGTGCGCGGGTAGCTCATGGGGTCGGGCCCCGGGAGCAGCCAGCGGGCCAGGGCGCCGATGACGAGGCCAGCCACCGCAAGGTAGGCGACGAACAGCAGGATGCCGATGCCGGCCACGGTACCCCAGCCGATGCCTGCGCCATCCATGGTCAGAGCAGCTCCGCAATGTCCTGCAGCAGCCCCTTGTCGTCGGGTGGCGTCGCGGGCGGGTAGCGCTTCACGACCCGGCCGTTCCGGTCGATCAGGAACTTCTCAAAATTCCACTCGATGTCGCCGGGGAACTCACTGGTCAGCCACTGGTAGATGGGATGCCGGCCGGGACCGTTGACCTCGACCTTGCGGGTGAGCGGGAAGCGCACCCCGTAGTTCGCCTGGCAGAAATGGACGATCTCGGGCTCGGAGCCGGGCTCCTGCGCCCCGAACTGGTTGCACGGAAACCCGACGACCACGAGGCCCTCGCCCGACAGTTGCTCGTAGAGCTGCTCGAGCCCCTTGTACTGGGGAGTCAACCCGCACCGGCTGGCCACGTTCACGGCGAGCACGACCCGCCCGGCCAGCGCCGGCACCAGGTCACCCGTGCCATCGATGCGCTGGACCTCGAAGTCCTCGAGGGTGCTCACCGGGCCGCCCCCTGGCCGGTCGCGGTTCCGCGCGCCAGGGCCTCGGCCTGCTGTTCGGGCGTCAGCTTGTCGCCGCAGCAGTCACCGGCCTCGACGAGGTGGGCGGGAACGGCGGTGACGGGCTTGAGGTGCCGGAGCACGAAGCGCTCGACGGGCTGGCCCCCGAGGATGTGCTGCTCGACGAATTCCGGCACGTGCTCGGCCGTCAGGCCGTCGTACCAGACCCCGTCGGGATGCACGACGAACACGGGTCCCGTGATGCCGGGCTGGCGGCATTGCATGATGTTGATCTTCACCTGGGCGAGGAGCCGGCGCTTCGCCAGCTCCTGGCGCAGAGCCCCGCTGAGCGCCGCGTTGCCGTTGGCCTCACAGCCACAGAAGTCCTTGCCGTCCGTGCACAGGAAGATGTGGAAACGCAGCTTCGCGAGGACCCGCGGCGGCGACTCCTCCCAGGGCTGGGCGACACAGTGCTCGTGTTCGTTGGCCATCGTTCAATTGCCTCCCGTCGTGGCGGCCGGCGCAGGGCGTGCCGGCGGTGGCTGCACGCCCTTTCCATTGGGCGGGTTGACCCGACGATGGATCAGCTCCATCACCGGCTTGCCGCCGATGAGGTGCTGTTCGAGGATCTTCTGCGCGTCTGCCATCTCCCGGATCCGGTACCAGATGCCATCCGGGTACACCATGACCACACAACCATAGGCGTGCTGGGCAATGCAGGCATTGGGACTCACGACCACGTCGTCGACGCCGGCTGCCTGCAGGCGCTGCTGGAACATCTCGTAGATCCCGCCCCCCAGGGTGAGGCCGCAGTGCAGGCCCCGATGGCCGTCTGCATGATCCTCGGCGGGTGCATTCAGCAGGCGGGCCCGGTCCTCCGGGCTCATGGCGGCCACCTGGGCCGCCTTCTTGGCGATCGTCTTCGTCCAGTGATCGCCGTACTCGGTGGTGCAGACGAATACGTGACGCATGGCAATGGGCCTCGGGTCAAGGGGAAAGCCACAAGGGCCGGTGACCTGATCATAGTCGATCGGCGCTAGAATGCGGCTCCCATGAGCGAGCACGCCGGATTCTGCAGCGCCTGCGGCGCGCCCGTCACCACGGCCGTCCCCAACGGGGACAGCCGCCCCCGGTCGGTCTGCCCGGCCTGCGGCACCATCCACTATGTCAATCCCAAGCTGGTGGTCGGCACGGTGCCCGAGCATGCGGGCCGGATCCTGCTGTGCCGCCGCGCCATCGAGCCCCGCAAGGGCTACTGGACCGTCCCGGCGGGCTTCATGGAACTGGGCGAGACCCTGGGTGAAGCCGCCCTCCGGGAGACCTGGGAGGAAGCCCTGGCCCGGGTCGAGCTGGGCAGCCTCTTCTCGGTGGTGGACGTGGTCCATGCCGGGCAGGTGCACGTCTTCTTCCGGGCCCGGTTGCCGGAGCCGGAATTCGGGGCGGGGGAAGAAACACTGGAGACACGGCTGTTCGCGCCGGCGGAGATCCCCTGGGACGACCTGGCCTTCCCCAGCATCCGTATTGCCCTGGAGCAGTACCTGGAAGACGGGCGCTCCGGGAACACCGAGGTGCGACTCCAAACCGCACCTCGAGTGCGCTTCGAAAGGCCGCGAGCCTAGTCAGAAACGCCTGAAATCACTACAGTAGCGGCCCCGGCAGGAGCCTTTAGACCATGACTTTCGTCGTCACCGAGAAGTGCATCAAGTGCAAGTACATGGATTGCGTGGAAGTGTGTCCCGTGGACTGCTTTCACGAAGGTCCCAACATGCTGGTGATCGATCCGGACGAGTGCATCGACTGCACGCTGTGCGAGCCTGAGTGCCCGGTGGAAGCGATCTTTTCCGAGGACGAGGTACCTGCGAACCAGAAGGACTTCGTGAAGCTCAATGCCGAGCTGGCGCGGGGCTGGCCGGTGATCACCGAAGCAGGCACGCCCCCGGCCGATTCCGAGCAGTGGTCCAAGGTCCAGGACAAGCGCCACCTGCTCGAGCGGTAGGAGCCCGCAGGAGCGCCGACCGGCGCGATCCGGCGGCAGGGAATATCGATCGCGCCTGAAGGCGCTCCTACCCCCCCGATTTCCGTCAGTTCTTCGCCACCTTCGTTTCGGCGATGTACTTCGACAGTTCGGCCGGATCCAGGTAGCCGCCGATCAGCTCCCCGGACTCCAGCACGATGGCGGGCGTGCCCTGGATGCCGAAATCCCGGCCCACATTGAAGTGCTCGCCCACCGGGTTCGGCTCGCAGACCTTGTCGTTCAGCTTCTCGCCCGCCTTGGAGCGGGTCAGGGCGCTGCGCCGGTCCTTCGCGCAGGCCACCTGCTCCGCCTTGGTCCAGCTCTCGGAGCCCGGGCCGCTCCGCGGGAAGTACATGTAGCGCACCTTGATCCCGCGGGCGTTGTAGTCGGCGATCTGGTTGTGCAACTTGCGGCAGTAGCCGCAGTCGATGTCGGTGAAGACGGTGATCGTGCTCGTCGGCTTCGCCGGGGAAAACACCACCATGCCGGACTCGCTGACGCCGGCGAGAACATCCCGCCGCACGCTCTCCCGACGGCTCTCGGTGAGGTTCTGGTCGTTGCTGAGGTCGATGATCTCGCCCTGCACCAGATACCGGCCATCGGCGCTGACGTAGGCAATCTTGGAGCCGATCCGGACCTCCCACAGCCCGTCGACCGGGGCGGGGCTGATCTGCTCGGGCCGGATCTCCGGGAACTTGGCCGCGATGGCTGCCCGGGCATCCGCCTTCGTGACCGCGGGCGCGGGGGCCGGCTGGGCAACGGCGGCCAATGGCAGCAGGGCCAGCAGGAGGCTCGGAGCCAGGGAGTTCGGGCGATACGAAGACGACATGGGCAGCACCTTGGGTCAGCAGGCCGGGCGGTTGTACCGTTGGACCACCGGGCAGGACCCTAAGTTTCCTGCCCCGTCACGGGCGGCGCGGATGGTAGCACGCGCCCCTTGGCCGGCCGGTGACGGACTCAGCCCCGGGGGTGGTGCTGGGCGTGAAGTTCCTTGAGCCGCTCCCGGGCGACATGGGTATAGATCTGGGTGGTCGAGAGGTCGCTGTGACCGAGCAGCATCTGTACCACCCGCAGGTCCGCGCCATTGTTCAGGAGATGGGTCGCAAAGGCGTGGCGCAGGGTATGGGGGGACAGCTTGCCGTTGATGTCGGCCTTCTTGGCGTAGCGCTTGATGATGTGCCAGAACGCCTGGCGGGTCATGCGGTCGCCACGCCGGGTGGGAAACAGGTACTCGCTCTGGCGCTCCAGGAGGATCTCCACCCGGGGACCTGTCATGAACTCCCGCACCCAGCGCTGGGACTCCTCCCCGAGGGGAATGAGGCGCTCCCGGTCGCCCTTGCCCCGGATCCGGAGCACGCCCTGGTTCAGGTTGACCTGGTTCTGCTTCAGATTGATGAGCTCCGAGACCCGGAGGCCGGTGGCGTACAGGACTTCCAGCATGGCCCGGTCCCGGTAGCCCAGGGGATCGCTGATTTCGGGAGCCGCCAGCAGCGACTCGACCTCGACTTCCGTGAGAGACTTCGGCAGCGAACGGCCGATCTTCGGCATCTCGATCTTGACGGTCGGGTCTTCCTGGATCACGCCTTCGCGAAGCAGGAAGCGGTAGAAGCGCCGGAAGCTCGACAGCTGCCGGGCGGTCGAGCGGGGCTTGGCCCCCTCCTTCGCCCGGTTGGCGATGAAGGCAAGCAGGTCGGAACGGGTGGCGTACATGAGGCTCGTGTCGCGCTGGGCGAGCCAGCGCTGCAGGGCGAGCAGGTCCGCGCGATAGGCACCGAGCGTGTTGGTCGAGAGACCCCGCTCCATCCAGATGGCATCGAGAAACTTGTCGATGATTCCCTCGGAGCCGGTCGGGGTGGCGCTGCTCGTGACTCGGTTGACGGACGCAGGTGACATTACTACTTCAGTCCGGTGCCTTTGACGAGAGGCAGTATGGGTGCGGCAGCTTTTTGCCGGCGTGACCACACTCACAAATTATGATGAATTACATAAACTTACGATTTAACTAAAGCACCGGATGCAGGCCCGTTTCCGTCACCTGTGGCACCTGGCCTTCGGGATCTATGCCACCACCGTCTTCGTGGCCGTGGCCCTGCTGGCGCTGCTTCTGGCGGCCATCCTGCCGGGCCAGTCCCGGCGGCGACGGCTCGTGCGCCGCGCTGCGGCCAGCGTGTTTCGTCTCACGGGCACGTCCCTGCGAATCCGCGGATTGAGTCACATCCCGGCTGAACCGTGCATTATCGTGGCCAACCACGCGAGCTACCTGGACGGCCCCATCCTGACGGCCGCGCTACCACCCCGGTTCGGCTTCGTCATCAAGCGGGAGATGACCCGGGTACCCCTGGCCCACTACCTGCTGCGGCGCATCGGCTCGGAGTTCGTCGAGCGCCAGGACACCCACCGGAGCGCGTCCGATGCCCGGCGAATCCTGCAGAAGGCCCGGGCCCGGGAGAGCCTCGCCTTCTTCCCGGAAGGGACCTTCACCGCGGAGCCCGGCCTGCGGCGATTCCACAACGGCGCGTTCGCCGCGGCGGCCCGGGCGGAACTCCCGGTGGTACCGGTCGTCATCCGGGGAAGCCGGCACATCCTGCCGGCCTCCCGGGCGCTGCCCCGACCCGGGCGCCTCGAGGTGATCGTCAAGCCCGCCCTTTCCCCGGCGGGCGGCAGCACCCCGGCCCTCCTGGAGGCGGCCCGGCGGAGCATCCTGGCGGACCTGGACGAACCGGACCTCGCCGGTCGCTGACCGGCGGCCGGCGACCGGTCGACTTGGCGGGGGGCTTTTTGCGCCGCATAATCCGGCGCACTTTCCTGAGCCCCCGCCCCTGGAGCCCCTCTTGGCCACCAAATCCGTCGTCATCGTCGCCGCCCGCCGCACCCCCATCGGGGCCTTCCAGGGGGCCCTCGCGACCGTCCCGCCTCCCCGGCTGTTCGGCACCGCCGCCCGGGCCTGCCTGGAGGAGACCGGCATTCCCGCCGGGGACCTCGGCGAGGCCCTGGTGGGCTGCGTCCTGCAGGCGGGGGTGGGCCAGGCGCCAGCCCGGCAGGCCTGCCTGGCCGCCGGTCTTCCGGTCTCGGTACCCACCAACACGATCAACAAGGTGTGCGGGTCAGGCATGAAGGCCGTGCACCTGGGCAGCGACCTGATCCGGACCGGTCAGGCCAACCTGGTGCTGGCCGGCGGCATGGAGTCCATGAGTGGCGCGCCGTACCTGCTGCCCAAGGCACGGACCGGTTACCGCATGGGGCACCAGGAAGTCCTGGACCACATGTTCTACGACGGCCTGCAGAGCCCGTTCGACGGCCAGATGATGGGCAGTTTTGCCGAGGCGACGGCCCGGCGTTACGGGTTCACCCGGGCCGAGCAGGACGCGTTCGCCATCGAGTCCGTCGAGCGGGCCCTGGCCGCCCAGGCCGCCGGCCACTTCCAGGCCGAAGTCGCCCCCGTCACCATCATGGGCCGGTCCGGCGAGACGGTCGTCGCTGCCGACGAGGAGCCCGGCCGCTGCGACATCCAGCGGATCCCCGGGATGCGGCCCGCCTTCGCGAAGGACGGCACGGTGACCGCGGCCACCTCCTCCTCGATTTCCGACGGGGCCGCTGCCCTCATCCTCGCCAGCGAAAGCGAGGCCGCACGGCGGGGACTGAAGCCCCTTGCCCGCCTCGTTGCGCAGGCAACCCACGCCCAGGAACCCGAGTGGTTCACGACGGCCCCGGCACCGGCAGTGCAGAAGCTGCTGGCGGGCTGCGGCTGGCAGGTCGCCGACGTGGACCTCTACGAGATCAACGAAGCATTCGCCTGCGTGACCATGGCCGCCATGGCCGACCTCGGGATTCCCCGGAGCAAGGTCAACGTGCTGGGCGGCGCCTGTGCGCTCGGTCATCCCATCGGGGCCACCGGCGCCCGCCTGCTCGTGACCCTGGTGCACGCGCTCCGGCAGCGGGGTGGCCGGCGCGGCGTGGCCACCGCCTGCATCGGCGGCGGCGAGGCGATCGCGACCGCGATCGAGCTGCTGTAGGAGTGCCTTCAGGCGCGATCCCGCCAACCCCTATCGCGCCTGAAGGCGCTCCTACATGCCGGAGTAGTTGGGGCCACCGCCGCCCTCCGGCGTCACCCAGCGGATGTTCGCCGCCGGGTCCTTGATGTCGCAGGTCTTGCAGTGGACGCAGTTCTGGGCGTTGATCTGGAAGCGCGGCGTACCATCGTCGTCCCGCACGATCTCGTACACGCCCGCCGGGCAGTACCGCTGGGCCGGTTCGTCGAACAGCGGCAGGTTGCTGGCGACCGGCACCGCCGGGTCACGGAGCTTCAGGTGGCACGGCTGGTCTTCCTCGTGGTTGGTGCTGGAGAGGAAGACCGATGACAGGCGATCGAAGCTGATGCGCCCGTCCGGCCGCGGATAGCGGATGCGGGTTTCCGACGCTGCCCGGTGCAGTGCCAGGTGATCCGGCTGGCGATGGTGCAGGGTGAACGGCAGTCGGCCGCCGAAGACGTTCTGGTCGAGCCAGATGAAGGCCCCGCCGAGCAGCAGGCCGAACTTGTGCTGGGCAGGTCCGAAATTCCTGCCGGTCTCGAGCTCGCGCCAGACCCAGGAAGCCCGCACCGCGGCCTCGAACCCCTCCAGCACGGCCGGGGCCGCGGCGCCCTGCCCCAGGGCGGCGAACACGGCCTCGCCGGCCAGCATGCCGGTCTTCAGCGCCGTATGGGAGCCCTTGATCTTCGCGCCGTTGAGGAAGCCCGCGTCGCAACCCGCCAGCAATCCGCCCGGGAAAGCGAGCTTCGGCAGTGACTGCAGCCCGCCCTTGTTGACCGCGCGGGCGCCATAGCTGACCCGCTGCCCGCCCTCGATGACCGCACGGATGGCCGGGTGCTGCTTCCAGCGCTGGAACTCCTCGAAGGGATTCAGGTGAGGGTTGCGGTAATCGAGGGCGACGATGAGGCCGAGGTACACCTGGTTGCCCGCCGCGTGATAGAGGAAGCCGCCACCCTCGGTACCGGTGTCCAGCGGCCAGCCCAGCGTATGGACCACGTGGCCTTCCCGGTGCCGGGCCGGGTCGATGTTCCAGACCTCCTTGAGCCCCAGGCCGTAGTGCTGGGGGTCGCAGTCCTTCCGCAGCCCGTAGACCTCCATGAGCTCCTTGCCCAGGTGACCGCGGCAACCCTCCGCGAAGATGGTGTAGCGGGCGCGCAGCTCGTAGCCCGGCTGGAAGCCAGCCTTCTCCCGTCCCTCCCGGTCACGGCCCAGGTCGCCGGTGATGACGCCGGCCACGCGACCGTCCTCGTAAAGCACCGAGGCCGCGGCAAACCCGGGGAAGAGGTTGGCGCCGAGTGCCTCGGCCTGCTGCCCCAGCCACTGGCAAAGCCTGCCGAGGCTGATGATGTAGTTGCCATGATTGCGCATGGGCCGCGGTATCAGGAAGCCGGGGACCGCGAGGGCGGCATCCGGGTTGCGAAGCCAGAGGAATTCGTCGCCGGTGACAGCGGTAGACACCGGGGCACCACGCTCGCGCCAGTCGGGGAACAACTCCCCTAGCGCGGCAGGCTCGAAGACCGCCCCCGAGATGATGTGCGCGCCGATCTCCGCACCCTTCTCGACGACGCAGACGCTGACTTCGCGACCGGCGGCCGCGGCCAGCTGGAGCACGCGGCAGGCCGCGGCCAGGCCACAGGGGCCCGCGCCGACGATCACCACGTCGAATTCCATGCTCTCGCGCTCTGTCATCCGGCGCGCAGTCTACCGCGCGGGCGCGGGAAACCGGTAGATTGTGCGCCCGGAGCAGCGCCTTTCCCGGTCAACCCATGGACCTTCCCGCCCGCTACGAATCCGCGATACGCAACCTCGGGCTCTGCGAGGACGCTGCGCAGCGCCGCGCCGTCACGGTGCTGAACCGGGTCGGACAGGAGCTGGCCGTGCGGCGCGCCCCACGGCGCCCGGGCCTGCTCCGGCGGCTGATCCCCGCCGTCGCTCCGCCATTGCCAGTGCGGGGAGCCTACCTGTGGGGTGGCGTTGGCCGCGGCAAGACGCTGCTGATGGACCTGTTCTTCGATTCCCTGCCGTTCGACGACAAGCTCCGCTACCACTTCCACCGGATCATGAGCCGGGTTCACGCCCGCCTCGGCGCGCTGCGGGACACACCCGATCCGCTCCAGGTCGTCGCCGGCGAGTTCGCCGCCGAGGCACGGGTGATCTGCTTCGACGAGTTCTTCGTCGCCGACATCGCGGACGCCATGATCCTCGGCAGGTTCATCGAGTCACTGGCGGGCCACGGCGTAACGCTGGTCGCCACCTCCAATTCAGCGCCGGCTGACCTCTACCGTGGCGGGCTTCAGCGCCAACGCTTCCTGCCCGCCATCGACCTCCTCCAGCGGCACACGGAGGTCGTGCACGTGGATGGACTCATCGACTACCGCCTGCGGGTGCTCGAAGCCGCCGAGATCTGGCACGCCCCGCTCGACGCCGGTGCCGACCGCAACCTGGAGCGCTACTTCCGGGAGATCGCAACTGAGCGCGGATCGGACGACGTGACCCTCGATGTACTGGGTAGGCCGGTGCCGGCCCGGCGCGTGGCCGAGGGTATCGCCTGGTTCGACTTCGCGGCCCTCTGCGACGGCCCGCGGAGCCCGGAGGACTACATCCAGATCGCCCGGGATTTCCAGACGGTGATCGTGTCGGGGGTGCCGCGCCTCGACGAGACCCGGGAAAACGCCGCTCGCCGCTTCATCGCCCTGGTGGACGAATTCTACGACCGGCGGGTGAACCTGATCGTCTCGGCTGCGGAGCCGATCGGCCGCATCTACGCGGGCAGCCACCTCTGCCGCGAGTTCGAGCGGACCCGGAGCCGGCTCCTGGAGATGCAGTCGCTGGAGTACCTGGCGGCCGGCCACCTGCCGTAGGAGCGGCTTCAGCCGCGATTCCGATCGCGGCTGAAGCCGCTCCTACAGGGCACGACCCGGTAGAATGGCGGCTGCCAACCCTGGAGCGTTCGCAATGACAGGCAAACTGGTGCTCTGCCGCCATGGCCAGAGCACGTGGAATCTCGACAACCGGTTCACCGGCTGGACCGACGTGGACCTCACCGACCAGGGGCGCAACGAGGCCCGGGAGGCGGGCCGCCAGCTGAAGGCGCTGGGGTTCCGCTTCGACGTGGCCTATACGTCCGTGCTGAAGCGCGCCATCCGGACGCTCTGGCTGATCCTGGACGAGATGGATCTCATGTGGATCCCCGTGGAGCGCACCTGGCGCCTCAACGAACGGCACTACGGCGCCCTTCAGGGGCTCGACAAGGCCGAGACGGCGGCCCGGCACGGCGAGGCCCAGGTGAAGATCTGGCGGCGGAGCTACGACATCCCGCCGCCGCCCCTCGAGCGGAACGACGACCGCCACCCGGCCAACGACCCGCGCTACAACCGCATCCCCGGCGTGCCCGGCACGGAGTCCCTGAAGGACACCCTCGCCCGCGTCCTTCCCTTCTGGCAGGACAGCGTCGCGCCCCGCCTGCTCCGGGGCGAGGACGTGCTGCTCGCCGCCCACGGCAACAGCCTCCGGGCCATCGTGAAGATGCTGGACGGCATGTCCGAGGCCGACATCCTGGAGTTCAACATCCCGACGGGGATCCCGCTGGTCTACACCTTCGGCCCGAACCTCTCCTCGCCGTCCCGCGAGTACGTCGGCGACCCGGAGGCCGTCCGCAAGGCCGCCGAGGCGGTGGCGAAGCAGGGGTCGGCGGGCAAGGCCAAATGATCTGGTCACTGGACGGCGTCGCCCCGGCACTCGGCCGCGGGGTGTTCGTGGCGCCAACTGCCACCGTCGTCGGCAACGTTTCGCTGGGCGACGAGGTCAGCGTCTGGTTCGGGGCCGTGCTTCGCGGCGATGTGGAACGCCTCACGATCGGCCGGGGCAGCAACATCCAGGACAACTCGGTGTGCCATTCCGACCCTGGCTCGCCGCTGGTCGTCGGCGACAATGTCACCGTGGGCCACGCCGTCATCCTGCACGGCTGCCGGGTCGGTGACGGCAGCCTCATCGGCATGGGCTCCACCATCCTCAATGACGCGAAGATCGGGAAGAACTGCCTCGTGGGCGCCAACGCGCTGGTGACCGAGGGCAAGGAGTTCCCGGACGGGATGCTGATCGTGGGTTCACCCGCCCGGGCGATCCGCGCCCTTACCCCGGAGGAACTGGCCCGGATGGCGCAGAGCCCGGGACGGTACGTGGAGCGGGGCCGGCAGTACCTGGCGGGGCTGAAGCCGGCTACTGCAACCGGCCCAGGCTAGGCGCGGTCACCCCAGCTGGAGCGAGCTCGCGTCGCTGATCCCGTCCGCGCCAACGTCAGCCCGGAATGCCCCGGTGCCGCGCTCACGGGCGATACGCTCGGCCAGGAATACCTTGAGGAGGGACTGGTAGGGGACGTCCCGCTGGTTCGCCAGCGCCTTCAGTTCATCGAGCATGCTTTCCGGCAGGCGCAGGGAAATCGTGCGCGTGGAGGCCCGCAGGTTCGGAAAGCGGGTCCACCGGGCGTTCTTCCAGTCGACGAAATCGACTGAATCGTGTCGCTGCCAGAACCCGCTTTCCGCGGCCTCGTTAGCGTGCCTGGGGCGGCGCTTGCCGGGCTTCTTCATAGGTCTGCCTTTCGCGGCGACTCATGTCGCGCAGAGAATAGGGAGAATAGGCGATTCAAAGCCCCCGCCGGACCGGTGCCGGCCAACGTCACTGACCGCCTGAGCTCACCCTACCCCAGCCCGCCCAAGGGTGGACCCCGCACCGCCGGCCGCTGGCCCGGCAGCGCCGCCCGCCGTTCCAGGTGGTCAAGGATCCGGGCGATCACCAGCGGGTCCTCGATGCTCGCGATGACCCGCACCTGGCCCCCGCAGCCTTCACACGTTGCCAGGTCGAGCCTGAACACTCGTTTCAGCCGCTGCGCCCAGCGCATGGCCCGGTGCCGCTCGGCCGGCGTCCGGATGCCGGTCACTGACCCGCGGCTCCCCCGCCCCGCCGGCGTGATCAGCGCCCGCCACCGGCTGTGGGGCGCGAACACCCCGTGGTACCGGGTCAGGTGCACCCGCGGCGTCGGCACCAGCGCTGCCAGCCGGGCGATGAAGTCCAGCGGCTCGAACACCACGTGGGTGGCGCCGTCGCGATAGGGCGTCTTGAGCGCATAACGAACCCGGCCCTGGGGCGTGAGCGCGAGCCGGCCCTCCGCCAGCGCCGGGCGGGTGATGTAGCGGCACAGCCGTTCCAGCGTCTTCCGGTCATCCCCCCGGACCGCCACCCCGGCGTGCAGGGAGAAGCCCGCGTGACTCGCCAAGTAGGGTTTGTTGCGGGGCCCAGTGGCCGGCACCGTCTGCAGCGTGAAGGCCTTGCGGCCCTCCTGGGCACCCAGCGCGATCCGGTAGGTGATCGAGTGGCCCTGCAGGTGCTCGAGGGCGGCGTCGTCGCCGGGGGCCCGGTCCAGGTGGCTCGATTCCAGGTCCCGCACCAGCAGGCCCCGGCGCTCCAGGTGGCGGCCGACACGGGCGGTGATCTGCTCAAGGAGCGTGTCGAGCTCGGCGGCGGTCGGCGGCGGCACGCGCCGGAAGCGCGGCCGGCCCTGCCCCAGGGCGTAGGCCCCGTCCAGGCACAGAATGTGGAAGTGGATGTTCAGGTTCAGTGCGCTGCCGAAGCGCTGGATCAGCGTCACCGCGCCGGCCTGGCCCGTGGCCCGGGTCAGGCCGGCCTTCTTCAGGAGATGCGCCGAGATCGCCCGCCAGACCAGGGCCAGCGCCTCGCCCATCGCGGCAGGTTCCGCGGCGAATAGGAAGCGCAGCGGGAAGGGCACCGACAGCACCCACTGCCGGACCGGCTCCCGGGGGATAACTTCGTCCACCAGCAGCGCCGCGCTCTCCACCATGCGCCGGGCGCCACAGCTCGGGCAGAAGCCGCGGCGCTTGCAGCTGAAGGCCACCAGACGCTCCGCGTGGCAGGTGATGCAGCGGACCCGCAGGAAGCCGTGCTCCAGCCGGCCGCACTTCAGGTAGGCCTCGAACTCCTCCCGGACGAAAGCCGGCAGGTGCCGGTCCCGCACCGCCAGCGCCGCCAGGAAGTCCGGCCAGTGGCGCTCCACCAGCTGGTAGAGCAGCGTGTCTTCGGGACGGTGGCGGGCGTAGCGGGCGACGGGCAGGGCGGACCGGTCCATGCCCGCAGCGTGGGGAGTCCATGAGCCCGGGGGACAGCCGGGAATACGGGCAGAAGCGCGGGAATTGCGCGGCCGTGAAAGCCCTCACCGGCCTCTCTGTCGGCCGGCTAACCCTTCCGCACCCTCATCAGCCCTTCCTGGGCCAGGGTGGCGACGAGTCGTCCGTCGCGGCTGAACACGTGGCCACGTGCAAGGCCCCGGCCGCCCGCGGCTGCAGGGCTGTCCAGGGCGAACAGCAGCCACTCGTCCACGCGCACCGGCCGGTGGAACCACATGGCGTGGTCGAGGCTCGCCATCTGCAGGCCCTCCCTCGTCGCGTGCAGGCCGTGGGGCAGCGTGGCGGTGCCGATCAACTCATAGTCGGAGACGTAGGCGAGCAGCGCCTGATGCCGGAGGGCGTCGGCCGGCATGGGCTCGGTAGTCTTCATCCACAGCTGCTTGACGGGATCCCGCGTGTCGCGGAAGAGGAACTGCCGGGGGTTCACCGGCCGTACGTGGATCGGGCGCTCGAAGGCCAGCACCCGTTGCAGTCGCGGGGGAAGCTGGCCCGCAAACTCCCGGGCCAGGGACTCGATGTCCTGGAGCGCCTCTGGCGGCGGGACTTCCGGCATCGACACCTGGTGCTCGAGACCCGCCGCCTCGGCAACCTGGAACGAGGCGGTCATGTTGAAGATTTGCTCGCCATGCTGCCTGGCCACGACCCGCCGGTTGGAGAAGCTGCCCCCATCCCGCGTGCGCTCGACCTCGAAGAAGATCGGCGCGCGCACATCACCCGCCCTGAGGAAGTAGGCGTGCAGGGAGTGGATGTCGCGGCCCTCCACCGTGCGGCCCGCGGCCGCGAGGGCCTGTCCAAGCACCTGCCCGCCGAACACCTGGGGCGTGCCGATGTCCCGGCTCTCGCCGCGGAAGATGTCCTTCCCGGTGGGCTCGGGATCGAGAAGCGCGAGCAGGTCACGCAGGGACTGGGCCAT
>ERZ761602.2826-NODE-2826-length-26091-cov-102.732678_pt1 | contig 26091 bp, 18 predicted proteins | sample MGYA00512165_ERZ761602 | MGnify/ENA primary metagenome ERZ761602 (study PRJEB28899, sample SAMN02445085) | bioreactor sludge metagenome | biome: EBPR sludge; isolation source: Thorneside wastewater treatment plant | place: Australia: Brisbane, Thorneside...
AAGTCGCGGAAGATCGCCGGGAAGTCGCGGAAGATCGCCGGGAAGTCGCGGAAGAGCGGCAGGGAGTCGCGGAAGAGCGGGACTTCGCGCCGCACGAAGCCACCGGCGGGCACGCCTCTATCCCGTGATGTCCGCGGGGCAAAGCGCGGTCGAGCCCGCGCACTCCAAAGAGAATGCGGTGGGTAGCATCGACGCGTGAGGCTCCTCGCCGTCCGCGCCGTTCCCGCCATGGTCCTCCTGCTCGCCACCGCCTCCTGCGCCGGAGAGAACCGGGTGGCGGCCGCGCGGCGCGAGAAGGAAGCCGGGCTTCGCGAACGGTTCGCCGGGCTCGGACTCCGCTATCCCGCCGCACGGCTCTACCTTCGGGCGTTCAAGCGCGAGCGCGTCCTGGAAATGTGGGCAGGCCCGCGCGAGGGGCCCCTCAAGCTGGTGCGGACCTACGCGATCGTCGCGGCATCCGGCGAACTCGGGCCCAAGCGCGTCGAAGGGGATCTGCAGGTGCCCGAAGGATTCTACGTCGTCGAGCGCTTCAATCCCCAGAGCCGCTTCCACCTCTCGCTCGGACTCGATTATCCCAATGCGAGCGACCGGGTGCGAAGCGACCGTCGGCGACCCGGCGGCGACATCTTCATCCACGGCGGAAGCAGCAGCATCGGCTGCATGGCGCTGACCGATCCGGTGATTCGCGAGGTCTATGTCTGCGCAGCGGACGCCGCTCGGCCGATCGACGTGCACGTCTTTCCCTGCCGGATGACCGACGAGGCGATGAAGGGACTCGCTAAGCAGCATGGAGCAGACTCCGATCTCCTGCGATTCTGGAACGAAATCCGACCGGGCTACACACTGTTCGAGCGCGCGCGGAAAGTTCCGCAGGTCACGGTGCGAAAGGACGGCACCTACGTCGTTCGGCCCTAGTCGGGCTGCGCCGGGTGGGGCTGATCCTGCGTAGACTTAAGTAAAATCGCCGCTTACGGCAACCCGGAGGAAGAAAAATCAGCATGACAGCCAATCTCGCAGTGACCATGTCCGAATTCGATGAGAAGGTCTTGAAGTCTCCCGTCCCGGTCCTCGTGGACTTCTGGGCGGAATGGTGCGGCCCCTGTAAGGCGATCGGCCCGTCGGTGGAGCAGGTCGCCGCCGAATACGAGGGCAAGGCCCGGGTCTTCAAGCTCGACGTCGACACCGATGGCGAGATCGCCTCCCAGTACGGCGTAATGAACATCCCCGCGCTGATCGTCTTCAAAGACGGCAAGGAAGTCGATCGCCATATCGGAATCCTCTCCAAGCAGGGGATCGCCGCGCTTATCGACCGGCACCTGTAATCCGATGCGAGAGTTCGCGGACGCGATGTTCGCGGGGGCGTTGCTGCTCTGCGGCGCGATGATCCTCGTGTGGCTGCTGCGTCTGCGGTCCCAGCGAAGCCGAGGCTACGTGATGGCCTCGGCGTTCGCCTGTCTGGGCGGGATAATTCTCGCATTGCGTGAGAACGCCCCCGGCCCGGTGATCTGGGTTCTCGGCGTGATCCTCTTTCTGCTGTTGGCGGCAGACATGGGGATCAAGGCCGTGCGCCAAGCCAAGGATCGGAGCCCATGAAGGTCGCCGTCGTCGGCGCGGGGATCGCCGGCCTCCACGCGGCGCTCGCCCTGGAATCGAAGGGCTGCGAGGTCGCTGTATTCGAAGCGCGCTGCCGACTGGGCGGGCGCCTACAGACCCTCGACGGCTACGAGGCAGGTGGAGAATGGATCGATGCCGACCATCGTCGATGCCTCGACTCCCTCGACGCTCTCGGCCTCGCGGTCGCCCGTACCGAAGGTGACTATCGGATCCTCCGCTGCGGTCGATCGACGATCGGACCCGATCCCGTGATGCGCGCCTCGAAGCAGAGCGTCGATCGAGCGGCCGCACTCCTCGCCGAAAAACCCGATCCCGAGCTCGATGGCCGGACGCTGGCCGATTTCGTCGCAGAGAACGCCGCCGACCCCTGGTGGCCGACCGTGTACTACCGATCGGACGAGGGAGACGACCTGGACCGGATCGGCTTGCTCGGCTGGCTTCACGGCTTCCGGCACTATCTCGTCCGCGGCGAGACCGACGCCAGCGCCTTCCGCGTAGTCGGAGGGATGGGCGCCTGGATCGAAGCGCTTGTCGCCGGTCTCGAGGCGCGTCCCCATCTTCGACACGTTCTCCGCGGCGTGATCCGCAGCGGCGACCAGGTGTGGCTCGATTTCGGTGCCGAAGCGCTGGCCTTCGACCGCGTCCTGCTGACCCTCCCGCCTCGATGCCTGGAACGCGTCGCCTTCGAGCCCGCGCTATCGCCGGAGAAGCGCGAGGCGATCGCATCGTGTCGCATGAGTAGGGCCATCAAGATCGCTCTCGTCTACGACCGGCGCTGGTGGGAAGACATCGAATGGAGCGGGCTCCTCTTCGCGGATTCCGAACTTCAGCAGGTCTGGCCCGCCTTGGCGGCACCAGTCCTGTGCGCCTACGTCTGCGGCGACGACGCCGAACAATGGACGGGGCGAGCCGATCCCGTCGCCGACGCCCTCGCCGAGGTCGGGCGCCTCGTACCCGGAGGAAGGGCGCACTTCGTGCACGGGATGATTCACGATTGGCTTGGCGATCCCTTCTCGCAGGGCGCCTTTTCCCACCTGGCCCCGGGGTATGTTCAGGGACCGATGAAGCATATCGCGCCGCCCGAGGGTCGCATTCATTTCGCAGGCGAACACACCGCCGAATGGACCGGGTTCATCGAGGGCGCCCTCGAAAGCGCCGAACGGGCCACCGAGGAGATCATCGTTGGCTGAGCTTCTGACCAATTTTCGCTGGGCATTGGACGGCTCACCCCAAGAAATGCTCATCGAAGACGGGTGGGTTACCTGGCGTCGTCCCGCCGGTGGCTCGTTGGACGGGTTGCCCATCGCCCGCGATCTCGGTGGAGCGGAACTCGTCCCCGGGTTCATCGACGCCCATTGTCACATTCTGCCCACCGGGCTCGACTTTGCGAAACTCCATCTCGGGCAGTGCTCGTCGCGAGAGGCGGTGATCGAAGCGGTGGCTTCTCGGCATTCGGAACTCGCACCGGGCGAGTGGCTGCTCGCCGTTCACTACGACCAGACTCGCTTCGAGGACGGGGTCCACTTGACGGCGGCGGAGCTCGATCGGGTGGTTCCCGATCGCCCGGTTCTCCTGCGTCACATGAACGGTCACGCGGGCGTGGCGAACAGGGCCGCGCTGAAGCTCGCGGGCGTCGGACCCGACGAGCCCGACCCCAGTGGGGGCGCCTTCGTTCGCGACGAGAGCGGAGCGCTGACCGGCGTCTTGCTCGAACGGGCTCTCGACCAGGTCGCGAAGGCGACGCCGGAGCCGAACGTGGAAGAAATGGTGGACGCCATCCTCGCGGCGGGCCAAGCGATGCACGCGCTGGGTATCACCTGCGCCACCGATATGATGACCGGTTACCTCGACCTGGAAGACGAGTTGACCGCCTATCGCCTGGCTTCCGAGCGGGGATGCCCGGTCCGGATTCGGCTGTTCCTTCAGTGGAGTGCGGTTCTCGGTCCCAAGGCGATGGATCCCGTCCGCCTCACCGAGCACATGGCGGCGCTGGATCCACTCCGATGTCGGATCCTCGGACTGAAGATCTTCGCCGACGGGGCGATCGCGTCGGCAACCGCCGCCATCTACGGAGGGTATGCCGGCCAGGAAGCCAAGACATCCGGCCAACTCATCTACAGCCCTGAGCGGCTGACCTCGATGGTGCGCGTCGCGGACGAAGCGGGATGGCGCATCGCCGTCCATAGCATCGGCGACTACTCCACCGACCTCGTCATGGATGCCTTCAAAGAAACCGGACACGGCGACCGGCACCGCCTCGAGCACGCCATGATCCTGAGCGACGATCAGATTGCTCGACTGGCCGATCTGGGCTGCCACGTCACGATGCAACCAGAGTTTCTGGTTCAGAACGGCAGGGCCTATCGGCGTCAGTTGGGACCGGAACGGGCGAGCCGTCTCAAACGGGCGCGAAGCGTTCTCGACGCAGGGATCCCGCTATCCTTCAGCTCGGACCGCCCCATCGTTGCCGGTTCGCCCGTCACGGGCATCGCCGCGGCTACCCATCGACCGGACGGCTTCGACCAGTCCGAGAACGTGACCCGGAAAGAAGCGATCTCGGCCTACACGCTCGGTGGCGCGATCGCCAACGGAGACGAGGGGGTTATGGGGAGCCTGAATGAGGGACAGGTCGCCGACTGGACCCTGCTGCCGGCATGAGGATCACCGGTACATTTCTCGACGAAATCACGCACGACATTCCCTCCCAGAACTGGGACTACGAGGACTGGCGGCGCGAATTCGCGCTGTATCGCGAAATCGGCATCGACACTGCGATCGTGATCCGGGCCGGGTACCAAGACAAGTGCATCTATCCCTCTCGCGTCATCGAAGTTCTCCACACCTACGACGACCTCGGTCGCTGGTTTCTCGACCTCGGCGAGGAGTACGGGGTCGGCATCTGGTTCGGTCTTTACGATTCGGGACGACACTGGCTCCGCGGGGCGTGGTGGCGCGAGGTCGAGGTCAACCTTGCGTTCATCGACGAGTTGGTGGAGCGGTATGGCTCGAGTCCTGCCTTCGCGGGGTGGTACATCTGTCACGAGACCAGCCGCAACGACGTGAACATCGTGGACATTTTCAATGCCCTCGGCAGGCGCTGCCGCGAGGCGCTCGATCGCCCGGTCCTCATCTCGCCTTTTCCGCAGGGAGCGAAGCAGTTCGGCGGATCGCAGGTGTTCTCCCTCGGGGAGTCCATGGATCACTGGCGCCATATCTTCGAGCACACTTCGGGCGCCTTCGACGTTTGCGCTTTCCAGGATGGACAGATCCACTACGAAGAGCTTCCGGCCTTTCACGAAGCGATCGCCGCTCTCGGTCGACAACATGGAGTTCGGATCTGGTCGAACGTCGAATCCTTCGATCGCGACATGCCGATCAAGTTCCCGCCGGCGGATTGGCGGCGATTACGCTTCAAACTCGAGGCAGCAGCTCGTGTTGCCGAGAAGATCGTGACGTTCGAATTCCCCCACTTCATGTCGCCGCACTCCTGTTATCCGGCGGCCCATAACCTCTATCGGCGCTACCGGGAGTGGGCAGCAGACGTTTCCGACTAAGGACCAAGGGGGACGGCGGTCGCCTCCGGGGCAAAGAGGATTGAGGATTGAACTTTTCGTCGCAAGAGTCAACGATTAAGCCTTAAACCCGATTTCGGGTCGGGATCCTCATCATGATCTGCCTTCTTAGGTTTGCGAACTAGCGTTCGCGATCGTGCCTTTTGGGCATCCCCATCGACAGCGTCCGCATGTCCCCCCTGGTCTGTTAGTCGATTTCGATCTGGACCGTCGCGTTGTGTCGATCCAGCGCGTCCTGAATGTCGTCGATTCTCACCTGAAGACGATCGATCTCCGCCGCCACATGCGCGGCATCCATCTGCGCCACGTATTCCTGCGGCTCGGTCTGCATGTAGCCGATCATCTGCTTGCCCCGAGCCGTGTTAAGCGAGTTAAGCCAGGTGATCTGGCCTTTGATCTCGGCCATTTCGTAGATAAGCGGATGCACAGGCACGTTCGCCGCATTGATCCTTGCCTTGAGATTCCAAAGATCGGCGAGTTCCTTCTGCAACTCTGGATAGAGATCTGCCACCAGGAAGTCCGGATCGGACCCCATCAGGACGGAATTCGAATTGTGGATCTTAGAGCGAAGGCTGTTCACCTTCTGCACCTTGCGATTCTTCAACTTAAGGGCCTTCGAGAGACTCACCATGCTCATAAGATCGGGGATTGTGACAGCGTTCAGCGACGGTCCTGGGACCGCCAGCGGCTGCATCGTGCAACAATCTGCTCGTGGAGCGCTTCGATCTCGTGATTCGTGGCGGCGAAGTCGTGACCGGCGAGGGCATGGTGAAGACCGACGTCGGGATCGGCAGCGGGCAGATCATCGAACTCGGCGATCTCAGCGGTCGGGCGGCCGCCGAGGAACTCGATGCGCGGGGCCTCCATGTCCTTCCTGGCTTGATCGACACCCAGGTTCACTTTCGCGAGCCGGGCCTCGAGCATAAGGAAGACATCGAATCCGGCACTCGTAGCGCCCTCATGGGCGGCGTGACCACCGTCTTCGAGATGCCCAACACCATCCCACCGACGACCACTGCCGAAAGCCTCCAGGACAAGCTCCACCGCGCTGCCGGAAGGGCGTGGACGAACTACGCCTTCTTCGTCGGCGCCGCCCTGGACAATGTCGATCTGTTAGCCGCTCTAGAGAATCTGAACGGCACTCCGGGGATCAAGATCTTCATGGGCAGTTCCACCGGGGTGCTCCTCGTTCCCGACGACGATCACTTGCGTGCTGTACTGCGGCACGGCGCGCGCCCCTGTCCGATCCACGCCGAGGATGAGTTTCGGCTTCGCCAGACCCGCGAGCACTTCGGCCAGCCCAGCGGACCGATGGATCATCCGCGCCTGAGAGACGCCGAGGCCGCGCGCCTCGCCACGGAGCGCATCCTTCGCCTGTGCGAGGAAACGGGGCGGTCGGTCCACATCCTGCATGTCTCGACCACTGACGAACCGCCGATGATTGCCCATGCAAAGCGACGGGGCCTTCGAGTCACCGCCGAAGTCACCCCCCAGCACCTCTACTTTCAGTCGCCCGACTGCTACGAGGAACTCGGAACACTCGCCCAGATGAATCCTCCGATTCGCAGCGCCGAGCATCGAGAGGCTCTGCGCCGGGCTCTGCGGGAAGGCGTGTTCGACATGATCGGCAGCGACCACGCGCCCCACACCCTCGAGGAAAAGGCCAAGCCATACCCCGCGAGCCCGAGCGGAATGCCGGGAACCCAGACGCTGCTGCCTGTGATGCTCGATTTCGTCGACCGGGGCCTGCTCGACTTGCCGACCCTGGTGCGCTTGACCTCGGAGAACCCGGCTCGCATCTACGGTATTCGCGCAAAGGGCCGAATCGCCCCTGGATTCGACGCCGATCTCACGCTCGTCGATGCCAAGGCGAAGTGGACGATCGAGCCCTCGTGGGTGGAGAGCAAGTGCGGTTGGAGCCCGTTCACCGGTAAATCGGTCGTGGGTCGACCCATCCACGTGGTCCTCGCCGGACGGGTCGCGGTCCGCGACGGCGCGAGAGAGGGATCGCCCGCCGGCCGAATGGTCGAGTTCGACTGGAAACCTCAGACGCAAGCGTCCGATACATAGAGCGGGCGGCCGCCGAGCGTCTTCACGAGGATGTCGCGGACGGCCCGAGCTTCTTCATCGCTCAAGAGCGCACCGAAGTGCCGCTGAATCGCTTCCCGGTAAACCGGCCAAGCCTCCTCTCGGGCTCGAACACCTGCGGGCGTCAGGCTCGCATAGATCGTGCGCCGATCTTGGAGGCACGAGCCGCGAACTACGAGGCCCGCCTTCTCCAGCCGGTCCACGAGGCGCGTGACCCCGCTGGGGCTCAGAACCGCGGCCTCCGCCAGATCGCACATCCTCAGCCGCTGGTCCGGCGCTTCTTCCAGCACGAGCAGCACCTCGTACAACTCGAGAGGCATCGTTCCGGTCCGCTTCAGGTCCTTGGCGATCTTCTGGCGGACGATGGCCGCGGAGAGAAGCACCGTCACCCACGCTTCCTTTTGAATCTGGCCGAGATTGTTCATAACTTTTTTTTCTCATAGTACCGGGAACCGTTGCACGAGCAAGGATTATCGCGTATAATATATTTGACTATACAACTATACGCCGCGCAAGCGTCGGTAGACCCAAGGAGAACGACAGAATGAAAGCACTACTCTCGACCACGAACGATCGCACCCTCGCGTTCCTCAGAATCGTCCTCGGGCTCGTCATGTTTCCGCACGGGGCTCAGAAAATGCTCGGCTGGTTCGGCGGAGGCGGGTTCGAGGCCACCATGGCGGGCATGTCCAAGATGCTCCCCGCCCCGATCGTCTTCCTCGTCATCGCCGCGGAGTTCTTCGGCGCCCTCGCGCTGATTTTCGGGCTCTTCGGGAGGCTCTCCGCGTTCGGCATCGCCGCCGTCATGGTCGGTGCGATCTTCGCCGTGCACCTTTCCAACGGATTTTTCATGAACTGGATGGGCAACCAGGCGGGCGAGGGATTCGAATTCCATCTGCTCGCCATCGGCCTGGCGCTGCCGGTCGTTTTCCGCGGTGCGGGGGCTTGGTCCGTCGATGGCTGGCTGGCCTCAAGACTCGGCAGGAGGGGCGACCTCACCGTCGGAGCCGCCGCCCCGCAGGCTGGCTAAGACCCCCACCCGGAGGCTGGCCAGTACGGCCTCGGCTTCTTCCCGGCCCGAATCCCGCGGACCGGGAAGCTCGTCGTCGAGGGTCAGTTCCTCGGGCACGGGCTCCGCGTAGAGGGTGAGGATTGCCGCCGCCCAGCTTCGGACGACGGCGTGCATCGCGTAGCCGCCCCCACCGCAAGCCACGAGCGGAAGCCCCAGGTCCCGAACGAGCCGCACCGCCTCCAGCCACTCGGCGACCGTCACCCGGAGGTGGCCGAGAGGGTCGTCGTAATGGGGGTCGGCGCCCATCTGGAGGACGATCGCCTGGGGGCGGAAGGCCTCGATCGCCGGCAGGATTCCGCCGCGGAAGGCGTCTAGCCACACGTCGCCGGTGGTGAAGGGGGCCAGAGGCACGTTCACGCTCGTCCCCGCGGGGCCGACCTCCTCCACGAAGCCGCTGCCCGGGTAAAGGGTCCGGCCGGTTTCGTGGATGCTGCAGGTGAGCACCGCGGGATCGTCCCAGAAGATCCACTGGACCCCGTCGCCGTGGTGGAGGTCGATGTCGATGTAAGCCACGCGATCGAAGCGCTCGCGGAGGATCGAGAGGGCGATCGCGCAGTCGTTGGCCAGGCAGAAGCCGCTCGCGAGGGCTCGCCGCGCGTGGTGGAGGCCCCCCGCGAGGGTCGTGGCGAGCCTCGCGCCGCCGGCGACGCTCCTCCCGGCGGCAGCGGTGCCGGCGGTGAAAGCGAGGGTGGCCTCCCACATCCCAGCGAAGGGCGGGTTGTCGCCGGGGCCGAGGCCGTAGGCAGAGAGGTCGGGTACCGCCTGCACCTTGCTCGCCGCGCGCAAGGCCTCGAGGTAGGCCGCGCTGTGGACGCGGTGCAGGTCGTCCTCCAGGCCGGGTCCGGGGTCCATCGGGCGGAGATCGACGATCCTCTCGAGGGTCTTCACCGCCCGCGCGAGCCGCTCTGGCTTGAAGGGGTGGCTCGGCCCGAAAGAGTAGGCCAGCATCCGGGGATGGTAGTAGAAGTGCTCCGGCATCCGGGCAGAGGATACGCCGTGAGGGGGGATTCTTACTCCCCCTCAGGCACGGGCTTCGCCCGGCCAGATCCCCCTCACGGCGTGAGGGGGAACTATTACTCCCCCTCAGGCACGGGCTTCGCCCGGCCAGGTCCCCCTCACGGGGTGAGGGGGGATTATTACTCCCCCTCAGGCACGGGCTTCGCCCGGCCAGGTCCCCCTCACGGGGTGAGGGGGAATCCTCCCGATCACGCGGGAGGACTTCCGGATCGTGCGGGAGGACTTCCCGATCGTGCGGGAGGACTTCCCGATCACGCGGGAGGACTTCCCGATCGCGCGGGAGGACTTCCCGACCGCGCGGGAGAACTTCCCGACCGCGCGGGAGAACTTCCCGATCATCGGGGGGAGGCCGCGCGAGTCAAAGCGCGGGCGGGCCCGCGCACTCCATAGGGGGCTCAGTCGCCGCGCTTGGCCTCCTCCCAGAGGGAGTCCCATTCGGCGGGGGCGAGGGTGGTGAGGTCTTGCCCGGCGGCGCTTTCCATGCGCTGGAAGCGGTCGGTGAAGCGGTCGAGCATTCGGCGGAGGGCCTCTTCGGGCTCGACGCCGGTCCAGCGGGCGAGGTTGACGACCGTGAAGAGCAGATCACCGACCTCGCTCTCTATGCGGGCGGCATCGCCACTCTCCACGGCCTCTCGGAGCTCGGTTTCCTCCTCGCGGAGCTTGTCGAAGACGGCGGCGAGGTCGGGCCACTCGAAGCCGACGCGGGCGGCGCGCTTGCTGATGGCGAACGCGCGGAGGAGGGCGGGCATCGCGCGGGGCACGCCGGCGAGCACGGAGGCCGGGTCGCCGCCCTTCTCTTCTCGCTTGATCCGATCCCAGTTGCGCAGGACCTCCTCGGCGTCCTCGGCGGTGGCGTCGCCGAAGACGTGGGGGTGGCGGCGGATCAGCTTCTCGTTGACGGCTCGGGCAACGTCTTCGATGCCCCATCCGCCGGCCGCCTGCTCGATCTGGGAATGGAGAACGGGCTGGAGGAGGAGGTCGCCGAGTTCTTCCTTGAGGCGCCCCATGTCTCCGGCGTCGATCGCGTCGAGGACTTCGTAGGTTTCTTCGACGAGGTGCTTTTTCAGGGTTTCGTGGGTTTGGGCCCGGTCCCAGGGGCATCCTCCGGGGGCGAGGAGGCGGTCGGTGATTTCGACGAGGCGGTCGAGTTCGGAGGGCATGCATCATTTTGCCCGGGCGCGGACCTGTCAGACTGTAAGGCCGCGATGTCCTCGAAACGCCCCGTCGTCGTGATCGTCGGCCGTCCGAACGTCGGCAAGAGCACGCTCTTCAACCGCATCGTCGGGCGGCGCATCGCAGTGGTCGAGGATAGCCCCGGCATCACGCGGGATCGGCTGTACGCGGAGGCGGAATGGAACGGCCGCCGCTTCACGCTGGTGGACACGGGCGGGATTCTGTTCGGCGACGAAGACCCGCTGGTCGAGCAGATCCGCGTGCAGGCGAACGTGGCCCTGGCGGAGGCCGACGTGGTCTTGTTCATGACGGACTGCGTGGACGGGGTGAATCCGGCGGATATCGACCTGGCGAACCGCCTTCGGGGGATCGAGAAGCCGGTGCTGATTATCGCCAACAAGGCCGACAACCCACAGCGCGCGGTCGCCGCGGGCGAGTTCTACGAGCTGGGGCTGGGCGAGGTGTACGCGGTGTCGGGCCTCCACGGTCGCGGGGTGGCGGACGTGCTCGATATCGTGGTCGCCGACTTCCCCCGTGCCGACGAGGTGGAGCGAACGGAAGAGATCCGTCTGGCGATCGTGGGCCGCCCGAACGTGGGCAAATCTTCCCTTCTCAACGCTTTCACCGGCGAAGAGCGCGTGATCGTCAGCGACATTCCCGGAACCACTCGCGACGCCATCGATACCCTCATCGAATATCGCGGGGAGACCTTCCGGCTCATCGATACCGCCGGCATCCGCCGCCGCGGGAAGATCCAGGGCACGGTCGAGTACTACATGGCTCTGCGCGCGACCACCGCGATCGAGCGGGCGAACTGCGCGCTCGTGGTGATCGATGGCGAGGAAGGCCTGACCGACGGCGACAAGCGCATCGCGAAGGTCTCACACGAAGAGGGGCGCGCCCTGGTGGTGGCGGTGAACAAGTGGGACCTCGTCGAGCCCCCCGACGGCAAGCCGAGAACCCAGTCGCCCGAGAAGAAGGCTTTCGTGAAGCAACTGCGCAACGAGCACCCGGAGATTGCCTATGCCGCGGTTTGCTTCACGAGCGCTAAGGAGAGCGCGGGCCTCGAGCCCGTTCTCGATGCGGTGATCGGCGCCGTGGAGTCGTGGAACTTCCGCATCTCGACCGGCCAGATGAACCGCCTGATCCAGGACGCGATGTTCGAGCGGCCGCACACGAGCAAGGGGAAATCTTTCAAGGTCTACTATGCGACCCAGGTGGCGACGCGCCCTCCCACCTTCGTGCTCTTCTGCAACGATCCCGACCTGCTGCACTTCTCCTACAAGCGCTACTTGGAGAACCGCCTGCGGCGGGAGTTTCCGATGATCGGGACCCCGATTCGCGTCGTGGCTCGTTCGAGCCACGAACGCGATTGAGGGGGCGGCGGGTTACTCCTTTTCTTCGAAGTCGGCGCCGCTGGCCATGTCGGCGAGGCTGACCGATCCGAGCACTCCCAGGTCGTCCTCGTGGATGTGGTCGTCGGCCTCGACGAGCGCGGTGAGCGACTGCTGTGCCCAGGTCGGGGCCGTGCTGTCGACCTCGATTTGCACGTCTCGGTACAGCTTGACGCCCGTTCCAGTGGGAATGAGCCTGCCGATGATGACGTTCTCCTTCAGACCGACAAGATCGTCCTTCTTGCCGCGGACGGCGGCCTCGGTCAGGACGCGTGTGGTCTTTTGGAAGGAAGCGGCGGAGAGGAACGAATCGGTCGCCAAGGATGCCTCGGTGATACCGAGGAGAATCCAACTCGCGGTCGCTTCCTTGGGATCACGCTCGACGTCTTCGCCGGTCGCCGCATCGACGTACCGGATCTTCTTTCCGGCCGCGATGAGTTGGCGCACCTTCTCGTTCTCTCGGACGAGGCGGAAGCGGTCGACGATCTGTCCGGGCAGGAACGGGGTATCGCCGGGCTCCTTGATCTGGCGCTTGCGCAGCATCTGCCGGATGATGACCTCGACGTGCTTGTCGTTGATATCGACACCCTGGGCCTTATAGACCGATTGGAGATTCTGGACGAAGTAGTCGTGCACCGCATCGGCGCCGGCCAGTTCGAGCACCTCGTGCGGATCGCGGGGACCGACGGTGAGCGGGTCCCCCTTGATGACCTTCTGGCCCAATTTGATGGGCAGTTGGCCGGTCGGCGGCACGAGGATGGGATAGAAGATGTTCAGATTCTGAATGTTGTGCTTTCGCAGGACGGCCAGGGTTGGCGCGGTCATCTTCTGGCCGATGAGGCGATCGAGACTGCCGTCGTAGCCGGTGCTCTCGCTGCCGTCTTTGGCTTTGGTCGTTGTGACCTCCCAATCTTGGTGATCGCCGACATAGGCGTTCTTCAGGGTGGCCGTCGTATCGACCTTGGCTTCCACGATGACCCAGCGTCCGTAGGGAGAGTCCTTGATCTCGGCGACGGTGCCGGTGACGGGACAGATAATCGCCTTGCCCCGAGGTTGGCGACGCGCCTCGAAGATCTCTTCGACGCGGACGATTCCGCTAGACTCGCCCGTCCACGTGTAGAAGAAGGTTTTTCGGCTGCGATCCCAAAGCTTCTTCGACTCGGTATCGGCTCTTTCCAGTTTCTTGGCCGCTGCCTTGGTCTGGCGGTCGGTCTTCTTCTTGTCGTCCTGGTTGGTGGTCAGGCGTTCGCGGCTGAAGAGGGCCTTGACAGCGCCCTCCTGACTTTCAAGGACCTTGGTGGGGTCGAACTCCTTCAAGTCGGTCCCGGTTGCCGTGCTGAAGTCCTCGAGGAACTGCTTGATGAACTTACCGGTCTTGTACTGGTTCGTTCGGGCGATCGTGGCCGATCCTGCGACGCCACCGGTGTGGAAGGTCCGCATCGTAAGCTGCGTTCCCGGCTCACCGATCGATTGTGCGCCGATGATTCCGACGGCAACACCGACCTCGACCAACCTCTTGGTCGATAGATCGATGCCATAGCACTTGGAGCAGATTCCCTGTTCGAGTTCGCAAGTGAGCGGGCTGCGAAGGCGGACAGAGAGCCGCCCGTGCTCATCGACGGTGAAACCGAGCGATTCGGCTCGCACGCCGATTTTAGTCCGCTCTTCCTCGGTCTGCGCCGCCTCCAGGTCGGCGGTCAGTTTGGATTCGATCTGCGTGACGCGACTTGCGGCATCCTGCGAAATGAGGGCGTCGAATTCGAGGATGGGCTCCTTGGTGTCAGGGTCCGTAAGGGTCGTGAGCGAGACTCGGCCGAACATGCGCTCGCCGATCTGCTCGATGACTTCGCCCTCGTCGATGATGCGCGAGACGAGCACGCCTTCCGTCGTTTCGCAGTCGTGCTTCCGGATGATCACGTCTTGGGCAACATCCACGAGTCGGCGCGTCAAGTAGCCGGCGTCGGCCGTTCGGAGAGCGGTATCCGCCAGTCCCTTGCGGGCGCCGTGGGTCGTGACGAAGTACTCCAGCATGGTCAGCCCCTTATGGAAGGAGCTCCTGACGGGAAGCTCGTAGATAACTTCGTTGAACTGATTGAACATGAGGCCGCGCATTCCCGAAAGCTGGGAAAGCTGCTTGATCGAACCTCGAGCGCCGGAGACCGTGACGATCGAGAGCGGGTTGAATTGCTCCATGCCGGCGAGGATTTCCTTACCGATTTGATCGTAGGTGTCGGTCCAGAGGTTCACGAGGTGCTGCTGCATCTCGTTAAACGTGAACATGCCGCGCCGGAACTGATCGCTGATGCGCATCGAGCGGGCGTCGGCATCGCCGATAATCTCCTCGCGTCGCTTGGGCGGGTCCATATCCGTTAGGGCGATCGAAAGCCCGTACTTCGTGGCCCATTTGAAGCCCAGTTCCTTAAGGTCGTCCAAGAGCCGGACGGTTCCCTCCGCGCCGACCGCTTTATGGCAGGAGACGATCGTTTCGGCGATGTTCTTCTTGTTCAGTTCGAAGTTCAAGAACTTATCGCTGTGCTTCATGGGATACGGAAGCACGTCGTTGAAGATCAACTGGCCAGGGGTCGCCGTAACGACGATCGTCTCGAATTCCTGATCGAGCGCACGCAGTTCTCTGCTCTCGTTTCCGTCCTCGTCCTCGATCGTTTCGTAGCGATACTCCATTCCCGTCCGCGAGTCCCGATGATCGACTTCGGAATCAGGCCGGAAGATCGGGCGCCGAATTCGCACCTTGACCGGGCCGTTGAGATGGGGCCGAACTTCGACTGCCGGAGCGTCGAGAGCGTAAACGACTTCTTCAGGACCGCTGTATACGTACGGAGCCGGGTACTTCTCCGGGTCTTTCTTATGCTGTTCTTCTTGCTTCTTCAGCTTTTGGGCTGCATCTGTGCCGGTAAAGGTTAGCGCGTATCCTCCCAGGACGATGTCCTGGATCGGAGAAACCGTGGGCCGTCCGTCCGCCGGCGAGAAGAGATTCTGCGTCGAAAGCATCAGAACGCGGGCTTCCGATTGTGCCTGTGTACTAAGGGGGACGTGAACAGCCATCTGGTCGCCGTCAAAGTCGGCGTTGTAGGCGTGGCAAACCAGCGGATGGACCTGGATCGCCTTTCCTTCGACGAGGATCGGCTCGAAGGCTTGGATACCCAATCGGTGGAGAGTTGGCGCGCGGTTAAGCAACACCGGATGCTCCTTAATTACCTCTTCGAGGCCGTCCCACACCGACGGATGCATCCGATCGATCATGCGCTTCGCGGTCTTGATATTCTGTGTGATCTTTCGCTCGACCAACGTCTTCATCACGAAAGGCTTGAACAGCTCAAGCGCCATTTCCTTTGGCAGGCCGCACTGGTGAAGTTTGAGGTGCGGCCCTACGACGATAACCGATCGTCCAGAGTAGTCCACTCGCTTACCGAGCAAATTCTTACGGAACCGGCCTTCCTTACCCTTCAGCATATCACTGAGAGACTTCAAAGGTCGGGCATTCGAGCCGACAACCGGGCGGCTTCGGCGTCCGTTATCGATCAACGCGTCGACAGCTTCCTGCAGGAGACGCTTTTCATGGTTGATGATCGACTCAGGCGCCTGAATCTCCATGATCTTCTTCAATCGGTTGTTGCGATTGATGATTCGGCGATAGAGATCGTTGAGATCGGAAGTGGCAAAACGCCCGCCATCCAGCTGAACCATGGGCCGAAGCTCGGGGCTAATAACCGGAATCACATCGAGGATCATCCATTCCGGTTTGCTGTTAGACAGAATGAGCGACTCGACCAGGTCGAGTCGCTTGATGGCGCGCGCTCGCTTCTGGCTCGTCGTCTGTACGATTTCCTTTCGAAGGCCCACTGCCATCGTCTTCAGGTCCACATGACGGAGCAGTTCTTTAACGGCTTCGGCGCCGATGTTGGCCCGAACCAGATCGTCGAGGTCCATCTTCATCCGGTTTCCGACGGCATAGAGCATCTTGCTCACCGCGCGCCACTTGTCCTCGTCGATCAGCTGATTCGGTTCCAGTTTGCCGAGAAGATCGACGGCGACATCGAGGTCCTTCAAACGGTCGTCGGCATCGCGGTATTCGGCACGAATACGGTCGAAGTTCGACTTCATCCGCTCACGAACGAATCCGTCGTCGGAGTACTCCTCGGGATTGTTCTTCATCTCCGTGGTAAGGCGCTCGAGGCTCTCCAGTTCGAGATCACGGAGTTCCTTTTGGATGCTGTGCTTTTCCTCTTCGACCATGAGCCGGATTTTGGGAAGCAGCTCTTGAATCTTCTCGGCCTGCAACTCGATAATGATAAAGCTCGCGAAGTAGATAACCTTTTCGAGTTGGCGTGGTGAGATATCGAGGATCAATGCAAGGGGCGATGGTACGCCCTTGAGGTACCAGATATGGCATACCGGCGCGGCAAGCTCGACGATGCCCATCCGCTCACGTCGTACCTTGCTGCGGGTCACCTCGACGCCGCAGCGCTCGCAGATGATGCCCTTGTACTTGATCTTCTTATACCGGCCGCACGAGCACTCCCAATCCTTGACTGGACCGAAGATGCGCTCGCAGAACAGCCCATCACGCTCAGGCTTGAACGTGCGGTAGTTGATCGTCTCCGGCTTACGGACTTCGTAGTGAATGTTCTGGCCGTTGGAATCCTTGCGCAAGGCCCAGCTGCGGATATCGTCCGGGCTCGCGATACCGATGCGAATTTTGTCGAAGAGGCTAACGTCTGCCATAGTTCGTTTCTTGTTTCGAGGCGGGTCGTGGACCCGGGGCTGGTTCGAGTCGAGCCGCGCTCGGCGCGGCTCGATTCGTAAGGTGTGGTTTAATTGAAGAACCCGACCGACTTGGCGAGGCGGATGTCGTCTCCGCCAGTCAATTCGTCCAGATCCTTCAGAGCGATTTCCTTGTTGCTGGCATCCTCGACAGCGACTTTGAGACAAAGCGATCGAAGCTCGTTCACGAGAATCTTGAACGACTCCGGAATACCAGGTTCGGCCAGGGTCTCACCCTTCACGATGCTCTCGTAGGCCTTGACACGTCCCATTACGTCGTCGGACTTAATGGTCAACAATTCCTGCAGCGTATACGCAGCGCCATAAGCCTCGAGCGCCCACACCTCCATCTCGCCGAAGCGCTGGCCGCCGAACTGGGCCTTTCCTCCGAGCGGCTGTTGAGTCACCAGCGAGTACGGTCCGATCGAACGGGCGTGGATCTTCTCATCGGCGAGGTGTTCCAGCTTCAGGATGTAGATAACGCCCACCGTAATCGGGTTGGGAACACGGTCACCGGTTAGCCCGTCCCGGATGATCGATTTACACGAGTGTGGATCGATCCCCGCTCGAGTGAAGACATTGTTCTTGATGCGCTCCAAGATCGACTGATAAACCGAATCCTTCGCCTTATGGGGCTTGCCATCGGTCGATTCGAGATCTTCGGGTTCGAACGATTCGGCATCGATTTCCAGCAGTTCTTCGATCTTCTTGACCGGCTCCGCCGCCACGATCCGCGAGACACGTTCGAGATGGTCCTTGTCGAGCTCGCGAAGGCGAGCTTCGATCTTCTCCAGCATGCTCTCGACTGTCTCGGCCGTACCGAAGGCGACTCGGAGCATCAGCTCGGAGTTAACGTACGCCAGCAATGCTTTCGTACGCATAGAGTAGGCCATCCGTTCGACTTCCGCGAGAATTTCGTCCTCGGTCGCTCCCTCGAAGGCCGGACACACGTATCGAACACCGAGGTGTTGGCCAGCGTAGCCCAGGTGAGTTTCCAGGATCTGGCCGATGTTCATTCGGCTCGGAACACCCAGGGGATTGAGAACGACGTCGACCGGCGTGCCGTCCTCGAGGAACGGCATGTCCTCGACGGGCAGGATCCGGGAAATAACACCCTTGTTGCCGTGCCGCCCGGCCATCTTGTCTCCGACCATCAGCTTACGCTTTTGGGCGATGTAGACCTGAACGGTCATATTCGTTCCGGCGGGCAGTTCATCGGCGGGTAGCTGGTGCAGCGCCGCTTCACAGCGATCGCAGGTGAGGCGCTCGCGCTTCTTGGACTCGAAATAAACGGCTTCGCAACCGTAGCACTGATACTTGAAGCGGCTGAACTTCTTGACGTCGATCACGGTGCCTTTTTCGCCATGGGGGAGGCGGAGGGAGACGTCTCGCGTTTCCTCCGCCTTCTTGCCAAAGATGGCGATGATCAGCCGCTCCTCGGCCGTCATTTCGGTTTGACCCTTCGGAGCGACCTTGCCGACGAGGATGTCGTCGGGCCGGACCTCTGCACCGACTCGGATGATGCCGTTTTCGTCGAGGTCCTTGAGGGCTTCCTCGCCGACGTTCGGAATGTCGCGGGTGATCTCTTCGGGCCCCAGCTTCGTATCCACGGCTTCCGTTTCGTGTCGTTCGATATGGATCGACGTGTAGACGTCGTCCTTCACGAGCCTTTCCGAGATGAGGATCGCGTCTTCGTAGTTGTAGCCGCCCCACGGCATAAAGGCCACGAGCACGTTCTGCCCCAGAGCCAAGCGACCGTCATCGCAGGTTGCGCCGTCGGCGAGAACTTCGCCGGTCAAGACTCGGTCGCCGGGATCGACGACGGGTCGCTGCGTGAAGCAAGTCGACTTGTTACTCTGCACGGCATGGGCGAGCGGGTACACGTCCTCCTCGCCGCCGTCCGACTTGATTCGGATTTCCGTGCAGGTCACTGATTCGACGTTGCCCGAACGCCTGGCGATCACGGCGGCGCCGGAATCGACGGCCGCGATTCGCTCGTAGCCGGTACCGACAATTGGCGCGTCGCTACGAAGGCACGGAACGGCCTGCCGCTGCATGTTCGCGCCCATCAGTGCGCGGTTCGCGTCATCGTTTTCGAGGAAAGGAATGAGAGCGGTGGCCACCGAGATGATCTGAACCGGCGAAACGTCCACCAGGTCCACCATCTCGCGAGGGACGATCGGATACGAGGCGCCGGCGAATTGCTTGTCGCCACCGGGGCATCGAACCTGAACGCGCTCGCTCACGATCAAACCGGTTTCGTCGGTAATGATGTCGGCGGGAGCGATTCGGTAGGTGAAGTCTTCCTGCGCCGTGAGGTAGACGATCTCCTCGGTAACCCGGGCGTCGACCACGCGACGGTACGGGGTCATGATGAACCCGAATTCGTCGACCCGCGCATGGGTAGTCAGCTGGCTGATTAAGCCGATGTTGGGCCCTTCAGGGGTCTCGATCGGGCAGATACGGCCGTAGTGCGATCGGTGAACGTCGCGAACCTCAAGCTTGGCGCTCGTCCTCTGCAAGCCACCCGGGCCGAGGCTGGAGAGCCTCCGCTTGTTGGTCAGCTCGCTCAGGGGATTCGTCTGGTCCATGAACGTGCTGAGCTGGTTGCTGCTGAAGAAGCTCTTGATCGAGGCGCTGACCGGCTTGACCGAGAGGATGATGCCCGGCAGGAGGTTCTCTTGGTCCGCGCTCGTCATTCGTTCGCGTGCGACCTTTTCCATTCGCACGAATCCGAGTCGAAGCTGGCTTTGCAGCAGCTCACCTACCGAGCGAACACGCTTGTTACGAAGATCGTCGATGTCGTCTCGCTCGGCGTCCTTGCTCAGGTAGGGGGTCATCGACCGGAGCACGCCGGCGAGGTCGTCGCTGGTCAGGTTCCGGACGTTGGCCGGGATCGGCTGGCCCATTCGGGTGTTGAGGAATCGGCGGCCGACCTTGCCTAGGTCGTACCGCTTGATATCGAAGAACTGATTGAACAGCAACTGCTTGGCAGCGTCCTCCGTTGCGGCCTCGCCAGGGCGAAGACGCTTGAAGATGTCGAGGATCGCCTCGCGCATGTTCGTCGTCTTGTCGCTTTCGAGAGTGGCATCGGCCAGGGCTTCGACCTCGAGGATGTCCAGCGACTCGAGGTTCATCGACTCGATCTTCTTGGCCGTCTCTCGGTCGATCTTCTCGAGCCGGTGGATGATGACGTGCTTGCCCTCGTGGAGGTCCGCGACGAGGCGTCGCCCCGTCAAGTTGTCCGCGGTCAACAGCGTCGGTTTGCGATTTCGCTCGTCGGTCGTGAGCTCTTTCTCGGGCTTTTGCAGCATCACGAGGTCGGCTTCGCTCGGGCGTGCGAGGGTGTACTCCGTTCCGAACGCCCAGAGCATCTCCTCATTGGTCCCTAGCGCCGACTCGACAGCGACTTCGGTAGCCTGCTGCTTTGCCGGGACGGATTCGAGGACCTTGCGCGTGATAATCGTGCCCTTTTCGACGAGCACTTCGCCGGTTTTGGGATCGGCCAGGGGCTCGACCAGCTTGCGATGAAGCGCGTCCTTGAACGGCATCCGGTACTGAATGCGCCCGCGCAGGTTCTCCGGATTGCTCGAATCGAAGAAGCAGTGCAGCGCCTTGATGAGCTGCGTGATGGGCAGCTTCTTCGTCTGGCTGACCTGCGTGTTGACGATGAAGTTCGAGTCGGACTCGACCTCGAGCCAAGGCCCCTCGGACGGAATGATCCGCGCCGAGACCACGACCTGCATCGAAGAGTCGACGCCTTCCTCGAAATAGAGCCCAGGCGAACGCGACAGCTGCGAGACGATGACTCGCTCGCGGCCATTGATGATGAAGGTGCCCTTGTCGGTCATCAAGGGCAAGTCGCCCAGATAGACCTCGGACTCGATCTCCTCCCGATCTTTGCCGCCGAACCGCACGGTGGCCTTGATCGGAGCCTCGAACGTCATGTCGCGCTCCCGGCACTCCTGGATGGAGTACTTGGGGTCGCCCAGGTTAAAACCGACGAATTCTATAAAATTCGTCTGTGTGAAGTCCCAAATAGGGGAAAATGTTCGGAATAGTTCAGGTAAGCCTTCTTCTAAGAACCATTTGTATGAGTTGAGCTGCAACTCAATGAGATTCGGCACCTCGAGGAATCGCCCGATTCGCTTCGAGGTGGGCTGAATAACTCTCATCCACGCCTCCGGAGATAATTCGCGAACTTTTAAGTTACCCGATGGGGCGTCGAAAGTTCAAGTGGCCGGCCAGGTTTTCGGTACTCCGCCACGAATTCACTTCATGTTCCGCGGGTCAGGTACAAGGCGGACATGGCCGACGACGCAGACGCGCTCGAAGAAGCCTGCCGGAGGATCATCGCGTACGGGCATGGCGACCCGCGTGAATGGATGGCTGGGCTGGAGCTTGCCACGCCGAGTCGGTCGTTCGCCAATTTGGGACGGCTGATCGAGACCTCTGCCAATCCCGACACCCGAATTCGTCTGCTCAGCAGCCATCCCCCGCTCGCCCAGAAACTCCTTATTCTTTTGGGCGCAGGAAGGCGGCTGCCCGACGCTCTCTTGCAGAATCCCGAGCTTGCCGACTGGATCGTCGACCCCGAGCGACCGGCCCACCCGCCTGAATCCGAACTGATCGAAGCCGAGGCGCGACGCCAGGTCGCTGCGGCGCACTCGTACTCCCATCGCCTCGACCGACTCCGCTACGTCAAGCAGAAATGGAACCTCGCAATCGCCCTGGCCGATCTGGAGCGAGCGTGGAACCCGCAGGAGGTCTGGAGCGCGCTTTCGGATCTTGCCTCCGCGCTCCTTCGTGTCGTCCGTGACGTCGCATGGCAGCACTATCGCGACGACCGCTCTCTCGGCGAGGTGGAGTGTCCAATCGTACCGATCGCCATGGGCAAGCTGGGCGGTGACGAACTCAACTACAGTTCGGACGTCGACTTGCTCTTCGTGCTCGACGACGAAGCAGACGAAGCGCTGGAAAAGCACGCGTTGCGCTACTGCGAGTCGCTTCGAAAGGCGATCGACGAGCCCATGGGTCGCGGATCGCTCTTCCGGGTCGATCTGCGTCTCCGTCCCTACGGGGGAGCCGGGCCGATCGCCAGCCGCTGGCGAGCACTCGAAACCTACTACCGACTCTACAGCGAGCCTTGGGAGCAACTGGCACTGATCCGCTCGAAGCCGCTCGATCCTGGTACCGAAGAGCGCTGGAGGAGGCTTCGCGAGGAGATCTGCTTTCGCCCATCCCGCGGAGAGTGGTTCTTCGAGGAGATCGTCGCCATGCGTGAGCGAACCGAGTCGTTCAGTGAGCCCGAGGACCTCAAACGAGGCCCCGGCGGCATCCGCGACGTCGAGATGCTCGTCCAAGCCCTTCAGGCGCTCGGGGGTAATACCCACGCCTGCCTCAGGGGCAGAAGTACCCTCCAGGTCCTTCATGAACTCTTAGCCCTCGGCATGCTCTCTGATGACGACGCGGCGGCCCTCGAAGGAGGCTACGTGCTCCTGCGCCAAGTCGAGCATCGCAGTCAGATCCTGGACGACCGTCAGACTCACCGACTGCCCTCGGACGAGGCGGATCGCCGGTACGTGGCGCAAACCCTCGGTTTTGCGACGACGGATGAACTCGTTGCCGCACTCGACGGCCACCGCAGGACCATTCGCGCGATCTACGAACGGCTCTTCCCGGCGTCCGCGGGGCGGACCTCTCGTTCTCTGGATGGGTTCGACGTCTGGCTGCGACGCTCGCCGTCTCCAGAAAGCCTTCGCGAGCTTATCGCGGCCGGCGGACCTGGTTGCGAACGCCTCGCCCGACTCGCAGAGGAGGCGCCCGTTCTCGTCGATCGCGTGGCTGGTGATGCGGCGCTGACCGAACTTATTCTCACCGGGGAGATCGAGGAAGCCGTCGATGTCGCAGAGCGGTTTCGCCAAGCCGGCGATCTCGGAAGGGCCGCCGGAGCGCTCTTCGCGATTTGGGCGACCCAACGGGTCCTGTCCGGACGAGCCGCGTTCGATCTATCCGAAGTGTTCGACAGCCAAATCGCGGAGACCTGTCGTCGCGCGGAGATCGACCTCGATATCGTCGCCATGGGCTCTTACGCGGGCCGATCGCTCGGCTACGCCTCGGATGCGGACGTGATCCTTCTTGCGCCGCCCGGCAGCGTCCATTCCGAGGCCGAAACGGCGGCAGAGCGGTTGCTCGCCGAAGTCGAGACCCAGCATCGGGCAGGCTCGCCACTGGTCCTCGACCTGCGCCTGAGACCTGAGGGGCGCAAGGGCTCCTTGGTCATCCCCGAAGGCGGACTGCAAGCCTACTCGCGTTCTGCGATGGAGTGGTGGGAGCGTTTCGCGCTTGGCCGGGCACGACTCGTCATCGGCAATCCGCGCGCGCTTGCCGCTGTCGAGGAAGCCGCATACGATCTGCCCCTCGACAGCGCTGCTCTTACTGAATTGCTCGCCATGAAGGAGCGCATCGAATCTGAGCGTGTCTCGCCAGGCGAGGGCGCCGGGAGCATCAAGCTTGGACCCGGAGGGATGGCCGACCTGGAGTGGGCCATCCAACTTCTGGTCGCGCGGCACCTGCAACAAGAGCCTCCACGCGAGCCGGAACTCTTTGCAAGAATCGCCATCCTCACCCAAAAAGGCTTCATCGATCCCATCCTCGCTCGCCGCTTGCGGGCCGCATGGGAGGAACTCGATCGCCGCAGATTCTTCCAAGCGGTCGCTCTGGGAGGGGCAGGGGTTTCGCCGGGCCAGAATGGTCCGCCGGACGCGGAATCCATCTCCGACCTTATCCGCGGGTTCTACGAAGACACCGTCGCCAGTCTGTCCGCTTAGGCCGGCATCCCGCATAATTGCTTCGCCATGCCGCGCGCCCTCCTCTCCGTCACCGACAAGACCGGCCTCGTCGATTTAGCCAGGGGCCTTGCGGCGCGGGATTACGAGATCGTGGCCACCGGGGGAACCGCGAGGATGCTCCAAGAAGCCGGATTGACCATCACCGAAGTCGCCGCTGTCACCGAGTTCCCCGAGATGCTCGGCGGGCGCGTGAAGACGCTCCACCCGCGAATCCACGCCGGCCTCCTCGCCGATCGCTCGGACCCCGACCACGCGCGTCAGCTCGAAGAAGCCCGCATCGCACCTTTCGACGTCCTCTGCGTCAATCTCTATGCCTTCGAGGCCACCGCCCGCCGTGGCGCCGAGTTCCCCGAGATCGTCGAGTCCATCGATATCGGAGGCCCCGCCATGATCCGCGCCGCGGCGAAGAACTCCGGGAACGTCTTTGTTGTCGTCGATCCCGGCGACTACGATTTTCTACTTCAGACGCTCGATGCCGCCCCCGAGGCCGCCCAGGAAGCGAGATTGCGGCTCATGGCGAAGGCATTTCGCCATACGGCGGTCTACGACGCGACCATCTCCCGGGTCCTTGCCGAACGCACCGGCGAGCCCCTCGCCGAAGCGATCGCTTGGGGAGGACGCCGAACGCTCTCCCTGCGCTACGGGGAGAACCCACACCAGGCTGCCGCCCTCTACCTCGACCCATTGGCCGAGGCGGGGGTCGGGGCGGCAACCCAGATTTGGGGCAAGGAGCTCGGCTACAACAACCTCCTCGACGCCGACGCCGCCTGGGAACTCGTCCTCGATCTCCCGCCCGATGCATGCGCCATCGTCAAGCACGGCAATCCTTGCGGAGCAGCAATTGGCAACACCCCAGCGGATAGCTACCGCCTGGCCAAAGCCGCTGATCCCGTTTCGGCCTTCGGGGGCATCGCCGCGTTCCATGGAGCGGTGGACGGCCCGACCGCCGAGGCAATGGCCGAGAAGGGCAACTTTCTCGAAGTCGTCGTCGCCGAGCGCTTCGACGAGGACGCCCGCGAGGTTTTCCAGAGCAGGACCGGCTGGGGACAGGACGTCCGCCTCCTCGAAGCGAGGAAAGCCGTGCCCGGTCCGGATGTCACCTACCGCTCGATTCGCGGGGGCATGCTTGTCCAAACCCGCGACACTGATCAGATCCTCGAATGGATCGTGGCCGGTGCAAGAGCCCCCACCGAGACCGAGATGCGCGCCCTCCGGTTCCAATGGGCCATCGTCCGCCACGTCAAGTCGAACGCCATCGTCGTTGGCGACGCATTCCGGATGCTGGGGGTCGGCGCGGGCCAGATGAACCGTGTCCAGTCCGTCCGTCTTGCCCTCGACCAGGCGGGCGAAGGAGCCCGAGGCGCGGTTCTCGCCAGCGACGCGTTCTTCCCGTTCCCCGATTCCGTCGAGGTGGCCGCAGAAGCCGGGATCGCCGCAATCGTCCAGCCGGGCGGGAGCAAGAAGGATGCCGAGGTCGTCGAGGTGGCCGACCGTCTAGGCGTCGCGATGGTCTTCACCGGAACCCGTCACTTCCGACACTAGCCTCGCGATACAATTGGGCGGATGCGTTATTGGCTGATGAAGTCCGAACCCGAAACCTACGGCATCGATGACCTCGAGCGCGAGCGCGTGAACATGTGGGAAGGCTGCCGAAACTACACCGTCCGCAACTTCATCCGAGACGACATGAAGCCCGGCGACCTCGCCTTCTTCTACCACTCGAACGCCGACCCGAGCGGCATCGTCGGCATCATGCGGATCATTAGCGATGCCTATCCCGATCCCACGCAGTTCGACTCTAAGAGCCACTACTACGACCCCAAGAGCCCTGTGGAGAGCCCGCGCTGGCTGGTGCGCGACGTTGAGTTCGTCGAGAAGTTCCCCCGAACAATTTCGCTCGCCGAGCTGCGCGAGACGCCTGGCCTCGAGGACATGCTCGTGATTCGCAAAGGCCAACGGCTCAGTGTCATGCCGGTGGAGCCCGACGAGTGGGAGATCGTCCTCGCGTTGGCGAGCCCGAGGATCCCCCTCGCTGGGCGAGGGGGACCTGGCCGGGCGCAGCCCGTGCCTGAGGGGGAGTAATACTCCAGTCCCCAAGTAAGATAGTTCTATGGCGCGATGGCGATCCTAGCAGGGGCGGGAGGGCCTGCGAACCAACGCCTCGCGCGACCTTCGCAAGGCGCTCTCCGCCAGCGAACGGGTGCTGTGGCAGGAACTCAGGGGCGACAAGGCCGGGGCGAGGGTTCGCCGCCAACATCCGCTCGGCCCCTACGTCATCGACTTCTACGTCCCCAGCGCACGCCTTGCCATCGAAGTCGACGGCGAGCAGCACGATCCCGCAGCTAACCGCAAACGGGATGCCTACCTGCGGCGTCAAGGAATCCAGACTCTCCGCATCCCTAGCCTCGACCTCTTCGACGACGTCCGGCGTGGCGAGTGGCTCCAGGTCATCGAGCGTACGATTCACGAACGCGGTTCGTGAGGTGGAACTAGCAGGCGAGGTTTCTTTATTACTCCCCCTCTTCGCG
>ERZ761602.2827-NODE-2827-length-26091-cov-4.683861_pt1 | contig 26091 bp, 29 predicted proteins | sample MGYA00512165_ERZ761602 | MGnify/ENA primary metagenome ERZ761602 (study PRJEB28899, sample SAMN02445085) | bioreactor sludge metagenome | biome: EBPR sludge; isolation source: Thorneside wastewater treatment plant | place: Australia: Brisbane, Thorneside...
TGGACATCGGTGCCTCCCGTTTTCGGATCGTATCAGGCGTATGGATCAGGCGTCGTGGATGGTGCGCGGCTGGGCGAGCCAGGCGATGAGCAGGTAGATGATCGGCAGGATACCGAAGCCGACGATGGTGCCGATCACGGCGCCAAGCCGCCACCAGAGCGCATCGGTCTTGGTCATCTTTGCAAATCCGGCGCAGACGCCGAGGAAGATGGCGTTTCTTTTGTCGAGTGCGAAGCTCATTTCAGCCTCCTGATGTCAGCAGTGCGTGTGTCTTCAAGGCGCTCGCCGACCGGGCTTCCCGCGGCGATGTGGCGCCAGTTGGGGTTGTCGACCGACATGATGCGCTCGATCGTCTGCAGCCGGTCTTCAAGGCGGAGCGCCGCCTGGTGAAGGTCGTCGAGCATACGTTCGTCCTCGATCGAAAGGCTGCGGTTCTGCTTGGATTTCATCCGGTAGTGCAGGAACAGCCAGGGCATACCGATGAAGATGACGATGACGGCGACAAGCGGGACAATAGCTTCAGCCATGGATCAACCCTCCTGCTTCTGGGCCATCTTGTTTTTCAGCGCGGCAAGCTCGGCCTCGACGGCGTCGTCGGTGCGCAGATCGGCGATCTGCATCTCCAGGCTGCGCGTCTCGCCGAGCGCGAGCGCGTCCACCTGGCCTTCGGCGTAGTCGACGCGGCGTTCCAGCACATCGAAGCGCGAGAAGGCCTCGTCCACCTTCGGGCCGCGCAGCAGGCTGCGCATCCGCACCCGGTTGTTCGCAGTCTCCAGCCGCGACAGCAGCGCCGATTGGCGTGTGCGTGCCTCGCGAAGCTTGCTTTCCAGCTTCTGGATGTCGCCTTCGTAGTGTGAAAGCTGCTCGTCAAGCAGATCGACTTCGGCCTGCAGCTGGGCGCCGCTGCCGCTCATCTTCTGCTTTTCGAGCAGCGCCGCCTTGGCGAGATCCTCGCGGCCCTTCGACAGTGCCAGTTCAGCCTTCTCGGCCCACGTCGCCTGCGCCTGATCCAGTTTCAGGATCGTGCGGCGCATTTCCTTCTGGTCGGCGATGGTGCGGGCGGCGGAGGCGCGGACTTCCACGAGCGTCTCTTCCATCTCCATGATGATCATGCGGATCATCTTCGCCGGGTCTTCGGCGCGGTCGAGAAGGTCGGTGACGTTTGCGGCGATGATGTCGCGCGTCCTCGAGAAAATGCCCATCTGGTCTGAACTCCTGAAGTTGAAGGTGGCGGCCGGAGCGGGAGGGGACTGGGGGGATCCGCTCCGGCCGCTAGACGCTGCGGGCCGATCAGTAAACGATCGGGGCGCTCGTCGAAACCGGGATGATCTGGACCTGGGCAAGCTTGGCCGGGGTTTCGGCGCGGGCGGGACCCGCCGCGGCGAAGAGGAAGACCGAGCTGACCGCGACCGCACCGACGGTGCAGAAGAGGGTCCGGAACATGTTGCTGTTGGCCTGCGTAAGCATTGATGCCTCCTGTGTTTAACTGTTGCTTTCAAATCCGTTGCCCAATGTTCAGCAAGGGGCGTGCCAGTTTTTCTGGCACGCGGTGATTTGTGTATTTTCAATACGTTATGCGTATTCCGGTGGGAGACTGGCGAAATTTCCGTATGTGCGTATTGCAAAAAATTGGGGAAATTTGCTAAATATTGGCAATGAAGGACTCGGCGACTCTCGTTGGCCAATCGACCGAACTGCTCGATGCGATCGAGCGGGCGAGCCTTGCCGCTGCGCTCAACCGCCCCGTGCTCGTCATCGGCGAGCGCGGAACCGGTAAGGAGATGGTCGCGGAGCGTTTGCATCGCCTCAGTCTCCGGTGGGATGAGCCGTTCATCGCGATGAACTGTGCGGCGATGTCCGAAAACCTCATCGATGCCGAGCTCTTCGGTTACGAGGCCGGGGCCTTCACCGGTGCAACCTCGGCCCGCCGCGGGCGGTTCGAGGAGGCGGACGGGGGCACGTTGTTCCTGGACGAGGTCGGTACGCTGTCCTCCGCCGCGCAGGAGCGCCTGCTGCGCGTCGTCGAATATGGCGAGCTGACGCGCCTCGGTGCGAACCGGCCGCTCACCGTCGACGTGCGCATCGTCGGCGCCACCAACGAGGATCTGCCCTCGCTCGTCGACAAGGGGCGTTTCCGCGCCGACCTGCTCGACCGGCTGTCGTTCGAAGTGATCACGCTGCCGCCGCTGCGCGCGCGTTCCGACGATATCATGGAACTGGCGAACCATTTCGCGCGCCGCATGTCCGTCGAGCTCGGCTGGCCGGACTTTCCGGGCTTCAGCCGCGAGGTGCGCCAGCAACTGCGCGCTTACGCATGGCCGGGCAACGTCCGCGAGCTGAAGAACGTCGTGGAGCGCGCACTCTACCGCTGGGGCGATCCGGCGACGCCCGTTGATGCGCTACAGTTCGATCCGTTCGACTCCCCGTGGCGGCCGAGACAATCGATTGTGATGGCAGGGGCGGAGCCGAAGGCGCCGGCCGTGGAACCCGCAGTCGCGGTCGCGGCCGCCGAGCAGCGCGCCGCGGTCAGCGACCTGCGCGCCGCGATGGCGGAATATGAGCGGGACATTCTCGTCCGCACGCTGGAAACCTGCCGCTACAACCAGCGCGCCGCCGCAGAGGCGCTCGCCGTCACCTACGATCAGCTCAGGCACTGCCTGCGCCGTCACGGCCTGCTCCGGGCTGCGACATCCTGACCTACGCAACCTCGGGCGTTTCTCTGCGTTTTCCAGAAAACCCTTCCTGCTTTTCCGCTCCGAGGAGACACGATGGCCATCGAATTCCCGCCCCTGCCGTTCGCCCGCGACGCGCTGGAACCGCACATGTCTGCCCGCACGCTCGATTTCCATCACGGCAAGCATCACAAGGCCTATGTCGACAAGGCCAACGCCGCGATCGTCGGCACGCCGCTTGAGGACAAGCCGAACGAGGAGATCGTCCGCGCCGCGAAGGCGAAGGGCGACCAGTCACTCTTCAACAACGCGGCACAGGCCTGGAACCACACGTTCTTCTGGAATTCGCTGTCGCCGAAGGCTTCTGGGCCGGAAGGCAAGCTGAAAGATCTTCTCGACTCGGCTTTCGGCGGCCTTTCCAAGTTCAACGAGGCCTTCAAGGCGGAAGCGACCGGTCATTTCGGCAGTGGATGGGCGTGGCTCTGCCAGGAGGGCGCAGGCGGGCTCAAGATCATTTCGACCCACGATGCCGACTCCGCGCTCGTTCACGAAGGGCTTAACCCACTCATCACGCTCGATGTTTGGGAGCACGCCTATTATCTGGATTACCAGAATGCTCGACCGGATTTCGTAGATAATTTTTTAACCAATACGATAAACTGGTCTTTTGCGGCGACCAATCTTCGTTGATGAAATGTTGCGTACAAAAGAAAATAGGAAATTAACCGACATTTCGACTCCGTAATTACAATCACTTCGCCTGTCTTAACCATCAAAGTGTCGCACGACACTTGATGTATTAGGCATTTGTTTAGAGTTGGCGCCCAAGAATCCCCTCAAATCCGCAATTTTGCGGTCACAACGAGGGGTCGTTGGGGTCAATGAACATTTATTCTGCTGGGCGTCTGCGCGGCCGGGGCCAGCCTGTGGCTTTTCTGTCCGCGTTCATTCTTCTGTCGGCCTGTGGCGGCGGCAGTTCTGGTGGCACGCAAACCGATGCGGGCGGCACCACGCCGCCGGCGGCAGCCCCGCCCACACCGACGCCGACGCCCACACCGACGCCGACGCCCACACCGACGCCGACGCCAACTCCCACGCCGACACCAACTCCCACGCCGACGCCTCCACCGGCTGATCCGGCGATGCCCTCGGGTCCGGTCACCGTGTCCGTAGCCGGCGCGCGGCTTTCCGCGACGGCGATGGACACGATCACCACCCCGACCGGCACATGGCCTGTCAGCGATCTCGGGCCCGTCAGCGGCGGCCGCGCCTATCTGTTCGGGCTTGCAAGCCGCCCGACGTGGTGGAGCGTCTGCATCGTCCGCTATGCGGTGCCGGGCGACACGACCGTTGGCGAGCGCAGCTATACGCTGTCCGTCAGCGGCGTCGAAACCTCGCTCTCCGTGCTGGGCGGCAGCATGAAGTGCATCGACAACGGCGAACCGATCGCGCCGTCCATGGATCGGCTCCGCGCTGCGGTCACCGCGAAGCGCCCCTGCTTCATCACGGTCTCGGCCCAGGCCAGTGCTGCCGTATTCGAGCACCGCATTTTCCGGCTGGCCGGTGTCGCCGACGCTTGCGACTGATCGCACCGCCGAAAACAAGGCGGGCTATGTCCCCGGCCGCATCTATGGCCGCTCCGGCATGAACAATGCGATCGCCTATGCGATCACCGGTTCGGGAGGCGAATACGGATCATCGCGCGGGTTCATTTCGGGTGATGATGCCGTGATGATCGCCGCAGCGCTTTCCGGCAACAGCGCTGTTTTCAACGATGCGGCCGAACAGAACCGTATCCAAACGCTTTACGGCCTCAGCCTTCCCAACCTCGCGATCTGGTCGGAGAACCAGAATCTCCTCCGCGATCCGCAGGTCCCGTTCGCCGGCGACAGGCCGTATATCAACGAAGGGACAAGCTCGAAGGCGGATCAGCTCGGCAACGAGGGCGAGTGGTGCGCGCCGGCCGATTACGCCTGGCTCAGCCAGATCGGTGCAGCCGCCGGCTCGTGCTATTCGCACTCCCGCGACGAGGCGCACCTTTTCAACCATGGTTATGCCTACTGGCTCGCCACCGGCGACCCGCGCGCGGCGATCCTGCAGCAGGCCATCGCAGCCTATGCGCTCGCCAGCGAGTATCGCGGCGCCTATTCTGACGGTCGCTACCGTGCGCGTTTCACATACCAGCGGACGACGATGAACGTCTGGTCGGCCTTGTGGAAACTGCAGGATGTCGCGGAAAACGCGAGCAGCTCGAACGGCAACATTCTTTGGTCCCGCGCGCGTTCGCAGAAGATGGTGTCGGATGTCCTTGCCGACTGGAAGTCGCAGCTTGCAGCGATGGACGCAGGAACGTCGGTTTACGAACGTTCGTCATCGATTTTCCGGGCCGTCGACCTCAATCAGGACTCTGCCTACTCCAACTTCATGATCCAGGGGTATGGCCCTGAAGCGGCCTACCTGTTCGCGTCGTCCGGGGAGCCGGCGATGCTGAGGCGCGTTGCTGAAAACATGATCCTGCGGTTTGGCAAGATCGGCGGTGCCCGGGGCTTCTATGGCACGGGTTCGGGTTCCGGCTTCCCTGTGGTCGTCAGCGGCGCTCTTCCCTACACGGACGAGGCGAGCTTCGTCGCCTGGGTCAAGTCGACTGGCACACTCTCGATGACCAGCTTCGATACGGCGCCTGCGCACTACATACTGCGTTCCTATTGGTCGCTGCGCCTTGCGCAGGATGCGGTGCGCCGTGGATGGATGTCGCCGGTGGCGGGCCTCGACGACGCGGTGACCAAGATGGAGGCGGCGCGTGCCGCAACGACCTCCTGGGTCTACAAGGACATTGTGGCCTGGAAGCACGCGGGAACCGCTTTCTAGTTTGAGTGGCGCTTTGAGTGGCGCCTTGTTCCGTCAGGAGCAAGGTGCCACTCTGTCCGCATGTCCGGACCGGGTTTTACAAAGCTGTTTCTCTCTGCCCTGGTTCTGGCTGGAACAGCCCCTACGGCGTTGGTCGCAGCGCCCAGAGCCATCGTCATCGATGGCAAGCCGCTTCGTGCCGCCGCTCTCGACATAATCCGAACCTCCAGCGGTGAGTGGCCGGTTGCCGATCTTGGCCGTGTCGGCGATGGGCGCGGTTATGTGTTCACCTATCGTGCGAAGCCCGATTGGTATTCGCTCTGTATTGTCCGCGCGCCCGATGGGGGCGGGATGATCGAAGAGCGTCAGTATGATGTGAAAATCGATGGGGATCCGATTGTGCTGTCGGTACTGCCCGGGTCCATGAAATGTGCGGACACGGGAGAGCCGGTAACGCCGACGATGGCGAGAGTGGTCGCCGCCGTCCAGGCAAAGCGGGTGCTGCCATATGCTGCGCGGGCATTCGATGGCTTTTCCCCGCCCCGCAACCGCAAGGATGCCGCTCAGGACGACTATCGCCCGGATCGTATCTATGGGCGCTCGTCCTCCAACAATGTCATCGGCACGGTTTCCGGTCAGGCAGGCGAGGCGGGTTCTTCGCGCGGCTTTCTTTCGGAAACCGATGCCCGGATGATCGCCGCGGCGCTCGATCGCGACGGTAAGGCTTTCACCGCTGCGGCAAAGCGTGCCCGTGTCGAAACGCTTTACGGTCTCAGCCTGCCCAATTTCGTGATCTGGTCCGAACGGCATCACCAGATGCGTGATCCACAGGTGCCGCTGCCCGGTGATCGCCCCTACGTCAATGAAGGCAGTGTCTCCGGCGGCGATAACTATGGCGATGAAGGGAAGTGGACCGCACCCCAGAATTATCGATGGCTCGCCGAGATCGGCGCAGAGGCAGGGAAGACCTATAGCCACCGCCGCGATGAGGCGCATCTGTTCAACCACGGCTATGCCTATTGGCTGGCTACAGGTGATCCGCGTGCGGCGATCCTCCAGCAGGCGATCATGGCCTATGCGCTTGCCAGCAACTATCGCCGCAGTCCGGGTCGTTACGTGCCGCGCTTCGGCTATCAACGGACGACGCTGAACCAGTTTACGGCGATGTGGAAACTGCGCGACATCGTCGCCAACGCCACCTCCGATCGCGGCAATATCTTCTGGCCCAGAGCGCGCGCAGAAAAGATGAATGCGGACTTGTGGGCCGGATGGAAGATGCAACTCGCGCGCATGGACGCGGGGCGTGATGCGCAGGCGCGGGCATCTTCCATTTTTCGCGGTATCGATCGCGACGAAGACAATGCCTATTCGAACTTCATGATTCAGGCCTATGGGCCAGAGGCAGCTTATCTCTGGGCATCCGCAGGTGAACCCGCGCTCATGAGACGAATTGCGGAGAATTTTGTGCTGCGGTTTGGCGAGATCGGCGGTGCGCAGGGTTTCTACGGGGCTGGTAAGGGATCAGGCTTTCCGCTCCTCGCGGACGGCAAGCTGCCGTATCAGGATCGCAAGGGCTTCATCGCATGGGTGGCGAGCACAAGTCCTCATCCGACCGATAGTTTCGAAGGGGCGCCTGCGCACTATGTATTGCGCGGATATTGGTCGTTGCGGCTCGCCGCAGATGCGGCCCGCAAGGGATGGATGCCGCCCGTTTCAGGTCTGGATGACGCCGTGAAGCGTACCGAACGTGCCCGTGACCGGACGGGCAAGTGGAAATACGCCGGCCTCGCCTCGATGAAGCACGCAGGCGTATCGTTCGCTGACTAGGACCTGATCAGTCCGCCCCTTCGTCCTTGCCGTGCTTCATCAGGATCGGCGCCTGAGAGGCGGCGAAGATCATCGAGATCACGAGCACGCCCCACACCTTGAAGGCGACCCACTGGTCGAAGGTGAGGTAGGCGCGCAGGCCTTCGTTCAGGATCGCCATGGCGAGGAAGAAGAATGCCCAGTTGCGCGTCAGTTTCTTCCAGCCGTGGTCGTCCATTTCGGGAAAGCCGCTTTCCATGACGAGCTTCAGGAGCGGGCGCCCCGTCAGCAGGCCGAAGAACAGGATCGCGGCGAACATCGCGTAGATGATCGTCGTCTTGATCTGGAAGAAGCTCTCATCGCGCAGGTAGATCGTCATGCCGCCGAACACGGCGACGACGATGCCGGTGAACCATTGCATGGGTGCGATGCGGCCGGTTTTTACCTTGGAGACGATCATGGCGATTGCGGTCGCGATCATGAAGGCCGCCGTCGCCCACACCGCCTGATTGACATCGTCGCCGGGGGCGAGGCTGTTCACCGCGAAGAACACGAGCAGCGGCCCGAAATCGAGCGCCATGCGCAGGCCCGAACCCCCGCTCTTCGAAGCCGCTGTCTTGTCTTCCGTGTCAGCCATTATGCGTCTTTCCTCGAACCCATGCCCGCAAGCGCGCGAGCGAACTCCGCCGGATCGAACGGGCGCAGATCGTCGATCTGTTCCCCTACGCCAATCGCATGAACAGGGAGTTTCGCGCGGTCCGCCGCCGCGACGAGCACGCCGCCGCGCGCGGTGCCGTCCAGCTTCGTCATCACGAGGCCGGTGACGCCCGCGACTTCGCGGAACACATCGATCTGATTGAGCGCATTCTGGCCGGTGGTGGCGTCGAGCACGAGCACGACGTCGTGCGGCGCGGATTCCATCTGGCGCTTCAGCACGCGCTTGATCTTGGCGAGTTCGTCCATCAGCCCCGCCTTGTTCTGTAGGCGTCCGGCGGTGTCGATGATCAGCACGTCCGCGCCCGCCGCGCGCGCCTTGGTCAGCGCCTCGAACGAAAGCGCCGCAGCGTCGCCGCCCACGGTGCCGGAAACGACAGGGATATTGAGCCGCCCGCCCCAGATCGAAAGCTGCTCGATGGCCGCCGCGCGGAACGTGTCTCCGGCGGCGAGCATCACCGAATAATCCTGCTCCTGAAACAGGTGCGCGAGCTTGGCGATGGTCGTGGTCTTGCCCGATCCGTTGACGCCAACGACGAGGATCACGTGCGGGCGCGGGAAGGCCGTCACCTCGATCGGATGCGCCACCTTCGCGAGAACGGCTTCCACCTCGGCGGCGACGACCGTTTTCACTTCGTCGTCGCTCACCTGCCGGTCGAACTTGTCGGCGGCGAGCTTGGCGGTGATGCGCGCGGCGGTGGCGGGGCCGAGGTCGGACGCGATCAGCGCCTCCTCGATCTCCTCCAGCATCGCGTCGTCGAGCGGACGCTTCGAAACGAGCCCGGCGAGATTGTCGCCGAGCTTGCCGGAGGTGCGCTGAAGCCCGGCGCGGAGCCGCGCGAGCCAGCTTTTGGGTTCTGCCTGTTCTTCGCTCACGTCTTTGTTCACGGGCGCGTCGCTAGCAGCCTCGACGCCTCCGCGCCAGTCACGCGTGCGCGCACGATGCTGCCCGGCGTTGCGGACTGATCGAGTGCGGCGTGCGTGAAATCGGCGGCGTGGCCAGTGCGCCCGTCCTTCTCGACGAGCACGTCGATTTTCCGGCCCTGCTGCGCGGCGAGGTGGGCGGCGAGCCTTTGGGCGGCCGCTTCGCGCAGCCGCGCGGCGCGCGCCTTGCGTTCGGGCACGGGAAGCTGCGGCATCCGCGCGGCGGGCGTGCCGGTGCGCGCGGAGTAGGGGAAGATGTGGCCGAACACGATGTCGCAGTCGTCGATCAGGCGCAGCGAATTCTCGAACATCGCGTCGGTCTCGGTCGGGAAGCCCGCGATGATATCGGCGCCGATGGCGATCTCCGGGCGCTTCACCTTCACCGCTTCCACGAAGCGCACGGCGTCGGCGCGCGTGTGGCGTCGCTTCATGCGCTTCAGGATCATGTCGTCGCCCGATTGCAGAGACAGGTGCAGGTGCGGCATCACGCGCGTCTCGCCCGTGATCGCCTCGACGAGCGCGGGGTCGGCCTCGATCGAATCGATCGAGGAGAGGCGCAGGCGGCGGAGCGCGGGCACGTGGGTCAGAATGCGTTGCACGAGCCTGCCCAGTGTCGGGCTGCCCGGAAGATCGGGACCGTAGGAGGTGAGGTCGACCCCGGTCAGCACCACCTCCTGCGCGCCGCCCTCCACGAGCCTTTTGATGCGGTCGATGACGAGGCCCGCCGGAACGCTGCGCGAATTGCCGCGCGCGTAGGGGATGATGCAGAAGGTGCAGCGGTGGTCGCAGCCGTTCTGCACCTCCACGAAGGCGCGGGTATTGGCGGAAAAGCCGTCCAGCAGGTGCGGCGCCGTCTCGCGCACCGCCATAATATCGCCGACGCGCACGCGTTCGCCGCCCAGCAGCGTGGCGGCGTCCAGCTTTTCGGCATTGCCGACGACGCGGGAGACTTCGGGCATCGCGGCGAACCCTGCCGCTTCCACCTGCGCCGCGCAGCCGGTCACGATGACGCGCGCCTCCGGGCGTTCGCGCTTCAGGCGGCGGATCGTCTGCCGCGCCTGCCGCACCGCTTCGCCGGTGACGGCGCAGCTGTTGATGACGATGGTGTCGCTGTCTCCGGCGGCGGCGAGGTGCTGCCGGATGATCTCGCCCTCGTAGATGTTGAGCCTGCAACCGAGGTTGATGACCTGATGGTCGCTCAAGCGTAGGCCTCGAGGTCGATCTCGCCGGTGAAGGCGGTGGTCGCGGGGCCGGTCATGACGATGTGGTTGTCGTCCCGCCATGCGATCGAAAGATCGCCGCCGGGCAGCGTCACCGTCACAGCGCGGCCGACGAGTCCGCGCCGCATCGCCGCGATCGCGGTGGCGCACGCCCCGGTGCCGCAGGCGCGCGTCAGGCCGACGCCGCGCTCCCACACCCGCAGGCGGATGTGTTCGCGCGAAACGATGCTTGCAGCGTTCACATTGATGCGCGCGGGGAACAGCGGGTCATGCTCGATGATCGGCCCCAGCCGCTCCAGGTCAATCGCATCGGTATCCGGCACAAAGAACACGACATGCGGGTTGCCCACGTTCACCGCGACCGGGTTCTCCAGCGTTTCCCAGCCGACGGGCATGTGCAGCGTGTCCATCGCGTAGGCGAGCGGGATCTCGTCCCAGCCGAAGCGCGGCGCCCCCATGTCGATGCTGGCGCCATCCGCCGTCGCGGTGCCCGCGATGAGACCGCCGGCGGTCTCGATCACGGCGTTCGCGCCGATCACCTGCGCCACGCAGCGGGATGCGTTGCCGCACGCCTCCACCTCGCCCCCGTCCGCATTCCAGATCCGCATCCACGCATCGGCTCGGTCGGATCGTTCGATGACGATCAGCTGATCGCAGCCGACGCCCGTATACCGGTCCGCGATGGCGCGCACCTGCTGCGCCGTCAGCGACAGCGGATCGCGGCGCGCATCGAATACGACGAAGTCGTTGCCAAGGCCGTGCATCTTGAGAAACGGGCGAGTCATCGCGCCCGCATGTAAGGATTGCACACGCGCAAGTCCATGCACGTGCCCGTCGCATTGCCTGCGCGGCAGCGTTCGCGGTAGACAGGGCGCAATGAATCGCCGCGTCCTCCTGCTGTCTTCGCTCGTGCTGCTGGCGGCCTGCAAGGCGCCGCCCGCGCCGCCGCCGCCGCCCGGCGAGGACAGCTTTCCGTCCGTCGAGCGGCCCGTCGCCGAGATCGTCAGCGCCCAGTTTTCCGACGAGGAGAGCCGCGAGCAGGCGGGCGAGGCACGCCGCGTGATGGACCTGATGGGTATAGCGCCCGGCTCGGTCGTCGCCGATATCGGTGCCGGGCGGGGCTATTATACGGTAAACCTCTCGCGCCGCGTGGGCGAAGCCGGACGCGTCTATGCCGAGGATATCTTCGAGAACACTGTGAACGACCTGCGCGGCCGCGTGCACGCCGCGGGGTTCAGCAACGTCTCGGTGGTGCTCGGCACGCCCGGCGATCCGAAGCTGCCGCCGCAGAGCCTCGATCGCGCGCTCCTCGTGCACATGTATCACGAGATCGAGAATCCCTACGAACTGCTCTGGAACCTGCGCACCAGCCTGAAGCTTGGCGCGCTCGTGGGCATCGTCGATGCCGACCGGCCGACGCGGAACCACGGCACGCCGCCGTGGCTGCTGGAATGCGAGGTGCTGGCGATCGGTTTCGAGCGGCAGGCGCTCCACGAGCTGGACGGCAAGTCGTACCTTGCGATTTACGCGGCGACGAAGCCGCGCCCACGTCCGATCGACATCCAGCCCTGCCGGTCGGCACCGTAGACGCCCCAAGGCATCCACGGCGCCGCTGCGCGGGTTAGAAGTGGAACACGACAGCCGCTGTCGGGCGGATGCTCTGGAATTCATCGAACGTGTCGACGGCAAGGCGGAGGCGCACGCCGCTTTCGCCGGTGAGGCCGCCAAGGCCGATGTCCTTCGGCCCGACTTCGACGCCGAAGCCGTAGAGTTCGTTGCGGTCGTCACCGATATCGGTGTTGACCCACTGGTAGCCGGCACGGCCGAAGATCATGCCGCTCTCGCCGATGCGAAGGCCGAGATGGCCGGTGACGCCATATTCCCAGTCGATGTCGCCGAAGCCCTTGGCCACATTGCCCTCGGCGCCCACGACGAACATGCCAAGCGGTACGTTGACGCCGGCGAAACCCGTGACGAGGCCACCCTTGGCGCTGCCCTGCGTCTGCAGCAGGCCCTTGTTGCCGCTATCGAAGTCATGCCAGCCGCCACCGATGCCCACATACGGCTCGATGCCGAAGGCGCGGCTTCCGTCCGGGGCTTCCTGAGCGCTCGCGGCGGCAACAGGAAGGGTGGCAGCGGCGAGCGCTGCGATCAGAATGGCTTTCATGGAATTTGTCCTCTTACGCTTGGGGCTCCATGGGGCGAAACCCATGGCCCGGGGCTGAACACCTCGCCGGCCTATTGCCCTGTTGAACCGGCGACCCGGACATAACTGGCGGGTTGGGTGTCGGGTTGCATCGGTGGATCGAAACCAGGCCATAGTGTTGCGGAGCGGCCACATTGCTGGCCAGCCGCATTGACATCACGTGCGCGTGGGCCTAGGGGAACCCCGCTTTTTCTTGAAAGCGCGAGTACGAGACGCGTCCACGGATGCACGCCGGTCAGCGAAGATTCGCCCACCGGCGCGTTTTGCGTTGGGGCGTCCGGCATAGGGAAGTTGGATGTTCGAGAGCCTTTCAGAGCGTCTTGGCGGTGTCTTCGATCGTCTTCGCGGTCGCGGTGCGCTGACCGAGGCGGACGTGCGCGCAGCGATGCGCGAGGTCCGCGTCGCGCTTCTGGAAGCCGACGTTGCGCTCCCTGTTGCCAAGAGCTTCATCGACAAGGTCACGGAACGCGCTGTCGGCGCCGAGGTCACGCGCTCGGTCACGCCAGGCCAGCAGGTCGTCAAGATCGTCCACGACGAGCTTGCGGCGATGCTCGGCGGCGATGCCGAAGGACTTGAGCTCGATGTCACGCCGCCCGCCATCATCATGATGGTCGGCCTCCAGGGCTCGGGCAAGACGACGACGACCGCGAAGATCGCGAAGCGCCTGAAGGAGAAGGACCGCAAGAAGGTTTTGATGGCGTCGCTCGACGTCAACCGTCCGGCCGCGCAGGAGCAGCTCCGCGTGCTCGGCGAGCAGACCGAGGTCGCGACGTTGCCGGTCATCGCCGGGCAGCAGCCGGTCGATATCGCCCGTCGCGCGCTGCAGGCGGCGAAGCTGCAGGGCTTTGACGTGCTGATGCTCGATACAGCGGGCCGTCTCCACGTCGATGCCGCGCTGATGGCGGAAATGCAGAGCGTTGCCGCTGTCGCGGTGCCGCAGGAAATCCTGCTCGTCGTCGATTCGCTGACGGGTCAGGACGCGGTGAACGTCGCCGAGAACTTCTCGAAACAGGTCGATCTCACCGGCGTCGTGCTGACCCGCATGGACGGTGACGCGCGCGGTGGCGCGGCGCTTTCGATGCGGCACGTGACCGGCAAGCCGATCAAGTTCGTCGGTGTTGGTGAGAAGCTCGATGCGCTCGATGCGTTTGATCCGCAGCGCGTCGCGGGCCGCATCCTTGGCATGGGCGACGTCGTCAGCCTCGTCGAGAAGGCCGCGGCGACGATCGAGCAGGAAGACGCTGAGCGCATGGCGGCGAAGCTCGCCAAGGGTCAGTTCGACATGAACGACCTGCGCTCGCAGCTTCAGCAGATGCAGAAGATGGGCGGCATGGCGGGCCTCATTGGGATGCTTCCCGGCATGGGCAAGCTCGCCGCGCAGGCCGAGAAGGCGGGCGCCGACGACAAATTGCTCGGCCGCATGGAGGCGGTGATCCTCTCCATGACGCCGAAGGAGCGCGGCAAGCCCGAACTTTTGAACGCGAAGCGCAAAATCCGCATCGCGAACGGCGCGGGGACAACGGTGCAGGAGGTGAACAAGCTCCTGAAGATGCACCAGGAAATGTCCACGGCGATGAAGAAGATCCGGAAGATGGGCGGCATGAAGGGGCTCGCCGGTCTCATGGGGAAAATGGGCGGGGGTCTCCCCGGCCTTGGTGGTCTCGGAGGACTGGGGGGAGGCGGGATGCCGCAGCTGCCGCCCGGCTTCGACAGGTTCAACAAGCGTTAGAGTTCAGTTCAAGCAAGGAAACAAAGAAAATGGCTATTTCCATCCGTCTCGCCCGCGGCGGCGCCAAGAAGCGCCCCGTCTACCGCATCGTCGTCGCCGATTCGCGCAACCCGCGCGACGGCAAATATCTGGAGCGCCTCGGCACCTACAACCCGCTGCTGCCGAAGGATTCGGGCGAGCGCGTGAAGCTCGACACCGAGCGCGCCGCGCACTGGCTGAAGGTCGGCGCGCAGCCGTCTGACCGTGTTGCCCGCTTCCTCGATGCCGCGGGCCTCATGAAGCGCACTGCGAAGAACAACCCGAAGAAGGCCGAGCCGGGCGAGAAGGCCAAGGAGCGTGCCGAAGAGCGTGCCGCGAAGGCCGCCGAGGCGGAAGCCGCCGCGAACGCGCCGGCCGAGGAAGAAGCGCCTGCGGAAGTGGCTGCCGAAGCTCCCGCCGAGGAAGCTGTTGCTGAAGCGGCTCCGGAAGCGGTTGCCGAAGAGGCGCCGGCTACCGACGAGACGGCCGCGTAAATCATGTCCGAACGCCGCGTCACGCTTGCCGCCGTCACCGGTGCGCATGGCGTGACCGGCGAAGTGCGGCTGAAGATCTTCGCTGAAGATCTCGGCCGTTATACGCGCTTCAACGACGGCGCGCTGACGCTGAAGTCGCTGCGCATCATTCCCAAGGGTGCGATCGCGCGCTTCGCTGAGGTTGCGGATCGGAACGCTGCCGAGGCGCTGCGGGGTACTGCGCTTACCGTCCCCCGCTCGGAATTGCCGCCGCTCGAGGCGGGCGAATACTATCATTTCGATCTGATCGGCCTTCCCGCCGAAACCGATGAGGGCACCGCTCTCGGCCATGTCGTCGCGGTGGAAAACTTCGGCGCGGGAGACGTGCTGGAGATCGAGCGACCGGGCGGCAAGCGCTTCATGGTGCCTATGAACGCCGATGCCGTGCCAGCCTGGGACGATCAGCGGCTGGTGGTCAACGCGGCTTTCGTCGAATAATCCGAAGCTTCGGTCTTTTCGAAGGGGGAATCATGCGCCGTATTTCAGCTGCTGCACTCGCCGTGATGCTGGCCGTTCCGGTTTCAGGAACCGCGCGCGCCGAGGTGCCTGCCGCCACCGCGATCCCTGCGCCGCTCGCCGCCGAGATCGACACGGCCTTCGCGGCCTATCGCGAACGTACGCCGGTGCCGGGGCTCGCCTATGCCGTCATCAAGGACGGCAAGATCGTTCACCAGGGTACCTGGGGCGTGCAGACGATCGGCGGCAAGCGGCCGGTGACGGCCGATACGCATTTCCGCATTGCCTCGATGAGCAAGGCGTTCACCGCGCTTGCGATTCTGTCGCTGCGCGATGCAGGCAAGCTCTCGCTCGACGACCTTGCCGAAACGCACGTGCCTGAGATGAAGGGCTGGACCTACCCGACCACGGACGCGCCGCGCATCCGGGTGCGCGACCTCCTCCAGCACGTCGCCGGGTTCGTCACCGACGATCCATGGGGCGACCGCCAGCAGGTGCTGAGCGAAGCCGATTTCACGCGCATGATCGCCGCCGGCGTGCCGTGGAGCCGCACCGGGCAGATGCAGCACGAATATTCGAACTTCGGCTACGCCCTCCTTGGGCGCATCATCAAGAATGTCTCGGGGATGCCTTATCAGGCTTATATCCGGCAGACGATCCTCACGCCGCTCGGCATGACGAACACGGGCTACGAGATCGCCGACGTGCCCAAGGACCGGCTCGCTGTCGGCTATCGCTGGGAAAACGAGCAGTGGGTGGAGGAGCCGTCGATGCGCGACGGTACGTTCGGCGCCATGGGCGGCCTCAACACTACTGTGAATGACTATGCGAAGTGGGTGTCGTTCCTGCTTTCGGCATGGCCGCCGCGCAGCGGGGCGGAGACGGGGCCGGTGCGCCGCGCCACCGTGCGCGAGATGGCGCAGGGCCTCAATTTCGTGCGAATCCTGCCGCGCCCCGGTGCGCCCGCCGATGACAAATGCGTGCACGCGGTCGCCTACGGCATGGGCCTGCGGTCTTCACCGGACTGCGATCTCGGCCTCGCGCTCTTCCATGCCGGCGGCTACCCCGGCTACGGCAGTTTCGTCGTGCTCGCGCCGGAAACGGGGACGGCGGCATTCGGTTTCGCGAGCCGCACCTATCAGGCGCCTTCGGTGCCTGTATGGCAGTCGCTTTGGGCGATGGCGCGTGCGGGCGCGATCCGCCCGGCTGAAACGCCGGTGAGCAACGAGGTGGCAGCGATGCACGAGGCGACGCGTGCCGCCTATGCCGTGGGCACGCTTGCGCCGTTCGATGGGCGGCTGGCCATGAATTTCCCGCTCGATCGGTCCGCCGAAAACTGGGCGCGAGAGTTCGCGCGGCTGAAGACGCTGACGGGCGCGTGCACGGCAGTCGAATCGCTGCGCGCCACCGGAGCCTTGTCGGCGACCTTCCGCTGGACGTGCGAGAAGGGCGTGCTCGGCGGGCAAATCCTGCTTGCACCGACGCTGCCGCCGACGCTGCAGGCGCTACGCTTCGAACCCCCGCAGCCGTGATCTTCGCCGCCACCGTCCTCACGCTCTACCCGGAGATGTTTCCGGGTCCGCTTGGGCATAGTCTTGCGGGCCGCGCGCTGGGCGAGGGACTGTGGTCGCTGGAAACCGTGCAGATCCGCGACTTCGCGACCGACAGGCACCGCTCTGTCGACGATACACCCGCGGGCGGCGGCGCGGGCATGGTGATGCGTGCGGACGTTCTGGCGCGCGCGGTCGACGACGTTCTGACGCGCCGCCCGGACGTGCCGCTGCTCGCGATGACGCCGCGCGGTACGCCGCTCATCCAGACGCGCGTGCGGGCGCTTGCGGCGGGGCCGGGCGTCTCCATCCTCTGCGGGCGTTTCGAGGGGATCGACGAGCGGCTGTTCGAGGGGCGGCCCATCGAACAGGTCTCGATCGGCGACTATGTGCTTTCGGGCGGAGAAATGGCGGCTTTGACGCTGCTTGATGCTTGCATTCGGCTCGTTCCCGGCGTAATGGGCGCCGCTTCGAGCGGAACCGAGGAAAGCTTCGAAAGCGGCCTCCTCGAATATCCGCAATATACCCGGCCCAATGATTGGGAAGGGCGCACGATCCCCGAAGTGCTGCGATCGGGGGATCATGCGCGGATCGGGGCTTGGCGTCAAAGCCAGGCTGAGACCGATACACGGCTAAGGCGGCCGGACCTATGGGAGCGCCATGGTGGCGCTCGGGTCGGTGAGCCCTCTGGCGCGCGGCGTGAGAACAAGGACGAATGAGATGAACCTCATCCAGCAGCTCGAAGCCGAGCAGATTGAAAAGCTTGCCGCCGGCAAGACCATTCCGGAATTCCGCCCGGGCGACACGCTCCGCATCGGCGTGCGCGTCGTCGAAGGCGAGCGTACCCGCGTCCAGAACTTCGAGGGCGTTTGCATCGCCCGCTCGAACAAGGGCGTCAGCTCCAATTTCACCGTTCGCAAGGTGAGCTTCGGCGAGGGCGTCGAGCGCGTCTTCCCGCTCTATTCGCCGAACGTCGATTCGATTGAGGTGGTGCGCCGCGGTGCCGTCCGCCGCGCGAAGCTCTATTACCTGCGTGGCCGCAGCGGCAAGTCGGCGCGCATCGCCGAGCGCCGCGACACGCGCGACAGCGCTCAGTAAAAGCGTTTCCAGCCGTTCGAAAGGGCCGTGCCGGGCGACCGGTGCGGCCCTTGCCGTTTTGGGAATGCATAGCATTCTAATAATATGAGGGGCGCCCCGTTGCGCTCCTGCGCATCATCGCCTAATTCCGCGCGCATGACACAGACTCCGCGCACGCTTTACGAGAAGATCTGGGACGCCCACATCGTTGCCGAGCGCGACGACGGCACCGCGCTCATCTTCATCGACCGGCACCTCATCCACGAAGTGACGACGCCGCAGGCCTTCGAAGGCCTGCGCACGGCGGGTCGCCGCCTGCGCCGCCCGGATCTGACGCTTGCCGTGCCAGACCACAATGTGCCGACGAACCATCGTTTCGAGCCGATCACTGATCCGGAAAGCGCGGCACAGCTCGATGCGCTGCTGCGCAATACGAAGGACTTCGGCGTCGAACTCATCGAGATGAACGATGCGCGGCAGGGCATTGTGCACGTGATCGGACCGGAGCAGGGCTTCACGCTGCCAGGCACGACGGTCGTCTGCGGCGACAGTCACACGGCGACGCACGGCGCCTTTGGTGCGCTCGCTTTCGGGATCGGCACGTCCGAGATCGAGCATGTGTTCGCGACGCAGACGCTGCTGCTGCGCCGCGCGAAGACCATGGAGGTCCGCGTCGAGGGCAGCCTCGGCCACGGCGTGACGCCGAAGGACGTGACGCTCGCGGTCATCGGCCACACGGGCACGGGTGGCGGCACCGGGCATGTCATCGAATATCGGGGGCCGGTGATCGAGGCGATGTCCATCGAAGGCCGCATGACCGTGTGCAACATGGCGATCGAAGGCGGCGCGCGCGCGGGGCTCATCGCGCCCGATGAGAAAACGTTTGCGTACTTCAAGGATCGCCCGCGCAGCCCTAAGGGCGCTGACTGGGAAAAGGCCGTGGCGTATTGGCGCACGCTCGCCACCGATCGCGACGCGCGCTTCGACAAGAGCATCGTGATCGACGGCACCAAGATCGCCCCACTCGTCACCTGGGGTACCAGCCCCGAGGACGTGGTGCCGATCACCGGTGTCGTGCCCGAACCGGCGAGTTTCGCCGATCCCACCAAACAGGACGCGGCGCAGAAGAGCCTCGACTACATGGGGCTCACACCCGGTACGCGGCTTGAGGACGTCGAGGTGCAGAATATCTTCATCGGGAGCTGCACCAACAGTCGCATCGAAGACCTGCGCGCGGCCGCAGCCGTCGCGAAGGGGCGCCATGTCGCGGGCCACATCAAGCAGGCGCTCGTTGTGCCGGGCTCGGGTCTCGTCAAGCGGCAGGCGGAGGCCGAGGGGCTCGATCGCATCTTCATCGAGGCGGGCTTTGACTGGCGCGAGCCGGGCTGCTCCATGTGTCTCGGTATGAACCCGGACAAGGTGCCGGCGGGCGAGCGCTGCGCCTCCACCTCCAACCGCAACTTCGTCGGACGGCAGGGGCCGGGCGCGCGCACGCATCTGATGTCGCCTGCGATGGCCGCCGCCGCTGCGGTCACCGGTCGCCTCACCGACGTGCGCCAGCTGATGGGAGCCGCCTGATGGATGCCTTCAAGATCCTGACCGGCATCGCCGTGCCGTTTGGCGCGAAGAACGTCGACACCGACGTCATCATCCCGGCGCGCTTCCTGAAGACGATCCAGCGGGCAGGGCTCGGAAAGGGGGCCTTCGCGGTGATCCGCGAGAACCCGGACAACATCTTCGATCAGCCGCGCCACAAGGGCGCGCCCGTGCTCATCGCGGGCGACAATTTCGGCTGCGGTTCCAGCCGCGAGCACGCGCCGTGGGCGCTCACCGACATGGGCTTCCGCGTTGTGATCGCGCCGTCGTTTGCCGACATTTTCTCGGGCAACGCCTTCAAGAATGGGATGCTGCTGGTGGCCCTGCCGCAGGAGCAGATCGACCGGCTGATGGAGGTCGCCGAGACCGACGAGATCACTGTCGATCTTGAAAACCAGGTGGTGACGACGCCCTATCAGGACCGCTTCGCGTTCGAGATCGATCCGTTCCGAAAGCACTGCCTGCTGAACGGCCTCGACGAGATCGGCCTGACGCAGGCGATGGACAAGGACATCGCCGCGTTTGAGGCGAAACTCGCCGTCGATCAGCCGTGGATCGCAGGCGCCGCGCAGGTCGCCTGAAACCGCGTAACACCAAAAAAGGATCAAGCCTGATGACAAAATCCCTGCTCCTGCTTCCTGGCGATGGTATCGGCCCGGAGGTGATCGGGGAGGTGAAGCGGCTGCTTGCGGCACTCGCGCTCGACATTGCGGTGGAAGAGGCGTTGTTTGGCGGCGCGGCCATCGATGCGACCGGGCTTCCGATCACGGACGAGACGGTGGCGCGCGCGCTTGCCTCCGACGCGGCGCTGATGGGCGCGGTCGGCGGGCCGAAGTGGGCCGGACAGGCCTATGACAAGCGGCCGGAGGCCGGGCTGCTGCGGCTGCGCTCCGAAATGGGCGTCTATGCGAACCTGCGCCCGGCGCGCTGCTTTGCGGCGCTTGCCGATGCCTCCAGCCTGAAGCGCGAGTTTGTCGAGGGGCTCGATATCCTGTTTGTGCGCGAGCTTGTCGGCGGTGTTTATTTCGGCACGCCGCGCGGTATCGAGGACATCGGCGGCGGCGAGCGGCGCGGGGTCAACACGCAGGTCTATACCTCGTCCGAAATCCGCCGTGTGGCGCGGACGGCGTTCGAGCTGGCGCGGGGGCGCTCGAACCGGGTCTGCTCGGCGGAGAAGTCGAATGTGATGGAAGCGGGGCTGCTCTGGAAGGAAGAGGTGACCGCGCTGCACAAGGCCGAGTACGCCGATGTGGAGCTCAGCCACATGCTTGCCGACAACATGGCGATGCAGCTCGTGAAGAACCCCAAGCAGTTCGACGTGATCGTCACCGACAATCTCTTTGGCGACATCCTTTCGGACGAAGCGGCGATGCTCACCGGCTCGCTCGGTATGCTCCCCTCCGCCGCGATCGGCGAGGCGGGGAAGCCCGGCCTCTACGAGCCGATCCACGGCTCGGCGCCGGACATCGCGGGGCAGGGTCTTGCAAACCCCTGCGCCGCGATCCTCAGCTTCGCGATGGCGCTGCGTTTCAGCCTTGGCGACGCCGCTGCGGCGGACCGCGTGGAAGTGGCGGTGGACAAGGCGCTGACCGGCGGCGCGCGCACGCGCGACATCGGCGGCACGCTTTCGACGCAGGAGATGGGCGCGGCGATCATCGCGGCGCTATAAGGGGCGCATGACATCCGCCGACGACCTCCCCGAACCGCCGCGCCCGGCGTGGCGCATTGTGTTCGACCGAATCGTCGCGCAGTTCCTCACCGGGCTCCTGTTCCTGCTGCCCTTCATTCTGACGCTGATGATCCTCGACTGGCTGGTGCGGCAGGTCGCGGGGCTGTTCGGAGAGGAGACGCTGCTCGGCTCCGCGCTGACGAGCGGCGGTGCCTTCATCTTCGGGGACGGTACGGTCGGGTTCTGGCTGCTGCTGATTTTCGTCGTCGTCGGGATCTGGGCGATCGGCTTCGCCTTTCAGGAGCGCGCGCGGCGCAGTATCGAGCGGCGGCTTGATGCGATCATCGGGCGCATTCCCGTGCTGCGCGATGTCTACCGCCCGATCTCCAAGCTGATCCGCATGATCGGTACCAAGAGCGAGAGCGATCTCGTGGCGATGCGTGTCGTCGCCTGTCGCTTCGGTGAAGGCGGAACGGATGTGCTGGCGCTGCTGGCCTCGCCCGAGCCGCTGATGGTGGGCGGCGAGCCGCGCATGATGATCTATATCCCCACCGCACCGCTGCCGATGACCGGTGGACTGATCCTCGTGCCGCCCGCATCGGTGATCGAGGTGACGGGCGTCAGCGTCGATGAGCTGTTCAAATACTATATCTCGCTCGGCATGTTGCCGCCCGAGGGGCTACGCGCGAAACCGCCGACCTTGCCCGCCGGCTGACAAATCGGCCTTGCCAGCGCGGACGCGGCGGAGCAGAACGCCGCGCGTCGGTTTCAGGCAGGATGTGCAAGATGGGTTACAGGGTTGCCGTTGTGGGCGCGACCGGGAATGTCGGCCGCGAAATGCTGAACATCCTCGCCGAGCGCGAATTTCCGATCGACGAGATCGCTGCGCTCGCGAGCGCGCGCTCCACGGGCGACATGATCCCCTTCGGCGAAACGGAGCGGGAGCTGAAGGTCCGCAACGTCGAGCATTTCGACTTCACGGGCTGGGACATCGCGCTGTTCGCGGCGGGTTCCGGGCCGACGAAGATCTACGCGCCGAAGGCGGCGGCGGCAGGCTGCGTCGTCATCGACAACTCGTCGCTCTACCGTATGGAGCCGGATGTGCCGCTCATCGTGCCGGAGGTGAACCCGGACGCAATCGACGGCTATAAGAAGCGCAATATCATCGCGAACCCGAACTGCTCGACCGCGCAGATGGTCGTCGCGCTGAAGCCGCTGCACGACCTTGCGACGATCAAGCGTGTCGTCGTTTCCACCTACCAGTCGGTATCGGGCGCGGGCAAGGAAGGCATGGACGAGCTTTTCGAGCAGACCCGTGCGATCTTCGTGGGCGACCCCAAGGAAACCCGCAAGTTCACCAAGCAGATCGCTTTCAACGTCATTCCGCACATCGACGTGTTCCTTGAGGACGGCTCCACCAAGGAAGAGTGGAAGATGGTCGCGGAGACGCACAAGATCCTTGATCCCGATATCGGCGTGACGGCGACCTGCGTGCGCGTGCCGGTGTTCGTCGGCCATTCGGAAGCGATCAATATCGAGTTCGAGAACCCGATTTCGGTGGAAGCCGCGCAGGAAACGCTGCGTACGGCGCCGGGTATCATGCTGATCGACAAGCGCGAGGACGGCGGCTACGTGACGCCGATCGAATGCGTCGGCGAATATGCGACCTACGTGAGCCGTGTCCGCAAGGATCCGACCGTCGCGAATGGCCTCAGCCTCTGGTGCGTGAGCGACAACCTCCGCAAGGGCGCAGCGCTGAATGCTGTTCAAATTGCCGAACTGCTCGGCCGGCGGCACCTCAAGAAGGCGTAAAGCTTCAGCGCCCCGTGCCGGGCGTCGGTTGCGGCCGTTTCAAGAGCAGCACCAGCGGGATCGAGAGCAGCGTCACGATCATCAGCAGGTAGAAATCGTTGATGTAGCCGATCATCGTCGCCTGCCGGGTGATCTCCGCGTCGATCATCGAGTACAGGCCGGCGCCCGCGCCGCCCGCGCCTTCGATCATGCGGAGGTCAAGCGGCGCAAGTGATGTGTCGGTGATGTTGCCCACCATGAGTTCGTGGCTCGTCTGCACGGTGCGTGCGAGCTGCGCGGTGACGATCGAAATGCCGACGGAGGCGCCGAGGTTGCGCATCAGGTAAAGCAGGCTCGCCGCGTCCGTGCGGTAACGCGGCGGCAGCGTTGCGAACGCCGCAAGGTTGATCGACGAGAATATGAAGCCGAGGCCGAGGCCCTGCAGCAGGCCGCTCCAGATCACGGGATGCCAGTCCATATCGAGCGACCAGTGCGTCATCCACCACAGCGAGGTTGCGGCAAGCGCCATGCCGCCTCCGATCATCACACGTGGATCGACGCGCCCCGCGAGCTGGCCGGCGATCGCCATGCTGATGAGGACGCCGATCCCGCGCGGGGCCAGCATGAGCCCCGTGTCGAGCACGGGATAACCATAGATCGCCTGCAGCATCGGCGGCAGCAGCGCCATCGTTGCCATCATGATCACGCCGATATTGATCATGAAGATGAGGCCGATCAGGAGGTTGCGATTGGTCAGCATCTCGCGCTCGAACATCGGCCGTCGTCCCATTGCCATGTGGACGAGGAACAGCCAGATGCCGACGATCGCGACTCCAAGCTCGATGCGGATTTCCCAGGATTGCAGCCAGTCTTCCTGCTGGCCGCGGTCGAGCATCAGTTGCAGAGCGGCAAGGCCGATGGCGAGCATCGAGAAACCGAACAGGTCGAAAGCGCGGCGACGCACCGGGCGCGAGGGAAGCAGCGCGATCAGGATCGCGAGCGTGGCGACGCCGATCGGTACATTGATGTAAAAAATCCAGCGCCAGTTGTAGTTCTCGGTGAGCCAGCCGCCGAGGATGGGCCCCATGATCGGCCCCACCATGATGCCCATGCCCCACAGCGCCATGGCCTTCGCGTGTTGCTCGCGTGGCGTGATATCGAGCATCACGGTTTGCGACAGCGGCCCCACGAACGCCGCGGATGCGCCCTGGAGCACGCGAAACAGGACCATCTCGGGGAGGTTCACTGCGATGCCGCAGAGCATCGAGGTGATGATGAACCCTGCCACGGAGACGATGAACAGTTTGCGCGATCCGAACCGGTCGGAGAGCCAGCCGGTGAGCGGCATTGCGATGGCGGTAGCGAGGATGTAGCTCGTCAGCACCCACGATACGCTGTCGAAGGTGGCGCCGAGCGAGGCCTGCATGTGGGGGAGCGCGACATTGGCGATCGTCGAATCGAGCACCTGCATGATCATCGCCATCATGATGCCGATGATGAGAAGCGGTCTGTTGTGAACCGCGACGACCGGCTGGCCGTGCGCGCCTGCGGCGCTGGCGGACATCAGTGTGCGTCGGTGTCGCGCACGTCGACGCTCGCCTCGGCGCTGAGGCCGGCGATCAGCGGGCGGTCACTTTTCGAATCGATCGCGATGCGCACGGGCACGCGCTGCGTCACCTTCACCCAGTTGCCGTTGGCGTTCTGCGCCGGGAGCAGCGCGAACTCGCTGCCCGTGCCCGCGCCGATGCTTTCGACATGGCCGCTGAGCGCCCTGCCGTAGGCGTCGATCGTGACCGTCGCCTTCTGGCCGGGGTGCATCTTGCGAAGCTGGGTTTCCTTGAAGTTCGCCTCGACCCACGAATGGCCATCGGCAACGAGACTCAGCGTGGGGAGCCCGGCCGGAAGCATCGCGCCGACCTGCAGCCGCTCGGTCTGGCTGATGATGCCGCTGGCGGGCGCGCGGATTTCCGTGCGCGAGAGGTTGAGCATCGCTTCCTCGCGGGCGGCGAGCGCGGCCTCGACCGCTGCGGGCCGGCTGGAGGCCGCAGCGCCGCTGCCGAGCGCAACGCGCGCCTTGCGCGCTTCGGAGGTGGCGGTGTTCATCTGCTCGCGCGCCTTGGCGAGCGCGAGCTGCGCTGCCTGATAGCGGGCGCGGGTGGTGAAGCCGCGGTCGAGGAGCTCGGCCTGCCGATCGAACTCGGCCTTCGCGAAGGCGATCTCGTCGCGTGCGGCGGCGATGTCGACGTCGGCGACCGTCACTTCGGCGTCGAGCTCATCGATCTCGACGTTCGCCTTGGCGAGTGCGGCTTCCGCCTGCCTGAGCGCGATGCGGAAGGGCTCGGGATCGATGCGGAACAGGAGCTGGCCTTCCTGCACGCGCATGTTTTCGCGCACCGTCACTTCGACGACGCGGCCGCTCACCTCCGGGGCGATCGAAACCTTGTCCTGCCGGACATAGGCGTTGTCCGTCGATTCATGCGCCTGCCCGGCGATGTAGAGCCACGTGCCGCCTACAATCAGCAGCAGCGGTACGGACAGCATCAGCAGCGGGCGCAGCCACGCCGGGAAACGGCGGCGCGACAGTGCCGTGTCGTCATTCACTTCGAAGCCGAGGTCAGCCATTGACGGCCTCCTGTTCGACGCGCCGCGAGAGATTTGCGCGCACGCGTTCCAGATAACCCACGAACGCCGCGCGTTCTTCTGTGGTGAAGCCTTCCAGCGTATCCTCGATCATGCGGTCGGAAATCGGCAGCAGTTCCTTGATGATCGCGTGGGAGCGGGGGGTGAGGAACAGTCGCCATGCGCGCCGGTCCTGCGGATCGGCGCGGCGTTCGACGAAGCCGGCGTCCTGAAGCCGGTCGACCATGCGGCCGACCGTGATCGCCTCGACCTCAAGCCGTTCCGCAAGCTCGCCCTGGTTGATGCCTTCGCGTCGCTTCAGAATGGTGAGAACACGCCATTGCGGGCGCGTGATGCCCATGGGGCGCACGCGCGCATCGAATTCGCGCCGCAGCAAACGGGCGCTGTCTGCAAGCAGAAAACCGAGTGATTCGCTCATGAGCGTACATATAGTAAGCATAGTTACTATGTGCAATGGCAGGGTGGCGTGCGCGGGCAAGCGGTGTAATTTGTCGCCCATGCCGACACTTTCCGCCGACGTCTTCTGGTCGTTCCGCTCGCCCTATTCGTATCTTGCGGCGCGGCGCTACCGCGCGCTGACGCAGGAATACGATCTTCGGATCAACCTCCGGCCCGTCTATCCGCTCGCGATCCGCCAGCCGGA